>Ga0326511_10004475_pt1 | contig 11106 bp, 13 predicted proteins | sample 0_2496_0518_D_FD_203701 | JGI IMG/M metagenome (GOLD analysis project Ga0326511, IMG submission 203701) | Bovine rumen microbial communities from UC Davis, California, United States - 0_2496_0518 | ecosystem: Host-associated > Mammals > Digestive system > Stomach > Rumen | place: USA...
AGCTGAATTCGGATGCATTGATGCAATGTCGAGTAGAGCCACATCAATATACATCCCAGGCTCTGCATAAACATATCCGCCTTCTCCTGGATCTTCACCACGATATAATGATTTACCTGCAACAATATTGTCTGGATTGTCGTACCTAGATTGGTCTATTCCATTCGGATCAAATTCATATCCTGGGAACATCTCTGACAAGTCAGTATACTCAAATTCATGCCATGGTTCTTTAGTATCGCCAACGATTATCTTTGTGGTATGGCTATTGGTCGTGTCATTTACAGTTAAACCAGACAACAAAGCCAGTATCTTTCTAGCTGTCCAATCTTCATGCAAATGCAAGAATACTTTTTCAGTTGCAACAACATCGTTTGCACAATATGTCGCAGCTTCATCCCAATGTTTAGGATCAAGGTCTTCGTCCCAAGGATAAGAATTTTCCAAATGATAAATACCAAGTTGTATTTCCCATTTCTTAAGTCCTTGCTTTGTATTACTGAAGTCATAAACATCAGTATACGAAATTCCATAAGCCTGCCCAAATTTAGCATTCTTATCTTTCTTAACAATTATCCTCTGAGATAAAGTAAACAAACCATAATTTGTATAGCCCTGACCATAAGCCCAAAGCATATGATTATCGTAGTCCCTATTATTGAAACCTATAATCCAATAATTCAAATATAAGTTTCTAACAATATCGGCAGGTGGATTAATAAGTTTTGTAACACTCTTATCTTCTCCTGCTAGTTTCCAGCAAACAATAAATACATTAGGCCATACTTCGACATCCAAGAATATAATTGGTTTGTCTTCTGTATTTACCTGCGGTACTCTCCAATTAGAATCTCCATCGATATTAGGCATAACGTTCTCAAAATCTTTAGATCTAAATTTCATCTTCATAAATTTCTTGAGACACTCTTGCTTTTGATTCTTACTATTGTTTGCAAACGCTTGAACATCCTGCGCCATATCAGACACATCATAGTGCATCCCAGAATCGTATGCTTCTTTCAGAGAATCATAAATATAATTGATACCAACTGCAGTACTTACGATATCTCCTTTTTTCTTCATGGCATACAATATTCTGTTTCTTAAATGCTTTTCATCTTTGATATCTTTTTCTGTAACCACATCTTTTTCTCCTTTCGTTGGTAAGCTACCGACAGGTATAGTTGCGATTTGCATATCATTACATCTGGTCAGCTTCCTCCTGCAACCAGCGTCTCCTTTATCGCTCTTAATTTCTATACTGTCGGCATATTTGGAATTTAATGTAAGACTGTCTCCACCATAAAAATAATGAAGATGAACACCACCTCCACTTTGGCTAATTTCAGCATATGTAGGAGGAAACTTATTTGCTTCCTCTATATTTTTCTCTAAGTCTTTCTCGCCAGCGTCATTCTTAAAATCAAAGTCAACACGAATATGATTCAGCTCTACCGGTATGTTTATCCAATGAAGTTTGTGACTGTCGATATCTTTCATGGTTGTCTTAACTTTGCTCCAAGCAATTATTGGTGGTTTCTTCCCAGTGTCATACTGAGCTTTAAAATCATTATCTTTGCACCACTCATCAAAAATGCTTTGCTCAGAGTTAAATTTCAACCAGCCTTTATCTTCTTTTGGTTTCTTCCCGCTGACATCATAGCTGTCTTCAAATATCTCTTTTTTCAAACCGCTATAAACATGTCTGCAAGTTTTACCATTAAGCCACTTAGTTTCTTCATAGACTTCATAATACTCTTTAAGCTGTTCACCAAATATAATTCTCTTCGGTGGATACCCAAGACCACTCTCTTCGAAGTATCTGACATACATCGTATAAACCATATCTCTTGTGACTGGTCCTAAATTTTTAAGTTCCAGTTCATTGTCAAGAATAAAGTTTCTAAGATAATTGGTCTTGTTGATCATCTTCTTAGGTTCGTACCCAACATAATATTCTTTTCCAAGTTCTTTATACACATCCAAACAATGTTTAGCGATTGCCGGTATCTCGAACTTCATCATTTGGTTTACTAACCTTCTGTATTCTCTAACTGGTAAAAGTCTATAAGTTGGATATACATCAAGTATCCTTCGTGCTATTCCCATATTGGTATCATGAATATCAACCAAATCATTTGTAGCCAGGAACAACATTGCGTTAGGCTTTATAGAATATTGTTTTGTATTCTTCTCATTTATCTGAGTTATTCTATGAGAAACTATTTCATTTATTCTTGGTGAGTCAACTTTAGCAAGACTTCCATCATCCTGTATTGCTACAAGAGGATTATCTTTAAAAGCAGCAGTTGCAAACTGGTGAGCTTTACTAGCCAATTCTTCTGCAACAAACTCATGCCAATACCCATCAAAGATTTCTTCAATCAAATCTATTACTGTACTCTTACCTGTTCCTTTCTTTCCGTACAGTACGACCATCTTTTCAATCTTCTTTGAGTCACCAGATAATATTGATCCTATAGCCCATTCAAGTTTCTGTCTGTCATCATCAGAATATAATACGCTGAATATCTGTTTATAAGCATCAATGCTTCCATCAGTCAAATCGTACTTAAGCCTTTTGCTCCTATACATATCAGGAGTGACTTCATCGGACAAAAACGTCAAATCAGAATCCAATGGAATATAATTGTGATTAGGAGCAAGATTATTAAACCACTTATTAAACTCTATAAGTATCTTTGTTGAGGCGTCATTAATATTTCTTATGATGACTTCATGCCCTTTACTATCTCTCCTTATTCCAAATCCATCTTCTTTGAAATGAGTTTCGGCATAAGAATATAATTCTTCGTCTATTATCCGGTATAAATCATTCTGATTTGTAGACCACATTCCTGTTTTTGTGTCTAGTATTGCATAAAAGTTTCCGCCTTTCCGCATAATATCCTTACCAGTTATTAGGAAATCTGGGTATATTATGCATTTTTCTTCCCTATTTTTCCCAGTTCCAACTGGTTTTATCTCAGACTTAACCTTTATGAACCTTCGCATATTAACATTTTTACCCCCTTTCATTGTTACAAAAACGTCAAAAATAAAATCCTTACAAAAAATCCTTACATTACACAAAAATATTTATCCTAATATTTGAATTTTTTAATTATATAGATGAACCTAAAAAAAAGTGTAAGGATTGTAAGGAATTGGAGTTTTCCGCTCAACCATGCGGGTTTCCGGCCTTACAAAATCCTTACAAATGCCTTACACTTTTTAAAAAATGTAAGGATTTTAGCCATTTTTAGCCAATTTTGACCATTTTTTGCCATTTTTCAACAATTTCCAACAGACCATTTTTACCAGTTTTCCATGATATAAATGCTCATTTGGTCCCAAATTTGTAAGGATTTCATATCTTTTTTGTAAGATTTTACAGGAAAAATCGATCCGGATCCGTCTTTTTTATACTTTCTAGCCATCCAATTTCGCACTTTTTCTTTAATATTTAACGGTTTATAATTGTCAGCAGAGTATTTTTCGATGTCTAAATTGCGTAAAAGCTCCCAAAATCGCTCAGAAGTGAGGTCTCCTTCCATAATATTGCCCACCTGATACTCATATCTTTCAGCAATTCCTATCAAAACTTCCAAAACTGTGACCTTTTCATCGTCAAATTCACTCAAATAACCGTATAAATCTTCATCCTGAAGCCATCTTTTACGTAAAAATTCACCATCGCTGACCCTATTTTCATCCATTTCCATTGTAATAGTGAATGGAATGGAATATAATAGGTCTAATAACGGTATGTAATCAACTTTTTTATGCTTTTTATCACATACCATGTCAATAAGATGGTTAAAATACTCTTTTTTAATATCCATATGCGTCATAGTAACCATATTTTCTCCTTTCCGAGCACCAAATATACCCTCAAATGCTCATATTTTGCGATTTTAGCCACTTTACAGCAACAAACGTATGTTTCCATGCCCATAACAAAAAGGTCCTAGAATCGCCAAATATGGCCATTTCAGGGCATGTTACAAAGTAACTTTAAGTATTTCAAAGCATGTTACAACACAGGCAAAGAAAAAGAGGACGTGTTAAAACGCCCTCAAATTCTTTCAATCATTGCAATATAGTTTTAAATAATATCCTTTCTTATCAATTCCAGCATAGATTTTGTCAACGGTTAAGTTCTTCTCATTAATTTCCATTGCCTCAACCCATTCTTTTAATGTGTCATAATAAAATTTAAACATAATATCACCATCCTTTCTATTATAGGACGTGTAATTTATGTGCCTTATTATTTGTCAGGATACTCGTCAAGAACTTTAACAATCTCAAAGTCTTTCTGGATCTTGTAGTTTCGAACATACAAAGCATCTGTAACATCATCGTCATTAGCCCAGTCATACCGATCAAGAGCGTCTCCAATAAGATACTCAGCATCATCAACAATATCACCATTCTCATGGCATAATGTCTTGTCATAAACATAATACGTAAGAGACTCACATTCATAAGACTGAATTTCTCCGAAGGACTCAACCTGAATGATTTTAACCTTATCATGAGCTTTGATAAGAGCATCATGTAACTTTTCTTCATTTTCAGTCATTTCAACAAGGTCATCTTCAGATGGACGTTCAAGTTCTGCTCTGTCATATAAGCCTGCTAAATTTTCATACCGTTTCTTTTCAGTGTATTCATCAACAGTTTCAACAGGCTTGTCCGGAACAGCCGGTTTATGAGACGCTTTAGCATTATCTTCTTCCTGCTGTTTCCTCTCATAATATTCCTTATATTCAGCCCTTATCTTTCCGCGTTCCTCTTCGATTTTCTTATCAAACTTCTTTTTACAAATATAATAGGTGATGCCAGATCCAATAGCACCACCAATTAACAAACCAAATATTAAATGCTTCATATTTCCTCCTTAATATCCAAAGTAGTGATCTTTATACTTATATGCTGGAGTACAATAATAGTTATACCAACCAGCAGTAAAATATAATATATCACTATCAAGATTCTGGTTTTCGTATTCTGTTAAGGCTGCCTCAAAAGATTCGTCAGAAATATACCAACCAGCCTTGTCAAAAAGTCCTGAATCTATACACGCGAACTGACCTTTCTGAAATATAACTTCTTCAACAGTATCAGGGAAAAGCGGATCAGAAGAGTTAACCCTGTTAAGAACCACATCGGCAACAAGTTGTTTGCCTTTAAATCCTTGGTTTCCAGCTTCTGCTTCGCATAACTGTGCAATAAGTTCAATCTCTCCAAGACGTATCTCTTCTTTAATTTCAGCCTCAATTTCATAATCTATTATAGAGGTATCTGCAGAAAAACGATTATTAAGACTGGTAAGATTTGTACGTCTGTCAAGAATGTCATCTTTTAGCTTTTCCCTATACGCGTGAGAATCTATTTCAGAATATAATTCATTAATATCTCCAAGAACATTTTTGCATGTAGCATTTTCATCATAACTACAACAAAACAACCTCATAGCAATAACTGCTATGAGGCCTGATACAATGCTACGTCTTTTATCAAAGTATAACATATCCCCTCCCCGGGTTGAAGTGTTACCTCTTAATAACGTCGTCTGCTTTTGTTCCAAATATCAAACACTTTGTTAAATCAAGTGCCTGAGTTTCATTAAAACCAGCAGCAAGCATTCCAGAATAGGTAGAATATAATACTTTACCTATTGTCATAGAAGCTTTTTTCATCTCTTCTTCTGCATTAAGTTCAGCATTTCTTGCTCCAACAGCAGCCATAAGATTAAGAATTTTCAAAAAGTCCTCTTTTCTATCTTCTTCAGTTTTGTTATCTTTTTCTTCAAAATCACTCATAATAACTCCTCCTTAAGCTGTCTGAAGCTGAGCGTTTACTTTTTCACGAGTTGAATTGAGATATGCCAGTTCTTCCTTGTTCAGTTTTCTTCTAAATCCATCAGGATTGAAGTGCAACCATACTTCGTTCTTTCTGTCAGCCATGAAGTCTACATCTGACTCATAACCGAATAATATAACGCTTCCGCGTCTCCATACAACATCAAATGTATATGCCGGAAGATGTCTCTTATCTTCAACATAGTTTAAAGCCCACAATACATCAGCAAGAGTGATTTCACCATGACGATTCAACATATCCTGGCAATACCATCTTCTCTGCTCCAAGAATTCTCTGTTTCTTCCAGGAACTTCAAGGAAGTTGGGATTTTCCTTTTTAAACTTAAAGTCATAAGGACCGTGTGCACCCTTTTCTTCCTTAATCTTTTCAGTTTTTACTTTACCCTTCTCATCAATATTTGTAACTTCGATTTCGGAAGTATTATTGTAGAGTTCCAGTTCCTTTTCTTCGCCAATCTTATCCTTAACGCGCTCACGATACTCTCTGAATGACTGATCAAGCATTGTATAAGCTGCCTGACAAGAAGCAAGTCTCTGAGTAAGAATATGATGAGAACCCATGATACAAGCAATGCCGGTTCCTGTTAACAGAACACAAGGTCCGAATGTCATAAGCATCTCAAGTGCTGTATTCTTATATACAACAAGCTTTTCATGACCACGCTCTTTCTGATCCTCAATGCTGTTAACCTTAGCAATTGCCTTCTTATGCTTGTCAACAACATTAGCTATATTTTTACTGCTAACTGCAGCTGAAACCGTGCCACCAACAATAAACCCAATACCAGCGCCAAGCAGTATCTTATCAGCGTTGTTATGGATTGTGGTGCCAACCTTTTTAGTAAGTACATTACTTGACAGCATAGCTTTTGCAATAATTGAATTGAACATTTTTATTTTTCTCCTTTACAAAATATAATTAACCAAGATATCTTTCTTTTGGAAGTGATATAAACCATCCGTCTCTACCATATTTAACAGAAGCATGGTTAAGGTCGTTCCATCCATACTCCTCATTTTTGGTAAAGTTCTTATCCGGAGTTATGCCAGCAGCGTCGTAAAAGTCCCCAATAGTCGCTTGGTCATAGTCTTCAATGAGGTTACGAAGGGTATCGAGAACTTCTTCTGCATCAGCTTTTTCTTCAAAGATAATGCTTTGATAATCAAGCCTACTATCACCGCGAGAATCATCATTTCTGCGGCTGCGGTTATCGCTAAATTTGTTATAACTAACATACGTACCAGATCCATTTTTTCCTCCACTTCTTCTACTTCTGTTACCAGTAGAACCAAACAACATCATTTCAAGTGACCCAATAAATGAGTCAAATATAAGATTTTTAACAGCCGGGATAATTACGTCAGATATAACGTAAGACTTAATATCGGCTATATCGTCCTCAATAAAAGCTTCTCCAAATTTCTTTAGAGCGGATTTTTCCTGGGTTTTAACTTTACCCTTAGTCACTTTACTAACTTCTTTTTTTCTATTATCAGAGCCATCAAGAGATGACCCTGACTTTTCAGGCATAGGAACTTTAGCCATTTACTTTTACCTCCGAATCGGTATCTTCATCAACTGTCTTCTGAGCGTTTTCAATCATCTTATGAAGATTGTTCGCTGTCTTAACACCAAAATATAATCCGGTAGCAGCACCTGCATAAGTAGCAATAGCCTTGCATGCTCCATCTTTAAAAATAGAACCAAATAATTTACCGCCAAAAAGAGAGGTGCCGATAACGACACCCATCTTGGCTACAAAAATACCTGTTATCATGAAAGTACCTCCTTAATCTTGGGAAGATCAAATCTTTCAGCAATCCAATTGGAAGAATATAATGTGTCTCCTTTAACAAACCTGGACAGTTGAACCTCATCTTTGTCATTTAGTGCCCTTTTAACAAGAGCCGTTAACTCAACAGGGTACTTATCTTTAAAGTGCTTCATAAGCCTATTAGCATCTCCAGAGCCGTAATCCCATCCATTATGAAAACCGTTGGAATATCCTTTCCAGTTACCAATCAAATATGTTGTGCATCCCCAAAGAGCTGCAAGCTCAGCCATAGGATCTCTCTTAATTTCCTCAACGCGCTTTATAGCTGCTGCTCTCATGCACTTAAGGAAGTGTTTTGCTGACTTTGCCTCCTTAACAGACTCCATATTTACAACACCGTTCTCATCAGGCTCCTTAACAGCCTTAATAACTGTCTTATGAATCTTAACGGCCTCAACTGTAGTAATAAGAGCTTCACCAATAGCAAGACCAACTAACGATGCTACCGCACCACGGATAATATAATTTGTTAACTGTGACATAATAATGTCTCCTTTCTTTGAAATATAATTAGTGAAAAGAAAAAAAGAAGAGACGCTGTTAAACGTCCCTTCAGGTTTTTTGTTAATCAGCTTTCGCTGTCATCCAGCTCAGTTGCCTCTGAGTCGATAATATCATCGTCAGTCTCATCAGCTTCATCAGAATCTGCATTAGCATCATTAGCTGACTTCGCAATTGTAGCGAGCACCGCTATAGTTCCTACCGCGCCTATTCCAACGCCAGCAGCAACCTTGCCTGCCGTATTCAATCCTGAAGCAATCTTAGGATGCTTCTCATCAAATTCTGCTTTCTTAGCCTTCAGAGCCTGAATAGGATGAAATCCTTTCTTCTCATCAGTCTTTACCTCAGCCGGAGGATTCTCAGCTCCATTATCCTGATTCTCTTCCTGACCTTCGGGTTTATTTCCCTTTGTCTCCTCTTTGAGTTCCTCATTATTCATTTTCTTTTCTTTTGCCATTTTTCTACCTCCTTTTATTGTATAAAATTGGCCAATAAATTTATAGGTTTCTCTATTTAAAAGTGTGCAATTTTTGCGGTTTTTAACAGAGAATGCGTTCGTAGAACGGCTTATTTGTGGATTTTACAGTGTAATATCACCAGAATCAAGCAAATGTGCGTGATAATTGATGTATACATAAGGTTCATTCCATGGAGAAGTGCCGGTTTGGTTCAAATTTGCTCCAACAGACTCTCCAGAACAGTATCCATAAGCATTTGCATATGCAGATTCACATACAGACTTAGGTAAATTCATCTTTTCGTAAACATCGCACATATAAAGCTCTTCTTTATGGCATTTATAGTTGTTTAGTTCGTTATTTGCCTCACTAAACGCCAATCTTACAGCATCATGGTTTGATCTAAGCCAAATTCCTATCTTTGGCTCATAGAAAAGAGTATTACCGGTTCCTGTATTTATAACAGATTCTTCGGATTTCGGCGCGTTTCTCTCAACATCTTTATGAGCAACCTCTTCTCGAACCTGTTCGGCTTTCTTTTTACCAACAATCGGTTCAAGACTATCTTCATAATCTTTTAGCGTTTGTTCAGACAAAGCATAAGCTGCTGCCAATCCAGCCTGTCTTCTTAGGTGAATATAATTGTTACCAATGATACATCCGGCACAAATAAGAGCAAAAAGAACAGGAGCAAGCATTATCTTGGCTACTTTAATAGCAGCTGCCTTCTTGATAGACTTAATAGTCTCCTCATCTTTAGCTGCAGCTATCTTTTCCTCTGCTTTCTCCTTTTCAACTTTTACCTTAACTGCTGCCTTATACATAGATACGGTTGACGCTAATAACGCAGCGCATCCAACAGTTGTTAAGATTGGTCCAGAATTCTTTATAACAAAACTCTGAACAACTTTCGATCCTTTAAGAATCGATGGAACTAAATTTGCGAACATATCGTTCTTCTCCTTTCAAAAAATATAAGAGACGTGTACTTAGGAATCGTACTATCTCGCTGTATCATTTGATACAATAGACAACTTAGAATTTCTTCTAAGCTTATTAGCCTACCTTAGGCGATCCTCCATTGGTTTCCCTCCGGCGTTTCAAACGTTTCCGTATATTGTCTCCTATTAAATGCTGTGTAATTTTTGTGGGAGGTGCAAAAAGAAAAGAGACCGGTTAAAGTCTCTAATCTTTTGTTACACAATATTTAGTTTTTGTCAAATACCTCATAAAAGTCTAATTTGTCAACCATTACATTTACGCTATTTTTAGCGCAGTCCGGGTTATTAATTTTAAGATGAATATATTTTCTATCATCACTAATCTTAAAATCAATGACATCGTCCCACGCTATAAATTTTCCGCTACTAAATGTAAATTCAACTCTTATAGTTTTCATGTTGCACCTCCTAAAAATAAAATTAATTGTCGCTATTATAGGGTGTGTAATTTTTGTAGGTCAGCATCCTGGTAACAACGTATCCTGATCAGCAAACGCCCCGGCAAAAGTTCCAGCATTCATAGGATTGTTTCCGGTCATTGTTACCTGCATCCAGCAAGCTGAATCAGAGAACTCTCCGTTAAGCCATTGCTTAATTTTATGCAATACTTCCGCCTGTGCTTCTAACTTTATTGCAGCGATTGCTTTCCCATCGAAGTAGTCAAAGTCTGTATACTCAAGGTCATACTGATGCCCTGTAATAATGTTGTGGATAACTTCAAATATTCTTTCTGCCTGATTTTTTCTTACCAATATAATTGCTGTTCTCATTCTATTCCCTCCTTTACTCTGCTACACATTCTTCACCGGGTTCAATATACGGGTATACAGAATATAATAATGCTTTAACAAAATGCTTTTTACCGTTAACGATTATCTGCGCATCTTCAGACGGATTTATCCTTACATATTGAGAAACATGCCCTGGTTTGTCATTAGCAGCTGCTAAAAAGCTATCGTCAAATGGGCTCCAACCAATTTTGTCATACTCAAATTTGTACTTGAGATGCTTATCGACGTGTTCTTTCAAATATAATATTAACTGACCGATTGTAGCCACGCCGTCATCTAAGAATAGATCTGTCAAGTATCTCTCTGCATCAAATATCTGGTCACGAGTTGCATAGAATACTTGCTTTGTTATTGGTTCATAATACTTATGCTTGTTATCTTTAGGCTCTTCCTGAGCGTGATTACTTTTTTCTATAGCATTTCTTGCGTTTCTTTTATTAATCGTGGCCATAACTTTTTTATATGTATCTGGATACTTTTCCTTTAAAGTAGAAGCAAGTTCCTTATACTTTGTTGACATAATTCCAAGAGCAGCGGCTGTAGCTGCAAGTTCCTTAGCCATTGTACGATGAGATAGTATCATTAGGCCAAATGTAACAGTCATAGAAAGCCCAGTTCTCCAGTAAGAT
>Ga0326511_10004477_pt1 | contig 11104 bp, 8 predicted proteins | sample 0_2496_0518_D_FD_203701 | JGI IMG/M metagenome (GOLD analysis project Ga0326511, IMG submission 203701) | Bovine rumen microbial communities from UC Davis, California, United States - 0_2496_0518 | ecosystem: Host-associated > Mammals > Digestive system > Stomach > Rumen | place: USA: California...
TAAGGAATTTTGTGGATTTCTTTCGTCTCCATGTCAGTTCCTATCAACGTGTCGACCTGCCCGTATCTTTTGTGGGTAGCATAGCCTACTACTATCAGGAAGAGCTCCGAGAGGCAGCTTCCAGTGAGGGGTTCAGGTTGGGGCGTGTGCTGAAGAGTCCTATGGACGGGTTGGTGAGCTATCATCAGGAAATTTCATCGAAGCCACAGAAAAAAGCGGATTAAAAGTTTGGAACTTTTGGATAATGTTAGTATCTTTGCATGCAATAATGCAATTAAAAACCCGAGACAGATGAAACTAAAACTATTTGTAACCATGTTGATGACAGCTGCAATTGTGGGCTGTCAGCCGAAACAAGAGATGAAACAAAATTTTGTGCGTGTGGAGAACGGTCATTTCGTCAAGAATGGTAAACCTTATTATTATGTGGGCACCAATTTCTGGTATGGGGCCATCCTCGGTTCGGAGGGCCAGGGAGGTGACCGCCAGCGCCTGGCGAAGGAACTCGACTACATGAAGTCGATAGGTATCGACAACCTGCGCATCCTCGTGGGCTCCGACGGAGAACGGGGCGTGACCACCAAGGTGGAACCGACGCTCCAGGAGGCACCAGGAGTCTACAATGACACTATCCTCGCCGGACTCGACTATCTGCTGCAGGAGATGGGCAAGCGCGACATGGTGGCCGTGCTCTACCTCAACAACTCCTGGGAGTGGAGTGGGGGCTATGGTTTCTACTTGGAGCATGCCGGTGAGGGCAAGCAGCCTCGCCCCAACGACGTGGGCTATCCTGCCTTTATGGAGGCGATGAGCAAGTATGCCACCAACGAGAAGGCCCACCAGCTGTTCTACGACTACGTGCGCTTCATCCTCACCCGTACCAACCGCTATACGGGCCTGGCCTACAAGGATGATCCCGCCATCATGTCATGGCAGATAGGCAATGAGCCGAGAGCTTTCTCCAAGGAAGCCCTGCCTGCTTTCGAGAAATGGCTTGCCGAGGCATCGGCCCTCATCCGTAGCCTTGACCCCAACCACCTGATTTCCATCGGCAGCGAAGGTGCCTGGGGCTGTGAGAATGACTTCGGCTGCTGGGAGCGCATCTGTGCCGACAAGAATATCGACTACTGCAATATCCACCTCTGGCCCTACAACTGGGGCTGGGCCAAGCAGGACTCCCTGATAGCCAACCTGCCCAGGGCCAAGGAGAACACGAAGGACTACATCGACCGTCACCTCGAAATCTGTGCGAAGATCAAGAAACCGTTGGTGATGGAGGAGTTCGGCTATCCGCGCGACGACTTCAAGTTTGCACTCGGCACCCCGACCGTGGGGCGTGACGGCTTCTACGAGTACGTATTCTCGCTTGTGGGTGACAATGCCGAGCAGGGTGGCTACTTTGCCGGATGCAACTTCTGGGGATGGGGCGGATTCGCACAGCCCAAGCACGAAGAGCAGTGGCAGGTGGGCGATGACTACACAGGCGACCCGGCGCAGGAGCAACAGGGGTTGAACTCGGTATTCGCAGGCGACAGTACCACCCTGGAAGTCATACAGTCGCAGGTGGAAAGAATGAACAAACTGCGTTAAGAATAGACTGACAGAAACGGTATGTGCGCGGGCACATGCCGTTTTTTCTTTTGCATTGGTGGCAAAGTGCTGCAAATGGGCAAAATAGTGTCATAAACTTTGAGATTTTTTGACTAACTTTGCACCCAATAACTGATGACTATCAAACTATTTCGGAATATGAACAGACTGCTGACACTTTTGCTCTTTCTGGCCGCATCGCTTCAGATGAGTGCCCAGATTCGTGGAAACAACATTGAAGTGCGCGTCCAGCCCGACCATCAGGACTGGACCTACAAGACGGGCGAGAAGGCCCAGTTCGCCGTTCAGGTGCTGCGTTCGGGCACGCTGCTCGACAATGTGAGCATCGACTATGCTGCCGGCCCTGAGATGTATCAGGATCAGAAGAAGAGCCTCGTGCTCAAGGATGGCACGCTGAAGCTCTCCGGCACGATGAAGTCCCCTGGCTTCTATCGTGTGGACGTGACGGCCCATGTGGGAGGCAAGGACTATAAAGGCGCCTGCGCAGCGGCCTTCTCTCCTGAGCTGCTACAGCCCTCGACGGTGATGCCTAAGGACTTCGAGCAGTTTTGGCAGGGAGCCATCGCCGAGGCTCGGAAGACGGAGTTGAACCCCACCAAGCGGCTGCTGCCGGAACGTTGTACGAAGGATGTCAACGTCTACGAGGTGTCGTTCCAGAACATCCTGCCCGACTACCGCACCTACGGCATCCTCTGTGTGCCGGTGAAGGAAGGTCGCTATCCGGCACTGCTGCGCGTGCCCGGTGCTGGCGTGCGCCCCTATGGCGGCGATGTGTGGACAGCCGCCCAGGGAGCCATCACGCTCGAAATAGGCATCCACGGCATACCAGTGACGATGGACCAGAAGGTCTATGACGATATTTTTCACGGGGCGCTCAACTGGTACTGGGAGTTCTATACCGACGATCGTGACAAGAACTACTACAAGCGCGTGGTCGTGGGCTGTATCCGTGCGCTCGACTATATCGAGGAGTTCACTCCCTGGAACGGCAAGGAGATGGGGGTGACCGGCTCCTCGCAGGGCGGGTTCCTCACGCTGGCCACAGCCGCCCTCGACAGGCGCATCACCTACTATGCCCCTGTACATGCTGCCCTCTGCGACCATACCAATTCGCTGAAGGGTGTAGCCTGCGGCTGGCCCCACTATTTCTATTATAATAAAGGTGTGGGACAGGAGAAGCAGATCGAGGTGTCGCGTTACTACGATGGCATCAACTTCGCCCGTCTGATCCGTCCCGACCAGCAGGGGTGGTTCTCCTTCGGCTACAACGATGACGTGGTGCCACCTACAACGGCCTGGGAGACCTACAACACGGTTAAGGGGCCGAAGGCCATCTCGCCCTATCAGGCCACGTGGCACTTCTGGTTCCAGGAGCAGTGGGACGAGTGGGAGGAATGGCTGCTGCGCCAGATGAAGTTGAGGTAATCGACAAGGATATAAATATTTAAGGTATAGAGAGAAAGATATGAAGAAGACTATGATGATGGCGGTGGCAGCGATAGCAGTAGCCGCATGTACGACTCAGAAACCCGCTGAGCCAGAGACCACTCAGGCCCAGAAATTGATGGAACGCCTCGACTCGCTCCGGCAGAAAGGCATTATGTATGGGCATCAGGATGACCCGATGTACGGACTGACCTGGGAGTACGACAAGGATTCGAGCGACGTGAAGAACGTCTGCGGCGAATTACCTGCCGTGATGGGCTTCGACCTGGGCGGCATAGAGATGGGCGACAAGAAAAACCTCGACAGCGTGCCCTTCACTCGTATGACCGAAGAAATACGCAATCACTACCGCCGGGGCGGCATCGTCACCCTGAGCTGGCATCCTCGCAACCCCGTGACCACCATCGAGGGTGGCGGCTGGGCTGGCCAGAAGTTTCCTGAGGGCACGGCTTGGGATGTCAGTGACTCGGCTGTGGTGAAGAAAATCCTGCCCGGAGGCGAGTGCCATGAGAAGTTCGAGGGCTGGATGCAGCGCGTGAGTGACTTCCTTGCGACATTGACCGACGACAACGGACAGAAGATACCCGTCATGTTCCGTCCATGGCATGAGAACTCAGGCTCCTGGTTCTGGTGGGGCGAGAAACTATGCACCGTCGATGAATACAAAGCCCTGTGGAACATGCTGCAGGACAAGCTCCTGGCCGACGGTTTCGACAACCTCGTGTGGTCCTACTCGCCCGGCTGTCAGGACAACCTGACGGCAGAACGCCTGCTCGACCGTTATCCCGGCGACGACCGCGTGCAGATGATCGGCCTTGACGGCTATCAGTGGGTACCTGAGGAGAAGGAGGCCTTTATGGCCCGTACAAAGCAGAACCTGGAGGTGCTCTGCCAGGTAGCCAAGGACCATGGGCTGATACCCGCGCTCACCGAGACCGGCATGAAGAACATGACCCAGCCCGACTGGTGGGCATCGACGCTGCTGCCCGCCGTGGCCGACTATCCCATCAGCTATCTGCTCACGTGGCGCAACTACCGGGAGGAGTGGTTCGGACCGGCTCCCTCGAAGCCCGATGCAGCCAGTTTCGTGGAGTTCTACAATTCGCCAAAGACACTATTCCTTAACGATATTAAATAATAATACAGAAAATGACAGATTTTGAGAAGAAAGTGGCAGCCCTGCGCCAGCATCACGAGGAGCTGCTCAGCCGCAAGAATGAACCAGTGGAGTGGGGCAACGGCATTTATGAGAAATATAAGTATCCCATCCTGACCGCAGAGCACGTTCCCCTGGAGTGGAAGTATGACTTCAACGAGCAGGACAATCCCTACCTGATGCAGCGCATCATGGCCAACGCCACGCTGAACTCTGGTGCCCTGAAGTGGCAGGGCAAGTATGTGCTCGTGGTACGTGTCGAGGGAGCTGACCGCAAGAGCTTCTTCGCCGTGGCCGAGAGTCCTAACGGCATCGACAACTTCCGATTCTGGGATGAGCCGGTCACCATGCCCGACGACGCGATCCCTGCCACCAACATCTATGACATGCGCATCACCCGCCACGAGGATGGTTGGATCTACGGCGTGTTCTGTGCCGAGCGCCACGATGACTCGCAGCCCGGCAACCTCAGTGCCGCCACGGCTACGGCTGCCATCGCCCGCACCAAGGATCTGAAGACCTGGGAGCGGCTGCCCGACCTGAAGACCAAGTCGCAGCAGCGCAACGTGGTGCTCCATCCAGAGTTTGTAGATGGCAAGTATGCCTTCTACACTCGCCCGCAGGACGGCTTCATCGACACAGGCTCTGGTGGTGGCATCGGCTGGGCACTCGTTGACGACATTACCCATGCCGAGATCCGTGAGGAGAAAATCATCTACGAGCGCAAGTACCACACCATCACCGAGGTGAAGAACGGCGAGGGTCCCCATCCGCTCAAGACACCGAAGGGATGGCTCCACCTGGCCCACGGCGTAAGGGCCACAGCCGACGGACTGCGCTATGTGCTCTACATGTATATGACGGCGCTCGATGATCCTACACGGGTGATAGCCCGTCCCGGTGGATTCTTCCTCGTGCCTGAGGGAGATGAGTATCTGGGCGACGTGATGAACGTGGCCTTTGCCAACGGCTGGATAGCCGATGAAGAAGATAGTGAGCACTATGCTTCTGGCAGGGTGTTTATCTACTACGCCTCTGCCGACACCCGCATGCACGTCGCCACTACGACCGTTGACCGACTGGTGGACTACTGCATGAACACCCCAGAGGACGGCCTGACAACGGCAGCATCGGTGGAGACCATCAAGCGGCTCATCGCAAAGAACAAAAATAAATAATGATTGGTAATGAGTAATTAGTTAATGAGAAATCATAATTACTAATTACTCATTACTAATTACTAATTTAAACAGAAAACTATGGCCAAAACTACGTTAATTGAGAAAATAGGCTACGGCTTCGGCGACATGTCATCGTCGACCTTCTGGAAGGTGTTCTCCTACTATCTGCCCATCTTCTATAGCAACATCTTCGGCTTGTCGCTCGTCGATGCCGGTGTGCTGCTGCTTGTGACGCGCATCTGGGACGCCGTGTCCGACCCCATGATGGGAATCATCGCCGACCGTACCAACACCCGCTGGGGTAAGTACCGTCCCTACCTGCTCTGGGTGGCACCCTTCTTCAGCATCTGCGGCATACTGCTTTTCACCACGCCTGACTGGGACTACGGTGCCAAGCTGATCTGGGCTTACGTCACCTATATACTAATGATGACCGTCTATACAGGTATCAACGTGCCCTACGGGGCCATGCTCGGCGTGATGACCGATGATCCCAACGAGAAGACTGTATTCTCTTCCTTCCGCATGTTCTTCGCCTACGGAGGCTCGTTCATCGCCCTCTTCCTCTGGGAGCCGCTCACCAAGATGTTCGGTGGCTATCAGACCGCAGAGGGATGGTTCTGGGGCATGGTATGCATCGCATCGGCGTGCTTCGTGATGTTCATCCTCTGCTTCCTGCTTACAAGGGAGCACCTCAAGACCGTGTCGACCGTCAGCGTTGGCAGCGACTTCAAGTCGTTGCTCTCCAACAAGCCTTGGTGGCTGCTTATCGGCGCGGCCCTCTGCTCCAACCTGTTCAACACGGCCCGTGGCGCCACGGTGGCCTACTTCTTCCTCGACATCATTGGTGAGGATGTCAAGCTCCTCTTCTTCGGACTGGAGTTCCTCTTCTACTCAGGACTCTTCCTGGGCATCGGCGAGGTGTCGAACATGGCAGGCGTGGCCCTCTGCGTGCCCATCGCCAACAGGCTGGGCAAGAAGACCACCTTCATCCTGGTCAATGCGGCCCTCGTTGTGTTGAGCATAGCCTTCTTCTTCGTGCCCTGCACGCCTGGCGGCTTCTGGACGATGCTCATCCTCCAGATTGCCATCTCTATCTTCACCGGCATCATGTCGCCCCTCATCTGGAGTATGTATGCCGACGTGAGCGACTATGCCGAGCTGAAGTTCCACTCGGCCTCCACCGGTCTCATCTTCTCCTCGGCCTCGATGGCTCAGAAGTTCGGCGGTGCCATTGGTGGCGCCGGTGTGATGTGGCTCCTCTCCGCCTTCGGCTATATCACCGACTCAGCCAAGTTGGCAGCCGGGGCCGTGCAGCCGGAGAGTGCCCTGCTGATACTGCGCTGGCTGATGAGCTTCATCCCCGCCATGGTGGCAGCACTGGCTATTGTCGTCGTATGGTTCTATCCGCTCACCACTGAGCGCATCAACGACATCAACAGCCAGCTCAAGAAAATACGTTCAGTAGAATGATTCAGACGCTATGGATATCAACACGTTAAGACAAGAAGTGCTCGACTGTCTGGAGCACAACATCCTGAGTTTCTGGATGGAGCGGATGGTTGACCGTGAGAACGGTGGGTTCTATGGCCGTATCGACGGCAAGGAGCAGTTGCATCCCAACGCAGAGAAGGGAGCCATCCTCAATGCCCGCATCCTGTGGTCGTTCTCGGCAGCCTACCGCGTGCTGCGCAAACCGGAGTATCTGGAGATGGCCACGCGTGCCAAGGACTATTTCCTTGCCCATTTTATCGACCGCGACTTTGGCGGTGTCTACTGGAGCCTGGATGCCCATGGACAGCCTGCCAACACCCGGAAACAGTTCTATGCCATCGGCTTCGCCATCTATGGCCTCTCAGAGTATGCCCGGGCCACGGGCGATGGCGAGGCACTCGGCTATGCCCTACAGCTCTTCGACTGTATCGAGGAGCACGCCCTCGACCGCGAGTTTGGCGGATACATTGAGGCCACGGCGCGCGACTGGAGTTCCATCGAGGATATGCGCCTCTCGGAGCTTGATGCCAACTTTCCTAAGTCGCAGAATACCCACTTGCACATCATCGAGCCTTATGCCAACCTGCTCCGGGCACTCAGAAGTGCCGGAGAACCAGGAGAACCCTTAATCCCCGGAAATCCCGTAATCCCCCGCGTGGAATCGGCCCTGCGCAACATCATTGGCATCTTCACCGACCGCATCCTCAATCCCAAGACCCACCACCTTGACCTCTTCTTTGAGATGGACTGGACGCGCGGTGCCGGACGTCTGGAGAGCTACGGACACGACATCGAGTGCTCCTGGCTGATGCACGAGGCGGCGCTCGTGCTGGGCGACCGCGAGGTGCTGGCCCGCATGGAGCCTATCGTGCAGCTGGTGGCAGAGGCTTCGTCCAAGGGCCTGCGCCCCGATGGGTCGATGATCCACGAAGCCAATCTCGATACGGGCCGCATAGACGATGACCTCCACTGGTGGGTGCAGGCGGAGAACGTCATAGGCTGGTTCAATATCTACCAGCACTTCGGCGATGAGGATGCCCTCACGAGGGCCTTCCGTTGTTGGGACTATATCAAGCGGCAGCTCATCGACTGGGAGCACGGCGAGTGGCACTGGAGCCGCCATCCCGATGGCTCGCTCAACACCGTCGACGACAAGGCGGGCTTCTGGAAGTGTCCCTACCACAACTCCCGCATGTGTCTGGAAATCATAGAAAGGGTGGAGGCCATGTAGCCTCCACTTCTTTTTTTCGCTTGTTTTTGCCATTTCCTCTTAAAAAAGCGTGCTGTGCGGTTGTAAAAAGCATATTTGTTAGTAGATTCTTTACTTCCCAGCGATAGTTCTTTGTCAAGGTTATCCCGTAGTTGGTACTGAAGATGCTCTTATTTTTCAAATAAAAACTTGTATTCTTCCATTTGCCTCTACCAATTTTGAATAAATTGCTAAGAAGTATGCTGATATACAGGGTGTTAAAAGCCGTTTGATTTGATATTTGCCTCTACCTAACCTCTACCTATCCTCTACCTATCCTCTACCTATCCTCTACCTGTTCTTCTACCACTCGTCTATAGACATGCCATACAACAGGAAAAGACATTATGTCGTAGCCCATCAGATATTCCCATGCTGGGAATAAACCATTCCCAGGCTGGGAACAAAACATTCCCACCGTGGGAATATCTATCCCCCCTGATATGATAGTAGAAGGTAATAGTAGAGGAAAGGTAGAGGATGGGTAGAGGTAAAGTAGAGGATAGGTAGAGGGTAGGTAGAGGTAAAGTAGAGAATATATATATTGTAAGTTGCTTATTACATGATAGATATGTTGTTTTAGGTAGAGGGAAAATAGAATTTTGTTCTTTTTTGTCTACGAAAACAGATTTTTAACCGGATGTGGTTATTCAACAATCAATTTCCCAACCGCACAGCATGCCCTAAGGTTACCGTGCGGTTACCTCGCGGTTACCTCGCGGTTACCGTGCGTTATCTGAATACAAAGTCGACTCACGGATTCTAGCCCCTCATTTCTTTTCGCCCGCATGCGAATTAATCGGTAGAAAGTTTGCGTATGTCGGAAAAAGGTTGTACCTTTGCCGCAATATTCTAAAGAAACATTAATAACCGATAAATGAACTCCCTTGATATGAGGAAAACTTTTTGTATTGTGTTACTGCTCTGCCTCTGCATCGTGGAGGCGGTAGCCCATACCGCGTTCGGCGAGCGCCCGAAACTCATCGTAGGCATTGTGGTCGACCAGATGCGCTGGGACTATCTCAGCCGCTACTATCATCAATATGGCAGCGATGGTCTGAGGCGGCTGCTGGACAAGGGCTACTCGATGGACAACTGCCTGATAGACTATCTGCCCACTGTGACCAGCATCGGCCACACATCGGTCTATACCGGCTCGACACCCGCCCTGCACGGTATCTGCGGCAACGACTTCTATCAGGACGACGAGAAGGTGTACTGCTGCGGCGACCCGCAGGTGGAGCCCGTGGGCACCGACAACCGTAAGCGCGGTCAGATGTCGCCCCACCGCCTGCTCTCGACCACCATCGGCGACCAGCTGCGGCTGCATACCGACTTCCGCTCGAAGGTGATCGGCGTGAGCTACAAGGACCGTGCCGCCATCCTGCCCGCCGGGCGTAGTGCCAACGGAGCCTACTGGCTCGACACAGACAACGGTCAGTTTATCACCAGCACTTGGTATATGAAGGAGCTGCCCCAGTGGGCCAAGGACTACAACGCCAGCCTGCGCCAGAACAAGGAGCTGGTGCAGCTTGGCAAGAAAGTGGGCCTCTCGCCTGTGGCGGGCCACATCACCTGTGGCATGGCCATCGCCGCTCTCAAGGGCGAGCAGCTGGGACGGGGCGAGGAGACGGACATGCTCTGCGTGAGCTTCTCGCAGACCGACGTGATCGGCCATGAGTGGAGCACGCGGGGCGAGAGGACCGATGAGGCCTACCTGGAGCTTGACAAGGACATCGCCGCCCTGCTCAAGGCCTGCGACGAGCAGGTGGGCGAGGGCAACTACCTCGTGTTCCTGACAGCCGACCACGGGGCTGCCCACAACTTCAAGTACATGGAAGACCACAAGCTCGCAGCAGGAGCATGGCGGGTGAAAGAAGACGTGCTCAACGACCGTTTGGAGGCTTATCTCAAGCAACGGCTCTCCCCGGAGGCCGACCTCTCAATCGGTAAAAGCATTTTAGGCTATCGCGTCTACCTTGACCATCATGTGATTGCACAGAAAGGTTTCGACCTGCAGAAGGTGAAGGCCGTGATGATCGACTATTTCCGCGAGCTACCCCACGTGCAGTTCGTGCTCGACTTTGAGCGGGTCAACACCTGGAGCGTGCCCGATGTGCTGCGTAGCCGTGCCCTTATGGGCTATCACCCCCACCGCTCAGGCGACCTGCTTCTGGTGATGGAGCCGGGATGGTATGAGTTCTGGAAGTCGTCGTCGCCCACTGGCACCACTCACGGGGCGTGGAATCCCTACGATGCCCACATACCCTTGCTGTTCTACGGCTGGCGCGTGGAGCACGGCAGCAGCAGCCGCGAGGTGCATATCACCGACATCGCTCCCACCGTGACCCAGATGCTCCACATCCAGCAGCCCAACGCCTGCGTGGGCCAGCCCATTGGGGAAATCGTGGACAATAAACAATAAAAAATAAACAATAACCAATAACCGTTGGACAATAACCAATAACCGTTGGGACAAAAGCGATGAGTGAAGATTTTTCTATTATATTTAAAAATATTTGTTTAATATGAACTTTACATTGTTGATTACCGTCTTGCTGACGGCTTTGACATTGGTGGCGGGGGCTTACGTTGTAGCCAAGCTGATAGGACCAAGGTCCTATGCGGCGGTGAAGGGTGAGCCCTACGAGAGCGGTATTCCCACCCGAGGCAGCTCGTGGCTGCCCGTTTCGGTGGGCTTCTACCTCTTTGCCATCTTGTTTCTGATGTTCGACGTGGAGACAGTATTCCTGTACCCGTGGGCAGTGGTAGTGAAGGAGTTCGGAGCGATGGCCCTGCTGTCGATCGGCTTCTTCCTGGTAGTTCTGGTTTTAGGCCTGGCCTACGCCTGGCGGAAAGGAGACTTGGAATGGAAGTAAGGAAACCGCACATCAAGAGCATCCCCTACGAGGAGTGGAACGACAATGCCTCGCTGGAGAAAATCATTGACGAGCTCCACGAGGGCGG
>Ga0326511_10004480_pt1 | contig 11101 bp, 11 predicted proteins | sample 0_2496_0518_D_FD_203701 | JGI IMG/M metagenome (GOLD analysis project Ga0326511, IMG submission 203701) | Bovine rumen microbial communities from UC Davis, California, United States - 0_2496_0518 | ecosystem: Host-associated > Mammals > Digestive system > Stomach > Rumen | place: USA...
TGAAAAATACAAATGCCCGTTTTGTATCCGGTACGGATACCGCGCAGGAGATCGCGGATCTGACAGACGGGATACAGCTCATTGAGGAGCACAGCTTCAACGAGGAGATGAAAAAGCACAGTATTCGAGGGAAACTGTTTGCGACGCTTGTTCCGAAGATCAATGACCGCTGGGCGACGTTTACGTGGGGATGAACCGGGGTTAACCCTTCCATCTGCCTGTAAGGAAGGTCGTGCTGATCCCCGGCAACATGAAATGATCGGGAATAAAAGACAGATGGAGCAATTAAACCCAAACGGGCATAGAGTTCCATCTGTTTTTTATGTATAATGGTTAGATGTAACTAACAAAGGGGGCGGACGCATGGATTTAACAAGGCAAGCGGAAACGATGATGGGCCTCTTATCATCTGACCATTCCAGGAAAGAGGACTTCTATCAAAGATTTCATTTGGGGCGGGGAAGCTGCCTGCACGTCGCATGGCTTTGGGACGGGATCCTTTTGTGGGGAAATGAGATCCGCCTTGGAAAGCTTTCCTATCCGAGGACGCTGTTTCGAGAAAATGACTACCTGCTGCTGAACATCTGTCATGCCGGACGCTGCGAGGTGGAGCTTTCACCGGGAAGTTATGTGTATATGGCGCCGGGCACCCTGAACGTGAGCGCGAGCCCGCCAAAGAGCAGTTATTGCTACCCGGGCGGGCTTTACGAGGGGATCGAACTGTGTCTGGACCTTCGAAGGCTGAAAGAGCACATGCCGGAGGCACTCACTGATTACGGATTTACGTTCGGGATGCTTCAGCGCTATGCGGAAGAAGGGAATATAATGGCCTCGCTGACAAATGCGTGCATGCAGGAAGAAGAGAGGCTCTTCCGCATATTGAGGGAGGGGAGTTCATCGGTTTGTGAACTTCGCTTTGCGGCGCTCTCATTGATCTGCCATTTGATCGATGGAGAGGCTCAAAAGACAGATTGCGGCATCTTGATTACTAAGGGACAGAGACGGATCGCGACGGAAGCAGAGCAGATGATGACAGATGACCTCCGAAAGCGATACACGATAGAAGAGTTGTCCTCACACTTCGGGGTCAGTGCCTCCGCGTTTAAAAAGTACTTTTCGGCGGTATATGGCAAACCCGTTTCCCAATACATGCGCGAGAAACGGATGGAGAAAGCGAAGGAACTGCTTGGGAATACCGACGAAAGCATCGGAGAGATCTCGTTGGCCAGCGGATATGAGCACCAGGGAAAATTCGGAAGCGTTTTCAAGGACTTTTGCGGAGTGTCCCCGCTGGAATACCGGCGCCTCAACAGAAAGCGGCAGGAGGAGGTGTAAAGGGCATGAGTTTTTTGGCAATCCTTGCAGCGGCAGCAATTGCCGCGGTGTTGTTTTTAATGATGAGAAATAAAGCGACAAAGGGTTCGTCCTGCTGTGGCGAGCATGAGGCTTCTGTGGATCGGATGCGGGCAGATGACCCTGATCCGGCGCACTATCCGTACCATTATCGTCTGCTGGTGGAAGGAATGGTTTGTGCGAACTGCGCGAAGCGGGTTGAAAACGCATTTCTTTCGACCGGCGAGATGCTTGCAGATGTTGATCTGGGTAAGAAAGAGGTGAAGCTTCTTTCCAAGCGGGAGCTGGACAGGCGGGAAACTGCAGAAATTGTAGACCGGGCAGGATACACGCTGGCGGAGTTTAAAAACATGTGATGCGGGGGAAGGCCCCTGTTTCACAGCTAAGCGACAGATCAATACAGAGAACATAAATGAGGAGGCATAAGTCTATGAAACTAAGCGACCTGGGAGAAAACAAAAATGCCATTGTGGCGAAGCTGGGCGGTGACAGCCGCTTCATCAGCCGGATCACGTCCATCGGTCTGACGCCGGGATGCCGACTGCAGGTTGTCAAGAACGACAGGAACCGGCCCGTACTGGTCTATTCCAGAGATACGATGATCGCGCTGAACCGCAGCGAGTGCGGCGGTATAGAAGTAACGGAGGTGTAATCTGCGATGAGTGAGAAAGTGACCATTGCTCTTTTAGGACAGCCGAATTCAGGAAAATCCACGCTCTTCAACGCGCTGACGGGACTCCGCCAGCACGTTGGCAACTGGCCGGGGAAAACGGTCGAAAAGAAAGAGGGCTCCTTCACATACGGCAGCAAGGAATATGACGTCGCGGACCTTCCGGGTTCCTACAGTCTCTCCGCCAACTCGGACGAAGAGGTCATCACGCGGGATTTTATCGCGTCGGGCAATGCGGATGTAGTCTGTATATTGGCAGACAGTTCCCAGCTCGAGCGGAGCCTGTTCATGGTCGCGGACTACGCGGGCATCACGGTCCCGTGCTTTGTGATCCTCAACATGGCGGATGTCGCGGCTGCGCAGGGTAAAAAGATCGACGCCGGGCTCATCGCGCAGCGCCTGGGTGTCCCGGCCATTCTGTTCTCGGCGAATGACAAGAAGGGATATGAGCCCTTCTACAAAGCGCTGGAACAGGCTGTCAACAAGAAGAAAACGCTGGATGTATCTTCCCTGGAGGCGTCCTACGAGAAGATAGAAGGATATCAGAAGGTCAAAAAACTGATGCCGGAAGACCTCATCCCAGGCTATTCCCCGATGTGGCTCGCGGCAAAGACACTGGAAAACGACCCGGTGGTCCTTGCGAAACTGAAGAATACCCTGGACGCAGAAACGGTTTCCAAGATAGACGGGTACAGAAAAGGCGTACAGGGAGCAGTCGAGACCGGCAGTGCGAAGTTTGCCTGGATCGACGAGATCCTGTCCGGTGCGCTTATTGAGAAGAAGGAGAGCGCGGCGCTCGGCAAGCTCGACCGCATTTATACCCATAAAGTTTGGGGAAAACCGGCCGTTGTTCTGACGATCCTTCTGGGACTCATTGCTTCTTTTATCCCGGCACTCCCACTGATGGGGTTTGGCAAGGCTTTCGGAATGCTCAAGGAACCGGTGACGGCGGCGCTTACATCTGCCGGCTGTCCTGACTTCATCATTTCCATCATTTGTACGGTATTTATCCAGTCATTGTCTTATATTTTCCAGATGCTAGGCTTCGTGTTCGGCGTGACGCTGGTATTCGGCCTGCTCGAAGAGGTGGGTGTCATGGCGAGGGTCTCGTATGTGTTTGACAATACGATGGGGAAACTCGGCCTTCAGGGGAAATCAGTCATGCCTTTCCTCGTGAGCTTCGGCTGCACGATGGGCGGCGCGGCGGGTACGCGCGTCATTGACAACTGGGGCCAGAAGGTCCTTACCATTGCGCTTGCATGGGCGGTTCCCTGCGGCGCGGCCTGGGCGGTCATCCCGATGCTGTCGTCATTATTCTTCGGACCGGGAGCAGTTCTTGTGATCGTAGTGATCCTTCTGACGATGCTGCTCCACATGTGGATCACGGCCAAGATCTTCGGACGCGGGCTGGTCAAAGAGGAGGACCGCTACGGCATGATCATGGAACTGCCGCCTTACCACAAGCCGAAGTGGGGCGCATTGCTGCGCTATGTCCTCGGACGCACGAAGGATACGTTTGTCCGCGTCACGAAGGTGGTCTTATTGGTCTGCGCGATCTTCTGGCTGATCAGCTATTCGTTCTCCGCGGACAGCGTTCCGATCCTGTATCGGATCGGTACTGCGATTGAGCCGGTGACGAAGCTGTTTGGTCTTAACTGGCAGCTCTTTGTGGCATTTGTTGCGTCATCCGTCGGCAAGGAAGGCGCGCTCGGCGTCATCAGCGCGCTGTTCACCGGCGGCAATTTTGCGGGCGCGTTTAACCAGGCCATGAGCGGCGGCGGAGTCGCGTCCAACCTGAACGAGATCCTGCTGGCCAATGTGACGAAACCGGAGGCGCTGGCCTTCATCTTTGCGATCACATTCAACATGCCCTGCGTGGTGGCACTCGCGGCGACCTATCAGGAGATCCATTCCGCGAAGTGGACGGCGAAAATTGCGGTGTACTATACTTTGACAGCGCTGCTGCTGGCGGCGGTCGTGTATCATATCGGGCTGTTGATCTTCTGAGTTTTGAACGAGTGACGCTTCTCCGTTCAATTTCTGTTCGATTGGACGGGGGACGGTTCTCTGTACCGTTTTACGAACCGGGAAGGCGAGGTGAGCAGATGAACGAACTGCTGAATCTGTTAAAAGACGGACACGCCCGCACGACACTTATGCTGGCGTCAGAGCTTCACACGACACCTGCAGATATTCGCAGGAAACTGGAGTTTCTGGAAAACGCGGGCATCATTAAAAGAATATCCTTAACAGCGGCCTCCTGCGGGGGAGGAAGCTGCAGCGGCTGTACGGGATGCGGGCCGGGTGTCAGTCCAGGTGATATTCCGGGAGACAGGAAAGGGAAAAGCGGCTGCGCAGGCTGCATTCCCGGCGCGGAACTCATGAATATGGGAGAAATGTGGGAAGTGGTGAGGTGAAACCGTGAATCGCAGCAATTGAAAAAAGTGAGCAAGCGGAGGGCATAAAGATGTTCAGAAGAGGAACCTATCGGTTTAACCAGGACCCGAATTTTAATTTCCAGCTGAACCGCGTGGTTATGTGGGGCGGAGGAGATCCTGAAGAGCTGGCTGGAGTTTCGAACAGTATTAATGACAGCGCAGGATGGGTTCGAGCATTGACCGCCCTTGCTGAAAAAGCGGAGAAAGAAGGCCGTATCGAAGCGCAGATCGGATATCTGCGCATGTCGGAGTTCTTCATGTACGACAGTGATCCCCAAAAGGTCGAAACGTATCGAAAGGCGAGGGATCTTTTCTACCGATATTACGGCCATGAACTAAGGGAAAGGGGCATTGTCAAAACAGAGATTCCTTACAGGAAAGGCACTCTCCCGGTCCTGCACTGCCGTGCCAATGGAGAATGCAGGGGCAGGATCCTCCTGCACGGCGGGAATGACAGCTATATCGAGGAATTTTACCCAATGCTTCTGTATATTCAGGACAGGGGATTTGACGTCTATCTGTTTGAAGGACCCGGACAGGGCGGCGTTCTCCGGGAACAGAACATGAAATTCAGTTATGCGTGGGAAAAGCCGGTGAAGGCGATCCTGGACTATTTTAAATTGGAAGACGTGACGATCATCGGCGCCTCGCTTGGCGGCTATCTCGCGCCGAGGGCGGCGGCATTTGAAAAAAGGATCACAAAAGTGATCGGATGGTCGATCTTCCCGGATTTCTTCGACATCCTGCTCGCGGATGATCCAAAGGCGCTGCGCGTGGTGATGGACAGCATATACAGGCACGGCCATGCGGGAATCTTTAATAAGCTATACAGAAAAATGATGGAAAAAAGTGAACTGGTGAAGTGGAACCTGATGCATGGGATGTATGCCTATGGCGCGGATGATCCGGTGGGATATGTGAAAAAGATCCGGAAGTTCACTCTGAAGGGGATCGGTGATCAGGTCACGCAGGACATGCTGATCCTGGCGGGCAGGGATGACCACATGATCATGCCGTCCCTATTCCATGAGGAATATGATCTGCTGCCGAATGTGAGATCTCTTGCATTGCAGATGTATTCGAATCAGGATGATGCCGGAAGCCACTGCAATATGGGGAACATGAAGCTGGCGCTGGATACGATGATCCGTTGGATCGAACAGATGGATGAGAAGAACCGTCAGACATAAAAAGACGATTGCATTTAAGCGAGGAGGATGAAAATGATCGAAAAAGTTAATCCCTGCCATCCTGACAAAGTGGCAGACAGAATCGCAGGGGCGATCGTTGACCTTGCATATTCGATGGAAGAAGAGCCCAAGGTGGCCGTCGAAGTATTGATCGGCCATGGCAAATGCCATGTGATCATAGAGTCTTCTGTGGTTCCGCCCCAAGAGGAGGTTGAAGACATCATTCGACGCATAGGAGGAAACGTTCAGCCGGATATTGTGGTTGTCCCTCAGGACATCCATCTGGCGGAAAACCAAGCTCGAAAGCTCAGGAGCGGTGATAACGGGATATTCAGAGGCGCACCTCTTACTGAAGAACAGAAGGCACTTTCTGCGATTGCGCATGATATCTTCAAGAAATATCCGTCAGACGGCAAATACATCCTTGCCGGCTCGAGGCTGATCATTTGCCAGAGCAACGCAGACAGTAAAGAGCTCGCGTCTCTATATCCGGATGCGGAGATCAACCCGTTAGGAGACTGGACAGGTGGAACAAATGTCGACACGGGAGCCACGAACCGGAAACTGGGATCGGACATGGCGGATTCACTTACAGGCGGCGGGCTCCATGGAAAGGACCTTTCCAAAGCTGACGTTTCTGTTAATATCTATGCCTTTCTGAAAGCACAGGAAACTGGTAAGCCTGTTGAACTATACTGCGCGATCGGCGATGAGGTAATTGGCGGCATTCCTTATGACGAAATTGTTGCAATAGCAGGCGAGTATATCCGATCCGTCGGCGGCTTCGAGAAGTTTGCCGAATGGGGACTCTACTAACGATTAGAAAGGCCTTGAAAGCCGCAGGGTTTTCTAAAGTGAAAGCGCATCATCACAAACCGAAACCGTGCCCTTGTAGAAATGATTCGTGCCAACTTTCATTACAGCTGGACGGGAGACGTGATTGCTGCGGTCATCATCATCGGTGTAATACTATCTGTGCTGATATCGAATCTGACAGCCAGGCTCTGTAAACTGGAAAAACTGTAACAAACTTCACGAGTAATCGATGAACCAGTGCATATGAAAGCAATTATATGAATAATAATCTGCAAAACCTATACCGAAGGATTCAGGCTTCATCCGCTCTGACAGTTGCGCTCCCCTCTGAATATGGAGCCGGTAATATATCCCGAGTTTACACGCCACACGGAATGCACATATCAAACTGGACGATGCAGTATTACCGGGATACTTGTGTGGATGGGATTTCGGGACGGGAAATTCGTTTGATGTTTTGCCTTGGTGATGGAGTGGAGTGGAAAACAGGCAAAGAGAACTTACGGCTGGATCATGGCGAAGCCTGCTTCACTGTATATGAGGGTGAGAAAGAAATGTTGTGTTACAATAGCGACGCCCGGTATTCTTTCTGCTCCGTCACGCTTTCTCCGGAAAAGGCGTCGGATCTCTTGCGGCCCTATGTGGCTGAACCGTTGGCACTTTTTTCTGCGCTTGATGAAAGACGCTTTGTGATCACACCGGATATCTACCGGAGTCTTGGATGCTTCCGGGATCTTGAAACCGTTGGGAACGGATTCAGGATGATGCAGATAGAAGCGCGCATGCAGGAACTGATGTCGATCAGCATCGAAACAGCTTCCGGAGGTTTTTCACTCCCTCGCATTCACAGAGATGACTCGGAATTGGTACGACAGATTAAGAGGCGGATAGATCTTGCGCCTGCATCCGTGCCTGAGATATCAATATTAGCGAGGGAATATGGAATCAGCGTTTCGAAACTCTCTCGCAGTTTCAAACTGCAATATGGTACGCCTCTGCACGCTTATGTTATTGAATGCAGGTTGTGTGAAAGCGCACGTCTTTTGGCACAGCAGAACCTTACTGTCGGAGAAGTTGCTGCGCTTGTCGGATACTCCAAACCAAGTCAGTTTTCTGCCGCGTTTAAGAGACGTTTCGGCGTTTCGCCAAAAGACTATTAAAACGGCACGTCGTCACTGCCGGCGCCAGTCATCCAGGGGTGCAATACGATTCTTTTTGGGTATAATAATCCTGTTTTTGGGTTAGCTTCATATAACCAACGGCAGTATACTATTCGTTAACATGAAGAATAGGAGGATGCCTTATGAAAAAGAAAACAGTATCTTTAATCCTTGCTATGATGCTTCTTGTGAGCGTCCTGAGTGGCTGCGGAGGCACAGGAGCATCGTCGAAACCCGAAAACAATGCGACGGAAGCTGCTGCCGATGCCGGAGAGAATACAGAGGCTGCTGAGTCTGTCCAGGAGTCTGCTGAGCCTGTGCAGGAGGCCACTGAGCCCGTTCAGGAAGCGACTGAACCTGCCGGGGAGGGCACAAAGGAAGACGTGCAGTTTGCCGGAGGCTCCGGAACCGCGGAAGATCCGTGGCAGATTGCGACAGCTGAGCAGCTGGACCGCGTCCGCGATGATCTGAAAGCGCACTATGTTTTGACCGATGATATCGATCTTTCCGGCTATGAGAACTGGATACCGATCGGCGCTTTTCAGTCGCTGTCCGATGCACCGGAAGATTCTGAGGTGCCGCATCCCGATTTTGCATTTACAGGCACATTTGACGGTGCCGGCCATACCATCGCAAACCTTACGGTTTCCTGTGAAGCGCCCATGGGCGCCGGTCTTTTCGGATGCGCATCCGGCACAGAGAGCGGTGCGGCGTCTATCGGGCATTTCACGTTGAAAGATGTAAATGTATCCGGGTTCTATCTGGTCGGCGGCGCTGTCGGCCTGCAGTTTATGAGTTGTTCTGTTACGGATATCCACCTTGTCGGAGAGAATCATCTGACCGGCATGCAGGGAATCGGCGGGATTGTCGGAACCGGATTTGACCTGATCTCGGACTGCAGCGCGACCGCTGATATTACTGTATCGGGAGATGACGGTGCCTGTGCGGGAGTGATCGCCGGAGGGACAACGATGAGTTCGATCAAGAACTGCGAAGTGACAGGCGGAAGTATCACCGCCAATGGCAATGCAACCTGGGGCTTTGGTGCGCTCTGCGGTGCGCCCTGGGGGGCTCCTGAGATCACGGACTGCAAAGTCAGCGGTACCGTGATCACCGTGAGCGGAGAGAACAACCGTCTGGTCGGCGGCCTGGTCGGATTCGGCGGATCCTATGATCCGACGGCGCCTGCGCAGATTTCCGGCTGCACGGTCGAAGATGTGAGCATTGTCGTTTCAGAGACAACGGATTCCGTCGGAGGCCTCATCGGCGCAGGAAAGGAAATGATGGAGGGAAGCGATGTGATGTCTTCCTTCGTGATCAGTGGCTGTTCAGTGTCCGGAACCATCGAGGGCGGTGGGAACAATGTTGGCGAAGTTGTCGGTGATCCCGCCTGCGCGGTATCTGTTGACTGCGAAGGAGGTATGACAGTATCTGCTGCGTTGGATACAGCGGCGTAAACAAGCCAAAAGATCAAAGACGGTAAGCTCGGTCATTTAATCTCCGAGAAGCTGACGTCACTTCGTGGACACCGACAACGATGACTTGGTAACTATTGCAAAGCCCGGCATGCGTGAAGCGGAGTACTTCATGTATATCGGGCTTATTAATGGGGAAAAGAGCAGCGAAATCTTGAAAGTTATCCAGCCATTATCGTATAGTGTAGTTAGAGAATTCTAACTAAAGCCATGTGGCTTACAGTTTTCATGCCGGATGTGGAACGGGTAATAATCATGAATCATTTAGCGATTAAACAGCTTCCCTATGGGAAGCCGATTCGGAACTGGCTGATAGACCGTTACGGTAAAACAGAGGCAATTAAAGTCTGGAAGAAAACACGAAAAAACTATCAGAACTATCTGTCAGACCTGCCGGATTACGGAGGAAGAAAAAACGGACACGTAAGAGCGATTTACGGCGGTCTTCTGATCTTCGCGCTATATCCCGCGCTGCCGGATCAGCCCACGATTTCTGAACTGCAGGACTTTGTGCAGAAGCTGTTCATGGGACCTTTTACAAAGCTTGGGTGGGTTTTTGACCTGAACCGTCCATCCGATATGTGGCTGATCGACAAAGTGTTCCGGAAGTCGGGAAACAGGGACCGCAAAGATATTCTTCGGTATCCGGAAGGATTTATTAATACTGATTCGCCATATGACAAAGAACACCATGCGGCAAGATATTGCTTTACCCAGTGCCCGAATGCGGAATTCGCAAAAAGCCATGGGCTTTTACATGTGCTTCCGCTTCTGTGCAACAGTGATTTCTTCGGGATCAGCGAGATCCACGGACAGCTGATCCGGTGCGGCACATGCGGGAACAGTGACGCCTGCGACTATCTGGTTGTGGGAAGTGAAAATCCGATCGCCAGGGAATATGAAACCGTAACAGATGAACTGGGCTTTCTGGTCAGCAGGAAGAAGGCATAAGAGCCAGGAAACACATGCAGGAGGAGCAGGAAAAAACGAGGAATTCCTGAAAAGTATTAGATTTTACGCCTTCTAAGATATACGTATGCAAAGAAGGCGTTTTTTATCAGATATAGGTTAGCGTATTCTAACAAGAAAGGGGTGAATGTATGTATAAAAAGATCAAGCCCTATATGGGCGGGTATCTGCGCTATACGAGACGGTCGGCAGTCTCGATCACTGCTGCCGTGATCCTGAGCGTTGTGCCTTATTTTCTGCTTTACCAGCTCATAGCGCCGCTTCTTAACGGCGAGAGTCTGACATCGGGCTATGTCGCCTTAAGGGTTGTTATTACAGCGGTCTGCCTCGTGGGTAATGCTGTATTGTATGTCCACGGGCTGGACCTGAGCCACTACAGTGCATATAACACACTGCGAAATCTGAGAACCGCCCTGCAGGGCCGGTTGGAGCAGCAGCCTCTGGGCGCGATCCGGGAGCTGGGCAACGGACGGATCAAAAAAGTGTTTACGGACGACATCGAAACGATCGAGCTTTTGCTTGCGCACGCTATACCGGAAGGAATTGCCAACCTGATCATCCCTGCGGTGGTCATGGTCGCTATGTTCTTCGCGGACTGGAAGCTGGCTCTGCTGTCCCTGGCATCCCTCCCTTTCGGAATGTTCGCTATGGGAATGATGTTCAAGATCGGCATGAGCCGCATGGAAGCGTATTATGCTGCTGCAGCGAAGATGAACAATACCATCATCGAATATATCAACGGCATGGAGGTCGTCAAGGTCTTTAACCGGGACGGAGAAAGCTATGCCCGCTATGAAAATGACATTCATTATTATCGGGATATGACCTTGGACTGGTACCGCATCTGCTGGCCTTGGATGGCGCTCTATTCCAGTATTCTTCCATGCGTGGCGCTCTTTACACTGCCTATCGGCGGATGGTTCGTGCTGAAGGGATGGAGTACGCTGGCAGATTTCGTCCTGGTGCTGTGCATGACCCTTGCCGTCGGACCGCCGCTTCTCAAAGCGATCGGTTTTGCGGGAAAGTTCCC
>Ga0326511_10004481_pt1 | contig 11098 bp, 8 predicted proteins | sample 0_2496_0518_D_FD_203701 | JGI IMG/M metagenome (GOLD analysis project Ga0326511, IMG submission 203701) | Bovine rumen microbial communities from UC Davis, California, United States - 0_2496_0518 | ecosystem: Host-associated > Mammals > Digestive system > Stomach > Rumen | place: USA: California...
GTAAAGATTCCTCAGATCTCTGTAGTCATACTTCTTCAGCGTGCAGGCCATCGTCTGCAGCACAGTATGATTGACAAGATGTTTTTCTTCTTTCATCTTTGGATAGGACTAATAATCATCGTATTCGATTTCTTCTCTGAATGCAGGCTTGCCCGGATTCTCGCGAAGTATCTGTCTGGCAAGCAGGCGCGCCTGCTGTTTGCCTTCCTCACACGACTGACTAAGGTGGTGCAACCCATTTGCAATCTGTCTGTAGCGTTCACGGTCTCTTGCACCTCGGGAATCTTGCATGATGGTTCCTGCAAATGCTTTCACCATCTCCTGCCTCTGTTCGTTGGTCAGGCGGTGAGCATATTGGCTGAAAAAGTACAGTCGCTCACCCCCGCTGTTGGTGTAAGGTCCGTAATGGTAGTTTCCGCCTTCGTCGGACAACTCCTGCAGATAGAGATACATACGGTTGTAAAGTCCTTCTTCCTCGTAGAGCTGGAGCACGATACTGCTGCTGGCATTGCCCTTCCTGCCTGCAATCAGCATCTCATCGCGAAATGCAGGCCAACCGTCATCGTTGAAAGTTTCGCGGCAGATGCGGTAGTATTCTTTCTTGTCATCTTGCGTCACATTGCCATAGGCAAACAACCATTTCGTAGAGTTGCGGACAGTTTCCAAGTCTCCCATGCGCTGTCCTACCTCCAGCAGACGTTCCTGCCAGGGCTGAATAGTGCGATATTGTCGGCTGTCTATCCATCGGATTTGATCCAGGCAGAAAGACTTGGCTTCGTCGAAGCGGGATTCCTCTACCAGTTGCTCGAATCGCAAGGCCGCTATGCCGTCAAGATGTAGATATTTGCTGATTACAGTCTCTGCCTCGTCATTACGCCCCAGCTGGCGCAGCAGCTTAACCTTCCACTTCACATAGTATGCCTTGTCTGAATCGTATTGCGCTGCCTTTATATTCTTGTCTACATCCTTCACTTGGTCTTCTGGCGGAAGAAGTTGCTGTTTGATCGTGTTCGCTGTCTTGCTCATATTGCAAGCTAAGTAGGTTTTGTAAGTATCTCCTTTGGCCAACGCTTCTAATCGCTGCAGCAGTTTTAATTTAGTACTGTGCGCTACGCTTTTGCTGTTTTGCATCACATCGCTGACGATGGCCAGCGCCTCTTCGTTACCGAAGTTGCTGTTGCTATAGTTATAATCTTCGTAAACGCAGTCTTTTTCAAATTCTTCGTCAAGTACTTCCAAAAACAGCATTGCCCCTTCCACAGCCGTCTCGTCATCTTGCTGTTGACGCAGATGGTCTAGTTGCTTCAGGAGTCGTTTGATGTCCCTTCGGATGGCAGTCCAGTCGAGCGATGGTCCATAGCGGCGCCGTCCGCCCTTCTTTTTGTGCAGGAAGCAGTCTTTCACCATTTTCTCAAAGTCCACCACGCTTCCAACGGGCAGGAATTTTTCAATGATAGCCTCTGCAAATGCTTGATCTTTTGCGGCATAGCTCTTGGCAAACTTCAGTAGTAGTTTGTCGTCTGTCATCGAGAGTGTCCGCTTCAACAGTTCTTTTGTCTCTTTGTCCATATTACGTATTTGCCTAAAGTCTGTGACCAGGGAAGATTGTTCTATATTGCTTGCGAATATCTGTCAGGAATCCGAGGTGATGCAAAGCGGAGCAAGTCGGCAAACCACGCGATGATTTCGCTGCGGCGCTCAGGCTGATGGAGGGCTATCTGTACAACGGCTTCCATTACGAAATACTTGAAGTCTGTCAGCAGTCCCTCTTCTCTCATGAACTCTGCCAGACGGTCCAGCTGGTGCTGTCCAAGCTGGTAGAGGACGGGCACCAGCATTTCAGTGCTGACATCGCCAAGATGATAGTCGTAGAACTCGTTGTTCTGCCGCAACACTTCAAGCACGGCCTCTAAGCTCGATGTGTTGTTGCCCACCTCGGCTAACAGCATCACGCAGTGAGTAAGTGTGCCGTCGTACCCGTTAGTTCGTAGTCCTTGATGCGAAGACGATAGAAAGAGTCCTTCAGTCCTAAACAGTAGACATCCACGAGATACACGCCTATGCTTACGCCCGCCGGTGTGCAGTCTGCTGACAATGACGGTGCCTTCGCCAGCCTTGGTGATGGCGTCGCTGACATAGCATGTCCCTATCTTAAGCGTCCGTGCCCTTTGCCTGATGTAGTTCTCGTCCGACAGGAACTGTTGCCCGCCTTGTTTCTTCTGTCTCTTCTTAGCCATGATGTCTATTCATTTCTGCTTAAATCAATCTGTGGGGGGCATTTGGAGTCCGTAAAACAGATGAAAAGATTGTCTGCCATTGATGAAAATTTTTTGTTGGTGAAATACTCCGCTTTGAATCCCGCTTGCAAAATTACACATTTTCTGCTAAAAACCAGCATTGTTCTTCAGGAAATTTGTGTCGGCCATATTCTTCTTGCAATAGAAAATCCCGCATAACTACATGAGTTATACGGGATTCCTATTTTTGTTTATTGTTTGCTTATCAAACTTACTTGACCTCCTCAAAACTAAACGCCATTGTGTACCAATAAGTTACGTATACACGTGAACGATAAGGAGATGTAAAGTAGGCTATAAAGCTAAACAACAATAGATATCAATAACTTGATATTTTTGATTCTTCCCTAGCACTTTTTTTGTGAATTGATGTATATCTCCATCAGTTTTATTTGCCTAATATCCATTGTGCTATTTCATTGTTCTTTTTAAAAGGAAATGTGTGCAAATAGGCATCAAAATCCGATAATTGATCTACTTGACATTTTCCATCCTTATGGTATTTTGAAGACAACCGAATATAATCCTCTATCATTTTAAACATTCCTTTCTTTAGAATTATGTCATCATAAAGATACAAAGTGTTTATGGAAACAGGAATGATAGGTAGACAGTTCATCTCCGTAAGATTAATTTCCTCTATTTTACTTAATTCCTCGTAGAACCACCTGTTGAGTATTGACATTAATCCAGGTTGTAAAAGACGAATATCTTCGAATACAATTATTGGATAATAAGCAACTTGGTCTGGTAGGTTTTTGTCCCATTTGAACGTATCTGCCTCTATTGAATCAATATGATGAATGATTTGTCCAATACCAACAGGTTCAGCTATACCCTTAAGCCCCTTTCTACTTGGGTCAAGGTTGCGGGTCTTTAGCACAACTTTCTCATGCAATTCATCCAACAACCTGTCATAATCAGCATAATCCCTTATTTCTCCATTCATTTTGATTGTGGTCATGGTTTGTTGTTTTTATGCAAAGATAGTCACATTTTTCGAAATAACAAGGTTCATCATCGAAAAAAGATGTTTTGCCTCTCCTCCGGCTGGCTCATCTTCGTTGTTTTCATGGTCTGCAAACGATGTCTCCTCAGCCATGATGGTCTGCAAACAATGTGTCATCAGCCATGCGGAAAAACGCAAAACGTAGAATAATCCATATTCTTACCCTGTTTTTTCCATATAGAGGATGCCGAAAAGACCGTAAATTTGCAGTCGAAAAGGACAATAAGAATAAAAACAAAAGTAATATGCAACAGTTTAACAAAGGATTCATCTATTTCATCTGCCTCGTGTCGGCCATGGGCGGTCTGCTCTTCGGCTACGACTGGGTGGTGATAGGCGGTGCCAAGCCGTTCTATGAGTTGTTCTTCGGCATCAGCGACTCGCCGTTGATGCAGGGTGTGGCCATGACCACGGCGCTGGTGGGCTGCCTGGTGGGAGCTATGGTGGCAGGCAGTGCAGCCGACAAGTTCGGGCGCAAGCCGCTGCTCATGGTGTCGGCCGTGCTCTTCACGGTGTCGGCCATTGCCACGGGATTGTTCAACGACTTCACCTTATTTAATATAGCCCGCTTCATTGGCGGCATCGGCATCGGTGTGGCGTCGGCCCTGGCACCTATGTACATTGCCGAGGTGAGCCCGGCTGACATCCGCGGCCGCATGGTGAGCCTGAACCAGATGACCATCGTGCTGGGCATTCTGGGGGCTCAGATTGTGAACATGCTGCTGGCCCGCGATACGTCGGTGGCCGAGAGCCAGGCGTGGAACATCGCCTGGGGATGGCGCTGGATGTTCTGGGCCGAGACCCTGCCGGCTGCCCTGTTTCTTGTGATGAGCTTCTTCATTCCCGAGAGCCCCGTCTACCTGCGCCTGAAGAATGCCAAGGCCGCCAAGCCCAAGGACAATGAGGCCGGCATGAAGGAACTGCTGCGCCCGAAATACCGCAGGGTGCTGTTGCTGGGCTTGGTCATCGCCGTGTTCCAGCAGTGGTGCGGCACCAATGTCATCTTCAACTATGCACAGGAAATCTTTGTCGGCGCAGGCTTCGATGTCGACGGCATGTTCATCAATATCGTCATCACGGGCATTGCCAATGTGGTGTTCACCTTCGTGGCCTTGTACACCATCGAGAAGTGGGGCCGCCGCACGCTCATTCTGCTGGGCGCTGGCGGACTGGGACTGACCTATCTCATTCTGGGCACCTGCTACTTCGTGGGTGTGAAAGGCATGCTGATGGTGATGCTCGTCGTGGCTGCCATCTCGATTTATGCCATGACGCTGGGCCCCGTCACCTGGACGCTGCTGGCTGAGATTTTCCCCAACCACCTGCGTGGCGTGGCTATGGCCACCTGTACGTTTGCCCTGTGGGTGGGTTGTTGCACCCTCACCTTCTCGTTCCCCTCGATGAATGCGGCATTGGGCAGCAGCGGCACGTTTTGGATCTATAGTGCCATCTGCCTCTGCGCCTTCGTGTTCCTGTGGCGCCGTTGTCCGGAGACAAAAGGCAAGAGCCTGGAGCAGCTCGAACAGGAACTGGTGAGCGAGAAGTAATCAACAATAGAGTAATTTCGTAAAAAGACATAAGACGATGGTAAAAGCTTGGAAAGAAATAGTGACCATTCCCACCTATGAGGTGGGCAAGCCCGAGAAGAACCCGATGTTCCTGGAGAAACGTGTCTATCAGGGGTCGAGTGGTGTGGTGTATCCCTATCCCGTCATCGAGACGATGAGCGACGAGAAGGTGGACAAGGACTATCTGGCCATTTGGCTGGAGAACGAGTATATCATAGTGATGGTATTGCCCGAGCTGGGCGGCCGTGTGCAGATGGCCTACGACAAGATTGCCCGGCGCCACTTCGTGTACTACAACCACGTCATCAAGCCTGCCTTGGTGGGCTTGGCCGGTCCCTGGATCAGCGGCGGCATCGAGTTCAACTGGCCGCAGCATCACCGTCCGTCCACCTACATGCCAGTCGACACCACCATCGAGCACAATGCCGACGGTAGTGTCACGGTGTGGGTCAGCGAGATGGAGAAGATGTTCCATCAGAAGGGCATGGCGGGCTTCACGCTGCGACCCGGTTGCGCCTACCTCGAGATCAAGGGCCGTCTCTACAACCGTACCGATGTGCCGCAGACCTTCCTTTGGTGGGCCAACCCCGCCGTGGAGGTGAACGACCAATACCAGAGTGTTTTCCCGCCCGACATCAATGCCGTGTTCGACCATGGCAAGCGGGCCGTATCGTCGTTCCCCATCGCCACGGGTACCTATTACAAGATGGACTACTCGGCAGGTGTCGACATATCGAACTATAAGAACATTGCCGTGCCCACCAGTTACATGGGCGTCAACTCGCGCTTCAACTTCGAGGGCGGCTACGAGAACGACACCCATGCCGGCATGCTGCATGTGGCCAGCCACCACTATTCGCCAGGCAAGAAACAATGGACATGGGGCAACGGTGACTTCGGCCGCGCCTGGGACCGCAACCTGACAGACGAGATAGTTGAGAACGGAGAGTTGAGAACGGAGAGGTATGATATGCCTCAGAGCTCGAGCGCAGAATTGTGCGACTCTTCTCAAGCAGAAAAAGCAAATCATACCTCTCAACTCTCAACTCTCAGCTCTCAACTTAGACGCGGTTTTCGTCCTTACATCGAGCTGATGGCGGGTGTCTATACCGAGAACCAGCCCGACTTCACGTGGCTGATGCCTTACGAAGAGAAGCAGTTCGTGCAGTATTTCATGCCCTACCGTGAACTGGGCGTGGTGAAGGAAGCCTCGAAAGACCTCATCTTCAACATCAACGAGGTGGGCGACGGCAAGGTGGAGTTCAAGGTGTTTGCCACCTCAAAGCAGGATGTCTGCATTATTCTTCGCAATGATAACGGCGAGGTGTATTATAAAAAGGAGATAACACTCTCGCCCGAGCATGTGCTGACAGAGACCGTCGACGTGAAGGGTGCTCGCTTCAACCAGCTTACCTTCGACATCGTGAAAACCTTCGTCTACGGCCAGCGCACCGTGCTCAGCTGGCATGCCGAGGCCGATGAGATTCGTCCCATTCCCGATAGTGCCGAGGCTGCCTTGCTGCCCAGTCAGGTGAAGACCAACGAACAGCTCTACCTCACGGGCCTGCATCTCGAGCAGTACCGCCATGCCACATGGAGTCCTGTCGACTACTACGAGGAGGCATTGCGCCGCGACCCCGACGACATTCGTTGTCTGAATGCTCTGGGACTGTGGTACATTCGTAAAGGGCGTTTCCAGCAAGCTGAAGCATATCTCTGCAAAGCTGTAAAGCTACTCCAGAAGCGCAATCCTAATCCCTACGACGGCGAGCCCATCTATAACCTCGGCCTGGCGCTGAAGTACCAGGGCAAGACCGCCGAGGCCTACGAGCGTTTCTGGAAGGCCACTTGGAACAAGGCCTGGGCCGATGCTGGCTATTTCGAGGCTGCGAAGATCAGCGTGTTGCAGGGCCGTTACGAGGATGCCCTCGACGAGCTCGACCGCTGTCTCATCAGCAACTGGCACAACCACAAGGCCCGCGCCCTGAAGACGGCCGTCCTGCGCAAACTCGACAAGAAAGAAGAGGCACTGGCACTCATCGACGAGTCGCTGCGGTTCGACCAGTTCAACTACGGCTGCCGCTACGAGCAGTATTTGCTGACGGGCGAGCAGGCCGCGCTCGACGAGCTGAAGCAGCTCATGCGCCATTCATCTGACAATTACGACGAGATAGCCCTTGACTACTGTGCCGCCGGACTCAACGACGAGGCCCGCGCCCTCTGGCAGATTGCCATCGGCGAGCATGCCACATCGCCCATGACCTACTATTACCTGGGGCGCTACGACGAAGCCGAGCAGGCCGACTCAGCCTACTGCTTCCCTAACCGTCCTGAGGCTGTCATCGCCCTGGAGGCTGCCAAGCAGCAGAATCCGACAGGCAGCAAGGCTCCTTATTATCTGGGTTGCCTCTACTATGCCGCCCGCCAGTACGACCTGGCCATCGACAATTGGGAGTGCTCTGCCCAACTCGACCCCGCATTCCCCACCGTATGGCGCAACCTCGCCCTGGCCCGTTTCAACAAGCAGAACCGTCAGCAGGAGGCTCTCGAATATATGGAGCGGGCGTTCCACCTCGACGAGAACGACGAGCGCATCCTTATGGAGCTCGACCAGCTGTACAAGCGGCTGCACCATCCGCATGAGGAGCGGCTGGCTTTCCTCCAGCAGTATCCTCATCTCATCGAGCGCCGCGACGACCTTGTGCTCGAAGAAATCACACTGCTCAACCAGACGGGCCGCTATGCCGAGGCCATGCAGAAACTCGACGCCCACACCTTCCACCCATGGGAGGGAGGCGAAGGCAAGGTGCCCGCACAGTATCAGTTGTCGCGCCTTGAGATAGCCAAGCAGTTGCTGCAAAAAGACCCGAAGGATGCCTGCGCAAAGCGGTTGCTCGAGGAGTGTCTGGTATACCCCCATCATCTCGGCGAGGGTAAGCTCTATGGTGCACAAGACAACGATTTCCTCTACTTCCTTGGGCGTTATGAAGAGGGCACGCAGGGTCCCACCGAGCCCGCTGCCGCCATGTATTACAACGATGCCAAGCCCGACAAGATCTTCTACGCCGGACTCTGCTATCGCAAGTTAGGTCAGGAGGATAAGGCCCGCAGCCTGTTCAACAAGCTCATCAACTACGGCAAACAGCACATCTTCGAGCATCAGATCATGGACTACTTCGCCGTCTCGCTGCCCGACCTGCTCATCTGGGACGACTCGCTCGACACGAAGAACGAGATACACTGCAAATACATGCTCGCCCTCGGCTATTATGGAATGGGAGATAAGGAGAAGGCTCTCAAATATCTCGCAGAGGTCGAGGCCCTTGACAACAACCACCAGGGCATTCTGCAGCTACGAACCTTCATTGACACCAACTTGTAGAGAAAAAGCATTCGTAAATGAAGAAAGCATCTTGTCTCATCATGGGCCTGCTCAGTCTGATAATGACTGCGCAGGCTCAGACCGATGTATCGCTTGACGGAGAATGGCAGTTGACTGTCCGTGGTAAGGACTACCATGTGCAGGTCCCTCACACCTACAACTTGATGGACAGTCTTGAGGACTATGCCGGAGAAGCCGTTTACCGCAGGCTGTTGCCCATCTCTCCCGACATGAAAGGCAAGACGGTGCGGCTCTGTTTCGAGGCGGTCTACCACGATGCCATTGTCTATGTGAATGGCCAAAAGGTTGGCGAACATCTCAACAAGGGCTATACCCCCTTCTCGATGGACATCACAAAGGCACTATTGTTTGGCTGCGACAACACTCTGGAAGTCAAGGTCTCTAATACCTATACTGATAAGGCATTTCCTTATATGCGCCATTTCGACTGGGCCAATGATGGGGGCATCTACCGCAGCGTGAGGCTGCATGTAAGTGGCCAGCAGACGCTGCGCTACGTCCATGTAACGCCATCACTCAATGGAAAAGCACGCTTCGACATCCGGCTTTGGGAAGATCGTGTCAACAAGATCAAGGGCAGGCTGACTGTCAGGAACCGTCAGTCGGGAGATACCGTCTTTGATTCAGACCTCATGCTTGCCAAGAGAAAGGCAAGCCACCACTACTCTGCGACCATCACCATCGCAAATCCACAACTGTGGCATTTTGACCATCCTAATCTCTACGACTTCACGTTCAGCATTCCAGGCAGCGATGCGCTGAGTGACCACTTCGGCTTCCGTGAGTTCAAGGTAGAAGGGCGGCAGTTCGTACTCAATGGCGAGCCAGTACGCCTGCCTGGTATAGAAAGCATGTCTGGCAGCCATCCCCTCTACGGTATGGCGGAACCAGCCGACTATATCGGAAAGACTGTCAGGATGATGAAGGATCTGAATACCACCATCACGCGTTTCCATTGGGTTCAGGACCAACAGATGCTAAACCTGATGGACGAGACAGGCATCCTCTGTCAGGAGGAACTCTCATGGTGGCAGCAGCCCAGGAAGGAACTCTCGCCTGAGTTGCGGCAAACGGCAAAAGAAGCACTTGAGGAGATGATAGAAGCCCACTACAACCACCCCTGTATCTATGGCTGGGGTATCTCCAACGAGGTGCGCGACAACCATGCGGAACTGCAACTGCTTGGCGACTACGTCAGACGGCTGGATGCCACACGACTGGTGGATGCGCTCTGTAACCACACCTTTGAGACCCTCGAGAACGATCCCTCACTGGTGCTTGACATCCCGACGTGGAACGACTATACAGGCTCGTGGCATGGCAAAAATCGCGAGGAACTACCCGCACGTCTTCATCGTATCAGGGATGCCATTGGTCAGCGTCCCCTCTTCATTACCGAGGCGGGACTCTGCGAACCAGCCCATGTGGGCGGCGACACAAGGCGTATAGACGATATGCTCTACCACATTAAGGAATGGCAGAAGGCAGACTTTGTGTGTGGATACATATACTTCTGTCTGCAAGACTACCGTACGCAGATGGGTGAGGAAGGACTTGGCAAATGGCGCATCCGCCGGCACGGTGTCACCAAGGTCGACCTCACGCCGAAGCCCTCTTTCTACGTACTGCGCCAGCTGATGTCGCCCATTGATATCCTAAAGGTGAGTCCAGCCAACGCACAGAAGAAAGGAGGGCTTGCCGGACAGTATGACACCGATGACACAAACCGAGATGTGGAGATTGTACTTCAGGTCAAAAACAGCATTCCATCTTATACCCTTCGAGGCTATACCTTAAAATATAGAGACGGTGACGGCCGTGAATATAGCCTCGCCCTACCCGACATGCAGCCCAGCGAAAGTTACATGTTCGTACTGAAGAACATCAACGCCCAGTATGCCTTTGAAGTGCACCGCCCAGGCGGATACTGCGTCATCGCATACTAACCAATGCTGCCGGAACGATTTCATATAGGTAAGATACTATTCGTAGATGGAAAAGCATGAGGCTGTAGCACAACTGCCGCAGCTCGGGCAAAAGGCTGTCGGAAAGCAGGTCGATAGCGGAGAAGAGCAGGGATCCTTTGCGCAGTTTGCTGTTGCCCAATGTTCAGCGAAAGTGAAACATCAAAGCCCCACACAAAAACTTCTTCATATTTTTGGTTAGTGGTTAGTGTTTTTTCGCATGCAAAGATATGGAGAAATATGTAACAAGGATATAGGCTTTTTTTCTTATGGACGAATTTTTGTTTTTGCTTTCCTGTATTCCGTAGGCGACATGCCCATGGCCTTCGAGAAGAGGCGTGAGAAGTAGAGCGAGTCTTCTATGCCTACCTTATAGCAAATCTGGTTTATCTTGAGATCGGTTTTCTTTAGCAACTCGCAGGCATGCTGCACTTTCAGCTGGTTGAAATAGGCGAGCGGACTCAGTCCGGTTTTCTTTTTAAACACAGTAGAGAAATGGCTTTGCGAGTAGCCCACATAGCGCAGCACATCATCCATGGTAATGCGGTTCTCAATGTTTTCTTGCATGAAATGGATGGCCGCCTCCTGACTTCGTCGATTTTTGTCAATTAAAATTTTGCATACTGATTATCAGTTAGTTGCAAGTTTGAATTTGGGTGATTTGGGTGACTCGCTTATTTTTCGTACCTTTGCGGCATGTTTGTACGCAAGAAGAAAAATCGTTCAGGTTCGGTGAGTATCGTCGTGGTTGACAAGAGCCGTGGCCGTTTCAGGGAGGTTCGCCAGTTCGGAGTGGCCCATACCGAGGCAGAGGCGGATGCACTATACACTCAAGCCCGTGAATGGATACGTAGGTA
>Ga0326511_10004482_pt1 | contig 11098 bp, 8 predicted proteins | sample 0_2496_0518_D_FD_203701 | JGI IMG/M metagenome (GOLD analysis project Ga0326511, IMG submission 203701) | Bovine rumen microbial communities from UC Davis, California, United States - 0_2496_0518 | ecosystem: Host-associated > Mammals > Digestive system > Stomach > Rumen | place: USA: California...
AATTTATTTTTTCTATTTTTTTATATATTTATTAATTATAAAAATTTATAATTAATAATTTTGCTTGATGGGGATTGGGGATTGGGGATTGGGGATTGGGGATTGGGGATTGGGCCCAATCCCCAATCCCCAACTATTTCCCTCCCAATCCCCATTCCCAATAAAATTATTAATTTAATTTTTAAATTTAAATTAAAAAATAATAATTAAAAAAAATGTCCAAAATAAAAAAAAATAATAATATTTTATAATATTATGGAGTATAGGGATCTAAGGAGTTAGGACAAGCCTGACCTTATATGGATAGGCCATAGTCTAAATAGTAAGAATATACGATCCCCTCGTGTGGGGATTGATATTGTAAAAATTGGAGGTACCTACTACTTTTGTATAGCCATGTTTATCCCCAAAAAAAACTATATAATTATATATAACATTTATAATTTGCCCGAATTAATTGCACATTTTTTTTAATATTGATTTAAATTTAATTAATTTTTCATAATTAAAAAATGGCAAGAGACAAGAAGTTCGGGCAAAGAAAAAGTGCTAAATGCTCTTTATGTGGCAAGACATTTAAAACCACAAGGTACCTCAAGCAACATATGGAGGTACATAAAAATAATAATAATAATAATAATAAAAATAAATATAATAATAAAAATTTATTAAAAAAATTCATAAAATTTATAATAAAAATGATAATAATAATAAATGAAGAATTTGATATATTAAACTATGTTGGGGACAAACATGATCAAAAACGGGCAATATATAATTTACAAAATAAAGTGCCCGACACTAAATTGGCCAAAACAATAATTTTAATTGATGAAGGGCCAGATGCTGTTGATGTTGATAATCTGGTCGATGATATGGCCAAAGGTGAAGATGCATTTAAATTATGCGGGAGTCAATGGGGTAGCGACATAGATAAGAAAGTCGCTGAATATAAAAGAATTTTAAATGTTAAAAGAGCCCGAGAAAAACAAAAGAAAAAAAAAGAAGAAAAAGAAAATAAAAAATATGAAAATATAATGAAATATATAAGTAAATTTGGAACCCCCCAAAAAAATAATGAACTCGGCGATATTAAAATTAAAAGAAAAATAATAGAAGCAATCGCCGAACAAAAAAAAGAAAAAATAATAAAGGCAATTGAAGATAAAATAAAAGACATTGCCGAAAAAGAAAATGAAAATAAAAAAGAAGAAGAAAAAATTGATATAGCCTCCATAAAATTAACAGAATTTGAAGAGCCTATGGTTGCCTATGAAGCTGATTTCCTTTATCCTAAAATATCAGCTAGGCAATTATTTAATCAAACAGTGCCTAATAAAAAAATAAATCAATTTATAATAAATTATATAAATAAGAAATATGTCGACTACCCCATGGATGAGGAAATAAAAGAAGAAATGCCACTTGCATATGATCATTATACCAAGACATTAAGCGGCAATGGTTTTTATAAAAAAAAATTCGATGCCCTACAAAATAAAATATTAGAATATTTTGAAAACGGAGGAGAAAGTTTTAAATGCAAAGACTGCGGCAAATATGTAATAAATAAAAAAAGGCACTGTATGCATTGTGCAGAATTTTTAAAAAAAATAGACGAAGAAGGAGGCAAATTAAAATTAAAAAAATATTTGGAAGAAAATTACAAAAAAATAAAAATTGAAGAAATCGAGTTAATTTTAAATCATTTCGAGGGAGCAGATTCAAAGTTTATTTCAAAAAATTTGCCGCATTACATAAAATTTCGCCATGGAATTAGAAAAAAATGGCTAAAGAAACAAAAAGAAAAGCAAGAAATGGCCGAAAATTCCATGGCTCAGATTAGCATGATCCCCCCTATACAGTTTAATACGGGCTTGGCTAAAAAACTTCTTAAGGAAATTACCAATTTTGATAATAAAAATAAATAATATTTTTTTAATTTAATTTAATTTTTTTTAAATTTTTTAAAATATTTTAAAAATTATTTATATATTTAAAAATAAATTTATTTTTCATCTTCATTAACTTCATTAATTATATTATTAACATCTTTTTGTAATTTTTCTGGATTTTTAGATGCCTTAAGCATTTTTTTAACTTTACCTTTTTTTATGTTAACTGAGCCTTTTTTCTTTCTCACCTTTGTAACTTTGAAAATAGGTTTACCAGGTTCTTTTGGTACTAAACGCTTAGAAAAAAGTAATTTCTTTGCAGTCTTTTCTTCTAGTTTCGGAGGTTCTACACCTATAGAAATTACTATATCATCAATTTCAGCATCATCTCCAGCGTCTACTGCTGCTTTACTAAGATCATCAATTGTTTTTAAATAACTCATAAATTGTTCATCTCCAGCAAAATCTGCTTTTGATCTTATGTCATCTTTTGTATTTTTTTCTAATAATGCCGTGACATTATCCCTAAGACCTTTTAAAAGATTTTCTTTAGACATAATATTTGTTACAATTGTTTCAACATTAGCTTTTAAATAATCAGAATCTCCTCCATTAATTGTATTTCTTGCTACCTGCTTCATTAGATCATCCAATTCATTAACATCAATTTTAACTGCTTCACCAGGTTTCAAGCTAGCGACATAATTTTGTTTATATGAATTAACTAAATAATTAATATTATCTTGATAAACAGCTTTAGACATATCCATCATAAGACCACCTATAAATGCAGCTTTTGATCTTATTCTAGGTATCATAGGAACACTTCCACCAAATAAAATATTAAAACATGTTAAACCTATTGTTTTAAAAAGATCTGATAATTGATGATCCTTACTATCTAACTTTACTGAATTTAGTATTGAAATTAATCTAGAAACAGCATACATAAAATCTATAGCCAAATTTGTTGTTACAAAATTTCTCATCATTGTCACACCCGGTAAAATTTGTACTATTTTTAGCATACCTGTATAACCTGAAACATTAGTTTTTTCACTATTATAATCAGTAATAAATTTATCGACTTTAGCTTTTAATGATGTAATAGCATCAATAGCTAATTTATTAGATACTTTATCATAAAAACTTAAAACAACTGTTTCAAAGGTACTGTACAAACGTTTCCATGCAACAATATTAACTTTAATTTCCTGAGATTTAGTAATTAAATAAAGCAAATCATTTTCTATATCTTTACTTGGCTTATTAACCAATTTAAGAAATGCAAACATTTGTATCGCACTATCAATATTATCCCAAAAAATAGCATTTTCAGGTAAAGGAAGCAATTTAAGCTCTTTAACACTGTTTAGATTTTTAGCTAAATAATTATATACAGTATTAGTTTCTAAATCGACCCTTACAAACATTTTAGGATTGGCAACATATGGAGTAATAAATAAGCACGACGGAGAAAACTCTGTAATTTTCAAATCATGGGCATTTAAATAACTACCCATATTTTCATCTAGTTTAACATCTTTTAAAGCTGATTGTAAATTATTTTTTGAATTAACACACTGAATATTTTTTGCTTCAGCTATTGCATCAAGAGGTTTTGTTTTTCCTGAACCGATTACCATTACGCTACCAAGTTGCATAAAAAATTTTGATTTACCGGCAGGGCTGGTAATATTTAATCCTATAGCTCCATCTTGTTTTTTTTCAACTTTTTCTGCAAATTCATTCATTTCCTTTTCTTGCATAGGTCTAGGGCAAATTATAGAAAGATCTTTCGAATAATCTTGAACGTAACCACTTTGAACTGTTTTACATCTAAATGTTTTATCAGTTACAATTGAAAACTCTTTAACTTTTGAAAAAATACATAATTCAGCAAAATCTTTAAGACCACCTTCAGCAACACTTTTACTAAATTGAGCCCAATAATAGCAATACCATGCATTATAATCATTAGTAAATATTTGCGTTCCAATATAAAAATTTGCGTAAGTAAAAATATGGAAAGGAACTTTACAAAGCATAGCAGGTATTCCATATTTTCTTAAATTCGCCCTTGCTTTACCTAAACTTATAAAAAAATCTACATTGTCTTGCGATAAATTAGGGTAATTAGCATCTTTTGCAGCCTCTCTGACAGCTGGCTCATCAATTATTGCTTTGTTTGATAATTTGTTAAATACCAACTGCGCACTAGACATATCGAGTTTTGCTTTTTTCCTTCTAACACTATCAATTGATTTTCTTCCTTTTTTTGCTCTTGATCTTTTATAACTTATCATTTGTTTTTCTTCTTCAGTTGGCTTTTCGTCTTCTCTGACATCAATAATATTAAATGCACTTTCTCCTATACCAGGTATATCTTTAAGTAGTTTTTCCATTTTTTCATCTTCAATACCTTTTATGACTTTTTCTTTTCCCATTTTTATTTCATCATCCTTTACCTCATCATCAATAAACATAATTTTAAATATAAAAAAAAAAATATTTATACGTTATATAATAGTTTTTAATAATAATATTTTTTAATATTTAGTACTTATATAAACTATTTATTCAACTTCTTCTTCTATACCTTGAGGTTCTTGTTGTGGCTCATTTACAGCATTAAGCATAGTTCCAGCAAGTGCTAATCCTGGCTTTAAACCTGGAATCATTGATGTTAATCCCCATCCAATTAATTTTCCAATTCCTGGAAGTGAGTTTTTAAATTTTTGTTTTAATTTTTCCCATATTGAAGGCTTAGTTGTAAGCGCCATATTATCTTTGATGTTCATTATTGGCTTTTGTTGAACTATAGAAATAGCGTTTTTTTTTTCAATATTTGAAATTGATTCTGTACTCATACTTAAAGGTAAATAATTTAAAAATGGAGATGCAGGTAAGCATTCAAAATTACAATAAATATCAAGCTTAAAACATGCCTGATCAGCAGGTGCCCCTAATACATACACAACTTGCCTAAATCCATTTTTTAAATAATCTTCTGTACTTTCTATTTTGTATTTAGTGCCGGTACTATTAATTGGAGTAACTTTAATTAAATTATCATTCATTAATCTTGTATATTCTTCGTAAGAATTATCAAGTGGGAAATACAATTGTCGAATACCTTCTAAACATAAATTTTCTTGTCTGTAAAAGGCATCCATTGCTAAATCGAAATTACCATATTTTGCTAGCATTTCAGGAACAAAAACATTCGCCTCTTCTTGTGTAGTTTCGCCGGTTTTCTTTGTCACTCTTGTATTGTACAAACATCCCATTTCTGGAGTTTCATCGAAAACTATAGCACCTCCTATGACACCGGAAACTATATCTAATCTTCCTATGTATTTAATAACCATTGAAGCAGAAACTAAACGATATTGATCATAAACAGCGGGTATTTCTTGACCAATGTTAATAGGTGTAAAATTGTTATTTGGTGTATGTCCGTTTAAATTTTCACTATTATTAACAAATAAAGAAGTAAATGCTTTCGGTTTCATTTCATATATCCAATCATCATCTTCACCTGTGCGTATATAATTTGGATGTGTCTGATTGGCTAAAAAATAAGGATTAAAGACGACACATAAATTACCAGAACTGTTAGTTCTTAAAGTTATACAATTATGTAATTGAAATGAGCATGATGGCACAGGTATTTGACTAGGAATTTTAACCCCTTTACACTTTTCAGGATATAACAAATTGTTTAAATAATTATATTCTGCTTTTTTATTAAATACTGCTAATGCATCAACAGCACTTTTTATTTTTGTAAAATCCATTTTTTCTCCATTTAACGCTTCATACAATCTTGCTAAATATGAAAGCATTGTAGCATCATATTTATCAATTATTGACATTATTTCACTTTTTTTATCTTGAAATTCTATTCTATCATTTTTATCACCAAATAAAGGATTCATTGTTTTATATATTATTATTTATTATTATAGATTAAATATATATAATAATAATTTAATTTTTAAAATTTTTGGAAAATTGAAAAAAATAAAAATTGTCCTATATGGAGCAAAAAAATTAAGGTTATTATCCCTCAAGATAATAACCCCAATTTTAAAGCTCCATATAGGAGCTAATAAATATTTTAAATCCCCAATCCCCAATCCCCAAATCCCCAATCCCCAATCCCCAATCCCCAATCCCCAAAAATATTAAATTATTTAATTTAATTTAAATTCTATATTTAATTTTATTAAATAATTTTAAATTATTTAATTTTAATGATGAACATTCATAGAACATACCACTCATATCTTTTACATTATCAGTATTAAAATTAGAAATATTTAATTCTTTTAATGATGAACATCCAAGGAACATATGACTCATATCTTTTACATTATTAGTATTAAAATTAGAAAGATTTAATTCTTTTAATGCTGAACATCCATAGAACATTTCACTCATATTAGTTACATTATTAGTATTAAAATTAGATAAATTTATATTTGTTAAAGATGAACATCCATGGAACATATCACCCATATCTTTTACATTATTAGTATTAAAATTAGAAAGATTTAATTCTTTTAATGATGAACATCTATAGAACATACCTCTCATATTAATTACATTATTAGTATTAAAATTAGATAAATTTATATTTGTTAAAGATGAGCATCCACTGAACATACTTCTCATATTAGTTACATTACTAGTATTAAAATTAGAAAGATTTAATTCTTTTAATGATGAGCATCCATAGAACATTTCGCTCATATCAGTTACATTATCAGTATTAAAACTAGATAAATTTATATTTGTTAAAGATGAACATCTATAGAACATTTCACTCATATTAGTTATATTATTAGTATTAAAATTAGAAAGATTTAATTCTTTTAATGATGAGCATCCTGAAAACACCCATCCCATATTTTTTATTTTTTTATTATTAAAATTAGAAAGATCTAATTTTTTTAATGATGAGCATCCAGAGAACATAAAATTCATATTAGTTACATTATCGGTATTAAAATTAGAAAGATTTAATTCTTTTAAAGATGAACATTCATAGAACATAAAACCCATATCAGTTACATTATCGGTATTAAAATTAGAAAGATTTAATTTTTTTAATGATGAACATCCATTGAACATAGCACTCATATCAGTAATATTATTTCTATAAAATTTTTTAAAAAATATTTTTTTTAAATTTTCACAATTTAAAAATTTTTTTTTAAATGATTCAACTTGATAATCAATTATTATTTTTATTGTATTAACTTTCTCTTTCTCTTTCAAATAATTTCTTTTTATTTCTTCATTTGAATTATCAAAATAAATATGATGATATTCTTTTTCTTCATCTGATATATTAATAAATTTACCATATTTATTATCAGCAAGTTTTAATTCTATTTCTATAGGTGTATATAATTGAGAATATTCTTTATAATCATTAATACTTAAATTTAATCTATTTTGCATTTTTTTATTATATTTAAAAATTTCTAATTTTTTTTTTTTTGAAAAAAAAACCCCCATTTTTAGGGGGAGAAAAAAAGAACTTTTTATTTTTTCTAACCCCCTATGGAGCAGGGGGCCACCGACTATTGTCCCGGCTGAGGCAATAGCCGGGAGACCCCCTGCTACACAGGGGTAATTATTATTAGAGGCTGCTAACATTTTTAATTGAAATTATTTAATATTTTGAAATTATATATTTAATTAATTCTAACGGTCGCAAATCCCCAAATCCTCAATTCTAAAATAAGAAGAATTGGGACCTGGGGATCGCATAAATCGATTATTTAGATATGCCTTAGGGGGGGTGTACCTTCTTGTTTTTTTACAGTATTTTTTAATTAATTACACCCCTCCTATTATTAAGAAAAAAATATATCTATTATTAATTATAATTATTTTATAAAAAATACTGTATTTTTAAATTAAAAAAAAATGTCCGATAGCCGCCCGATTATTATAATAAGCCCATATACGGATTCGAACCGTGCAGCCTCTTTGAGAATATGAGCCCACTATAATAACCATCTGGGCAACTAACGAACTTGCATTTAAAACATTTAATAATTTAATAAATAATAAATTAATATTAAAATAAATAATAAAGCCACACAAATCCCCTGTGTTCACACACTGTGCATAATTAAACGCAACATCAAAAATATTATTAATATAATAAAGCCACACAAATCCCCTGTAATCCATTAATATTTTTCAGAAAAATAAAATATAGAGCAATCTATTAATTCACCTAAAGTGAATTCTTCATTTGGTATTTTTTCATTAATATCTAAATCTAAATCTCTAATAATAATTCCATAAATGAAATCATCTCTTGCTCTCATTTTGTCTATATCAAAATTTTTTGATTTTTTCTCCAAATAACTTTTAATGTCTTCTTCATTAAAACATATTTTATTTTGATAATTATACCTAGCAAATATATAATTAGAATCTTTGTAATCTCCTAATTGTTTATTCATTTCAATAAAATTCTTACATACATAATAACCGTCTTCTGTTTGAGGGCATTTACGTATATTTTCTACAATATCTTCTCTCTTTTTTTTATAATATCCTAACATTAATATATAAAGAGAAAATATTTTCCATTTATATATAAAATGTTCAAACCCAATACAAATAATAGAGAAGAAACACCAAAAGAAACAAATGAAGATATGAAGTTGGAAGAAGAACAAAAAGAAATAGATTTACGCGATATTAAAATTGGTGATAAAAAAGCTAAAAAAACATATGACCTCATTGATGATGAATTAAAAGTAGTTACATTAGATAATGATTTAGTAGTGAAATTAATTGCAAATAATAAAGGAGTTTTTGTTGACTTTAGAAAATATTACAAAGGATATCCAACTAAAAAAGGTATTAGAATATTAGCTACAAAATTTCAAGAAGTTGCACATGTCATGAATGAAGACATCAACAAACTTGTGCCAAATACAAATCATAAATAATTTTTAAATTTAAATTTAAATTTAAATTAATATTTATTTATTTTAAATCAATGGAAGAAGAAAAAGAAAATAAATTTCCTTCTAATTCTAAATCTTTTGGTATTGTCGTATATATGGACGATATTGTCTATGCCAAAACTTACGAAGAAAATATGACAATACATTTTCCAATTCCAAAAGAGTTTTTTATTCTTCGTTTTTTAAAACACTTATATGACGGAAATATAGGCGCTAAAAATAACGTAGAATGTATTGTAATTGCCCATGAACATGGAGAAGTAAACGGAAAATGCCATCAGCAAATATATATAAAGTTTGAAAATAAAATAAGAAAACTTTTCAAACCAGGAAAACTCACAATTGATGGACTTAATTATCTCTACATGGCACAAACAAGTAAATCACCTGCAAAATTAAGGAATTATTGCAAAAAAGGTAATGATTTTTATGAAATAATACCATGTAAAACGATTAAAGAAATTCTCCGTGAAAATGCACTATTAGATGATTTAATGGATGTAGATGATCCTTACGATAAATTACTTAATAATGGTAATCTTACAGATAAACAAATATTAACTATTTTTAAAAATTGTCCTGTAACAGAATATAAAAAAGACTTTATGAGCAATGGCAAAAAAATATATGAAACTTATAATAATTATATAAAAAAAGAAAATGATTATCCTCCTTTTGAATGGAAATTTCCTAATCATATGTATAACCATATACAAGAGAATTTTGGTGCTAACGATAAAGTTTCTCTTGTATATACCAAATTATATACATGGTTTAAAACTTATTGTGAACCAGAAGGTTATTTTAGAAGAAAAGCTTTATTTTTATTCAGTTTAGCTGGTGGAGTTGGTAAATCATATTTTGCTCGAAGTCTTGTTCCTGAAATAAGCATATGCAATTCCCCTTATTATGTTTATTGCCGTGGTTCTTTAGATGCAAGTGAATTTATAAGAAAAGATAAAACAGCAAAATTAGTAATACTTGATGATGTTAATTATATAACAAATGATATTGAAATATGGAAAGCTTTAACTGTAAGCGAGCCAACTAACATAAGAACTCCATATCATAATACTCCATGGAAGCATAGTTTACCTTGTATAATGCTAAGTAATAATATTAAAACTTTAAAATTTTGGATGGAAGCAGAAGATTTAAAAAGTAGATGTATATTTATTGGCATAGATTTTTATATAGGACCACCTGGAACTGATTTAGAAGAAAATCATATAGTAGATAGTTATTTAACTAATGATATAAATAATAAACTTGGAATACCAATTCAGGGATGCTTCGGTTGTGGTGGAGTTAAAACAAAAGGAAAAGGAGCATGCAACACTATATAACTTGTTTAAGAAAAATAATTAATTTATGTCCCAAACATTAATATATATTTATTATATAAATGTACCAAATTTTTATTATAAAATTTTTAATTTATGTACCAAATTTTTCATAATAAAATTTAAAATTTAAATTTTGTACTATTTTTCAGTACAACATATTAAAGATCTACGTCAATGTTGTACTGAAAAATCTCATACTTAAAATTGGTTATTATAATTATTTTTTCAAAAGATATGTTGTTACTATATATAGTAAAGATATTTATTATAATTATTTAATTAATTATTTATTACAGCACTTTGATATTTATATAGTTAAGGGACCCTTAATAATACAGCATTTTGATATATATATTTAATAATAGCCTTAAAAGGGTACATATGCAGCCTCGACGTGACGTATTCATAGTCAGCCACCCGAGGGGTCGACCCAGGTTCGACTCCCTCGTGGAGCCCCCTTGGGTGGCAATGCGGGGAATGCCCCGCATGTCAATTAGTTCCCGCCGCCGCGGGAGTGCCCGGCTCTCCAGACGCTGGGCGGCATGGTACCGCTTCCAGGACCGGCTCAGAATGCGGGCCTGGTATGCGGCTCACTGCGCCGCCCCTCCTGCCGGTCGCCCTTAAGGCGGCTGAAGATGGCTCATTAGGAGCCATTTAATATTAAAAACAAACTTTGGGCCCGGTGGCCCTATTTTTAATATTTATTTATTTTAATATATTTATTAATTTTTAACTTTTTAAAATTATTTTTTTTTAATTTAATTTGGGGATTGGGGATTTGGGGATTGGGGATTTGGGGATTGGGGATTGGGGATTGGGCCCAATCCCCAATCCCCAACTATTTCCCTCCCAA
>Ga0326511_10004483_pt1 | contig 11097 bp, 21 predicted proteins | sample 0_2496_0518_D_FD_203701 | JGI IMG/M metagenome (GOLD analysis project Ga0326511, IMG submission 203701) | Bovine rumen microbial communities from UC Davis, California, United States - 0_2496_0518 | ecosystem: Host-associated > Mammals > Digestive system > Stomach > Rumen | place: USA...
CGTACTGTGTATACGTAGCTCGTTTTGACAAATGGTTCGAGGGGTGAACGGAGAGGGATAAGCGTTTTTTCGGTAGTAGAGGTCGATGCAGAGGGTCGGGGTATGTAGGAATTTTTGGCTGCCACAGCCAACGACAAAAGTCAAATTTTAATAAAAAAATGCTAACTTTCCATAGCAAAATACAAAAATCGTTCGTAAAAATTTGAAAAAATAAATCAAATTTCACAGGTCAAACGTATACGTATTACGTATAATAAAAAAAGACGGGTTTAATAACCCGTCTTTCGTATTAGTTGTACGTATTAGGCTCTCTTGTATCCGTTAACCTTGCCCTTTGCGCCCTTAATCTTCTCAGTCACGACTCTTCCGTCCTCAACAGCTCTCTTCACAAGAACAGTTGCCTTCTGCGGAGTACCGATTTCCTCGAAGTGGTCGCAGATGTCAGATGCAGTAACGAACTCGTCACCAAGGAACTCTACGATAGCGTTGACCAGTTCAGCTTCAGCCGCCAGCTTCTCAGCTCTCTTCTCATCAGCCTTGCCCTTTCTCTTGGCATTGCCAGAATCCATAGCTTCAATGAGCTCCTGCGCCTTAGCCATAACCTCTTCATTCATCTCGCCATTAACGATTGCAACAAGCATTTCTCTCTTAGTCATTATTGTCCTACTTTCTCCCAACACTAGGCAGTGGGCGCCAGTTACTTTTTCTTTTAAGAAAGGAGTTACTTTTCTCTCTCACTTTCTATATATATTATACAGGAATTTTCAACTTTTTTCAAATTTCTTTTTCTCAATTCCTGTACAAAGGCGGAAGATTTTTTTATTTTCTTTCCTTACCTTGTATATATATTATAACCGAAATTCGAAACTTTTTCAAATTTTAATTTGCAGCTCCATTGGATGTATGTAAAAGAAATTTGATTTTTAAAGTCAAATTTTATTATTATTTATGGGTGCAGCTCCCAGAAAATTTGATTTTTAAAGTCAAATTTTTAATAAATTTATTTGGAAATTTGAAATTTTTTGTCAAATTTTGCGGCGCAGCTCCCTCCAAACGCAGCTCCCTCGCCCGCGGATAAATGCAGCTCCTTCCACACGCATCGATGCAGCTCCATCGCAGCTCCCAGCTGCAGCTGCCGGCCCGGGCGCAGCTCCCATGATGCAGCTCCATTTGCAGCTCCCTATGACGTGAAAATTTGACACGGCGCTGCAGCCAACGGCGAACGTATGTTCGGAACATTTGTTCGTTTGTTAATTAACAAACAATCAGTCTGAAAATCTGTAGAATTCTACGAATTTTTCGATTTGAGTTAGTCAAGACTAACTTAGTTAGAATAGTCTAATTGTTAATAAATTATTAACAAACATATGTTCGAAAATTTGACACCCCCCGAACAATTATATCATATATGCGTTGCGTTGTCAAGAGGAAATTTGACTTTGTTAAAAATTTGACAATGACCCGGTCCGTTTTGCCCGGGCCACTGATCCGGTCTGGATCACCCGGGCGCCGAACATATGTTCGATAGTTTACCAATAAAAAAGGGGAGTCAACCGACTCCCACTTGACCGATACTATTTATCGGTCGCCTTTGCTTTGGCTTCGCGGATTTCCTTATCCTTGGCGATTTTACGCGCCTTTTCTGCCTTGCGTTCTTCGGCTTTGCGTTCCTTTTCTGCAAGGTTATGGAGATAGTCCTGCGCAAGTTCGTGACCATTGTATGGTTCTGTTCCCTTGTTTGCGCCTGTAGGAACTTTGAAAGTTATAACGAGGTAGTCCTCGTTACCTTCGCAACCAACCACAGGGATTGCGATTTCATTGGACTTAACGAGTAAAACTTCCTCGTTAAGTGAATCGAGGAACTCCGAAACGAGTTCGAGATAGTGCTTGCGAATAATTTCACGTTCAACTTTTCTTGATACTGCCATAGTAGACCTCCTAACTTGGTTACCTTTATCTTACAGTATAAGTATAAAGGAATTTTTACGGAAAGTAAAGTTCTTAATTTAGTACAAGATTTGGGAAAGTTTGTCTTGACTAACTCGGCGCCCGGTTCGTTTACGTAAACGTTTTCGCTACCGGTGTGATTATGTTCAACTATTCCTTAAAAACTAATTTTCGGAATAGTTAAAGTGTTGATTTTTCAACGGATTAGAAAAGGAATAAGGCAACTATTCCTTAAAAACTAATTTTCGGAATAGTTGGGAGGTATGTTTTCGAAAACGTTTTCGCTTCGTAAATCGGCCCGGCGAAAAAAGAACGTATGTTCATTTTAGTTGAATAAAAGAGGACTATTCGTCCTCTTCTTCATACCATATCTTTTTTATTGTTAAGTGGTCAAGTAATTCACCTGTATCATTTAAGATATAGTCTGCTACGCATTCGTTAATCATTTCCATATCATCATTTTCAAAGTCTTCCATACTTTCCGCCCAACAAGTTAAATCAAAATCAATTGTCAATTCGATATGTCTAACCATTACTAACCCCTTTCTAAAATTACTATCCTATAGTTTTCTCTATCGTGATATTTGTTAAATCTATCGAAGATAACTCTTCTCGATGCAGAGGAGAAAACAATTTTCTTGTCTGCCTTTCTCTGTATTGCGTATATTCTCATTTTCGTTTCCTCCTCTCTGACAATATAAGGATAACACATTTATAACCTATTGTCAACCCCTAAATTAAAAGTTAATTTTTTCACAAACTTTGGCCCGGGCGCCGAAAACGAACGTCTGTTCGTTAGTTGACGATAAAAAAGAGAACGTTTAGTTCTCTCTTGCAATTTGTCTTATTTCTTTTAATATTAATACTCTTGCATTTTCTGACATTTGCCTATAACCAATTAATAGAGAAATAAATCGTTTTGGGTCTATTTCTATTTTATTGGTTTTAGTATTATATGTAATTTGTAAATGACCATTAAATCTTTTCATTGTAAACCCCTTTCTACCACATCTTTGTTTCGAAGTTAAATCCGTCTAACTTCTCACACGCAAGCAGAATTTTATACTCGATTTCACTATCTGCAAGTGCCGTATGTTCTTCGATAAAATCTCTGTCAAAGAAATACTGTGCTACGATTTCTGCGGTATATCTATTTGCATTTCTTGCGGTGAGATAATTGTTAGACTTACAAAACTCTCTATAGTTTTTATCTGCCTTGAGTACGTTGCGAGAAAGTGCAAGAATGTCGTGGAACTCTGTACCATATGGGAAGAAATATCTATACTTTGAACTTGTTATATATCTCTGTGTCGTTGCAAGTGCAAGATAGTCAAAACGACAATTATACGCATAGACTTTTGTTATATTGTTCTCTTTCATAATGTGGCGAAGTGTCCACATAATATTTCTAAAAGAGGTTAGAGTCCTCGAACCATTCTTAATTTCTGTCCAATACTGCGGAATTTTTTCTGCGAAGTATGCACTTGACATAAGTTCCTTATCACAGAAGATGTCTGCATTTACGAACGAGTGCTTAGAATAGATTGTTCCATTGTAGTCTGCTACGATAAATCCGCAGTCATAGACGAGTGCATCATCGAGTGAGTTAGTTGTTTCAGTATCAATTATCAGTATCTTTTCCATTTTGTTTTTCCTTTCTCTTGATTACAATGTAATTATAGCAAATGGATTTAAGGAAGTCAATACCTTTTTATGTTTTTGTCAAGAAACAATCGTGTTAAATTTTTCACAAATGGCGCCCGGTCGACTCGACACATAATTAATATGTGTCAAGTCCACTCATTTCGGCTTCCCAATTGGAAATCTCACCGCAGAACTTTGGTTCTTTGAAATACTTATATGCACACAGATATGCTTTTTCTTTCATATCTGTTTCAACGATGAACTCTTCGCCTGTATACTCATCATAAAAGAGATAGTTTTTCATTTTATTTTCTCCTTTCAATATGAATATCATTAATCCAATATTTAAAGTATCTTTCTATATCTGTAGTATAACACATGTCTTCTGAAATGTCAAGCAATAATTGAGTCATTATATCAGAATATTTTTCTGCTGAGTAAATAAAATAATAATGTTCGTCGATTGAATAAATAGCACCTATTATTTTTTCTTTATCTTTTAAGTAATACATTATTTTCTCCCTTCATCTGATACCTAATTATAACAAGAATTTAAAATTTTGTCAACATCTAATTTTGTTTGTTAATGAATTAACGAACTTGGCGCCCGGGCCATCGATCGACCGGCCGCGAACATATGTTCTTTTTATTGGTAAAGGAAACGCCCACAGACGTGTGGGCGAATCCAAGAAAGGATAGGAGGTGAAAACAATGAATCTTGTAAGTGGGGTGGGACTTGGTAAGGGCGCCCACTATACCCTATTCAGACTACTCTGCGAAGAAGTAACCCTTCTGTGTGCCTTTGCCCTTTACCTTGACATCACACACACTTACGTTCTCAATCTGACGCAGAAGTGCGCTTGCTTTCTGTGTGGAAATCTCAAGTTCCTTTGCGACTTCACTTGCGAGTTTTGGTTCTGATGTCAGAAACTCTGCAATCTTTGCGATAAGTGGCGCATTTTCAAGTGACTTCTTACTTGGTGCGCTTGCTCTCTTTGCATTGCGTGCATCGAGTTTCTCAAGTTCTGAAACTGCGAACGATGCGAGGTCAGAGTTAGTTGTTTCAGCGATAACTGCGTTCAGAAATTCTCTCTTTGTCATAATTTTGTTTCCTTTCTACTGACTTAAGTTTTATCTTTACTGTGATTATATTGTAGCATAGATTTTGAAGTTTGTCAAGGGGTTTTTTTATATTTTTTATTTTTATTCGTGGTTGTTTTAAGTACTGTTTATCGAGTTAATCTCGCCCTATCTTGGGCAACCCTACGAACTCCCCTTGACAATTATATTGTATCACATTTCTGTGATAGTGTCAAGGAGTTTTTCGCATTACTTTGAAAAATTTTACAAGGTCTATTCTCGTTATAGAGTAACATTCACTCCCCTTGACAATTATTATTATACTCTTTTTTATGGGAAAGTCAACCCCTATTTTGTTTTTGTTCAAGTACAATCGCGTTAAATTTTTCACAAGGCGGCCCGGTCAATCGCCCGGGCGCGAATGAACGTATGTTCTATGCAGAGGAAAAAGAAAAGAGACTTGATGTCTCGGTGTGCACCCCTCTGCATCAAGTCTCCTTATTAGTGTTAATATCCATCAAGTATATACATATTGAATCCTTTCTACTGAACCACTCTATAAACCACTTGTAAACTTAATTAACTACCTTGGTGGACTCACTTCCTTTCTGTTATATTCGAGGGACTTTCACCCTCTCTGCAGTACGTCTAACCACCCTAGGACTCCCAACTGCTATGTCCGTCTGTTTATCTCCTGCCTGCACACTTATATACCGCAAAGTTAGATTTCGGCTTGCGGTGGTAGGACTTTGTCAGATTGGACTTACCCGTTCTGTGTAGAACTTGTCGCTATTGACTTCCGCCTCACTTCCCTACCTTGTATATACATTATAGCATGGAGTTTGCTATTTGTCAACACTTTATTTTGTTTTTCTTTGTTCTTCTTGATGAGAGAAGATTACCAATCTTCCCTCATCTCTTCGAGTATCCACTCGAAGTCGTGGGCATCAACCCACTTGACAAGGTGGCAAGCCTTGTCCACGTCGAAGTCGACGTGTTCCTCATTCACGAGGTAGCGAATGAGAGTTGAGGACACGATGTCCTTGAGTTCGGTTGTGGTAAGAGTCATTTCAGACCTCCTTTCGATCTCCGTTACCTTACGATATAATAATACACTTTTTATATAGGGATGTCAATAGTTTTCTTTGTACTTGGTGAAAAACAATTGCGTTAATTTTTTAACAATCGTCGGCCCGGGCGGATCCGGTTGAACATATGTTTGGATCGACCGGACCAGCGCGACCTCGACTAACAGTCGAAGTCGTAACAACCCATATATGGGTTGAATCCGCACTCGTCGAAGTCGTCTTCGACTTCGTAGTCGAAGAACTCTTCATCAACTTCGACCTCTTCCATAGTGACGGCGTATTCCATTACATCGAGTTCACAAAGTAACATTTGTTTTCTCCTTTCTCCTTACCTTTATCTTACAATAATATTATAGCAAGATTACAACCATTTGTCAAGTCTATTTTTATTTATTTTTTCTCTTTTATACTTCTTATTTTCGTGTGCGCCCGTTCTAAACGGAATGTCCTGCATTGGACGAGTCTGTCGAAGTGTATCAATTGCTTTGATCGTTCCGACTTTTTCTATTTTCTTTTTCTTTGCCATTTTGCTTACCTCTATACCATATTATATCCAAGTGTCTGATGTTCTCTTGCAATTTCGATAACGTCTTTTCTATCAATACCATATCTTTTAATCTGATTTGGTCTTGCAATTAACTTTGTTACCATTTTGTGAGTACGTTCGTTTCTTATAATGATAATGCCCGTATCTGTTACTGTATGAAGTTCTGCACCCTTTGGATGTCCCTTGTCTACTCTGAAAGTGCCAATTTCGTTTCCGAGTCCTATCTTTTTGATAAGTTCTTCTCTTACTTTTCGATCGTCTGTGTAATGTTTGCTTGTCATTGTCTTGTCCTCTCTTTCTATCTATAGTATATACTATGAAGAGGGACTTGTCAAGACCTTTTTAAAAGTTATTTTTTTAACGTAGTGGGCGCCCGGTCCAACTTCTCCCGAACATATGTTCAACTGATCCGAAAATAGACCGGGCGGGCGCGAACATATGTTCGTTTTGTTCGTAAAGAAAATGGGGTTGATTCTGTGTCAACCCCTAAAGGACTACTCAGCGAGTGCGTAACCCTTCATCTTTCCCTTCTTTGGCACCTTGACCTCAGAAACCTCAAGACCTTCAATCTGTCTGAGAAGTGCGCTTGCCTTCTGAGTTGAGATACCTACGAGTTCCGCAACCTCAGATGCAACCTTTGGCTCAGTGGACAGAACCTCAAGTATCTTTGCCTTGATTGGTTCGTTCTCAAGTGACTTCTTTGATGGCTTGGACGCTCTCTTTGCATTTCTCTCATCGAGTTTTGCGATTGCGTCTGATGCGTGAGAGATAACCTCTTCATTGATTATGCCATTAACGATTGCTGTGTAGAATTCTCTGTTTGTCATAGTCTTTTTTCCTTTCTTTTTTAAACTTTAGTTACTCTTTACTGTGATTATATTGTATCACAGTTTTGATTCTGTGTCAATACCTTTTTTAATTTTTTTTATTTTGTCAAGGGGAATGTTTTAAACTCGTCAGTTTCGGGATTCGAACCCGTTTGGGGTTTTGGCTGCCACCCTTCGCCCTATCCCCTTGACAATTATAATTATACTCATTTTCGGAAAGAAGTCAATACCTTTTTTAAAAGTTATTTTTTTAACAAAGTGGTCCGGCCCAAATGAAATGGGCAATTAAATGCCCATTTCTTTAAAGATAAATTTCATAAGTTTTTTTAATTACTACTTCAACTTTAGTTGGTTTTGTTTTACAAACAAATCTGTCATTTCGTATATACTCTCCTACCTCTTCATTCTGCCATTTTTCTCTTGTCTTATCTTCATATCGTAGTGTATTATACTTTGATAGTGGATGAGTCCATATATAATCAAACTCTGAATTATCTGCCATTGTATACCGTTTTGCTTTACGATAATTTCTATTGTGTTCTTTTTTGCGTCTAATTAGATTGTTTGTAGTACCTACTTTCAAAATATAATTACCATCAACATCTTCATAACTACCAACATATATAAATTCTTTTTCTTTCATCGTACCCCTACCTTCCTTTCCGTGTACGTTTGATTTATCTTACAATGTAATTATAATATATATACGGCGCCGTGTCAACCCCTTTTTCAAACTTTTTTCAACTCGGCGCCGAAAACGTTTTCGCCCATTCGGACCGGTCCGCGCCGAAAACGTTTTCGTATGTTTCACGTGAAACAATGAAAAAGGACACCTTGCGGTGTCCTCTACATTACTCTCCTTTCTTTTCTCTAATCTCTTTGTCTTTGGCAATCTTTTTCGCCTTTTCGGCTTCCTTTGCCTTTCTTTTTTCTTCTTTGGCTTCAAGTCCTCTTTCGTAGTCCTTTGCCATTTCATAACCGTCATATGGTTCTGTACCTTTGTTTGCACCCGTTGGTACTTTTACTGTTACGACAAGGAAATCTTCATTTCCCTCACAACCTACAACGGGAATTGCAATCTCATTTGATTTGACTCTCAACACATCTTCATCGAGTGCGAGAAGTGCATCAGTGATAACCTCAAGATATTTGTTTCTAATAAGTTCTCTTTCTACTTTTCTACTAACTGCCATATTTTATTCTCCTTTCTTACTTTCTATAATTATTATATCATATTTTGTTACAAAAGTCAAGTTTTATTTTTGAAACAATCAGAACATAAACGGGATATAAAACATTATAGGAAGTGAAACTATAAACAAAACCATAAAGAGACTATTGTCCGTTTTCTTTTCCATAATTCCGCAAGTGATAGCGAACAGAGTCCAAATTACAAATACAATCCAAATCATTTTCTTTACCTCTCTTTCTATATAGAGTATATCATTTATGAAGAGGAAAGTCAACCTCTAAATCGAAAGTTATTTTTTTAACAATTAGCCGGTTGAAAAAACTCAACTTATACGTTGAGTTCTCTTCTAATTTCATCTATTTCTCTTTCAAGTTCTGCAACTCTTTTTCTATCTGCGGAAGTCCATCTATCTATCATATTCATCATGAACAGATTGTTTTCAAGTCTTTCAAGTCTTTCTCTTAATTCGTTAATCTTCATTGCTCTGTCCTCTCTTTCTGTTTTATCTCTTTCCTTTCTTTCTGTCTATATTATAAACTACAAAGTCAACTTTGTCAATACCTTTTTAAAGTTATTTTTTTAACAGTCAGCGACCGGTCAAAATAGAAAAGGACGTTAGTCCTCTTCTACTTCAATAACTTCTTTACATCTGCAAATTATTGGACACAATTCTTTATTTACGAATTCATCTGCTTTAACTTCGTTCATAGTGTATTTAATCGTTCTGCAACCACTACCACCGCAAACGTGACGACCACACTCATTAACACTTTCATTTATCTTGTAAATCTTCATTTTGTTTACCTCTCTTTCTCTTTTCTATGTCTATATTATATACTATGAAAAGGAACTTGTCAACCCCTTTTTAAAAAATTTTTCGGATGTTTGGCCGGTCGAAATGACCGGCCCGCGCGAACATGTGTTCGTTTTTTGCGTAAAAAAAGAACAGACTTTCGTCTGTTCTCTTTCGTATGGTTTAGGCAATCGAGTACGCCTTTCTCTTACCCTTGCCCTTTACCTTTACATCCTCTGAAACGAGTCTGCCATCCTTTACAAGCAGAGTGCAGAGTGAGGAAACTCTCTGTCTTGTCAGACCCTCAATTCCAAGACCCTCAACAATTGGGTCAATCTGCATTGGTTCATCAGACCCACCAACAACACCGACAATCTTTTCCATAATTTCGGCGTTCTCTGCCTTTCTTGGGTCAACCTTTTCCTTACGCTTTGCATTTGCTTCGTCCATCTTGACGAGTTCTGCCTTGCACTCTTCGATGAGTTCGTCAGTGATAGTGTTAGCAATTACCATTTCAAGTCTTTCTCTACGTGTCATAATTTTTTCTCCTTTTCTTTATTAGTTCTTTACTGTACTTATATTATAACTGATTTTGTTTAGTTTGTCAAGACCTTTTTAAGAATTTTTTTTAATTTTTTTTCAACCTCTTCCCTCTTGACAATTATATTTTAGCAAAGTTTTGGGAAAATGTCAAGTCTTTTTTAAAACTTTTTTAACTTTTTTAGGAAAGTTTTCAACTTTTTATTTTCCTATCTCAACCTTACAATTAAATTATACATGAATTTTAGGAAAAAGTCAAGATTTAATTTTATTGTGAAAAAATTAACGAGGCGCCCGGTCAAAACAAAACGGGAATTATTTCCCGTTTATTTTTCTTCGAGATATTTTATGAAAACTTTTTCTACCTCGTATTTTGGGGTATTGAGGAAAAGTTTCTGTGATTCCTTTGCGGTGATGTAATTTTTCTTAAGAAGATATGAAATCATTTCGGATTTTGAAAGTTCGTTAATTCTCATTGTTTTGTTCCTCCTTTTATTTTCTATAATTATTATAAACGATGAAGAGGAATTTGTCAATACCTTTTTCGGAAAAAAGTTTGTTAATAACTTATTAACAAACTCGACCGGTCGCAATTTTGTGAAAAAATTCACAAGAAAAAACGTACAAGGCGCGCGGTCAACTCATTTTCGGAGAAGTTCAACCTCTTCATAAAATAGCGACCGCGCGCGCAGAATGTTCATTCGACATAATCGTCATAGATAGTAATCTGATAATCTGATTCACTAATCCATTTTGCCAATTTATCGTTTGTTAAATCAAAACAATATTTTATCTGTTCAACAGAGTCCCCTTTCCAAAATCTATTTTCCTCTATAATAATACGTCCATACTGTTTAATTAAATTGTTAATTCCTTCTATACAATTGCATGAGAATGGTTTGCAGAAATTATCATCACTTGCTTTAGTTATAAACGCTTTCATTTTTCCTATTTCCTTTCTTATTTATTACACTTATATTATACACATAATGCAGAGGAAAGTCAATACCCAATCTTGTATTTATCTACGTACAAGGCGGCCGGCCACAGACCGGCCCATCTCGAACACACGTTCTATTGACCGGCCGCCAAAGATGAACATATGTTCATTTACCATTTGGTCACTAACAGACTAAAGTAAAAGAGTGTCTATGCGACACTCTTAAGAACCTCTATTATGTTATTTACATCATATGCAGTACCAACCCAATTGGTTCTATTTGGTTCTTCATCATCGAACAGTATTCCATTTGGATTCTGAACAACTGTTTCTTTTGGTGTTCCGTATGGTACAATATGGATTTCTGCGAAGTCTACAGATTTCAGATGTTTCTGTAACCACTCTATTTTGGCTTTTGTTACTTTTTCATCATATTCTGTATTTGAGTTCTTTGCTAACCAACTTACAATTCCAACCGTCCAACCTTTTCTAATCAGAT
>Ga0326511_10004484_pt1 | contig 11097 bp, 14 predicted proteins | sample 0_2496_0518_D_FD_203701 | JGI IMG/M metagenome (GOLD analysis project Ga0326511, IMG submission 203701) | Bovine rumen microbial communities from UC Davis, California, United States - 0_2496_0518 | ecosystem: Host-associated > Mammals > Digestive system > Stomach > Rumen | place: USA...
TTATAATCGTCTAAACTGTGATGCCACGCCTTGCCTTTTTCTCTTATATAAAAAGTCGGTGTTAAAGCCATTACACTCCGCTCCTTATCATTCGCCCGAAGGCTTTATTGTACATCGGAGCGGTCTGTCCGACCAATACTCCTGTGTCGAGCACAATTGCTTGATTTTGATTTGCCAAATAGGGCAAATACTGACCGAGCATATTTGTTAAAGATGTCGGCATAATCATTGAAGCGTTCATTGATGCCTCGCTTTTAATGTCGGGAATATCGATTGCCGATGTCATTTTATCCGTAACCTTTGACATATCATTAATAAATCCGACGCCGATTCCTTCCGCTAACCATTTACCGACTTCATCTGCCATAACTCTTGACGGAGAGCCGATTTTGAAGAATGATTTCAAAGCATTCAAGACTCCTGCTCCAAAGCCCTTGATTTTTGAATAAATCCATTGAGCCATATTTGAGATACCGTTCCACAAGCCTTTAATTAAGTCTCTGCCTACATTTGCGACCTGCGAAATTCCGCTTTTGAGTCCGTTCACAATACCTCTTATGATGTTCGGGATTTGCCTTCCGACTTGAATTGCTATCTGCGGAATCGCCTTGACAATCCCCATAAAGAGCTGAATTGCAGCCTTCAAAATCAAAGGCGTATTTGATATCATCATTGTGATAAATGAAGATATCAAGGTCGGTAAAGCATTCGTCAATGCTTCTGTGATAGTAGGAAGGGCTTCTACGATGCCCATAAGGAATAAAGTCGCACCTTCTATCAATAAAGGTATATTTGAGACGAGGCTATCAATTAACATCGGTACAATCTCGATAATTTTAACAACTATCTGCGGAAGTATTGTGCCGAGTTTTTCCAACAATACAGGCAATACGGCAAGAATACTATCGAGGAGTTGAGGAATTAAATCAACCGTTATTGACAAGAGAGAGTCCGCTGCTGTGACCAATGTCGGCAAAGCCTGTACAAGTGCAGTCGCCAATGCACTGACCAACTGTACGCCGACCTCTCCGAATGAGCCTATATTCTCGCTGATTATTTGGACGAGCCCTGTAAGGATGCTTTTTCCTATCTCTATGACCTGCGGAGACATTTCCTTCATTTTTGAAATGAATTCGTTTATGCCTTTTTTGACCTGCTCAATGCCTCCCATATCACCTTTAAAGACGTTTGCGAGTCCGTCTGTAATTTGTGTCAAAGCAGGGAAGAATTCGCTTACAATGCGATTTTTAAGCCCTTCCATTGTCTTATTCATTAAGTTCAAAGAGTCGTTGAATTCAGCCGAATTCTTGACCGCTTCGTCACTTAATACAAGTCCGTACTCTTCAGCTTGCTTCTTGAGGTTTTCCGTTTCCTCCGCCGTTTGATTTAAGAGAGGCTGAAGGTCTGTTGAAGCCTTGCCGAACAGTTCCGAAGCGAGAGCCGTTCTTTCCGTGCCTGCTTCCATTTTTTGAAGCTGCCCGATTGTCTTTTCAAAGAGTTCTTCTTGTGATAATTTGGATAAATCATCTTGCGAGATGCCGAGCTTCTCAAATGCTTTTGAATTGTTCTGTGCCTGCGTTGCAAGGGTTTTCATCGGTGCTTTCAAGCTCTCAATTGACGCACCGTTCTGCTGAAGCACAAAATCCCATTTTTGATATGCTTCCGCAGACATACCGAGCTTTTGTGACATCTTGTCAACGTTGTCGCCGTACTCCGCCGTCTGCTTTGCAAGGTCAGCGAATTTCTTGCCCATTGCAACAAGAGCCGCACCGACCGCCGCCGCCATTTCAAGGAAGGCTTTGCCTATTTTTGCCGCTTTCTCGCCGAATTCCTTTGCGTTGAAACCTTTTGTACCTTTCTCGCCCGAGTCCTTCATCTCGTTTCCCGTCTCTCGGGCTTGTCCTTCGAGCTTCTTAAGATTATTTTCGGTCTCGATTATTTCCCTTTGAAGTGCATCGTATTGGCTTTGGGTAATTTTTCCCATTTCAAGGGATTTTTTTGCCTGTTCAGAAGCCGTTTTGAGCGTTTTTAATTTTTCTTTTGTGTCGTTTATTTCTTTTGACAAAAGCCTTTGCTTCTGTGCCAATAACTCGGTATTTCTCGGATCGAGTTTTAAAAGCTTGTTAACGTCTCGGAGTTGAGCTTCAGTATTTCTGATGTTGTTATTAACACCTTTTAAAGCCTTGTCGAGTCCTGTCGCATCTCCGTTAAGTTCAATTGTTATACCTTTAATACGGTCAGCCATTTAATCACAACCTATCAATATCCGCTTGCGTTGCTAAAGTCGGATAATCGTATTCGTCATTGCCTAATTCGATAAACATATCATTTATCATTCCGATTGAGAGATATTCGCAGTCGGCAATAGAAACACCGCACTGCACTACACGAAGATAAAACAGTGCCGTGTTAATCTCTCTATCTATTGCTCGATGTCTTTTTTTTCTGTGGAGGTCTGTTCAATTTCTTCGCTCCATAAGGACATAATATCCGTAAGGGCGTTGAAGAAGTCCTTTGTATCGAATTGTGCAAGCCATTCCTCAACGTTCGGGTTTATGTTTATGTCAGCGTGTGCCGCCATTATATATGCCAAATTTTCAAAGATTTCAATGCTTTCGAAAGGCATCTCTTCTCCGATGTTCTGTAATGCGTTTAAATCTTTAAAAATGTCTTTTCTGAATTTAATTCGATAGAGTCTCGGTATCGCCGCCGAGCTTCTCATTCTAACTTCTTTGTCGCCGATTTTTATAGTCTTTTCCATTTTTTATCTCCTTATCACAAAAAAGGGAGAGCCGAAGCTCTCCCGATTGATCAAGCGTGTACAACTACCGCATTGTTCCAAGCAGTCAAATCCGCATCGGAAGTGGTCGCAGTGGATTTACATCTTACATAGCCGCTAACCGAGCAAGGAATTGCCGTAATGGAAAGTGTGTCGGTCTGCGGTTCTTTCGTTTCTGTATTCGTCTGTGCGTTGAGGTCAGGTCTTGTAACCGTGCAATCATAAAACCAGAATTTAATCGGGCCTTCGTTTCCGTCAACAGTAAAAGAAAGAGCGAAGTGTACAGGCTCTGCCATTGCATCTTCAAACAGATTGTTTTTGGTGTCGGTCTCTTCACCGAGGATTGTCTGACGGAATGTATCGTCAATTAACGCAACCTCAAGGTCGCCCTCATAGCCTGTATTGCCGATTGTGACATAGTATTCTATACCGTCAGCATAAAAGGGGCTACGGTCGCCCGAAGGTGAAAGCGAGAGAGAAACTGCGCCTGGGAGTGCTACAGGTGTTCCGTAGGTAACCGCTCCGTTTTCAACTGTTCTCGTTGCATAATGACAATCACGGATGTTGAATTTAACTTTATTTGCCATTTTTTAAATCTCCATTTCGTATAAAATAAAGTAGCATTTTTCGTCATCGAGATACTGAAAACTCTTTTGCCAAAAAATGCCATTTTGATAAAAAAGTGCTTCTATTGATTGCTCAAGAGTGAAGTCTCGCTTCTTAATGTAAAGCTCAACTGCAATTCTTTTAACTTCGTGATAGACAATTCCGTCCGCCGCAAAGTTATCCGTTTCGGTTTCAAAATAGACGAGAAAAGGTAACGGAGGGACTTTATTTTCAAATTCGTAATAAGTAACAGGGAGCTTCGTCTGCTCTAACATCTCTTTGAATTCTTTAAGTGTCATAGTCGGATTTTCAACTCCCTTTCTAACTTATCAATTGCGGCTTCTTCCGCCTTTTTTATATGAGGCTCTGCCTTAACAGTGTCGCCTGTCCGTTTACCCCATACAACCTTAACGTGTCCGTTTTCGAGAAGGTGTGTCAATTGGTAATCGGTCTTGTTATGGACGATTACCTCATAACGTCTGCCTTCCTGTTTAACCTTTTTAACCTTCCAACCTTTTGCATAATGTCCGCTTTTGCGAGGTGATGTCGCCTTCAACTGATTAACCGTTTCTTTTGCCACATTATCGAGAGCAGAGCTCAATGTTTCGTATTCGGTATCAGCAAAGTCGTAAAGGCTCTGCATAATCTCGTCACCTAAACTCATTGAGTCCCTGCCTTTCTTTCGACATAAAGCTCCAAGTCGTCATTCTTCCCGATAAATGTGCGATATACTGAATATCTGTTTCCGAGATATTCAACCTCAGGCTCGTCCTCATAATCGTACTGATTAACTGTAAATCGGAATTCGGGCTTCATTCCGCTTCGACCTGCGTCAAACCATTCTGCCCGAGTTATTGATGAAACTTCGCAGAATACTTCTCGCAGGGTTTCATTCGGTATCTGCTGACCGATTTCGTCCTGTGTATATTCGATTTTTACAAGTGATAAAACGCTTGATTTATCCATTTGAAACATCCTTATACTTTGGATTTGCCCTTAACTGTGCCTTCTGCTCCCAATAACTTTCCCTTAATCGGTCGAAATCCTCGGGTGAGCCGAAGTGAAGCCGACAATATGTGATTATTGCCTGTCGTGTTAATGCGTCTTTTGTGTCAATCTTTTCCGCTACGATACCGAGGTCGCTTTTTGCTGACTCGATAAGGTCGGAGATTTCCTCGTCAAATTTATTCGTTGTTATTCTTAAAGCCGTTTTAACTTTGTCTAACATAAAAACACCTTTTCAAAAAAGATGGGAGAGCCGAAGCTCTCCCTTAAAATTAAGCGTCCTTTGTAACCTTAACAAAGGCATTCGGAGCAACAACCTCAATTGCGGCATACTGTCTGCCGACAATCTTTACAAGGTCAGCCTCTGCAAGTGAAAGGTCATCATACTTGAGTGTGATGTCGTTACCGTTCGGGAAGTTAGCCTGTACGCCATATCCGAGGTCGCCTACAAGAAGATAGGTCTCGTTCTCTGCTGCTTCGGAGTATGCTTTTACTGTGTTGTTAAATACAACACGTCTCTCGTCAAAGATGTCAAGCGGATAATTAGCCTGAAGTGCAAGAGCACGGAAGTCAGCCCAAGTCGACTTATTCATAATGAGAGTAATGTCGTAAGCCTCATCGGAAAGAAGTCCGATAGCAGATACAACAGTGCCGAGTGCCATATCCTGCTTGAGGACAGGTACAATAGGAGCTGATGTTCCGCTTGCAGGTGAAGCGTTAATCTTTGCTACAACAATATCAGCAGCTTTCTTGGCAATTCTGTGTGTGAGCTCTTCGTAAATGTAAGTAAGGAATTCCTCTCCGCCGAGGTCAATTGCTTCGTCGGAAATGGTAATCCACTTCTTGATTGACTGCGGAACAAGGTTAACAGTGCCGAGTACAAGCTGTTCCTCATCGGGAGCGTCTGTGCCCTCGGTGTGAACAACCGCACCTGTTGCGGAAATCTCAAAGCCAACCTTTACGTTGCCTTTGAGGTTCGTTCTGTTAACGAGAGTCATAATGCCCTCGCGTTCCCACGCTCTCTTTACTGTCTCGTAAACGAAATCGGGTACAGGTACAGTGCCGTTAGCAGGAGCGTTTGTAGTAAGAAGCGCTCTGCACTCGTCAGCCTTGCCGGTCTTTACATACTTTGCATAAGCATTAATGTATTCGGGTGTGTTTCTGATTTCTACAGTTTTATCCATTGATTTTTCCTCTTTCTGTTCTGTAATAACTACGCCCTCTCTGTTTTCAGCAATAGCGGAAAGAAGGGCGTCTCTCTTTTCGCATTCTGCTTTGATTTCAGCCGCTCTTGCGTTGAGCTCGTCAACTTCCTTGTTGAGAGTGTCAAGGTCGGCATCCTCGTTGTTGAGCATTGCCTCTATTTCAGCCTTGCGAGCCTCGATATCAGACATCTGCATTTCTCTGATTTCCATTAAGAATTTCCTCCTAATTTGATTTTGAGTTTGATTTGATTTATTTTTTTCTGCCTCTGAAGTCGCTCCGCTTCCATTACTTCAATCACTCCGTTGAAATAATTCCGTGCAGAAATTTCCGTGTTTGGATTGGCAGGGAAAGTGACCGCCGATACGTCATAAATCTTTTTAACGTCCTTAACAGTTCTCGTTAATGTCTTGCGGTCAAATTCGTCTCCCTCTGGACGAATGGTAAAAGCCCACGACATTTTATCGACAAGCCCGGTCTTAATTTCCTCATACATATCCCTTGAGGAAGCCGTTGAGGACAAGTCCGCTCTTACCTTTATTCCCTTTTCGTCAAAAGTAAGCTGAAGCGTGTCGTTCTTTAATCTCGCATAAGGTTTGCCTTCGTGGTTAAAAAGAAAGACAACATCCGATAAATCGGTGTTGCCGAATGCGTCCTTTGAGATTATCTCGCTATATTTGTTGCCGTCCTCGTCCTCCCATAAGACATAAGGAGCATCGAATAAAGCCGCATAGCCTTCAACGATATATCCCTCGTCTTTGAGTTCGAATTCTTTCAATTCAACGTTTCTGTATTCTCTCTCGGGTTTAACCATTGTTTTCTTCCTTTCCTTCGTCTGTGAAATAGTATTCTCCTCTTATGGTCGCCCTGTCTCCATCGGGGAGCGGAGCGTAGTTAAAGAGCTCTCTTATTTCGTTAATTGTCATAAGTCCTCGGTCGCCCATCTGTTGAGCCATCTGTATTTTTTTATCCGCAGACATATACTGAAGTCTGTTTGCCGTAACCATTACCTTGTTGCCGTTGCTCTGCTCAATTTTTGAGAAGGTCATCATTGTCATAACATCTGACAACTGAATGGCAAAAGGCTCAATGGCACCGTTAAAAAAGGCATCGAGTGAGTCGCCCATTGCCTTGTTTTGTAATACATCCTCGTTGACACCGAAGTAGTTATATATATTCTCGTTGATGAGCTTCATCTGTTCGGCATCAACCGTAAACGGAGTCGAATTAATCTGCTTGATGTCCTTGTATGTGTTCGGGAATAAAAGCATTCCGCCCGCATCGCTCTTTAAATTCGTCTTTGTAAAGTTTGCCTGTTCCTTTGCCAAATCATCTTCATTTTTGAAATTCGTCAAAGTTGCCATAAAGCGGAAGGTCGCCGACGATTTAATTCCTTCGTTGATTGCTTGGTCTTGCATTGCGATTAAGTTCATAGTCGGTCGCAATGCCCAATTTGATGCACCGAAGAAGTCATTGTCATACTGAAACTTCGTTAATATTCCGCACTTCGATAATTCCACCGCACCGATTTGACCGTTTGAAAACTGATACCGAAGGTATAGCGTTCCGTTTGAGTCAACGATTGCCGTATTTGACGGGAGCACGGGATAATAGCCGAGCATCTCTCCGTAACGGATAATCGGAAGGACGTATGCCGTGTTTTGCATATCCAAGATTGTAGATAATCGATAAAGAAACTGTCCCCACGTCTGAAAATCATTCGGAGCAGATTTCATCCTCGTTTTTAAGGTCGGCAGAGCCGAGCCTTGAAAGTCAACTTTCAATTTTGAGATATGCCGAGCTCTTGCATCTATTGCCGCACGAATTTTTTCGCTCTCATATAACGCACCATTCCACGAATAAAATACAGGCTGATACCCTGTGAGAGTCTGAAAAAATTCTGCGTTTGGAAGAGGCCTCTGTCTGCCGAAGAGTCGGTCAAAAAGTCCCATCTTATTTCCCCCTATTTTTAAGCTGTTCGCCTATTTCTGCATACCACTTCTGCCTTACGCACATTGCGTCAAGCAAAGCAGCCGTGCCGTCTATCCTTCCCGTTGAGAAGGTCTTGATTAATTTCCTACGTCCGTTGTTATTGTTCATCTTCAAGCCTGCGTCTACAAGGTGAAGTTTCATAAGGTCGTTATTGCCAAAGTCAAATTGCCCGTTTTTGATAAGCCCTTCGGTCTCGTCAATTACAACTGACAAATTCTCGCCTTGATAAACGTCATCGCAATTGTAGCCGAATGCCTTTAAATCAGCGATTAAGTATTGCGCCGAATATCTGTCGTAGCCTACAACTAACGGATATATCTTGTAGTCGTTGATTAACCGAGCGTACCAATCAAATATATCGTGATAATCGATATAATTCTCGCCCGAAAGCGAGAGCCAACCTTGATTAACATAAAGCTGATAAGGTAGTCCGTCTCGCTCGGTCGCTTCCTCTAATTTCTCGGTCGGCATCCAGAAATGTGTAAAGACATAAAGCTTTTCGCTTTTCTCGATGATTACATTCGCCGAGCTTAAATCCGTAGTCTGTGACAAGTCCAATCCCGACACGGCATAACAGTTTGTGAAATCCTCAAGCCGTATCTCGTTATCGGAAAAGTTCTTCTTTACGTCTATGAGGTTAAGCCAAGCCGCTTCGCTTGATTGTTTGATGTTGCAATATTTCGTCAAGAATTCAGCCTTTTTCGACATTGAATTCTCGGCTATTGCTATCTCCTCTAATAGATAGTCAACCGTAACCGACACATTTAAGTTCGGATTTGATTTCCTTAACTCATTGATGTCGTTCCACTTCAGTGGATCGTCAATATCATAAATAAACGGAGCGAGTCTTGTTTCCTTACTCGTTCCGTTGATAACTGATGTCGCTCTTTTTATAAGCTCGTCATATATACCGCCGCTTTCAAAGTTTGCCGTTGTGATTGATAATAATAACGGCTGACGTCTTGAGCCGAAGGACGATTTAATAACTTCATAGAATCGAAGCCCGGCATTGCCCTGCCACGCTGCGACCTCATCCGCAATACAACACGAAATATTAAAGCCGTCTGACTTCTTTTGTGAGAAAGCCAAAGGTTGAGCCGTTGCGTTCTTTGACTCAACGTATATATCTGTCCTTCTCTTTTTTGTTAATGAATTAAGCTCGTCCTCTTTGGATATTGATTGCCAAAAAGCATTGAAGCAAAGTCTTGCCTGTTCTAACCTCGGAGCGACAAAATATACTCTTGCTCCGTAGTCATCAAGATACGTCATATACTCGGCAATGCCCGAGGCGAATAACGTCTTGCCGTTCTTCCTCGCCACGATTAAGATTACTTCTCGGAATTGTCTGTTTCCGTTATTATCAACGCAACCGAAAACCACCGACAAGAATGCTTTCTGCCATAGTTCAAGTTTTACCAATTGCGGAGCAAGTTCGCCTTCGTGGTGATGGCAGAAATTTTCAATAAACGTTATTGCAAGCTTCGCCTTTTTTGCATCATAAAAAAAGAGCTTTTTTTCAAGCCCTTTAACTACAAATTCATACCAAAGCCGTATTTTCTGCCCGACTACAATTGAGCCGTCTTGTATGGCCTGGTAATATTCAAAAATATAATTATTCATCGGTCAGATTTAAAAGCCTTTCGAGTTTTCCTTCCTCGCCGTTGCCTTCGTTTGAAAAGCCTTTGATAATGTTCATAAGCGTTGCAACTGTTCCGTTCGCTGCCGTTGATGTCTTGTTGTATTCCGTTATTGCAGGGTTTGATACAAGGTTTTGCCTGCCTTTGACATATTCTTTTGTTACGGTCGCTCCGTATTCGTTGATTGCTTTTTCAAGGTCATTCAAGATTTTCATCTGCACTTGATAACGTTTGAAGGTTGTCACAAAAAAGAAATTACCCTTGACTCCGCTTTTTTCTGCTTCGTCAAGTATCTGTTGTGCTTTTTCAGCAAGGTTGATTTGCTTTGCCATATTCTCTCCTTCGTCTGTTTCGCATTTCTGCTTTCCTTTGTTTTTTTCGTATATATTCCCGTTCTAACTCGATATACGGAGCGAGCGGGTTTTTCTCTTGTCGGGTATCTGAAAAGCGTATCTTTTCAACGATTTGATTGTTATTCCATACCTCAATCCGTTTCCCGACCTCGAGATGTTTGTACGCCTTCCGAGCCGAGCTTGTTGTCAATATCGGTGTCCTTGCTTTGCAATCTATAATGACAAAGGTGTTGTAGTTAGCCATTAAGAAGCACCGCCTTTTTGCCCGTTAAAACTTCCCACCGCTCAATGATTACATCGACATACTTCGGGTCGAGTTCCATCATTCTACATTTGCGGTTTAATTGCTCACAAGCTATAAGGGTGCTTCCACTACCGCCGAAAGCGTCAAGACAAATGTCACCTTCAAGCGTTCCGTCAAGCAGAGCGTTTGCGATAAGTTCTATCGGTTTCATTGTCGGGTGTAGGTCGCATTTTCTCGGTTTATCGTATTTCCATACTGTTGTTCGGTATTCGCCTTTTCGGTAATTATGATGTTTTTCCGTCCAAGTATAGAACATCGGCTCGTGCTGATAATCGTAGTCAAGCCTCCCAAGCGAGAATGTCGCAGAGTTCTTTTCCCACATTAAGACATGCCGTACTTCAAGTCCTGCATCCCTCATCATCATCATCATCAGCCCAAGCGAGCCGCCTTGCGGTGATGTCACATAATACGATGCGTCCTCTTTACAGTTTTCTCGAACATTTATAAATGCCGCCTTCAGCATATCGTAAAGGTCGCTCTCGCCAAGTGTATCGCCTTCGATGTTTTCTATACACCGTCCGCTCCTCTGAACTTCGTTCAGTGCTTTGTTTTTATCACCGATTGAAACGCCGTAAGGCGGGTCGGTAAATACCATATCCGCTCGCTCCCCCCCCATAAGAAGCTCAAATGCTTCGGGGTCGGTAGAGTCGCCGCACATTAAACGATGTTCGCCGAGCTGGTAAATCTGCCCGAGTTTCGATTTTGCTTTTTTCGGCGTTTCGGGTATCTCGTCCTCAACGATGTCAACCGCTTCGTTGTCCGTTTCAATGTCAAAGCCGAATTGCGACATATCAAGGTCAATATCGTCAAGCTCGGAATTCAGAAGGTCAAAGTCCCAACCGCCGAGTTCCGTCAATTTATTGTCAACGAGTATGTACGCTTTGTACTGTTCCTCCGTCAAGCCCTCGATATAAACGCAAGGCACTTTTTTCAGCCCGAGTTTTTTCGCAGCCATCACTCGTCCGTGTCCTGCGATTATTCGGTTGTCCTTGTCTATCAAACAAGGCGATATGAAACCGAATTCCTCAATCGAATTGCATATCATATCGACCTGCTCGTCCGAATGCACCTTTGCGTTCTTATCATACGGCTTTAAATCCGCAACAGCTACTTCCTGCACTTTGTCAATTTTCGCCATTTGTAACAACTCCTATTCATTTGTTTTTATTTCGATTATTTTCCAAAAACTCGTGAGAGCTATGTTCGGTTCTTCCTATA
>Ga0326511_10004485_pt1 | contig 11093 bp, 8 predicted proteins | sample 0_2496_0518_D_FD_203701 | JGI IMG/M metagenome (GOLD analysis project Ga0326511, IMG submission 203701) | Bovine rumen microbial communities from UC Davis, California, United States - 0_2496_0518 | ecosystem: Host-associated > Mammals > Digestive system > Stomach > Rumen | place: USA: California...
AATATCTCCGCCTTCAGGATGTGCCCGACCAGGTGACAACCGCGTGGACCATTAAAAGCGTGGAACTGCAGCCTTACGGCGTTCCCGACAAGAGCAAAGCCTACACCATCCATCTGAAGAGCAAGACCGTGGCTCCTCTTGTAGGACTTAGCCGCGACGGCATTTTGCTCTCCATCAACACCGATGCCGACGAGGAGAAATTGCCGCCCCTGCCCGAACGCATTCCGGCTCCCAAAGCGGCCAATCCCCGCGACTACATGAACCAGGAGATGCTCTCTGCCGGCAGCACTGCCAAGACGGCAGAACTGGTGGCTCAGGAAATCTACGACATCCGCGAAAGCCGCAACGCCTTAATCCGGGGAGAAGCCGACAACACCCCCAAGGACGGAGCGCAGCTTCAATTGATGCTCAACCAGATGGACCTCCAGACCGAGGCTCTGGAGTCGCTCTTCAAAGGCACTCTGGAGACCAGCACCGAAGTCTTCTCTCTCTCCGTCATTCCCTCTGAAGTGACCTCCAAGATGCTGCTTTGCCGCTTCTCCCAGAAGCTGGGACTGGTGGATGCCGACGACCTCAGCGGTGAGCCCGTCTATCTCAGCATTGAGAATCTTGAAACCTTGCCCGCTCCCGTGCAGGACGAGGCGACGGCCAAGAAGCTGGCCAAAGTGGAAAAGGGTGTCTTCTACAATGTGCCTGCCAGGATGAAGGCCACCGTATTCACCGCGTCCGAAAAGCTGGCCGAACTGGAAACTCCGATGGGACAGTTCGGCTGTGTGCAGTTGCTCTCCAACCTGCTTTTCGACAAGAAGACCGACACCAAAGTCACCTTCTTCCAACAGACCGGAGGCACCAAAGACATCATGGAGTAGCTCCATCACGAAAATAGGGAAATGAGAGATGGCCTCCGTTTGGGGGCCATTTTTTTGTTTCCGGATAACTATAAAATGACCATTGTCACTCTGACTCGCAACTCCTGCTGCCATCATGCCCGCGTTTGGAACAAGCAAAACACCATTCGTCCGATGCTTCCCAACCATATGAGCGGCCGGTGGCGTTGTTACAAAAAGCGCCGTCAAAAACCTGAGTTAACTCAAACGATCGATCGAGTTAACTCACGCGATTTTGGGAGATAAGTCACGGAAGGCAAGATGTTTGGCGGAAGAACAATCATTAACCCGCCTTCATCACTATGTACATTGCGTAGCGTTATTCCGGCGTCGCTCCAAACACATCTTCCATAAAACTTCCCGTCAACTTCACCAGTTCCTCCTTCACAGTCTTCAATATCCGGATTGCCATATCGTTGAGAAATTCCGTTTCTCAACGCTTCATAATCCGAGATACTTTGATGTGACGTGACAAGAACAACGCTTGTAATAACTGATTCCCCGTCATGCTCTACTACCTCGTAATTGACTCCGAAGGGAATTCCGCAAATCATCACACGCTGTATCTCTTTCTTCTCCGCCTCATCAACAGATACCGTCTTATGTTGGCAGGAGGAGTAAGTTATTAAACCCGCAAGACAGAGGACGAGAATTCTAACCATCGCTCAGTTCTCTATGATTGTTGTGAATCTGACATTAACTATCGTATCCCGTATCTCATGAATACTTGCGGTGCCCGAATCGTTCAGTCCCTCATAGAAATAGTTCACGAGTACCTTCCCCTTTTGACCGCAACTCTTTGCTATTTCCAAACCAGAACGTCTGAGGCATACCGGTGTGTTGAGATATTCTCCCTGAATCAGATTTCTCCATTCTCCGTTCACAAGAGTGTAGATGCGATAGCAACGCCATTGACTCGATACCCAGGTAGGCAGATACCCCACCTCATACGTCCCGTTGCCGTCAAGATCACCCTCATTCACCAGCTTGGGAGATATGCTGACACATCCGGACATATTGAATCTCGGAATGCTCTTGTTGTTTGATTCCGCATAGAATTGCCACTTCTCTCCGTCTTCTTTCGTCTCGTCCCACCTTACATACAGCGTATCTAATCCCTTTCCTGTGAAGTTGCCGACAATTGTATCTTTTTCATCATGTCCGGCAACGGTATTATACTTAATCATTAGGTCTTCGTATGTCATTTCGGACAGGGGGATATTATCAACATCCCTCTCTGCCCTCTCGGTCTTCACTTTCTTTTCCGTCTCTTCTTCCTGCACCTTATTGCCGCAACCAGTAAAAGCCATCACACCAGCAATGCAGAGAACAAATCGTTTTGGTCTCATCTTTGTAGAATTTAATTCGGGGTTCCCTTCTTGGTGTTTCGTGCAATCTCTTCCACAGCAGAAGCAATACGCGAGAGGTTTAAAACCAATGACAACACCACCAGGAAGAAAAGTGAGCATACGGTATATTCAACAACTGAACCGAAGGAACTTGAGCCGTTTACTCGTTCTTCTATTGTTAAATGACCCACAAAATATTCTATAACATATAACACAAGAAAAGCGAGGGTAATCAACAATGAGATAATTACAATTACCAGGTCCCAGTTTTTCAGCCGTGTGACGGCACTAACGATGTTTTTAATTGTTTTCATAACGTGATTTATATTTTTAAACAAATTACTCCTCAAACTTCATCTGCCTAATCATCTTTCGCAGATAAGGCAGACTTTTCGCGTTGTTCTCGCGGGCAACTCGCAGAACGCCAACAAACTCATCTTCCGACATATCCGAATTAAATGCTTCCACCAACCCCTGTTCCTCATCCTCGTCCTCTTCCATAGACAGTGCCAAACTCTTGCGTTTCATCAAATTACGCAGCGAAATGAATCCTCTTTCGTATTTTGGACGCATCTCAACCAGTTTTTGCATCATACCCAGTCCAGAATCGCCGACATGCATCTCATTGAGCATAGCAATCATATACAGCACCTTGGCATCAGGCGCCGAAGCTTCAAAGTGTTTTGCCAGTTCTACATTCACCTTGTCCGCCTCTTGGTATCTTTCCAGCTTCTCCAGCGCACGGGATTGCACATAAAGTGCCTCCGGACAGCGATGTACGGACAACACCTCATTGATGTTTTCCAATGCCTGCTCATAGTTCTCTGCATACAAGCTCAAAAAAGCAGAAAGAAAATATGTTGCCCAATGGTTTGATTCCTTCAGAGAGACCGGCACTTCACTTATTATGCCGTAACACCCCTCATCGCAGATGACGGTATCTAAAAACGACTTTGCCAAATGCAGAGCTTCTTTGATGTCATTTTCCAACACCTTTTTGATTACCAGCAACAAAATCTGTTTGGCTGCGCCGTCGTAGTCATTCTTAAGCAACAATTCATAGGTGGCTTTGCCGCTCTCTATGGCATTACTAATTGCGTGCTCGTCATTGTAGCCGCTAGCATAAGAGAGCACCTCTCTGCTGGTCAAAGCATTGGCAGGACTTATGTAGCCAGAGAGGTAAAGGCCATTAAGAGAGCGCACGCGGCTCAAAGCCACATAAAGCTGTCCGGCAGCAAACATCCGATAACTCAGATCCAGATTCATCTTGTCAAAGGTCATCCCCTGACTTTTGTGTACTGTGATAGCCCAAGCCAGTCGCAATGGGTACTGGGTATAAGTGCCCGTCACCTCTTTCTTTATCTTCTTTGTCACCGGATCGTATTCGTAGCTGAACGACTCCCACGTGCAGAGGGGCACTTCATAGCTCTCACCGCTATTCTTTGTCACCTCTATCTTCTCGCCGTCAAGCTTGCTGACAACGCCGATAGTGCCATTCACCCATCTTCTGTCGGTATCGTTGCGCACGAACATCACCTGAGCTCCAACCTTCAGATTCAGATTCACCTCCGCAGGAAAGCGCTTCATGTCAAATTGTCCCTGCACCTTGCCCTCATACGTAAAGGGTTCCGAGTCTAAGCCTTCAAGATTCTTTTGGTTAATTTCGTTCGCTTTGTTGTTGGTCGATGCCAGCGTGATGACCATTTTGGCGTTCTCTGTCGGACGGCCGATACGACCGTTTAACTCACGCATATCCTCAACGGTCATTCGGTTGAGACGAACGTGCTCCAGGATGTCCAAGAAGTGCAGATCCTCCTGACGATAGACTTTGGTAAACTCTATCTTCGGCAACTCCATACGCTTGATGGCGTTGGCCTTATAGTAGAAAAACGTCTCCGTCTGGTAGATATCCTTCAATATCTGCTTGTCTTCTTCCATACAGACCGGCGGCAGTTGGAACATATCGCCGACGAAGACCATCTGCTTTCCACCGAAAGGCAGATTGTTCCTCAACACATCACGCATTGTGCGATCGATGGCGTCCACGATGTCGCACCGCAACATGGACACTTCGTCAATGATGATGGTGTCTGCATGCAACAGGGCGAGTATGTGCTTCCTGCCCATATTGCCGTAAACGTCCGGCGTGCATACCTGAAGCGGGAGTCCGAAGAAAGAGTGTATGGTATCGCCGCCAGCCAGTATCGCAGCTATTCCGGTCGGAGCCAGCGTGATGAACTGTTTCTTGACCATTTCCTGCACGTTGCACAGGAAGGTCGTCTTACCCGTTCCGGCACGACCCGTGAGGAAGAAACTCCGATTGGTGTTCGCAATGAGGTCGTACGCGAGCACTTGCTGGCGGTTTTCCGTATCTATGATCATCTCTTCCATCATCCTCATAGCTTCTTCTCTTTTTCGGGCGTTGTTGATATCCTATATATTTACAGCGTCAACTCCGGGACATTTTCGGAATTGACGCTGCAAAGGTAAGGCGATTTTTACAACCCTGCAAGAAAAAAACTCTTGCGAACGGTTCCGTTCTACTTGGAACCGTTTTACTTCTTTATTTTAGCCGCTTTATAATCTATAATTTCCCAATTGGCGGCATTTTCGGCGACACTACGATTATCTTTTAGATAGTTTCTGTACCAAAGAATGAAATCACTAATTTGGAACGCAAAACTCTTAAGGAGCAAGGTGGAATCATCTACACATTTTAGGTACTCATCACTTTTTACATCTTTCTCTCCTTCGTTTTCTGAATGACAAAAAGCCGGAAATATTCTTGTCATCCCCCTCAATGTCTCTATTAGTACCACTGGCAGAATACGCTTTTTACATTCAATTACAATTACTTCATTCCCGTTTTCATCCTTTCTCGTTGCATGCATACCAGACAGCAAGCAACTTGACCATTGAAAGTTCACTTTACCCCAATTTGGAAGAATACCGTAAGTTGCCATTGATCGGTAGATGTTTTCCAAAACTTTACGAGCTTCCAAAAATTTTCCATTATAGTCCTTGTCTTTTATATACTTGGGAAAATGTATTGGCACAAGCAAATCTTCCAAGGCATTATATCCTTCGTCTTTGATGCCACACTCTTCTATTGCCTCGAATACACGACGATACATTTTTTGAATCTGGATACGAGGAGATTCATACGCATGATAACGAATTCTTCTGAACAAATTCTCATTATCTATATTTTTGGAATAATATTTTTTGTTTTCGCTATCAGTCCAATCTTTATCCCATAGCATACGTTCATCATTAATAGAGTCCGATACCTCAGACTCATCGCCGCCAGTCAGGACGTACCAAGGAATAATATGACCATTTTTCTCGCCTAACACGGAGATGTCTTTCAATGCCTCACGGAGAAAAACAACAGCACTATCTTTGCTATCACGATGATGCTTACACTTTGCATCAAGAATAATAGCAGACCAACGATCATAATCGCCTTCTAATGCGGCTTTTGCATCATCCCAACATGGAAAAGGTACTAATTCTAAATCGAAATCTTCCGCTTTCAAGGGATATGTCTCCGTCACTTTAGGGTCATCTTCAACCCATAGAACTTGTGTTAAATCATATGCTTGCATATCTATTAGAATTTAAGTAATCCAATATTATTGGAACGATTAAACGTTAAAATATATTTAACCGGGAAATCACTCTCTGGAGAAGATACAATTTCAACCTTTCCATCATATCTTTTCATGATATCTTCGATCTCATTGCACCCAATACCATTGTGACCATCACAATGAAGATTGGTAGAGACACCATACTCTAATAAAGAAGCAACGTCCCTATCACTTGGAATTGGAGAACCGTTATTTTCAATCTCAATAGTCAACGACATACCATCCATATGCCAAGAGAATCTGACTTGATAGTCATTATGCGACTTATCACCAAAGCCATGTGCTTTAGCGTTAGAGATGATATTATTGAAAATGCGTTCCAAGGCGTCTTTGGGGAATAAGAAAAGGTTAAGTGAGTCCCCTTTCCTTATTATAATATCTCCAGACACGGGATCCTTTAAATCCTCTGCAGCCTGATTATGACCTTGTTTCCAAACTACAACGGGTTTGAAATGAAGCCATCCTTTTTCGTTTTTTTGTATATAATCCTCTATGAACTTCTCCGGATCAATCCACTCTGGTTTTTCAAAAGAATACTCTACTTCCGCTATATATTCCAAAGCTGGCATTATATTCTTCAGCCCCTGAGAGATGAATCCAAATGCTTCGCGCACAGTTGTCTTTTTTACACGTGAAATGGTATCGCCGTCATTAAGTATGCCATGTTTTTCACGATATGAATTTAATGCATAAAACACAGCCTCTATAGAAGAGAGAGATTGCGTTAGTGCATGCTTACGCATTCTGATCGCTCTTGTGTAGCTTGACAGTTCATGTTCTCTCTCTTTCTGAGAAGTTTGCAACGCCTCATAATTTTCCTCCAACAGAAACTCTAGTCTTTCCTTGTCAGAGTGATTGGGCACAATCACCTTACTCATAACAAGCGGGAATGAGCTATGATTGATGGAACCTTGGCATATTGATTCCAATTGCCCTTTAACTTCCGAAGATAAGAGCAATGCTGCAATATAGCGCACATCAATACCATCTTTTGGAATAAGGCAAACGATGGGGGCTAATGTAGTAATTCCTGATTTAGGTAACTCGCGAATGTACCCCACGACAGTTTTCCCTTTATTCCCGTAAACAAGTACACAAGGCTCCTTTAAGGCACTTATCAAGAACTTCAATTGTTCATCAAACACTTGGCTTCCTGCAAAATCCAAATCTTGCATCAGAAGATTCGCATCTTTATAATCCTTTGCCATTTTTGCAGGTACAGCAACCGGCATCTGCTTTACCTTTTCAGGTAATACCCAGCTCCCATCACTTCTAATAATGACTATTCGTTCTGTCAAATCTACAAATGTCACTATCTCTGAAAACGGAATGCCACTTTTCGGACGTTTGGTACCATAGAAACTCGGCCATAATATTTCCGGGTCAAGACAAGATGAAGGTACATCAAAACACGCTCCCGTAATATTGTTCTTTATATGCACAGTATTATGAGCACTTTTCTCAGCAAGAACTGCTATCTTTATATTTGTACCAAACAATCTATCTTCGTATTCGAAAGATATGATTGATCTAATAGCACAATCCTCAACGAGGAATCTCCGAATATCATACGTATCGCCACCCATCCCCGCAGCATCTCTTTCGTTCATAAAGAGAATCATTTGGGTTCCTGGTTTTGCAGCTTGATAAACTGCAACAGCATCATTATATGAAGAATGGAATGCTGTACCCCAAACAATGCAGTCAACATCATCAAGATAAGTTACTTCGGGACAGCCATCTTCACAAACATGAATATTCGATGAGATTCCTTGCGAATATAGGCGGATTTGAGAAATAGCCCACACCTCCTCAAAGTACTCTTCCTTCGGCTCCGAATATTTTTTTGACGTATAGCCTTTTATTTTACATCCTGCGAATAATGATGGTATATCACCAATGCCTGCATCAGCGATAAACACTGCACTCCCTTTCTTAACAATAGCATTCTCTTGGATAATGTCCATCACCTCCTGCGGAATAGGCTCATACCCCCTCTGAAAGTTATTCTGCTCTTTTATGAATGAAACAGCCTCTTTAAAATTTGAACAGAGAAATGAAAATTCTTCTTCTGACAATGCACCAGAATAGAATTTCTCTGCATACCTTGAAAGAGCGTTCAAAAATCTTACATCCACATTTCTGCCAGCGACCCGCTTATACATCGTCACAAGCAATTGCTCGTCTGGTTGAAGATCCTCTGAAGAATTCGGAACTTCAACATCATGCAGACGTCCATCTTCATCTTCGAGAAGTTCTTTATGTTTAGGACAATTCTTTGCCACATAATTGCGATATTTGGCAACGAGGTTCTCTACTGTGAAGTTGTTCTGCGTGTTCTGCATGGTCTCTTGTGTGTTGTTGGTTATGTACTCTATCATCTGCACCTATGTCTCAAATGCGGTGCAAAGGTACAACCATTTTCCGATTGCTCCAAACATTTCTGCCTCATAAACGGTTCCATTCTCCGCGGAACCATTTTATCTCTCCTTCTCAATTTCTTCCAACAGGAATTTCTCAAGTATGGCCTTATCGGGCAGTTGAAGCATATAAGTAGAAACGAAGAGCTGATTGTCCATCCCTGCAATGGCATATTCCACCATCTTCTTTCCCTTGCGAGTGCAAAGCAGGATGCCAATAGGAGGATTGTCGCCATCACGCATTTCGTTCTCCTTATAATAAGAAACGTAGGCATTGAGCTGACCGAGATATTCGTGCTTGAACTCATCATTCTTCAGTTCTACGATGACACTGCAATGCAGAATCCTGTGATAGAAAACCAAGTCGGCAAAATAGTATTCATCGTCGATAATCATTCGCTTTTGTTTGGCCTCAAAGCAAAAGCCTTTGCCTAATTCCAAAAGGAAGTCCTGTAGATGGTCTATCAGGGCATTCTCCAAATCGCTCTCTGTCACAACATCCTTTGCATCAAGTCCCAAGAACTCGAAAGTAAAAGGCTGGCGGATGGTTAGGGCCGGCGTATCTTTTAGCGGCTCAATACCCCCCAGCAACTTCTTCGGGTCTTTGCTGACACCACTGCGAAAATAGAGATTGGTGGCTATCTGGCGACGCAGTTCCTTGACAGACCACGTGCCTTTGATACACTCCGTTTCATAGAAGAAACGTGCAAGAGAATCGTCTTGCGTCATTATCTCGGTGATATGCGAGAATGAGAGTCTCTCTATCAGCCTTTTGGGCGGCGTTAGTAATTGGTCCGACGCTGTCGGTCTTTTTCGTTCACCATGCGTGATTCTCCGAAAAAAGTCCGATGCCGTCGGACTATTTGAAAATAGTTCACTAACGTGGGGATACAACAGGAAAAAACGCCGGGAATTCTTGAAGAGTGTCAAGTTTAACCCTTTCGTATTTACTTTTTCTTCCAAGCGCTCCAACAGCCTGTCACCATACTTTGCTCTGTCGCAGCCTTTCTGTTCATACTCCACGATATAGCAACCTATAAGCCAATTGCGAAGCGTTGCCATTTGGTTGATAGCCCTTATGGCTCCACTCTGCGCAGACTGGTGAGTCTGTATAATGGAAGCAGATAATTCCTCAAATGACGGTGAGGTCTTGTGCAACCAACCATCGGCAATTACTGATAGATTTTCTTTATCTGTATCCATATTTTTATCAATCATTATTGACATATTGATTTAGCTGTTTCTCAATGCTCTCCTTTATTTGAACTCGCAATGATAGCGGTCTCACCACTTCCAGGTTTTCCCCATACATCATTATACGTCCGCGCAGTTCACGATTAGGCTCCATCATCAGCGACACCTCTCCATACCAACGACCATCATGCTCTCCAAACGGAAGAGATTCTTTTTGGGAATGGTGTAGAGGTTTTGTCTGCAGAAGGCCATGATAATATTCAGACTTCGTACGAATCACCACAGGTTCCACCTTAGCATCTTTCTCATGAGTGACACCTATTATATCCTTAAAGAACTGCTGATAGAAGCCCTTGGGAGCAGAGATATAACTCACATCTTCCACAACAGTGATGTCACCGACAATTCTGTCCAATGGCACATTATATGCCTTGAACGGCTTTCTGTCCGCCTCACCGAACGCAAACCAACGACCATTATACTCTTTTAGAAACTGAGGGTGAAATGTCAGATCAAACGACTCTTGCCCAAACTGTTGATATGAAAATCGCAAAACCTGATGCTCTGTGATTGCTTTATAGAACACTGGCAACAAATGAATGTTCGTCAGGATTTGCTCCATGTCAGTACTAATGCGAGTTAAGCCGTCTTGCGATTCCTTGTTGGTATCCAGTAACAACTGCGTATTTTCGAAAAATGATGAAAACAAACTTGACGGCAAAATGCCTGCGGAGGCTCTACAGAAGGTCACATAATCCTCAATAGACTTTTGTACTATGGCTTTACGTTCATTGGCTAATGGGTCATCATCTTCACCTATATACTTAAATGCCTTGCCTCGTCCTTTCTTTCCATTGTTAATTATACAACCCGGACATACATCCTCCAATGCTCTAATCACCTCCGGAAAAGCTTTTTTCAATTCTCCGTAACCAGTTTCACTGCTGCATGTTTTCTTCTCATAGTACCCCTTCTCTCTACCATAATGAATACATAGAACATCAGCAAGAGTCAAGGGTTCTCGTTTCATCAGTTCCTGATAAATTATATTCACGAACGCTGTCTTAGTTCCCGATCCGGCAAATATATTCTTTGTAGACATGCCTGTTTTGAGTAAATGGTAGTACAAAAATACAAAAAAATAATTCACATCCAACTTTCGGGGGCTGATTTTCTTGAAATCCGCTCCATATTTTTCAAAAAATCGAAAATACAAAAATACGAAAATGTTGTCAACAAATCCAGTACGACATTTTTGATTGTGTCAACTCTTTCAGGAAACCGCCCGTAATTTGCTTAAAACACAAAATGAGAATTTGAGAAAATGAGAAAATGAGAATTTCTCTGTCTTTTCCTAAAAATGGTTGACAGTTTACTGACAGGGTTGACAATAAAACCATTTTCTTGACAAGACCCTCTCCTGCCCCAACTGCCGGGTCTCACTTCTCTCCTGTCGCTATTTTGACTTTCCCGTGGGCTCGGAAAATTTCTCCCGTGGGAGCGGAAATTTTTCCCAACGGAGGCGCAGAGACGACATCCTTAAAACGACATGCCGATTTTTTAACAGAATCATTTCTTTCACGCATCAAA
>Ga0326511_10004486_pt1 | contig 11091 bp, 17 predicted proteins | sample 0_2496_0518_D_FD_203701 | JGI IMG/M metagenome (GOLD analysis project Ga0326511, IMG submission 203701) | Bovine rumen microbial communities from UC Davis, California, United States - 0_2496_0518 | ecosystem: Host-associated > Mammals > Digestive system > Stomach > Rumen | place: USA...
ATTTTTTTCGACCCGTGCGGACTGTGAACTCTTGCACCTGGGACGTAATCTCCCGGTTGCCCTGTGCCACTGCCACACGTATCACTGCCGTACCGTCCTTCAGTTTCTTATCTGCCAGGATAGTAGCCGTATAGCGGATGCCACTGTTCGGTTCAATACGCTCGACGTGCAGATTGGGTGAGATATGGATGTGCTTGTTCTCCGAGACGTCAAGGACCGTAGGCTGAACGTCGTACAGCACCTTGGACGAATGGTTCATCACCTCAAAGGTCACCTTACACTCCTCACCGGCACGCAGCACACCGTCGTGGTCTGCATCAATGAAGCGGGCGTTACGGATTTCTATCAGCGCATTATACTTGACACTGTATCCTGGCTCTGCTTGCATCTTCGTTGGGTCGTAGCTACGCGGAGAAGCTGCAGTATATCCCCCAGCCCGTTCTCCACGTGGACCGGCACCGTCGAAGTCTATGCGGTCGTCACCGCTGTTCGTGGCGTCGTAGCCGCTGTCGTCATAGCCATAGCTGTCCTGCTGACTCATACGAGCATCTCGGCGCTGGGCACGCTCACGCTTATAGGCTTCATACTTCTCCTGCTCTTTCTGGTCGGCAGCAGCACCAATGGCAGCACCCACCGCAGCACCGCCGGCCATGCCGACTACAGTGCCGATGTCGTGACCGCGCCATCCACCCGAAATACCGCCAATGGCAGAACCCAGCACTGAACCGAACGTAGCACCGGCAAAAGCGCCTTGACCCGTATACGTTCCACAACTGCTCAACAGCACCGCCGAAGCAGCAAAAGCTATCAAACTCTTCTTCTTCATAGTTATTAACTTTAGCGTTTACTGGTGCAAAGGTAAACATTTTCCATCAAACCGCAAGGGGATAATCCCGAAAAGTACATAGGGGAAACCCTATACGATAAATCAAAAGAAATCGCCCGCAACCATCTGATTGCGGGCGATAACTATAGTGAATTCCTTATGATTCGTTGAATCAATCTTATTCTGCCTTGGCCTCTTCTGCAGCTGCCTCAGTAGCGGGAGCCTCTGCCTTCACCTCCTCAGCAGCGGGTGCTGCCTCGGCCTTGGAAGCTGACTTGCGTGAACGACGAGTCTTCTTCTCAGCCTTAGGAGCCTTAAGCATGTTCTCATCGAAGTCTACAAGCTCGATGAATGCCTTCTCAGCAGCATCACCTTGGCGGAAGCCAAGCTTGATGATACGGGTGTAACCACCGGGACGGTCGCCTACCTTCTGGGCTACAGCACCAAAGAGTTCCTTAAGAGCTTCCTTGTTCTGCAGGTAGCTGAAGACTACACGACGGCTGTTGGTGCTGTCGTCCTTAGAGCGCGTAATCAGCGGCTCCACATATTTCTTGAGTGCCTTTGCCTTGGCGAGGGTCGTAGTGATTCTTTTGTGCATGATCAGCGAGATGGCCATGTTGGCAAGCATGGCACGGCGGTGGTCAGCAGTACGGCCCAAATGATTGAATTTTCTTCCGTGTCTCATTGTTTGTTTTTTCTTTTAAGCGGACAAAAAGTGACGAACTTTTATTCTTTGTCCAGTTTATACTTTGCTATATCGGTTCCAAACGACAGATTCAGACTCTCGAGCAAATCATCAAGCTCAGTGAGCGATTTCTTACCGAAGTTGCGGAACTTGAGCAGGTCTGTCTTGTTGTACTGCACAAGATCGCCGAGTGTCTCGACGTCGGCGGCCTTTAGGCAGTTGAGAGCACGAACCGAGAGGTTCATGTCGGTCAACTTGGTCTTGAGTAACTGGCGCATGTGCAGAACTTCCTCATCAAACTCCTGATTGCCCTCTGTATCATTGTTCTCGAGGGTAATCTTCTCATCAGAGAAGAGCATGAAGTGGTAGATAAGGATCTTAGCAGCCTCCTTCAAGGCATCCTTTGGATGAATGGAACCATCCGTTGTAACCTCAAGTACCAGTTTGTCATAGTCGGTCTTCTGCTCAACACGATAGGGTTCAACTGAATACTTTACGTTACGGATTGGGGTGTAGATTGAGTCAATGGCTATCACATTAACGTCGGTGCAGAACTCGCGATTCTCATCAGCGGGTACATATCCACGACCTTTATTGATAGTCAAATCAATCTGCATCGAAGCTTTGGAATCTAAATGACAAATCACCAAATCGGGATTTAACACTTCAAATCCAGTCAGATACTTGCCTATATCACCGGCTTTAAACTCGGTAGAATTCTCAACGGTGATTGAGACTTTCTCGTTCTCGAATTCTTCCACTACTTGCTTGAACCGAACTTGCTTCAGGTTCAAGATAATGTTGGTTACGTCTTCCTTTACACCGGGCACAGAAGAGAACTCATGCTCAACACCAGCAATACGGATGGTGTTGATAGCATAGCCTTCAAGCGATGAAAGAAGAATGCGGCGCAGGGCATTACCAATGGTAACGCCGAAACCGGGCTCCAAGGGGCGAAATTCGAACTTGCCGAACTTGCCTGTAGCCTCCAACATTACGACTTTATCAGGTTTTTGAAATGCTAATATCGCCATTAATTTAAATGATTTTAGTTCTTAGAGTACAACTCAACGATTGACTGTTCCTTAATGTTCTCGGGGATGTCGGCACGGTCAGGCATGTGCAGGAACTTACCGCTCTTAGTCTGCTCGTCCCACTCGATCCAAGGATACTTGCTGTGATTGAAGCCAGCAAGTGCGGCCTCGATGACCTCGAGAGACTTTGCCTTCTCGCGTACACCAACAATCTGACCAGGCTTTACAGTGTAAGAAGGAATGTTAACTACGCTACCGTCAACCACGATGTGCTTGTGGCTCACCATCTGGCGGGCTGCAGCACGGGTAGGAGCGATACCGAGACGGAACACTACATTGTCGAGACGGCTCTCCAGCAACTGAAGCAGCACCTCACCGGTGATACCGTCAGCCTTAGCTGCCTTCTCAAACAAATTACGGAACTGGCGCTCAAGAACACCATAGGTGTACTTAGCCTTCTGCTTCTCTGCCAACATGACTGCATACTCCGACTGCTTGCGGCGGCGGTTATTGCCATGCTGTCCCGGGGGGAAGTTCCTACGGGACAAAACTTTGTCCGGTCCGAAGATGGCTTCACCAAATCGACGGGCAATTTTTGATTTCGGTCCAATATATCTTGCCATATTTCAAAAATAATTTTTTCCTTATTAATACTTTATATTATACGCGACGACGCTTCGGAGGACGACAGCCATTGTGTGGCAGTGGTGTAACGTCTACGATTTCAACGACCTCAATACCTGCTCCATGGACGGCACGGATAGCAGACTCACGTCCGTTACCGGGACCCTTTACATAGGCTTTAACCTTACGAAGACCGAGGTCGAAAGCGACCTTTGCACAATCCTCTGCTGCCATCTGGGCTGCATACGGAGTGTTCTTCTTAGAACCACGGAAGCCCATCTTACCAGCTGAAGACCAAGAGATAATCTGACCTTCATCGTTAGCGAGCGAAACGATAATATTGTTAAAAGAGCTATGAACGTGAAGCTGGCCAATAGCACTGACTTTCACGTTTCTTTTCTTAGAAGTGACTGTTTTCTTTGCCATAACTTTAAACTTTAAACTTTAACCGTTAAACTTTAAACTTTACTTCGTGGCCTTCTTCTTGTTAGCAACAGTCTTCTTCTTACCCTTACGAGTACGAGCATTGTTCTTGGTGCTCTGACCACGTACGGGCAGACCGTTACGATGACGGACTCCACGATAGCAACCAATATCCATCAGTCGCTTGATATTCAACTGGATCTCACTACGGAGATCACCTTCTACTTTGAATTCAGCGCCGATAATTTCACGGATCTTGGCTGCCTGATCGTCACTCCATTCGTTGACTTTCAGGTCGCGGCTCACGCCGGCCTTGTCCAAAATCTTTGCTGAACTACTTCGACCTATACCATAGATATAAGTCAATGCGATTTCGCCACGCTTCTCCTGGGGCAAATCTACTCCAACAATTCTTATTGCCATTTGTAAACTAAAAAAAATTAATAATAAAAATCGATTTTTTGCTAAAAAGCACGCAAAGGTACGCAGAATTTTTGATACTCCGCTACCTTTTTATGCTTATTTAACATAAAAGTTAACCCTGACGCATCTTGTACTTGGGGTTCTTCTTGTTGATAACGAACAGGCGGCCCTTACGACGAACAATCTTGCAGTCGGGGGTACGCTTCTTCAATGATGCTCTTGTCTTCATTTTATATGTCTCCTAATTTATTTGTATCTAAATACAATTCTTCCTTTAGTCAGGTCGTAGGGACTCATCTCCACTCTTACCTTATCGCCAGGCAGAATCTTGATGTAGTGCATACGCATCTTACCAGAGATGTGCGCAATAATGGGCACTCCGTTTTCCAATTCTACTCGGAACATGGCATTAGATAATGCCTCTACGATTGTTCCGTCTTGCTCAATAGCACCTTGCTTTGCCATGCTAGTATAATTTACCTTCTACGTTTTCTACTTCTTCGAATGAGGACAATATCTCTGCCTGTCCCTTACGGATGGCAATGGTATGCTCGAAATGAGCTGCCGGTTTACCGTCTTGAGTACGGATGGTCCAACGGTCCTGGTCAAGCCAGATATCACGTTTTCCCATGGTTACCATCGGTTCAATGGCTATACACATGGAGGCTTTCAGCATGACACCGTTGCCTCGTTTTCCGTAGTTAGGAACCTGTGGATCCTCATGCATCTCATGACCGATGCCATGACCTGTGAGTTCCCTGACTATACCATAGCCTTGAGCCTCGCAATGGCTCTGTACGGCGTAACTGATATCTCCCAAATGTCTTCCATGCACTGCCTGCTCTATACCCTTATAAAGCGATTCCTTGGTGGTTCGGAGTAGTTGCTTGACTTCGTCGCTGATCTCGCCGACACAGAAAGTATAGCAAGAGTCACCACAAAAGCCGTTCAACAAGGTGCCGCAGTCTATAGAGATGATGTCTCCATCCTTGAGCACCGTACTGTCGTTGGGTACACCATGTACTACGACATCATTCACCGAGGTGCAGATGCTGGCGGGAAACGGCCCTCCATATGGATTGGGGAAACCCTTGAATGTCGGGATTGCTCCGTTGTCACGAATGAATTCGTCGGCAATGTGATCCAACTGGAGGGTCGTTATACCAGGTTTGATATGTTTTGCCAATTCGCCAAGGGTCCTACCAACGAGTTGGTTAGCCTGACGCATCAGCTCAATTTCGTCTTCAGTCTTCAGAAATATCTTCATACCGAGATTAGTATGCACTCATGCCACGTCCATGGATACGGCCTGAGTTGAGCAGACCGTCGTAGTGGCGCATGAGCAGATGGCTCTCTATCTGCTGGAGTGTGTCGAGCACGACACCCACAAGAATCAGCAGTGAAGTACCACCGAAGAACTGCGAGAAGGCATCCTGTACATTCAACAGACTTGCAAAGGCAGGCATCACTGCAATGAATGCAATGAAGAGCGAGCCGGGAAGAGTGATGCGTGACATCACGTCATCAATGAAGTCAGCAGTAGGCTTTCCTGGTTTGATACCGGGAATGAAGCCATTGTTGCGCTTCATGTCCTCAGCCATCTGTGTCGGATTGAGCGTGATGGCTGTATAGAAGTAAGTGAATGCGATGATGAGGAATGCGAATATGATGTTGTAGAGCCAGCTGTGATGATCGAGCATGGAACGTACAAACCAGTTTGCATTCTCAGGTGCTGCATACTGTACGAAAGCCAACGGAATGAACATCAGTGCCTGGGCAAAGATGATAGGCATCACGTTAGCAGCAAACAGCTTCAAGGGGATGTACTGACGGGCACCGCCCACCTGCTGGCCGCCTACAATACGCTTAGCATACTGTACGGGCACCTTGCGAACGCCCTGAACCAAGACAATGGCTGCACATACAACTGCATAGAGAATGATAATCTCAACGAGGAACATCACGAGTCCGCCACCAGTGATGGCAGTGAAACGAGAAGTGACTTCCTGGATAAATGCCTGCGGAAGGCGGGCAATGATACCAATCATAATGATCAGCGAGATACCATTTCCAATACCTTTATCGGTAATACGCTCACCCAACCAAAGGATGAACATACTGCCCGCAGCAAGGATAATCGTAGCTGGAATGATGAACACATTCCAGCTGATACCCGATGCCAAGGCAGCACCAGCCTGCATACGCAGATTAATGAGATAACTCGGTGCCTGGAAGATCAGAATAGCGACCGTCAGGTAGCGAGTATAAGTCATAATCTTTTTGCGGCCGCTCTCACCCTCGCGCTGCATCTTCTGGAAATAAGGCACAGCGACTGCGAGGAGCTGCATAACGATAGAAGCAGAGATGTAAGGCATGATTCCAAGCGCAAAGATTGACGCATTGGAGAATGCACCACCAGAGAACATATCCAGCAGTGACATCAAGCCACCAGCAGTCTGAGACTGCAGTTTATCCAGCATAGCAGGATTGATACCGGGGAGCACGACGAATGAGCCAAAACGATAGATGGCTACAAACAGCATCGTGATGAGGATACGCTGACGCAAATCCTCAATCTTCCAAATGTTCTTCAGTGTCTCTATTAACTTCTTCATTGTCTTGTTTAGATAATTGTTGCGTTACCACCAACTGCCTTGATAGCCTCTTCAGCAGTCTTTGAGAAAGCGTTTGCCTCTACATCAATCTTGGCCTTCAACTCACCATTGCCCAGGATCTTCACGAGTTCCTTGCCGCTGGTGAGACCGGCTGCAACGAGCTCTGCAATACCAATCTTGGTGAGGTTCTTCTCTTCAGCCAACTTCTGCAGCGTAGAAAGGTTCACAGCAAAGTATTCCTTGTGGTTGATGTTCTTGAAGCCAGACTTCGGAACACGACGCTGCAAAGGCATCTGACCGCCTTCGAAACCGACCTTCTTCTTATAACCTGAACGAGCCTTGGCACCCTTGTGACCGCGGGTAGAAGTACCGCCCAGACCTGAACCAGGTCCACGGCCGATTCTACGACGTGCGTGGGTTGAGCCCTCAGCTGGTTTTAAAGTATGTAGTTTCATAATCGTATACGTTTTAAATAGTGATTAAATTAACCGATAACTTCCACGAGATGATGAACCTTACGGATCATACCACGGATAACAGGAGTATCTTCCTTCTCTACAACCTGAGAAATCTTGTGCAGACCCAGCGCATCGAGCGTGCGCTTCTGGTCAACAGGATATCCGATCTTGCTCTTAATCTGCTTAATCTTAATTGTTGCCATAGTTCTTTCTCCTTATCCTCTAAATACTTTTTCCATACTGATACCACGGTTTCCAGCAACGGTGTAAGCATCACGCATCTGGCTCAGAGCCTCGATGGTAGCCTTGACCAGGTTGTGGGGGTTAGAAGAACCCTTTGACTTAGCCAACACATCCTTCACGCCAACACTCTCCAGAACGGCACGCATAGCACCACCAGCCACCAGACCGGTACCGGCAGCAGCCGGACGGAGGTAAACCTGAGCACCACCAAAGCGGGCCTCCATCTCGTGAGGAATAGTACCCTTGAGTACGGGAACCTTCACCAGATTCTTCTTGGCTGCCTCTACACCCTTGGCAATGGCAGCGGTAACTTCACCTGCCTTGCCCAGTCCCCAGCCGATAATGCCGTTGCCGTCACCGACAACTACAATGGCTGCGAAAGTAAAGGTGCGACCACCCTTTGTCACCTTTGTAACACGGTTGATGGCAACCAGTCTGTCTTTCAACTCTACGTCGCTATTAATTCTAACTTTGTTCATTGCCATAATCGTTTAAAATTTAAGTCCACCTTTACGTGCTGCATCAGCCAGAGACTTTACGCGGCCATGATACAGATAACCATTACGGTCGAAGACAACGGCTGTAATGCCTGCCTCCTGAGCCTTCTTGGCTACCAGCTCGCCAACCTTCTCGGCCTGCTGAATCTTAGGCATAGCCTCCAGACCAACAGACGATGCAGATGCAAGTGTTTTACCTTCCAAATCGTTAATCACCTGAACGTAGATCTGCTTGTTAGAGCGGAACACGCTCATACGAGGACGCTCGGCTGTACCGAATACGTTCTTGCGAATTCTATATTTAATCTTAATTCGTCTTTCTACTTTCTTTGTTGTCATAATCTTCAATACGTTTAATGATTATTACTTAGCTGAGGCTGACTTACCCGACTTACGACGGATAACCTCGCCCTTGAACAAGATACCCTTACCCTTGTAAGGCTCCGGCATACGGAAAGAACGAATTTTAGCACAAATCATTCCGAGCAGCTGCTTGTCGCAAGACTCCAGAATAATCTGGGGGTTCTGGTTACGCTCCATCTTGGTTTCAACCTTTACCTCCTTGGGAAGCTGGATAAAGATGGGGTGAGTATAGCCAAGAGCAAACTCAATGACATTGCCCTGGTTAGAAACACGGTAACCGACACCAACAAGCTCCATCTCCTTCTTGTAGCCCTCACTCACACCGACAACCATGTTGTTGACCAGTGCACGATAAAGACCATGGAAAGCCTGCTTCTGCTTGATATTTACAGGGCTGTTCTCGTCAATCTCGAAAGTCACGTGACCATCCTCGATTTTCACCTTGATGGATGCGTCAACCTTCTGTGAGAGCTCACCCTTCGGACCCTTCACTGTAACAACACCGTCCTGACCCTGTGCAACGGTAACGCCGGCAGGAATACTAATTGGCAATTTTCCTATTCTTGACATATTCAGGTCCTCCAATTAATAAACGTAGCAAAGTACCTCACCGCCAATCTTCAGCTGTGAAGCCTCTTTGTCTGTCATTACACCTTTGGATGTAGATAAGATGGCAATACCTAATCCGTTAATAACACTCGGCATGTCCTTGTAACCAGTGTACTTGCGAAGACCTGGTGTAGACACACGCTTCAGGCACTTGATGGCATTAGCCTTCGTGGCCGGATCGTACTTCAAGGCAACCTTGATAGTACCCTGAGGGCCATCCTCAATGAACTTGTAGTTCAGGATGTACCCCTTCTCGAAGAGGATCTTTGTGATTTCCTTCTTCAAGTTAGACGCAGGAACCTCAACCACGCGGTGGTTGGCCATAATGGCGTTTCTGAGTCTGGTCAGATAATCTGCTATTGGATCTGTCATAAAATAAAATTGTTTAATTAATCGGGACTACCCCGACAATATTAAAAACTAACTCTCTTTTTCGCTTTTGGTGTCGAGATTACCAACTTGCCTTCTTCACGCCTGGAATCAGACCGTTTGATGCCATCTCACGGAACTGGATACGGCTGAGACCGAACTGGCGCATATAACCCTTGGGACGGCCAGTGATCTTACAGCGGTTGTGCAGACGGATGGGATTGGCATTCTTGGGGATAGCCTGCAGCTTGCGAGCAGCCTCGTATGCCTCAGCGGGATCCTCAGACGTTGCGATAATCTTCTTCAAGGCTGCACGCTTCTCGGCGTAACGGGCAACGAGCTTAGCACGCTTGACCTCACGAGCCTTCATTGATTCTTTTGCCATATCTCTTAATCGTTTTTAGCGTTCTTAAACGGGAGTCCGAAAGCCTTCAGAAGTGCATAACCTTCCTCGTCAGTCTTAGCTGTGGTCACGAAGGTGATGTTCATACCCTGAATGCGGTCTACAGTGTCGATGTTGATTTCAGGGAAGATAATCTGCTCCTGAATACCGAGGGTATAGTTGCCACGGCCATCAAACTTGCTCTCAATACCCTTGAAGTCACGGATACGGGGCAGAGCCACACGAACCAGTTTCTCCAAGAATTCGTACATGCGCTCGCGACGCAGGGTTACCATCACGCCGATAGGCATCTTCTTACGGAGCTTGAAGTTGGCAATATCCTTCTTTGAATAAGTAGCCACAGCCTTCTGACCGCAGATAGTGGTAATCTCATTGATAGCAACGTCAATAATCTTCTTGTCCTGAGTAGCATCGCCCAAACCCTGATTGACAACAATCTTCTTCAGTACGGGCACCTGCATCTTGGAACTGTAGTTGAACTGCTTCTCCAATGCCGGAGCAATCTGCTCGACATATTTCTTCTTCAATTGTGCTGTATTTGCCATTACTTAATCTCCTCTCCTGACTTTTTAGCAACACGAATAACATTCTTGCCCTCGTGCTTGATAGCAACACGGGTAGCCTTACCGCTCTTCGGGTCGATGAGACTTAAATTAGAGATGTGAATAGGAGCCTCCTGCTTCACGATACCTCCCTGGGGGTTCTTGGCACTGGGCTTCGTGCTCTTGGAGACCATGTTCACGCCCTCCACCAGTGCACGCTGCTTCTCAACGAGAACCTTCAGCACCTTACCAGTCTTGCCCTTGTCCTCACCGGCAAGAACCATGACTGTGTCGTTTTTTCTAATATGTAACTTAGCCATTACTTTACTACTTTAATTATGTTAAAGAACCTCAGGTGCCAGTGAAACAACTTTCATGTTTACAGCACGGAGCTCACGTGCCACGGGGCCGAAGATACGGCTGCCGCGAAGCTCGCCGGCATTGTTCAGCAGTACACAGGCATTGTCGTCGAAACGGATGTACGAACCATCAGCACGGCGGATTTCCTTCTTTGTGCGAACAACCAGAGCCTTAGAAACTGCACCTTTTTTAACGTCACTTGTGGGGATTGCGTTCTTGATAGCAACGACAATCACGTCACCTACGCTAGCATAACGGCGGCGGGTACCACCCAGCACGCGAATGCAGAGAGCCTCGCGAGCACCGCTGTTGTCTGCTACGGTAAGTCTTGTTTCTGTTTGTATCATAATTACTTAGCCTTTTCTACGATTTGTACTAAACGCCATCTCTTAGTCTTAGAGAGGGGACGGGTCTCCATAATGAGCACGGTATCACCGATATTGCACTCATTCTTCTCATCGTGAGCATGGTACTTCTTTGTCTTCTGGACAAACTTACCATAAATAGGGTGCTTCTCCTTGAACTTAGCAGCAATAACAATGGTTTTATCCATCTTGTTACTGATAACGACACCCTGTCTTGTCTTTCTTAAATTTCTTGTTTCCATCTGGACCATT
>Ga0326511_10004487_pt1 | contig 11090 bp, 5 predicted proteins | sample 0_2496_0518_D_FD_203701 | JGI IMG/M metagenome (GOLD analysis project Ga0326511, IMG submission 203701) | Bovine rumen microbial communities from UC Davis, California, United States - 0_2496_0518 | ecosystem: Host-associated > Mammals > Digestive system > Stomach > Rumen | place: USA: California...
TATCAAGCTGAAGCCGGCTGCTGCCAAGGGTACCTATATGAAGAGTATCTTTATCTCCAGCACCATGAGCGCTGGTATCAAGGTAGATCCTAAATCAGTTGAATAACTCGTAAAAGTTTAGTAAAATGAAAAAGGAATTAAAAGATACTATCGTAGTTGAACTTGGACAGAAGCTGAAGGAATATCCTCATTTCTATCTGGTTGACATCGCCGGACTGAACGCTGAGCAGACGAGCAATCTTCGTCGTAAGTGTTTCAAGAATGAGATTAAGATGGTCGTTGTGAAGAATACTCTTCTGCACAAGGCTTTCGAGGCTTCTGATATTGACTTTTCTGAGCTCTATGGTAGCTTGAAGGGTAGCACAGCTGTGATGTTCACACAGACAGCTAATGTTCCCGCAAAGCTGCTTAAGGAATACAAGAAGGAAAGCATCCCCGCCCTGAAGGCTGCCTATGCTGAGGAAGGGTTCTTCGTGGGTGCTGACAAGCTTGAAGAGCTGGTTGCTATCAAGAGCAAGAACGAGCTTATCGCCGATGTTGTGGCTCTGCTGCAGTCTCCGGTCAAGAACGTTGTTTCTGGCCTGAACGCTGGTGGTAAGATTCACGGACTGCTTGACGCTATCGCTGAGCGTAACAAATAATTAGCGAAGAGATAACAAACATTAACATTAAAAACAATTAAAATTTTAAATAAAATGGCAGATATTAAAGCTATTGCTGAGGAGTTGGTTAACCTCACAGTGAAAGAAGTACAAGAGTTGGCAACCGTCCTGAAGGACGAGTATGGAATTGAGCCCGCTGCTGCAGCTGTTGCTGTTGCTGCTGGTCCTGCTGCTGGTGGCGAGGCTGCTGCTGCAGAGGAGAAGTCTTCATTCGACGTTGTTCTGAAGGAGGCTGGTGCTGCTAAGCTTCAGGTCGTTAAGGCCGTTAAGGAGGCTTGTGGCCTGGGTCTGAAGGAAGCTAAGGATCTCGTAGACGGTGCTCCTTCTACTCTGAAGGAAGGTCTGTCTAAGGACGAGGCTGAGAACCTGAAGAAGGCTATCGAAGAGGCTGGTGCCGTAGTTGAGCTGAAATAATTTAGCACAACGAGCAAAAATATGGTTGGGAGCTCTCCAGTAGAGGGTTCCCGACCATTTTCTTGTCTTTTATAATCCGGATCATCCGGAATCTCCGGAAATTCCGGCTTATAATATCAACATTAATTTAATGATATGGCTTCAAAAGTAATAGACAACAGAGTAAACTTTAGCAGCGTCAAGAATCCGATGCCATTCCCGGATTTTCTCGATGTGCAATTAAAGTCTTTCAAAGACTTCCTACAGTTGGACACTCCACCTGAGGAACGCAAGAACGACGGTCTGTATAAGGTGTTCGCAGAGAACTTCCCTATCACCGATACGCGTAACAATTTCGTTCTTGAGTTCTTGGACTACTATATCGACCCGCCCCGTTACACCATTGACGAGTGTCTGGAGCGTGGTCTGACGTATAGCGTACCTTTGAAGGCTAAGTTGAAACTTTATTGCACCGACCCTGATCATGAGGATTTCGGTACAGTGATTCAGGACGTTTTCCTCGGTCCTATTCCATACATGACAGCAAATGGTACGTTTGTCATCAATGGAGCTGAGCGTGTCGTTGTATCTCAGTTGCACCGTTCGCCTGGTGTGTTCTTCGGCCAGAATGTACATGCTAATGGTACATTGCTCTACTCCGCACGTATCATCCCGTTCAAGGGCTCATGGATCGAGTTTGCTACTGACATCAATAATGTCATGTACGCTTACATCGACCGTAAGAAGAAGTTGCCTGTTACCACCTTGTTGAGAGCCATTGGTTTCGAGACTGATAAGGATATTCTGCAGATCTTCGACCTCGCTGAGGAGGTAAAGGTTAATAAGAAGGCCCTGAAGGAGGTTATTGGTAGCAAGCTGGCTGCTCGTGTACTGAAGAGCTGGAATGAGGACTTCGTAGATGAGGATACTGGTGAGGTGGTTTCTATTGAGCGTAATGAGGTAATTATGGAGCGCGAGACGGAGATTACCGAGGATAACCTGATGGATATTCTGGAGAGTGGCGCTTCAACAATCCTTGTTCATAAGGACGAGGCTGTTGCACAGGACTATTCTATTATTTTCAATACCCTACAGAAAGACCCCTCTAACTCTGAGAAGGAGGCGGTGCTATACATCTATCGTCAGTTGCGTAATGCAGACCCTGCCGATGATGCTAGTGCCCGTGAGGTTATCCAGAACCTGTTCTTCTCGGATAAGCGTTACGACTTGGGCGATGTAGGTCGTTACCGTATCAATAAGAAACTGGGATTGGATACGGAGATGGATGTTCGTGTGCTGACCAAGGAAGACATTATTGAGATTATCAAATATCTGATTCAGCTGATCAACTCGAAGGCTACCGTCGACGATATCGACCACCTGTCGAACCGTCGTGTGCGTACTGTAGGTGAGCAGCTGTCGAACCAGTTCTCGATTGGTCTGGCCCGTATGAGCCGTACCATCCGTGAGCGCATGAACGTTCGTGACAACGAGGTGTTCACCCCGACTGACTTGATCAATGCCAAGACGATTTCTAGTGTGATCAACTCGTTCTTCGGAACAAACCCGCTGTCGCAGTTTATGGATCAGACCAACCCGCTGGCTGAGGTAACACACAAGCGTCGTCTTTCTGCCCTGGGTCCTGGTGGTTTGTCACGTGAGCGTGCCGGTTTCGAGGTGCGTGACGTACACTATACTCACTATGGTCGTCTGTGTCCTATCGAGAGCCCTGAAGGACCAAACATCGGTCTGATTTCATCGCTCTGTGTATATGCAAAGATTAATGAACTTGGCTTCATCGAGACTCCTTATCGTAAGATTGAAAATGGTGTAGCCAACTTGAATAACGATGCTATTGTATATCTGACCGCAGAGGAAGAGGAAGACCACGTTATCGGACAGGGTAATGCACCCTTGCGTGACGATGGAACCTTCATCCGTCCTGTTGTGAAGTGTCGCCAGGATGCCGACTTCCCTGTTGTGCCTCCTACGCAGGTTGACCTGATGGACGTTTCTCCACAGCAGATCGCCTCTATCGCAGCTTCGCTCATCCCCTTCTTGGAGCACGATGATGCTCACCGTGCACTGATGGGATCGAACATGATGCGTCAGGCCGTTCCTCTGTTGCACAACGAGGCTCCTATCGTCGGTACTGGTATCGAGAAGCAGGTGTGTGAGGACTCTCGTACCATGGTAACAGCAGAGGGTGATGGCGTGGTAGACTATGTTGATGCCACAACTATCCGTATTCTCTATGACCGTACGGAAGACGAGGAGTTCGTCAGCTTCGAGCCTGCTCTGAAGGAGTATCGTATTCCTAAGTTCCGTCGTACCAACCAGAATATGACTATCGACCTGCGTCCTATCTGCGACAAGGGTCAGCGTGTGAAGAAGGGCGACATCCTGACTGAGGGTTATGCCACCGAGAATGGTGAGTTGGCTCTGGGTCGTAACCTGTTGGTGGCTTACATGCCTTGGAAGGGTTACAACTATGAGGATGCCATCGTGCTCAACGAGCGCGTTGTCCGTGAGGACGTACTGACCTCTGTTCACGTTGATGAGTACTCTCTGGATGTTCGTGAGACCAAGCGCGGTGCTGAGGAGTTCACTGCAGATATCCCCAATGTCAGCGAGGAGGCTACCAAGGATTTGGACGACAACGGTATTATCCGTGTCGGTGCCCGTGTAGAGCCCGGTGACATCCTGATTGGTAAGATTTCTCCTAAGGGAGAGAGCGATCCCTCACCTGAGGAGAAGTTGCTTCGTGCTATCTTCGGTGACAAAGCAGGTGATGTGAAGGATTCTTCACTGAAGGCTAATCCTTCATTGACTGGTGTCATTATCGACAAAAAGCTCTTTACGCGTGCCGTGAAGACTCGTCAGACCAAACAGCAGGATAAGCAGTTGCTGGCCAAGATTGACGAGGAGCATGAGGCTAAGATAGAGGACTTGAAAGATATTCTCATTGAGAAGTTGATGACCCTCACCAAGGGTAAGACTTCACTGGGTGTGAAGGATTACACTGGGGCGGAGATTATCTCTAAGGGTAGCAAGTTTACAATGACAGCTCTGAAGAATCTGGAGTATGGTGATGTACAGATTAGCAATTGGACCAATGATGAGCATAAGAATGAGCTCATTGGTAAGCTGATCATTAACTATATGAAGAAGTTCAAGTTGCTGGATGCAGAGATGAAGCGTAAGAAGTTCGCCATCACTATCGGTGACGAGTTGCCTTCAGGCATTCTACAGATGGCTAAGGTATATGTTGCCAAGAAGCGTAAGATCGGTGTTGGTGATAAGCTCGCCGGACGTCACGGTAACAAGGGTATCGTATCGAAGGTGGTACGTCAGGAGGATATGCCATTCCTCGAGGATGGTCGTCCTGTAGACTTGGTACTGAACCCGCTGGGTGTACCTTCACGTATGAACCTAGGTCAGATCTTCGAGGCTATCCTCGGTGCTGCAGGTAAGCGTCTTGGTGTGAAGTTCGCTACTCCTATCTTTGATGGTGCCAAGCTTGACGACCTTGCAGAGTGGACTGACAAGGCTGGTCTGCCCCGTCTGTGCTCGACCCATCTGTATGATGGTGAGACTGGTGAGCGTTTTGACCAGCCTGCAACTGTTGGTATCACTTACTTCTTGAAGCTCGGTCACATGGTTGAGGACAAGATGCACGCTCGTTCTATTGGTCCATACAGCTTGATTACTCAGCAGCCACTCGGTGGTAAGGCCCAGTTCGGTGGTCAGCGTTTCGGTGAGATGGAGGTTTGGGCTCTTGAGGCATTCGGCGCATCGCATGTGTTGCAGGAGATCCTGACTATCAAGTCTGATGATGTTGTAGGCCGTGCAAAGGCTTATGAGGCTATCGTGAAGGGCGAGCCAATGCCAACACCAGGTATTCCTGAGTCTCTCAATGTATTGTTGCATGAGTTGAAGGGTCTTGGTCTCAGTATCAAGATGGACTAGTAGAGTTAAGAGTTAAGAATTAAGAATTAAGAGTTATATTGAAATATGGCTTTCAAGAAAGATGCAAAGATAAAGAGTAATTTCCAGAAGATTACCATCGGTCTGGCTTCTCCTGAGGAGATCCTGGAGAGTTCATTCGGTGAGGTAACCAAGCCTGAGACCATCAACTATCGTACCTATAAGCCTGAGCGCGACGGTCTGTTCTGCGAGCGCATCTTCGGTCCTACGAAGGATTATGAGTGTGCCTGTGGTAAGTACAAGCGTATCCGTTATAAGGGTATTGTCTGCGACCGTTGTGGCGTTGAAGTTACGGAGAAGAAGGTTCGACGTGAGCGTACAGGTCATATTGAGCTGGTTGTTCCCGTGGCTCACATCTGGTACTTCCGTAGTCTGCCTAATAAGATAGGTTATCTGCTCGGACTTCCAACCAAGAAGCTCGATGCTATCATCTACTATGAGCGCTACGTGGTTATTCAGCCTGGTGTTTTGGCAGGTAAGAAAGATGCTGAGGGTAATGATGCCATCGGTTCTAATATGTTCGACCTGCTGTCTGAGGAGGAATACAACGATATTATCGATAATCAGATTTCTTCTGATAATGACTATCTAGATGATAGCGATCCTAATAAGTTCATTGCCAAGATGGGTGCTGAGGCTATCAACGACCTGTTGATGCGTATTGACCTCGACTCTTTGTCCTATGAGCTGCGCGACCGTGCTAACAGTGATTCATCTGTTCAGCGCAAAAATGAGGCACTGAAGCGTCTGCAGGTAGTAGAGGCATTCCGCTCGAGTGTAGAAAAGGGTATCAATCGTCCGGAGTGGATGATTATGAAGATTATCCCTGTCACACCTCCTGAGTTACGTCCTCTCGTACCACTGGATGGTGGACGTTTCGCAACGTCAGACCTGAACGATCTTTATCGTCGTGTCATCATACGTAACAACCGCTTGAAGCGTCTGATGGAGATTCATGCTCCTGAGGTTATTTTGCGCAATGAGAAGCGTATGCTGCAAGAGGCAGTCGACTCACTGTTCGACAACAGCCGTAAATCGAGTGCTGTGAAGAGTGAGAGCAACCGTCCGTTGAAGTCACTCAGCGACTCGCTGAAGGGTAAGCAGGGACGTTTCCGTCAGAACTTGCTGGGTAAGCGTGTTGACTATTCAGCCCGTTCGGTTATTGTTGTAGGTCCTGAGTTGAAGATGGGTGAGTGTGGTCTGCCTAAGCTGATGGCTGCTGAGCTCTATAAGCCGTTTATTATTCGCAAGCTCATTGAGCGCGGTATCGTGAAGACGGTGAAGTCGGCTAAGAAGATTGTCGACCGCCGTGAGCCTGTCATCTGGGATATCCTGGAGAATGTGATGAAGGGTCATCCCGTGCTGTTGAACCGTGCTCCAACACTGCACCGTCTGGGTATCCAGGCCTTCCAGCCTAAACTTATCGAGGGCAAGGCTATTCAGCTGCACCCACTAGCATGTACGGCGTTCAATGCCGACTTCGATGGTGACCAGATGGCTGTGCACCTTCCTTTGAGCAACGAGGCTATCCTGGAGGCACAGATCCTGATGCTGCAGAGCCATAACATCCTGAATCCTGCCAATGGTGCCCCTATCACCGTGCCTTCACAGGATATGGTGCTCGGACTTTACTATATCTCAAAGATTCGCCCAGGAGCTAAGGGCGAGGGCCTGACCTTCTACGGTCCAGAGGAGGCTATCATTGCCCACAACGAGGGTAAGTGCGACCTGCACGCCCAGGTGAAGGTCATGGTTGACGATATTGTAGACGGCAAGCCCGTCAAGCACATGGTTGAGACCTCTGTGGGTCGTGTCATTGTTAATGGCATTATCCCCGAGCAGGTAGGCTACGTCAATAAGATTATCTCGAAGAAGAGTCTGCGTGACATCATTGCCGATGTTATCAAGAACGTAGGCTTCGCTGAGGCTTGTGAGTTCTTGGACGGTATCAAGAACCTTGGTTACCGCATGGCTTACGAGGCAGGTCTGTCGTTCAACCTTGATGATATTATTATCCCTGAGTCTAAGAAAGACCTGGTGGAGAAGGGTAACGAGGAGGTTCGTCAGATTACTGAGAACTACAACATGGGCTTCATTACTGATAATGAGCGTTACAATCAGGTTATTGATACTTGGACACATATCAACAACGATCTGGGTAATGTGCTGATGAAGGAGATGACCGAGGCTGACCAGGGCTTCAATGCCGTATTCATGATGCTTGACTCTGGTGCCCGTGGTAGTAAAGACCAGATTCGTCAGCTCTCTGGTATGCGTGGTCTGATGGCCAAGCCCCAGAAGGCTGGTGCCGAGGGTGCGCAGATTATTGAGAACCCCATTCTGTCGAACTTCAAGGAGGGTATGTCCGTGCTTGAGTACTTCATCTCTACCCACGGTGCCCGTAAGGGTCTTGCCGATACGGCCATGAAGACTGCCGATGCTGGATATCTAACTCGTCGTCTGGTTGACGTCAGCCATGACGTGATTATCAACGAGGAAGACTGTGGCACGCTGCGCGGACTCGTTTGCACCGCCCTGAAGAATGGCGATGAGACCATCTCTACGCTCTATGAGCGCATCTTGGGTCGTGTATCAGTACATGATATCATTCATCCTTCTACCGGCGAGTTGATTGTAGCCGCTGGTGAGGAGATTACAGAGCCTATTGCACAGGCCATTGAGGACTCGCCTATCGAGAGCGTTGAGATTCGTTCAGTGCTCACCTGTGAGTCGAAGCATGGTGTCTGCATGAAGTGTTACGGACGTAACCTTGCAACCCGTCGTATGGTACAGAAGGGTGAGGCTGTTGGTGTGATTGCCGCTCAGGCTATCGGTGAGCCCGGTACTCAGTTGACGCTGCGTACGTTCCACGCCGGTGGTGTGGCTGCCAATGCTGCAGCTAATGCATCTATCGTAGCCAAGAACGACTCGAAGATTGAACTCGAGGAGGTACGTACAGTACCGTTCGACGAGGACGGTCGTGAATGCGAGATGGTTGTCAGCCGTCTGGGTGAACTCCGTTTCGTTGATGTGAATACGAAGATTGTACTGTCTACCGTCAACGTTCCTTACGGTTCGTCTCTTTATTTCAAGAATGGCGATACCGTTAAGAAGGGCGACAAGGTTGCACAGTGGGATCCATTCAATGCCGTTATCGTTACTGAGTACGCTGGTACCTTAAAGTTCCACGATGTTATCGAAGGTGTAACCTATCGTGCTGAGACCGACGAGACCACAGGTCTGACCGAGAAGATTGTCACCGAGTCTCGTGACAAGCTGAAGGTTCCAACCTGTGATGTGATTGGTGCTAATGGTGAAGTAATTGGTACCTATAACTTCCCTGTAGGTGGTCACGTAGTTGTTGAGGACGGCCAGACAGTAAAGACTGGTGAGACCCTCGTCAAAATTCCACGTGCTGCAGCCAAGGGTGGTGATATTACTGGTGGTCTGCCTCGTGTTACCGAGCTCTTTGAGGCTCGTAACCCATCCAACCCCGCTATCGTATCCGAGATTGATGGTGAGGTCACCATGGGTAAGGTAAAGCGTGGTAATCGTGAAATCATCGTTACCTCTAAGACTGGTGAGCAGCGTAAGTATCTCGTATCGCTGTCTAAGCAGATTCTGGTACAGGAGCACGATGCTGTTCGTGCTGGTACACCATTGTCTGATGGTGTCATCACACCTGCCGACATCTTGGCCATCAAGGGTCCCACGGCTGTTCAGGAGTACATCGTCAACGAGGTTCAGGACGTATATCGTCTACAGGGTGTGAAGATTAATGACAAGCACTTTGAGATTATCGTTCGTCAGATGATGCGTAAGGTTCAGATTAATGATCCGGGTGACACTTCGTTCCTTGAGTCAGATATCATTGACAAGCTCGATTTTGCCGAGGAGAATGACCGTATTTGGGGCAAGAAAGTGGTTGTTGATGCCGGCGACTCTGAGAATATGCAGAAGGGGCAGATTGTTACAGCTCGCAAGTTGCGCGATGAAAATTCAATGTTGAAGCGTCGTGATATGAAACTTGTTCAGGTTCGTGATGCTGTACCTGCAACCTCAACCCAGATCCTGCAGGGAATTACCCGTGCTGCTTTGCAGACCAAGTCGTTCATGTCGGCTGCATCGTTCCAGGAGACTACGAAGGTGCTCAATGAGGCTGCTATCCGTGGTAAGGAAGATCGTCTGGAGGGTATGAAGGAGAACGTGATTGCCGGTCACCTGATTCCAGCTGGTACTGGTCTGCGTGAGTTCGAGAAGATTATAGTAGGCTCTAAGGAAGAGTATGAGCGCATGCAAGCTAACAAGAAGAATGTGCTCGACTTTGCAGAGGAGACTGTTCTTGAAGAGAAGTAAGTTAGACATTAACTGATAAAAAGAAAAGGCACCGTCGCATGCTCTTGTGGCGGTGCTTTTTTTCAACAAAAGATGAAGAAACTGTATATTGAGACTTATGGCTGTCAGATGAATGTGGCCGACTCTGAGGTGGTAGCCTCTGTCATGCAGATGGCAGGCTATGAAACTACAGAGACAATCGATGATGCTGATGCGGTATTTTTAAATACCTGTTCTGTGCGTGATAATGCCGAGCAGAAAATATACCATCGTTTGGACGCCTTGGACGCTATGCGCCGTAAGCGTCCGTTGATTATAGGGGTGTTAGGCTGCATGGCTGAGCGCGTCAAGGACGATTTGTTAGAGCATCATCATTGTGATCTGGTGGCTGGCCCTGATGCATATCTCTCATTACCCGATTTGATAGCACAAGCTGAAAAAGGGCATAAGGCCATCAATATTGAGTTGTCTACCAGCGAGACCTATAAGGATGTTGTACCCCAACGGTTGCATGGTGCCAAGATTGGTGGTTTCGTCAGCATAATGCGTGGTTGTAACAATTTCTGCCATTACTGTATTGTTCCTTACACTCGGGGACGCGAGCGAAGTCGTGATTTGGAAAGCATTCTCCGTGAGGTACGTGACTTGCGTGACAGGGGATTTAAAGAGGTAACCTTATTGGGACAGAACGTCAATAGCTATCGTTTTGAAGAAATAGGTTTCCCTGAGTTGCTGCGTCGTGTTGCTGAGGAAGTTCCAACGATGCGTGTGCGCTTTACGACCTCACATCCTAAGGACATGAGCGATGAGACCCTGCATGTTATAGCAGAAGTTCCTAATGTCTGCAAGCATATCCATCTTCCCGTCCAAAGTGGTTCTGACCGTATATTGAAACTCATGAATCGTAAGTATACTCGTGAGTGGTATTTGGACCGTGTGGCGGCTATTCGCAGGATTATCCCCGATTGTGGCCTTTCTACTGATATCTTTGTGGGCTATCATTCTGAAACGGAAGAAGACCATCAGTTGTCCCTCTCGTTGATGCGTGAGGTTGGCTATGACTCTGCTTTTATGTTTAAGTATTCGGAACGTCCAGGTACCTATGCTTCCAAGCATCTGCCTGATAATGTGCCGGAAGAGGAGAAAATCCGTCGTTTGAACGAACTGATTGCCCTGCAAACGGAGCAGTCGGCTTTGGCTAACAGACGCGATGAGGGTCGGGCGTTCGATGTGTTGCTTGAGGGCTTCTCCAAACGTAGCCGTGAAAAACTGATGGGGCGTACCGAACAGAACAAGGCTGTTGTGGTAGACAAGGGTAATCATCACATTGGTGAAACGGTTCGTGTCCGTATCACAGGTTCCACCAGCGCTACTTTGCTGGGAGAAATCATTTAGTCCCAAGTTTGAATTGAGCTATTCGAAATAGAACGTTAAGACAAACATCTTGGATTGCGCGCTGCTGACACTACCTGCATAGGCTCGGAGGTTGGCATCGCGCAATTCATTAATATGGTTTTTGTCCAGTACGTCACCAAGTCCAAAGCAGAACTTTAGCTCAGGTATTAGTTTGAAGAACGGCAGGTAGAAGTCGCATCCCAAACCAATCTCGAGCATTGTGTTGTATCGCTTCAGGAGAATGGGGTCTTGGTTGCTACCTGTTAGATTGATCATCGGGTTGATGCCTGCCATGATGTATGGACGGTGGTTGTTCCA
>Ga0326511_10004490_pt1 | contig 11089 bp, 9 predicted proteins | sample 0_2496_0518_D_FD_203701 | JGI IMG/M metagenome (GOLD analysis project Ga0326511, IMG submission 203701) | Bovine rumen microbial communities from UC Davis, California, United States - 0_2496_0518 | ecosystem: Host-associated > Mammals > Digestive system > Stomach > Rumen | place: USA: California...
CTTCATCTCGGCGCTGACGAGCGTATCGCTTGACGACCACAACTGGATTCCCGTCCGCGACAACCGCCTGCTGCGCCGCATCATCCGCGACTACAACAAGGGTGCCTTCACCGCCCAGGAGACCATCCGCCAGTGGAAGAACGTGCTGGCCGCCGAGGAGCAGTGGATAGCGCCGTTCCAGGAGTCGGCCGACGTGATGTTCAACTCGGCGCTGAACATCGAGTTCGCCGTGCTGCGCACCCATGCGGAGATCATCCTGTCGTCGGTGCCGAAGAACTGTCCGGAATACTCAGAGGCTCACCGTCTGCTGAAGTTCATTCACTTCTTCCTGCCCATCAGCGACAAGGAGATACCGCCCACGTCCATCATGCGCGAGTTCGTCGGCGGCTCGTCGTTCAAGTACAAGTATTAGACCGCTATGTATTCAAACAAGGAAAACGTCAATATCCTCACGGCGCTGCTCGTCAGCCACGGCGTGCGTCATGCCGTGGTCTGTCCCGGCAGCCGCAACGCCCCCATCGTCCACAACCTCAACGAGTGTCCCGACATAGCGTGCCACCCGGTCACCGACGAGCGCTCGGCGGGCTTCTATGCCCTTGGCATGTGGCAGGCTACCCGGAAGCCCGTCGTCGTCTGCGTCACCAGCGGCACGGCCCTGCTGAACCTTGCTCCGGCAGTGGCCGAAGCCTACTACCAGCAGGCACGCGTCATCGTCATCAGTGCCGACCGTCCGCCACAATGGATTGACCAGCTGGACGGACAGACGCTGCCACAGCCGGACGCCCTGGGACGCTTCGTGCGCAAGGCCGTCACGCTGCCCGAGCCTCGCGACGACGAGGAGCGGTGGTACTGTAACCGGCTGGTGAACGAGGCGCTGATCGTCGGCCACGGACCGGTACACATCAACGTGCCCATCAGCGAACCGCTGTTTGAGTTTTCCGTAGCAACGCTGCCCAAAGAGCGGAAGATAGAGCTACTGGCTGCCGACATCACGCCCCAGACGCTGAGTCACGTCGTGCGCCGCTTTATGAACGCCAGCCGCCCCATGCTCATCGCCGGACAGCCCTGGAACCCGCTGCTCGACGAAGCCATCCAGGCCATCGGCAACGACGAGAGCTACGTTCCCGACTTCGTGCTGTACGTCGGCGGCAGCCTTGTCAGCAAGCGGGCCAAGCGTTTCCTGAGGAAGGCTGGCGAGACATGGGTGGTCAACGCCACCGGCGAGGTCACCGACACCTTCATGAACGTCACACAGGTGATACAGGGTGACGGTCAGGTCGTTGCCGACCAGGTGCGCTTCCTCATCGAACAGGACTGTCCGCCTTTCGTCAAGCGCTGGGAGGAGCTCCTGGACGGTCTGCGCCGCCAGATTGACAGCCGTGACGTGCCGTACTCGTCGGAGGCTGCCGTGAAGTACTTTGAGGCACATCGGCGCGACGGCATCGTCCACTATGCCAACAGCACCGCCATCCGTCTTGCCAACACCTACTCGCGCCGTCCCGTGTTCTGCAATCGCGGCGTCAACGGCATCGACGGCTCGCTGTCAACGGCGGCCGGCTGCTCCTGTGTGACTGACGAGAGGGTGTACTGCGTCATCGGCGACCTCAGCTTCTTCTACGACCAGAATGCGCTGTGGAACCAGAACCTGCGCGGCAATCTACGCATCCTCCTGCTGAACAACGGTCGCGGCGCCATCTTCGACACCCTGCCGGGTTTGGAGCAGAGTCCTGCCCGCGACCGGATGGTTGCCGCCGGCCACACCACCAGCGCCGAGGGCATCTGCCGTCAGAACGACGTGGTCTATCTAAAAGCTGAAAATATGGACGATATGCAACGGGGTATCGACACCTTATTAAATATGGAGAGCCATCGTCCTATGCTCCTCGAGGTATTCATCGGATAACCTGCCGCATGGTGCCGAGCTTATTCTCAGTCTCCTGCCACTCCTGCTCCTCCTGACTGTCCTTCAGCAGTCCGCCGCCGGCATAGAGGTGGTAGACGCCGTCCTCAATGTTCATGCAACGCAGCGAGACGTAGAGATGAGTACTTTTAAGTGAAGAGTGAAGAGTGAAGAGTGAAGAATCAGCTTCGCTGGAAGAGTGAAGAGTGAAGAGTGAAGAATCTAAGTTTAACGGTCCCATGAAACCGCTGTAGTAACGGCGGGGCGTATGCTCGTTACGGATAATGAAGTCGAAGGCTTCGCGCTTCGGCAGTCCGCAGACGGCGGGCGTGGGATGGAGTGCATGGAGAAGGTCGCCCAGACGGTCGTCGGAAGGCAGCGTGAACGTGAAGTCACTACGCAGATGGACGAGGTTGGCGGCACGCACGGTGCGCGGCCCCTCCTCCTGGAAGTCGGTGGTGAAACGCTCCAGACACTCGGCAATATAGGTGGCCACAAGCCGCTGTTCCTCGATATTCTTCGTGCTCCACGTGACGGTCTCGCCCTCACCGTCGAGCTGATCACCCTCCAGCGCCACCGTCCCTGCCAGGGCGATGGTACGCCACCGGCTGCCGTCGCCGTCAAGGAGTATCTCGGGCGTCGCCGTCAGCCACGTACCACTCTGCGGCGTATGGACGAGAGCTATGAACATCCGGGGGTAGAGCTGACAAGCACGCAGGAAGAGCGCCTTGTCGCTGACACCCTCGGCTGCCGGCTCGTCGGCACAGCGCGCCAGCACAATCTTTCGGAACGTGCCTGCCCGCAGCTGAGCGTGGAAGTTGGAGAAGTCGATGTGGTAGTTGGAGAGGAGAGAGGAGAGAGGAGAGAGGAGAGAGGATTGTTCCGGGGCAGCATCAAGGGATGCATCTAATCTCATTCCTCCTTCCTCGTTCCTCGTTCCTCGTTCCTCCTCCCTCGTTCCTCTCACCTCCAACCTATCGGGACGGATGACGAGGATGGGCTGACGGTCGGACACCTGAAACGGAGCGACGACGAAGCCCGACTGCCCGTTCAGCTGCGTGCAGGAGCGGAACTCCTGTACGTCGCCCTGGACGGTGGTGTAGTGGCTATCGTGGGGCAGGCGGTAATATGCGTAGCCTGCCGTCATTTCCCTTTAGTTTTGATGACGTAGTTAGTGACACGGACGGTGGAGATGAGCTCGTCAGCAGAGTTTCGGATGTCCACCTGCCACACGTGGAGCGTCTTGCCGCTGTGCTGCAGACGGGCATAGGCGGTGACGGTGTCGCCCTCGCTGACGGCCTGCACATGGCTGCCGCTGACCTCGATGCCCACACAGGCACATCCCGGACAGAGTGCGGAAGAGCCGACGCCCGCCACATTCTCGGCCAGCGCCAGCGACGCGCCGCCGCTAAGAAAACCGAAAGGCTGACGATTACGCTCGTCAACCTTCATGCGTGCCATGCAGGTATCGTCCTCAGGCGTGGAGATAAACTCCATGCCGAGGGCGGTACTCAGATTCGGCTTATCATTGATAATCTTGTTTATTCTTTCAACATCCACGCTTCAATTCTACTTAAACAGTGAATACTCCTCAACGTCCCACGCCACAGCGCTGGCACCGAGCATATCGCGCTCGTCGTTGGAGAGGAGCGACAGGAACATCTTCACCTTGCCACGGGAGTTCGGGAACACATACTCCTCGAATGTCTCACGGGCAGGGCCGATGAGCCACTTGCCAGCCTGCGAGATGCCACCGGCAAAGACGAACGCCTCGGGGTTGAGGACGGAGGCACAGTTGGCCAATCCCATACCGAGGTAACGCCCCGTACGGCGGTATACTTCGATGGCGAGCTCGTCGCCCTGGTCGCAGCACTCCTTGATAGTCCGCGGCGACAGGTCGTCGAGCTGTCGCATCAGCGACGGCTTGTCCGACTCCTCCATCACCTCGCGGGCGGTCATAACGATGCCCTTGGTATTGACGTATGTCTCCAGACAGCCCTGACGCCCACAGCCACACTGTCGGCCACCGGGGACGAGACACGTATGGCCCAGTTCGCCGGCGAAGCCCTCGGAGCCGAAGTGTACGTGGCCGTTGGTGAAGACACAGCTGCCCACGCCTGCTCCGATGTAGACCAGCACAAAGGTCTTCATGCCGTGTGCCGAACCATAGACCTTCTCGCCCATGGCGGCGGCATGGGCATCGTTAGCCACGCCGACGGCAATGCCCAGCTGGTCGCGCATAATCGCTGCCAGGGGTATGACGCCGGGCCACGGCAGATTGGCGGCATTGACGATACTTCCCGTGATATAGTTGGCACTGGGTGCGCTGACACCCACGGAGCGGATGGTCTCCAGTCCGCCGTTGTTCTCGGCCAGCTCGATGATGGTTTCGCAGAGCTTGTTCGAGAAGGCGGTCACATTCCTCCCCTCCTCCAGTGTCTGGATGGTGGTCTTGGCGATGATATTGCCGCGTATGTCGACGATGCCGATGGTCGTTACTACCGTACCGACATCGACACCTACGACGCGTGATTTCAACAGTTCAAATTCCATTCAAGTCTTGTCGTCTATTATTGTCATGTGTTATTTGTACAGGGAGTATTCCTTCACGTCCCATGCCAGGGCGCTGGCTCCGAGGACATCGCGCTCGCCCTCCTTCAGGATGGAGACGAGGATGCGCACCTTGTCGCGGATGTTACGGAACACGTGCTCCTCAAAAGAGGTACGCAGGGGTTTGAGTATCCACTTGCTAGCCTGCATCATGTCGCCCGTGAGGATGATGGCCTCGGGGTTCAGCACCGATGCGTAGTTGGCCAGTCCGATGCCCAGCATCGTACCCAGCGAGGCAAACACATCGATGGCCACGCGGTCGCCCTTGTCACAGCAGTCAGCGATGGTATGTATATTGATGGTGTCGAGGTCGCTGAGCAGGGTGTGCTCCTTGCTGGCGGCAATCTTCTCCTCGGCGGTGATGATGAGTCCGCGGTCTGAGACGTAGGTCTCCAGACAGCCTCGCCGTCCGCAGCCGCACTCACGGCCGTTGACCTCGACGCAGGTGTGTCCCACCTCGCCGGCAAAGCCGTGATGCCCCAGATGGGGCTGGCCGTTGGTGAAGATGCAGCTGCCCAGTCCGCCATGACTGATGGAGACGATGATGAAGTCCTTCATACCGTGAGCCGAACCATAGGCCTTCTCGCCGAGGGCGGTGATGTGTGCGTCGTTGGCCAGTGCCACGGCCATTCCCAGACGGTCCTGTAGCATCGCTGCCAGGGGTATGACGCCCTTCCATGGCATATTCGCCGCGTTCTCGATGCTACCCGTCAGGTAGTTGCCACTGGGAGCGCTGATGCCCACGGAGCGGACGGTCTCATAGCCGCCGTTCTCCATGATCATCTCCAGCACCTTGTCACTGAGCGTTGCCACGTAGGATGCTATTTCGGGGTAGTCCGATGTCGGGAAATAGTCCAGGGCGACAATATCGCCACGGATGTCGACAACGGCGTAGGTTGTCCTCTTCTCGCGGATGTCAATGCCGACAACCCTGGTTTTTATCTTGTCAACTTCATTCTCCATAGTATCTTCTCAACAATGTCTCAATCTCTCAATTCCTCAATCTCTCAATCTTTCAATCTCACTTAAACAGCGAGTACTCCTTCACCTTCCAGGCTATCACACTGGCACCGAGGACGTCGCGCTCGCTGTCGCTCAGTTCGGACTTCACGAACTTCACCTTACCTTGTATATTATGGAAGACGTGTTCGTCGAACGACTTCTTGGCGGGCTCCAGCAGCCACTTGCCGGCATTGGCGATGCCACCAGTGAAGATAAAGGCCTCGGGGTCAAGCAGCGACGCGTAGTTGGCCAAGCCAAGGCCCAGGGCCTCGCCGGTACGGCGGAACACCTCGATAGCCAGCTCGTCGCCCTGATCGCAGAACTGTGCAATCTTCTTCGGCGTCAGCTTCTCCTCCTTTCGCATCAGCGACGGTTTGTCCGACGCCTCCAGCAGCTCGCGGGCAGTAGTGATGATGCCCTTGGTGGCGGTATAGGTCTCCAGACAGCCCTTCTTGCCACAGCCACACAGACGGCCGTCAATCTTGACGCAGGTGTGTCCCACCTCACCGGCATAGCCATCGTAACCGAGGTTCACGCTGCCGTCGGAGAAGACGCAGCTGCCCATACCCGATCCGAGGGTGATGGCGATAAAGTCGCGCATACCGTGAGCAGCACCGAAAGCCTGCTCGGCCATGGCCACCACCATAGCGTTGTTGGCCACGGCAACAGCCAGTCCCAGACGGTCGCGGAGCATGGCCGACAGGGGTACGATACCCTTCCACGGCATATTCGCCGCATTGACGATACACCCCGTCTGGAAGTTGGCGCTGGGACAGCTGATGCCCACGGAACGAATGGTCTCGTAGCCGCCGTTGGCCTCCACGAGCTCGATGACATGCTCGGCCAGCGCCGACACGTAATTGTTGATGTCAGGGTAATCCAATGTCGGGAAACTGTCCTTGGCCAGAATGTTACCACGAACATCCACCACGGCGTAGATGGTCTCTTCCAGACTGATGTCTATGCCTACAACTCTTTTTTTAACTACAGTATCGCTCATCGTATTGGGAATTTTCTAGTTAGACAGCCACAAATGTAAGCATTTTTTCTTTCCTGACCAAATCTTTTTCCCACTTTTAGCAATTTTTTACCCAAAACGTACAAAATTCGAATAGAATTTAGTAACTTTGCACCCAACTATCGATTACACCTCTTTATAAAGACATGAACATTTCAGAACTTAGTGAGCAAGAGATACTGAGGCGACAGAGCCTCAGCCAACTGCGCGAAATGGGCATCGACCCCTACCCCGCAGCAGAGTTTCCCACCAATGCCTTCTCCACAGACATCCGCCAGAAGGTGGACAGCGGCGAGTGGAACGTAGAATGTGAAGACGCCACACAGCTGCCGCAGGTGAGCATCGCCGGACGACTGATGAGCCGCCGCATCATGGGCAAGGCATCGTTCATAGAGCTGCAGGACTCCAAGGGCCGCATACAGGTGTACGTCACCCGCGACGACATCTGCCCCGACGAGAACAAGGACCTCTACAACGTCGTCTTCAAGAAGCTGCTGGACATCGGCGACTTCATCGGCATCAAGGGACACGTGTTCCGCACAAAGACCGGCGAGACCAGCGTCCATGCCAAGGAGCTGACGCTGCTGTCGAAGAGTCTGAAGCCGCTGCCCATCGTGAAGTACAAGGACGGCGTGGCTTACGACAAGTTCGACGATCCCGAGCTGCGCTACCGCCAGCGTTATGTCGACCTCGTGGTGAACGAAGGTGTGAAGGACACGTTCCTCCAGCGCGCCACCGTCATCCGCACCCTCCGCAAGGTGCTTGACGAGGCAGGCTACACCGAGGTCGAGACGCCCACCCTGCAGTCCATCGCCGGTGGTGCCTCCGCCCGTCCGTTCATCACCCACTTCAATGCCCTGGACCAGGATATGTATATGCGTATCGCCACGGAGCTCTACCTGAAGCGCCTCATCGTCGGCGGCTTCGAGGGTGTCTACGAGATTGGCAAGAACTTCCGCAACGAGGGTATGGACCGCAACCACAACCCGGAGTTCACCTGCATGGAGCTCTACGTACAGTATAAGGACTACAACTGGATGATGTCGTTCACCGAGAAGCTGCTCGAGACCATCTGTATCGCCGTCAACGGCAAGGCCGAGCGCGAGATCGACGGCAACATCGTCTCGTTCAAGGCCCCCTACCGCCGACTGCCCATCCTCGAGGCCATTCAGGAGAAGACCGGCTTCGACTGCAACGGCAAGACGGAGGACGAGATCCGCGCCTTCTGTAAGCAGAAGGGCATGGATGTCGACGAAACCATGGGCAAGGGCAAGCTCATCGATGAGCTCTTCGGCGAGTTCTGCGAGGGCACGTTCATCCAGCCGACGTTCATCACCGACTATCCCGTGGAGATGTCGCCGCTGACGAAGATGCACCGCAGCAAGCCCGGACTCACCGAGCGCTTCGAGCTGATGGTCAACGGCAAGGAGCTGGCCAACGCCTACTCCGAGCTCAACGACCCCATCGACCAGGAGGAGCGCTTCGTCGAGCAGATGCGACTGGCCGACAAGGGCGATGACGAGGCGATGATCATTGACCACGACTTCCTCCGCGCCCTGCAGTACGGTATGCCTCCCACCAGCGGCATCGGCATCGGCATCGACCGTCTCGTCATGCTCATGACCGGTAAGACGTTCATCCAGGAGGTGCTCTTCTTCCCGCAGATGAAGCCCGAGGTGAGAACAACGAAGAGCGAAGAAGAGTCGGAAGATTGAGAGATTGAGAAATTGAGAGATTGAGAGATTGATGTTCGACTGCGGAAAGATAGCCATCGTTGGTGGCGGCTCGTGGGCCACGGCCATCGCCAAGATTGTGGTGCAGCATACGCACCACATCGGGTGGTATATGCGCCGCGACGACCAGATTGACGAGTTCCGCCGTTTGGGCCACAACCCCAGCTACCTCACCAGCGTCCACTTCAACCCCGACGAGATAGCGTTCAGCAGCGACCTGAACAGCATCGCACAGCAGTACGACACCCTCGTCTTCGTCGTGCCCTCGCCCTACCTGAAGAACCACCTGCGCAAGGTGAAGACGCGCATCAAGGAGAAGTTCATCGTCACAGCCATCAAGGGCATCGTTCCCGACGAGAACCTCGTCTGCTCAGAATATTTCCATCACGTCTTCGACGTCCCCTACGCCAATCTCGCCTGCCTCGGCGGACCCTCCCATGCCGAGGAGGTGGCCCTCGAGCGACTGTCCTACCTCACCGTAGGCTGCTCCGACACCGAGAAGGCGCAGGCCTTTGCCGACGTCCTCACCAGCGACGTCATCAAGACGAAGACCTCCAGCGACGTCATCGGCATCGAGTACTCCTCGGTGCTGAAGAACGTCTACGCCATCGCCGCCGGCATCTGCTCCGGACTGAAGTTCGGCGACAACTTCCAGGCCGTCCTCATGTCGAACGCCGTCCAGGAGATGAACCGTTTCCTCACCAGCGTACACCCCTTGGAGCGCAACATCTACGACTCCGTTTACATGGGCGACCTCCTCGTCACCGGCTACTCTAACTTCTCGCGCAACCGCACCTTCGGCTCGATGATCGGCAAGGGCTACAGCGTGAAGTCCGCACAGATTGAGATGGAGATGATTGCCGAGGGATACTTCGGCACGAAGTGCATGAAGGAGATTAACCGCCACTGGCACGTCAACATGCCCATCCTCGACGCCGTATATAATATATTGTACGAGCGCATAAGCCCGCAGGTGGAGATCAAGCTCCTCACCGACTCGTTCCGATAAACTGTCTATAGAGTACCTAAGAACATAAAATACTACAAAACCATATAAAACTAAAGAATTCTTATGAAGAACATCACACTTGACATCACCAAAGCTGCCTGTTTCCTTGAGGCTGGCGCCGTGAAGGCTTTTGAGCCGAAAGTAAAAGAAGCACAGAAGGCCCTGGAAGAGGGCACGTGCCCCGGTAACGACTTCCTGGGATGGCTACACCTGCCCAGCAGCATCACGCCACAGTTCCTCGACGAGGTGCAGGCCGTTGCCAACACCCTCCGCGAGAAGTGCGAGGTCGTCGTCGTCGCCGGCATCGGCGGCTCATATCTCGGTGCCCGCGCCGTCATCGAAGCCCTCGGCAACACGTTCGGATGGCTTATTCAGGACGGCAAGAACCCCACCATCCTCTTTGCCGGCAACAACATCGGCGAGGACTACCTCTACGAGATGACCGAGTACCTCAAGGGCAAGAAGTTCGGCGTCATCAACATCTCGAAGTCGGGCACGACCACAGAGACCGCCCTCACATTCCGTCTGCTGAAGAAGCAGTGCGAGGCACAGATGGGCAAGGACGCCGCTAAGGACGTCATCGTCGCCGTCACCGACGCCAAGCGCGGCGCCGCACGCACCTGCGCCGACAAGGAGGGCTACAAGTCGTTCATCATCCCCGACAACGTCGGCGGACGCTTCTCCGTGCTCACTCCCGTCGGTCTGCTGCCCATCGCCTGCGCCGGTTTCGACATCAAGGCCCTCGTCCAGGGTGCCCAGGACATGGAGAAAGCCTGTGCCCCCAGCGTACCCTTCGAGGAGAATATCGCCGCACAGTATGCTGCCGTGCGCAACGGTCTCTACCAGTCAGGCAAGAAGATCGAGATCATGGTGAACTACCAGCCGAAGCTCCACTTCGTCTCAGAGTGGTGGAAGCAGCTCTACGGCGAGTCCGAGGGTAAGGACAAGAAGGGTATCTTCCCCGCCAGTGTCGACTTCACCACCGACCTCCACTCCATGGGACAGTGGATACAGGACGGCGAGCGCACCATCTTCGAGACGGTCATCAGCGTCGAGAAGCCTAACAGCACCCTGCTGTTCCCCAGCGACGAAGAGAACCTCGACGGTCTGAACTTCCTTGCAGGCAAGCGCGTCGACGAGGTGAACAAGATGGCAGAGCTCGGCACCCGTCTGGCACATGTCGACGGTGGCGTGCCCAACATCCGAATCTCCGTACCCGAGCTCAACGCCTACTACATCGGCCAGCTCATCTACTTCTTCGAGATTGCCTGCGGCATCAGCGGCAACGTTCTCGGTGTGAACCCCTTCAACCAGCCCGGCGTCGAAGCCTACAAGAAGAATATGTTCGCACTGCTCGACAAGCCCGGCTACGAGGCCGACTCGAAAGCCATCAAGGAAAGACTTGCTAAGGAGAATTGACAATTGATAATGGAAAATGGATAATTAAGAAATGGAAGAAATTGTCAATTATCAATTATCCATTGTCAATTACATAACGAGGCACGGCTTTGAGCAATTTGAGCCCAAAGCCGTGCTCTTCGACATGGACGGTGTGCTCTACGACTCCATGCCACGCCACGCCATCGCCTGGCAGCAGTCCATGGCGTCGTTCGGCATACGGATGACCGCCGAGGACGCCTACGCCACCGAGGGCGCACGCGGCATCGACACCATCCGCACGATGGTACTTCAGCAGAAAGGTCAGGAGATTACCCTCGACGAGGCACAGCAGATGTACGACGAGAAGACCCGCTGCTTCCATGCCCAGAGCGAGGCACCGCTCATGGACGGCATCCTCGACGTGCTGAACGCCGTCG
>Ga0326511_10004491_pt1 | contig 11087 bp, 6 predicted proteins | sample 0_2496_0518_D_FD_203701 | JGI IMG/M metagenome (GOLD analysis project Ga0326511, IMG submission 203701) | Bovine rumen microbial communities from UC Davis, California, United States - 0_2496_0518 | ecosystem: Host-associated > Mammals > Digestive system > Stomach > Rumen | place: USA: California...
TAATATTCTTCTTCGTTTTGATTAATAAATTTTTTAAACTCTTCACCTATTTCAAAAATATCATCGTCTACATCTATAAACCAAATATATTTACCACTTGCTTCTTTTACTAAAGTATGTCTGCTATAATTATAATAATTTTTATTATATGAAAATACTTTAACATTATTATCATTAAAAGTCAATACTTCTTTATTATTTTCTCTATTGTCAAGTAATAACACTTCATAATTTAGTTTTATTTTTTGTTTAAGTTCTTGTAGTTTACTATTTAAAAAATTAAAGTCTTTATCACAAAATAAAATAATAACACTTAGATCTATCATAAATGCACTGCCAAATCTTTAAAGGTATAAAAATAGCCAAAACAATTATAAACCTTTTCTATGATTTCTTTATCCAAACCACCAAAAGATATATTCATAGGTGTTAGTTCTGTTTCTTTTATAAAAGTTTCATCAAATTCTGAATTTTCTTTTAAAAATGAATAAACTTTTTTAAAAAACATTTTTAACAATTCTTCGTTCTCTATAAACTTACTTAATGATAAAATTTTAGGATAATAACAGCCATTTATTTTTTTATGTTCATCAACATTAATAAATGTAAATTTGTCGTTTTTTAAATATTTAAAAAGATTATTTATGAAATTTAAGTTTTCTTTGAAAGAAACAGAAAGCACTTCTTCATCATAAATAGTTTTTACTTTATTAGAAGATAGCCCTAAGGCTTCAATCTCTTCAATGCTAAAAACTTCTTGTAAGCAAATAAAATCAAACAAATTAAATCTTAAAACAGGTAGAAAAGAATCAAGATAAAACCCCAAAATAAAATCATCTGGTAATTTTTTATTTATTTCAACATACTCAAAACTAGTAAGAAAAAAGATATTCATCTTTTGAGTTTCTTCTTTACTATATTTCTTGATTGTCTTTTTTAATTCGCTAAGTTGAACAACCTCATATTCATCAATGTTGTTCTTAATTTTTGCTTTATCTTTTACTAATATTATATCCATAGTTTCCTTAATCTAACCAAATTGTTACTTCTCTTATCATTCTTACAGTGCTACTTCCTCTGCAAGAATATCTAGTTACATAAGTTGGAGTTGTTGCAGGGCCAATATCTACTTCAAAACTATCAAGATATTGTCTTGCAATACCAGTAAAACTCTCGCATCCTTGCTTTATAATAGTTGTTGCCGCAACAGAACGAGTCACATTAAATTGATAATCTTTTTCCCGATTTCTGCCTTCAGTATGATAATGGTTAGGATCCAAGATATTGTTTGCAGAATCGTAAGAAAACCAAGATACACCGCCGCCATATGAATTCATAACCCACCCCCACTTATCGTCTTTATAAGAATAATAACTTCCTAAAGCATCATTAGTGCTACTTCCTTTAGCCCAACCATCTTGACCGCCAGTTGAATTATGCTGCTTGCCACTATAAGCACTAAAAGTTTCAGTTGTGTTTGAAGAACAAGTTACAAGTCTCCACCAAATTTTAGCATTACCAGTTAAAAAACTACCACATGGGCTCCACCACCATCCCCAAGGCCCACAAGAGCTCTCTATGCTATCAACAATAGCATTACAATACTGATATTTAACACTACCTGTTGCTACTCTCGCACTGCTAAGAGCTCTAAAAAGCACTTGCATAGCGTTTGAGTTACGTGCAGATGCGTAACCAAGCAATATAATATGATAACCAGGATCACTTATAATATAGCTATCAGTCACTAGTGGGTATGCGAATGCACCATCATTGTTAGCAGCATAGACTTTTTCGTCCGCAGATGCTGCTGTATTATATGGTCCAGGCGCTAATACAATATTAAATTTTATATATTGTTCCTTTTTAATTGGTTTATACTCTACTTTATCTTTTGTTAATTTTATTCTTTGTATGTTACTGTATTTCCAACCAGATGGAGGGTTGTTAGAAAAAGGAACGTATGTACTACCTATCTTTAATCTAACTGGGGCAAATGAAACTGTACTATAATTATAGCCAAGTCCTATGTCTTCGTCATAGGCTGGCTCTCCATTTACTCTTAATACTGCCATTCTTTCTTTCCTTTTATTAACTTATCGAAAGTGTATAGCTACCAATTGTTAATGTATTAGTTGTCACGCTTTTTGTTGTTACACTTCCTTCGCTATCGTTTACACTTCCAATCAATGTTCCACGGAAATTAGTTGCGTACATATCTCCATTGCTTTTTACATCGTCTGCAAATGTTACTGTAGAACTACTGTAAGATATAGAAGAACCATTAAGAGTAATTGTAGCTGGTAATTTTGCCTTAGAATCTTCAAGCTTTATAGTAGCATTGCCACCTGTTAATTCCAGTGGTCCTCCATTAACTACTAAACTACCAGTTTTTTCTCCAAGAGACAATTTAGCATTTTTACCACTTCCAGCATTAGAGTCTAAAGCTACACTATTAGAACTTAAAGTAAGATAACTTGTCGAAGTTTTTAATGTTGAGCTTCCGCTACCTAACTCTAAGATTTCGTTAGTATTAGAAGTTATTTTTGCTGAACCGCTTGCAAGTTCTATTTTGTTATTTGTGTCAATTTGTAATTCTACTTTTGAACTAGCTTTAATTAAGTCAGTTTGTGCTGATATCTCTATCTTCTGGCTTGAACCATCAAGCTTTATAGAATCAGTGCTATCAGATAATGTAGCAGTTGAGTCATTAAGAGTTAAAGAACAGTTATCGCCCTTTAATGTTGCTCCACTAGAAGAGTTTAAGGTCAAATTAACATTATCACTAGCTCCAGCATAAACTGTGTCTACACTGCTACTATGTGCTAAAGCAATTTTATGGTTATCTGTTCTTTGTAAACTTATATTATCAGAAATAGCATTGAAATTGCTAAGAGTTGCATCGTTTCCATTATTCTTGTAGTCAAAAAGAACATCTTTACCTGCTGCTAATATATTAATGTAGCTATCAGAAACTTTAGAAACGTTAAACTCTAATCCTGCATTTTGTCCAAGAATTGTGTGTTTTTCACCGCTAGCGTCAAGAACTATATCGTTAGTATAAGTTTGACCAGATGCTTGAGCTCTTATGCGTGTAGAGCCAGAAGATAACATCTTTAAGAAACCTGTATCTTCACTATCGCTAGCTGGATTATCGTTGCTAAGCAAATGGTTTTCATTGTTTCCATTAAGTTCTATAACTGCAAAATCCTGGCTTGATTGATTTACCAAATCTCCTCTATTATTACTAGCTCTAAGTTTTATATACTTAGAAGCAACAGTAGAAGTAACGGAATCTGTTGTTTTTGTAGAACCTTTCACGTCTAAAGCAGCTTGAGAATCTTTTCCAAAAATTTCAAGATGTCCGCTTTCAATTCCAGCATCTTCGTTTGAATCTGGCTTATGAACATCTGCAGAATCCATTCCTATTCTTACTGTGTTATCAAACCAAGTTTTTCCATGGAAGTCAAAATCAGATTTCCAGTCTTTGTATAATTCTGTAGAAGAGGTTTGTGTTTTTGTAATTTCTGCAACGTTATTTCCCCAGAATATAATTTTTGTTCCGTTTCCAGAATCATCTTGTGCAAAGTCTGCTTTTTTATTTGTGAGTCTATGGTATGTGAATGTTTTGTTATTCTTTGTAGTAGTGTCTTCTGTGAGCTTATGTCCAAATACGACATCACCATTAAATTGAGAACCACCTTCAACATACAATTTTGGTGTAATGGTTGCTACTGGCTTTGTTATTTCACCGTTGCTATTATATAAACCGTCAAGGATAAGTCTACTAAAAGGTAATTCATAATCTTTAGCATTAGCAATATCACTGCTTATTTCATCAAACAATGAAGGGTCGGCAGTTCCAATTTCAAGTCTTCTTCTGATGTACTGAGAGCCATTCAATACTACGTCTGATGCATCAATGTTGTCAGTATAATCACTACCAAACTTAATCAAACCACTCTTAACATCAAGAGAAGTATTGTGCCTTGGAAGTTTATAATTAAATCCTGACTGTGGAGTTTCTTCTTTATTCCAGAATACACCGCTTATTGTTTCAGAAACATATCTATTGTCTTCTGCTGGACAAATAGCGACATTACGCTCGTTATATTTCTTATCTGCGTAGTTGTTGTTATAAATTGTTAATGTTCTATTAAGGCTAGTGTCTTCAGTAAATCTTCTGTTTTTGTTGATAGTTATATCACCGTCGAAGTAGCTTCTGCCATAAAGTCTGAACAAGAATAGAATGTCGTCGCCAACTCCATTTTTATAGCCACCTTCTCCAAAAGATTTAGTTGCAGAGCTCCAATACTCCCAATTGTATAACTTATATGGTTTATAATCTGAAGCATCAAATACGCCATTGTTGTAGTCGCCGTCTTCTTTGTTTGCAGTTACTTGTCCAACAGCTGTTGTATCAATAGCTGCGGCATCTTTACCAACTACAAGTTCTCCACGCAATACAGACTGACCTTTAACAACCATTGCGCTGTTATCATATGTAGAAGTATCTTCGTCTCTCTGGTTAACCCAAAGTTGTCTTCTTATATAAAGATTCTTTCTAAGCTCTGTTCCAGTTGGAGTAAAGAGAGCAGCACAAGCGTTGTTTTCTATTTCTGAGTTTGTATTAAATGATGGAGCAGTTCCAAGATTTCTGTATAATACAATTGCTAACTTTTTATTGTTTTCCTCATAAGCAGATGCAATTGTATTTTCTGTAAGATTATTTTCGCTTTTTAATGCATTGTCAAAATTTATAGTTCCATAATTTGTTCTGTTTTTAGAACCAGAAGTTTTGTCGCAATTTATGTATATAGAAGAAACGTCATATATATTTGAGTTTCCTAATCTTAGAGCTCCTTCTCTAGCATCTGCATTCTTAATATCAGAAGTTCTATCAGAAAGAGTAAGATGTCCGAGGTATCCATAATGTATAAATGCTGCCTTCCATCTACCTTCGCTATTCAAGTATTCTGTAGAGTTTCCTTCGTTATCAACTTTTAAGTCTGAGATAAGTTCATAAGAATTATAAGGAACGCCAGGAACTACACTTGGTATATAAGTTCTACTTCCAAGAGGATAACCAAGAGTAAATGATGAATCTTGGTTGCTAGGAACTACATCGCCAAACACTGTAAATACTTTCTTATCTGAACTAGCTTCAGAAGCAGCATTTCTTACAACTAATGCTGTTGTGTTGTTGCTTTCATTTGCTCTAGAAAGATTTAAGCTAAAGAATCTGTTTTTATCAACAAGATTGCTTTCTTCAGTATTGTTTTTAATGTAGTTTTTACCAGTATAGAAGTTTAAAGAACCAACATTTATATTTTTGCCATTTACTAAGTCTTTTGCCTTTTCGTCCTCTTTGCTATAAGAAGTTCCAACAGCAAAATAAATATTAGCCTTATTGTCCTCATTGTTTGTAGTGGCTATTTTCTTAACAACTAACTGTCCTTCCTGAGCACTTCTAATTCTTGTTATACCTTTAATATCTACAATATTCTTTTCTGAGTCTGTTAAGTTTGCAATATTAATTCTTCCAGTTATGTTATCATAGTTAAATAAATTAATATTACCTTTTTTAGATACAATTTCTATTGGCTTAAAACTAGAATAGCTGTATAAACCATCAGTTTCTCCAGAGTCATTATTGAAAATTCTAATACCTTTATTTTTGTCAATGATGATACCTTTATTTGTATTATCATTGTGGTATAAATAATGTGGAGCACTTTCTGTTTCAAAATCTCTTATTAATGTAGATTCTTCAAAGAAGTCAGAAATTGTGTCGCCATTTCCACTATCTGTCCAGTCATCAACTTGTTTAGTTGTTATGTTTGCATTATTAATTTGTTTTGTATCGTCTTTAGCATCTACAAGTCTTAATATTGGCGAAGTGATTCTTGTTTGGTTGTCATCACTATTCTCGTGATAGTCTGTTATTTCTATTTCTCTAGAAGATTGTCCACTGTCTAAAGCATCTTTAATGTGTATATAATTAGATAATTCACTTCTTGCTTCTACGAGAAGAGATTTAAGTTCAGCTCTTTTTGTAGATATCATTCTTCTGTCAAGAGTATTTAGATAGCTAGTAACGCTTGTAACCTGAACAGTATTTGGAGCTATTGAAGTGTTGTCTAAAGTTATATCATACATAAGTATGAAATTGTCACCTAGTGCTGCGTTGTTTTCACTGTCGGCTACCAATCTAAATCTACCAGTCTTGTCATATTCTGAGTTAGTTGCATTATCTATGTTTGCATTTAAATCATAATATAAGTGGAAAACAGAAGCTTCCTTAATTGTTGGTACAGAAATAATTGTTTCAAGGTTTAAATATTCATATATGTTTTCAATTTTAATTAAGTAAGAACTGTAGTATCCCAAGAAAGCATTTGTAAGTTCAAAAATATTATCATAATACTTCTGCTGAACTGCAGCAGTTGCTTTAATATTTTCAAGAGTTTCTCCAGATAAATAATCTACTATTGCTTGACCATTTATAGTAATTGTTATTGTGTAATCATTGCAGGCTACATTAGAAGAGTTAGATATAATTTTTACACCGTTAACGATATCACTGTTTTTGTTTTGAGAGAATCTTTCTCCAACAAATTTAGAGCTTAAAGAAAGCAAGTTAGAATATAATTTATCGTTAACACCTTCTACAGAAGCGCTTCCAAAAATATCAAAAGAGAAACTATCTATTACGCCATATTCATCACTGAAAGTAACTACATATTCGTTTCTTTCACCAGCAGCAGCTGTCAAAGCTGGTAAACAAATTTTCCAAGAAGCGTTTTCCGCTCTGTTTGGCAAATAAACAATTTCGTCGTCGGCAGAAGTTGCTCTAACTGTTTTAATATAATAACCAGTTTTGTATTTTTTATTATCACAAGTATCAGTTGCAATTATAGCATCTTCTATATTGTTTGTATATTCACCGTTTTCTGCTTTTACAACTGCGTATTCGCCATCTACAACTGTATAAACATTAATGTTGCTTGGAGTTGTATTGTTTGGTTTTTTGTTATATTGAATGTTTGTTACTGCTTCTATTGTAGAAACATTTCCTACAATATTATAATTACCTTTACCAGTTTGAGCTTTGTAAAGAATATTACTATCATCATCCAAAACAAACTTTGGAGAACCAGCAGAATCAAGCATTTGGATTCCAGTCTGTGGGTCTACAATAGCAATCTTATAAGCATAAGGAACTAAGTCGCAACCTATTTTAATATCATTTGTTAAGTCTGACAAATCAAGGTCTATAAGTTTTGCAAGTTCTCTTTCGTATAAGTTTATTTCTGGTTTATTCTCTATTATATAAGATTTTAAAGCGTCTTGTAGAAAGTTCTCTTTGTGGATTTCATCTTTATAATGATATTCTCCAAATTTAGAGAAAGGATTGCCATCCACTGTGCTATGAATGTACTGGTCATCAGTTACTTTTCTTCCCAAGAACATACCTGTAGGAATTCTCAAATAATAGTTAGATGTGTCGTTTTTGAAAGAGCCAACAGAAAAGTTTTCTGGAGCAAAATCTTCATAAACATCTGGAATAACACCCTGAGAGTTTCCATAAACAGTTTTTAAAAGTGTCTGAATAAGATTATAATTTGATTCCTGGTTTTCGTATAAATTTATAATTGGTCTATTTGTATTTCTTGCTGAAATTTCATCTTTACAGTCAAGCAACTCAAGATTTAACCCAGTTGTGTTTTGAACGGCTGAGTCTTCATAGCTTTTGTATTTCATCATATCTCCTTTAAGAAGTCTTATTATTAACTTTATAAAAGAGTAATAAAAAAGCACGGCGTTTGCCGTGCTTGTAATTTTAAATTGTTAGTGTCCAAGTAAGAACTAGATTTACATCCGCCGTCTTTTGAATTGAAGTGATGTTCTTGATTGCCAACAACATACCACAAGGCATATTTAAATAAGGATAAGAGTTGGCGTCGTTAGAAGCTGAAACTCCAGACGTAAGTCTTGCATCATTAAACAAACCAATCTGTTTTAAAGCATATCCGTTATAAGGATAATATTGTCCAACGGCGCCAGAAGAAGCGTCTTGTGAAGGCATGTTAATTGTAAATGTAATTTTATTTAAATAGTTACTTGAACTATCTTTTGTCAAAGCAACTTCTGCAGAAGCTGCATCGTCCCAACCTTCTTTAACTGCTTTATTCTCTTGTGGAGTATTAAAATAAATAAAGCAAGGTCTACCAACACCACGGTTAATTGGCTTCAACAATTTACCACTATCTGAAAGTGTAGATTGCAATAATTCTTTATCTTCATAACCATCAAAGTAAGGAGTTTTAATAGCTCCAACAACACCATAGTTTTTGTTCATTGTAGATGTTGTAGAAATAATATTTGAAGAAGTATCTGGGTCATTAACAGTTCTCATTTTTGTAATCAAACCATTACCAGTATAAATATTTTTAGAAATAGAACCAGAGTAAGTATTGCAGTTTAAGTCAATATTTGTATCAAAATTGTAAGCCGCTGTTGTTGCATCTCCACCGTATGCGTTAAGCATTTCTGTATACCAAGTTGCGTTAGCAGTTTCGTTTTCTGTCTGTAATACGTCCCAAGAAGAATACTCTTTACCAGTTCCGAAAAGAACCTTAGTTGGGAAATAAGCATAAATATTAGAATTAATATTTGACTTAGAGTATTTTTCTGTCATTTCATTTTCTTCAGCATTGTCGTTTCCGCCGTCCCAGAAATATTGTTTTTTGTTAAGTAAATAACCATCAAGGTTTTGTCCAGCTTTACCAGCGATGTTGTTTGAAGAAATCTTTCTGTGGTTTGCTGTATTTGGCATAGAAACGCTTATTGTAGAACTTCTACTTGAAGAAGCGCTAGCGCCACCAAACGAATCCTGACCAACAGCAGAAAAGTTAGAACCAGTTAGCATTACCATAATAGAGTGACGCATCCAGTCTGTTACAACGTTGTCTCCACAATCATGATAAATTAATTTCTTGCTTCCGTCTGGAAAATTCTTGTAGGCTTTAATATCAACAAAACCATCTATAAGCGATAGATTAATTGGTTCTGCTTCTTTGCCTATCTTCTTGTTGTTAAAAAAATTCGATAATTTATCTTTTAGCATTTTAATTTTTCCTTATCTTTGTTTCAGAAGAAATTATAACCTGGTCTTTACTGTTAGTTATATTAATGTTGTTTGTTTCCAAATACAACAAAATTTTTTCTTCTTTTCCTTCCGAGTCTTTTATTCTTTCTACTCTTTTAACCCTGAACTTATCAAGGTAAAATCCATTACTGTTTTCCATATTCTAATTAAGCAACACTTGATTCAGCAAATGTTATAGTTGTAGAAGTCAATCTGAAGTTTGAGTTAGCATTAATAATTGGCTCAGAGCTTAAAGTTCCAACTATAAGAGGAACAGCCTCGTCAGAAGCGTAATTTTCTCCAAGAGTAGTTACCCCACTAGGGAATTTAAAGTATTTTCCAGCGCCCTCAAAAGCCTCTTCTGCGGCTTCATCTAAGTTATTAAAAGCCACAACAGCAAATCCTTTTGCGACTGGAGCATTGGCGCTTGCGCTAACCAAAGATTTAGTAGCTGTATAAGCTATAGTTGGTACTGTCAATTGCTTATTGATATCACTAAAAGAAAATGAATTTGTTAAATAAGTAGCATTTGCATCAGATGCTCCACCATCTGCACTTGAAGCGCTGCTATCGTTACTAATCAAAGCAGAAGTTGCTATAATATTCTCTGCATCATCTAACAATACAACTGCTAATCTTTTAGTAGAATCTGTTATTGTTGTTTCTATTCCTTTAGCATAAACTATAGGGTTTATTCTAGTTGATATTGACATTTAATTTCTCCTTTTATTTTAACTTGTGGCTTATTTTAATGTAACTCTATGTCAATTGTTGATTCAACATTAATCGTTCCATTAATTGTTTTAGCAGTAGGTCTCTCCATACTTCTTGAGGCTGATGAAGATTGCATACTTACTGTAGTGCTTAAAGCTTTGGTTCTTCCAAAAACTCCAAACCATAAATCTTCTGTTATTGTTGAAGATATATTAACAATATAACCAGAGATTGCAGATTCCATTAAATAGCAAATATCGGCAATAACTTGATTTACAGTTACCACTTGTCCACTCTTATTGCGAATTCTTGATTCATATGAATAAGAATTAACTACTGTATTTGTTATAGCTGGTAGTCCTACAAACCCAATGGCTTTTCTAATAGCTGCATTACTTGTAATCTTCTTTAAACAAGCGACTACCGTAGAAACAACATTAGCAGTTTTAATACGTGCTCTAGCTAATAAGTTTTTACTTCTAATAAAAATGGCAGAAACAATATTAGCAATTCTAACATTTGCTGTTGCTCTTATTCTACGAGCAATTGTCTTAATAAAGTCTCTAGCTTTAATATTTGAAGTTAAGCTCTTTAATCTAGTTCTAATATCAATTGTATCAACACCAGAAAGGTCTGTAAGCCTTGCAGCTCTAACAGATGCCATTGAAGACAATAGTCTTGCCATTACAGCAATGTTGTATTTAATTTTGAACAATGCTTTTTTAATTTTGGCTCTTGCTCTTACTTTTTTACCATTAATATTTTGAGAGATGTTTAGTGTATCGTTAGTAAAAATTGAAGCAATAATATTCTCAGTAATACCTTTAAGTAAGAAGAACAATTTTGGTTTCTTTATACGAGCTTTAGAAGCCACTTTTTTTACTTTCATCGCTAGGTAATTAATCTGATAAGCAATCAAAATGTTTCTAATATTGCTTGTATGAAGATAGTCACCACTAAGCTGTAAAACAATATTACCCTCTGGGTCATAATAAATATTATCACAAGTATAATTTTTTACTTTTTGGTTATCAACCTCTATAACCTGTTTTATGCTATCGGAAGAAGCTTTAATTTCTTCTGATATAGTATTAACATAAACTGGTTTATAGCCCTGGTCTTCTAGTAATTGATGTCTATCATAGTTAACCAATACTTTTTCTTCGCCATTTTCATATACATAAGGATATCCTTCGCTAGAAACTTTTACAACTTCTTCATC
>Ga0326511_10004494_pt1 | contig 11084 bp, 21 predicted proteins | sample 0_2496_0518_D_FD_203701 | JGI IMG/M metagenome (GOLD analysis project Ga0326511, IMG submission 203701) | Bovine rumen microbial communities from UC Davis, California, United States - 0_2496_0518 | ecosystem: Host-associated > Mammals > Digestive system > Stomach > Rumen | place: USA...
CCCCCCCGAATTTTGAGGGTGGCAGATAACACAATCTTCTCAGTCATAAATCATTCTGTTATCCCAGCTTGCCTCATCAGAGCCTGCTTCAAAATCTCCGGCAATTCCTTCCCACGGCGTTTCGCCCGGTTCAGGATACCAAGACAAGCCTTTGCGCTCAAAGAGTATTTCGGGTGCGCTGAGTCCTCCAAAATCTGCGATAAGAGCGATGCGTTTTCTTCTTTGGGGGACTCCCCAAAACTGTGCATCGTGTACTCTCCAAGCAATTGACCATCTTCCCATTGCATCGTAGATGCCGCCTGATTTTGTCCACCCCCCCCTGTAAGTTTCAGGCAAATCAGGGGCTTCTGGTTCTGGGATTTTAATGATTTCTTCGAGGACGGTTTTGAAATCTTCTCCGTTGTTGCTGCTGAAGGCTCCGGGGACGTTTTCCCACACCATATACCGAGGTCTGACAAGGAAACCTGTCCGTCCATTTGCTCTGTCACGTTCTCTCATCTCCTTTGTTATTCGTATCTGTTCCATGAACAAGCCTGATCGTTCGCCATCGAGTCCAGCTCTTTTCCCAGCCACCGAAAGATCCTGGCAAGGACTTCCACCTACGATAACATCAACTATCGGCAGCTCATATCCTGACAGCTTCGTTATATCTCCGTAATGTTTCACTAAATCGTCTTCCCCCCGATAATTATCTCATCATCGCCCTGAATATCAGTGCAGTAGAAAACGCCGTTGACAGGTTCAAATACCGCTCTTGCAAGGTCTTCGTAAAGCGTTGACTTCACGCCATATGCACTGGAAATGCTGTCATCGTAGTACTGCACTACGTCTCTCGCAAAGATCACATATGTGATGTCCAACATTTCAAAGCGGGCGATTTTGACCACGGCAGGATTGCCTGTAAAAAGAAGTCTGAACCACTCTGCTGCTTCTTCGGATGTAAGTTCCCTTTTCTTGTTTGCCGGAATAACGTGAATGTAATATCTGGCGTTTCCCCATGTCTTTTCTGTCGGCAGTAAGGTTCGCAGGGCATCTGCCTTCGGTTCACTCTCAACATAGATCCTCAGCTCTTGTGCCGCTTCATCAATCATAACATGGATGTCAGGATCCTCCCTGAACAGCGACCAGACCTGATAGTAATACTCAATCCACGGTGCTACTTTTTCAATTTTTGCCATCTGTTTTCGTCTCCTTTTCTTGAATAGACACATCTTTCAACCAGCTCCTAAAAGTTTCGGGACATGCATACCATGAAAACTCGCAGTTATCGTCTCTCTTACACTCTTTGCAGTTCGCCTGATATTTCTCAGGGAAAAGCGTGCAGCTCCATAACTCCGCAAGCTCTTCGTCCGTCATCTGCCTGACCCTATCTCCGTTGGTTTCAGGCTCCCAGTACGGGCAGTTATCATCGGCAATCTTGTCCCAACAATTCTGCAGTTTTGCAAATCTCAAATGACAATTGTCACAGCTTTTCATCTGTTTACTCTCTCCCTCATCCAGTCCGGCATGTCCATGTTCAACATTTCGTCAAACGCCGACATTGCAAAGCACCCTACAATAAATCCAACCGCAAGTATTATTATTTTCTTCATTCGTACCACCAAAGCGGGACTGTATAGTCAAAAGTAGATTTTCCGCATTCCTCTGCTACCGTCACTGTTTTCTTATACTCGTCTATACCGCTCTTCATGTCTATGTCATCGATAAACGTTTCAAGATATTTCTTTGCGCTTTCCGGGTCTTTGGCAAACACCGAAACCGTCTTTACGACGGTCTCAGTGACTTCCAGTTCGTAGCACTCATAATCCTCATATGAGTCTTTATGCTCTTCAGCAGGCATATTTTCTTCTTCCCAAGCATCCATGTCAAAACCTGCGTCAGGGTCTGGTTCAAGTTCATCGTTGCGATTTCTCAATGATTCATCCCTCCAACGGTGTGTCGTTCTTCACCATGTAGCCATCCAGACTGATTTCTCTGTATGAAAGTACGTTGCTGTTGCCTGCAAAAAAGCTCACTTCAAGGTCGAAAACAAGATATTTCCTGCCCTCATGCATCCGGAAACCGCCGTACCTTCTGCGCTCGATGTACGGATCGTTGCCAACATATTTCGTAAGATATTCCATGATGCCCGGCATATCTCTTTCAATGACATATCTGTCTTTTTTCGTGGTTTTTGCTTCAGCCATTCTTTTCTCCTTCCAGTTCCAGGAATTTCTTCAAGTACCAATCAGCTTTTGTAATGTCCTCAACGCCGTTCTTCAGGCTTGCTCTCCAGACATATTTAAACGCATTAATTTTGCAATAGACCATTACCGCTTCCGCTCCAAACGCCGCCACCATCGCATCTATGCATTCTATGCCGCCCTGTGTGTAGTGAGCAGGACTGTTTACGTTGTCTGCCATTAATCATCATCCTCCATGCAATCCTCTTCCCAGTCCGGCACGAACGGGCATTTTTCAAACCCCTGCCTGCCGCACGCCTTCCTGATTTCCATCATTACCTCATCCCTTGTTCCTCTGACGGTCTCTGTCCATCCCTTGTATTCAATCTCCGACATCCCGCCGGGCAGATTCCTAATGCTTTTAATCTTGTCGATGCGCAAAATACACGGCGACATGTTCTGATGCTTCAATGTCACAAACGGATGTTTTAATAACATTTTCTACCTCCTGTATTCTTCAAAACGATTTGTACTGTAAAAAATCTGCGGTGCGTTTACCCATCTTTGCAATCTCAGTAAGTCATGACCTTTCGGAAGACTTTGCTTCTGATAAATCCGAACGTCAGGATGATAGTCGAGACTTCGCAAGGTATATACTCTTTCTAAGTCCTGATCGAATGTTGTATTGTAATTTGTCAGAACATAGACGCTCATCCTGTTCTTGTTCCATCCCGTTATGTCCCTGAACATCTCGAATTTCGGGATTATCTTGTCTTTGTCTTCGTACCTGTCCCATGCGAAATGAATGTTCCTGACTTTCATTCGCTTTATCAATTCTGCCTTCTCTGCGGTCATAGTTCTGATATCTATGCCCTGTTCAAAAATGATGTATGCATTGCTTTCAATAAGCTGCCCTGCAAGTTCTGGGAAGTCTTTGCAAGCAGTGATATTCGGGTCAAGCAGGTTAATGTTCTTTTGTACCCCCCCCCTTGAAAAATTCAGACAATTCCGCTACTTTATGGGATTTCCGTCCTTCTTTATCTTTGATAATGCAGAAATCGCATCCCATTGGGCATCCCCTCGTCAGGTATCCGTATGCCGTATCTCTGGTCTTTTTGGGATACAAACCATAATCCGGATATATGTGTTCGATTTCATCCGGCAACATGCGGTCCCTTTCGCTGTGATACACTTCTTTGCCATCGACTACTTCAATGCAGTATCCTGAACCGCCTTTAATAATTTCATCAGCATCAATTGGATAAAGATAATCAGGCGTAAAGCCAAATACTTTCGACAGATACACGATATCCATATGGCCTGACACAAGCGGTTTATACCATTCAACACTGTCTCCACGTTGCTTATGCCATGCCGATAATTTCATCAACGGCAGATTGGGATATCCATTGTGTCCGTCAACATCAATCAATCCAACACGGAGCATCAGTTCCACTCCTCCTGATATTGTTCGTATCTGTCTACTGCGGGTTTCCTGTACTTCGGTTCCCAGAAAACGCATTCCCCGCTTTCGGCATCGTTTTCATCTGCGTCATCGCTATGGCATCCGACCGGAGATCCCCAGTAAAAATAACAATCATCACATTTTCTTCTCATATTCAATCTCCATGCCATGTTCTCTAAGGCGTGCGATTATTTCCATCATCGACTTTCGTCCCAGGTTCCGAACCTTCATAAAGTTTTCTACCGTCCATCCTTCCATGTCGGAAATATTCCTTACCCCTACCCTTTTCAGGCAGTTGTAAGACCGCACAGACAGTTCTAAATCTTCGATGGGAATATCAATGCCTTTTGGCTCTTCGGTTTTATCCTCGACATCAATACCGGTCTCCTGTTTAAATCTGGCAAGCTTGCTTCTGAGGATTTCGTTTTCAAGTTCAAGCTTACTGTACTGCTCTTTCGCCTTCAGAGCTTCATCCATCGTGTCCATCATCCAATGTTTCCAGTGCCGGGGATGTCTCAATCTCCGCAATGCTTTGTGTTCAATCTGCATTATTCGGTTTCTTGTAACGCCAAACTGACCCCCGCACTGCTCATATGTCATATGATTCACGTATCTGAGCTTCAGGATTTTCTGCTCCCTATCAGGCAGTTCTGTAAGCGATTTGAGAAGCGCAGGAATGTAGACCTTGTACAATTCGTCATCTTCATCAGTAATTCCGAGAACAGCACCTGCAAGATTCCACGGATACCTGTCTGAAATATCCGTCTCGATGGTAAACGCTTCTGGATCAGTCGTCCCTTCCGTCAGATCCCCTATCGTGCATCCCAATGCCTCTGCATATCTGGCAAGATTCTCGATGGTCATCTTGCCTGTTTTGATGTGATTGAAAATCGTAGTGACCTGACAGTTCATCCTTCTCGCAAGCTCCGCTTTTGAAAATCCTCTCGCCTTGCGGATTTCGTCTATGTTTTTGCCAATTAACTGTAAGTCCATGCTCTTAATCCTCATTATCGTTAACAGTTACTTTCACATATTTGCACCGTTTTATTACCCCGTGCCTGTGTTTGCTTATGGATGTAATGATGCTCATTGCCGTGGTATTCCGCAGCTTCGCAAGTTCCCTTGCTGTTCCTGCGACGGCGACCGGCAGTTCATATTCGTCTAGCGTTACTTCCATCCACAGTGTCATGCAATCGCCCCCATAATCCCCGCCCGGAGAATTGCTGTTCCAGACGGGGATGCAAATCAATCATCAAGAAAATCAAACAATGTAGGACTTGAAACCTCACTTTCTGCATCCTGGCAGTAACTTACGCCATCTTTCCAGTAGTTTTCATTTAATTCGGTCCCCATTCCGTAACGTCCCATCTTGACTGCCATGTATGGTACGGTGAAGATTCCGGCGAACGGATCGAAAACAGTCTCCCCTTTATTGCTGTACTGTTTAATACATCTCTCTACCAAATCTGTTTGCAGCGGGCAAACATGAAGTTCTCTTTTCTTGTTTGATTGGTTCAGATTCAGTGTCCTCATTCTCACAATGTCATCCCAAACACTATCGGAAATTGATGCCGGAGGCAATGTCATAAACTCTTTTGAAATACCACCTGCTTTCTCTAATTCCTCAGAAAATTTCTTGTGGAACTCATAATTGTAAAGGTGGCTCCGGCTGTGCTCCTTCCAAACCTTCATCCTGGTTGACATTGACATTGACGCAAGTTCTTCTGGTAATAAAAGTCTGTCACCGGAATCTCTCCAAAATGCGCTTGCGTTCAACTGCCATTCCGAGAGCGGATAGTCAGCTTCTTCATGGGTAACACGAACATCTGCAAATCCATCTGACGTATCAGTTGGAAGTTTGCGAAACAGAAGCAGATATTCTTCGCATCCCACGCCCATATTTGTGCTGTCTTTCCGCATCTTCGTGTATCCAAGCCGGTACGTCTGGTTGTTCTCACGAACAACATCTGTCGTTACGGTAATCATCCCGAAATACTTAAATCCATGCTTCATAAAATGCAATGCTGTGTACATGTGAAACGCGTCCATTGTCGGAAAACTGTACCCGGTTACATTTCCAAATAACACACGGTCTTTTACATGAATGACGCATACCCTGCCTGGTTTTAACACTCTAAGCAATTCAGGCGTGAGATAATCCATTTGCTCAAAAAATCTGTCGAGATTATCGTTATATCCAAGGTCATTAACGTTGTTGCAATATTCATAGTGATTTCCAAACGGAATTGATGTAAGAATCATGTCCACCGATTCTGCGTTCATTTCCTTCGTGTACTCAATACAGTCTGCGTTTACTGCTTTATAGCGTTCGCCTTCTACTTCTCTTACCTTACATCCCATTTTTCTTTTTAACTTCTCCACTTTATCTGTCGTGTTGAGCCCGTATTTTTTGATGATCTCAGTCATCTTACTGACCATTTCCTCGTGCTGCTTCCATTTTTTTACAAGAGCATTCTTTATTTCTCTTTCAGATTCCATGTGGATGGCATCTACATAAACGTGTCGCTCTTGCCCAAACCTCTGGATCCTGTGCACACCCTGAATAAATTCTTCAAACTTGTAACTAATTCCTGCAAAAATCATTCTGTTACATTGCTGAAGATTTACACCTTGTGCATACATCTCTGGTTTCGTCAGCAAAACCTGCGTTTCTTTCGCTTTCCACTTGCGCATCAGCTCTTCCCGTAAATCTATGTCCTGCGATCCAGTCAGGGAAGAAAACGTTATCCCAGCATTTTTCATCATCTTTTCGAGTGTGTCCTGCTCGTAATTCAACGATACCCACACGACAGCCTGGTCTTCATCGGAACGGATATATCCATGGAGAAGTTCCATAACTTTATTAAGCCGGTCTTCAGTGGAATTTCTTTTTACGTGCGCGGCCTGTTTCAATCCAAGCGCAGCGTCTTCAAAAAGTTTTATTTGCCCATTGTCTTCAACGGCTTTTCCGTACTCTACCGGAAGTTCTTCAAAATTCATGGTCATATTCGGCAAAGCATAACCTTCATCCGAAAAGTCCTGATTCAAGTCGGAAGGCTTTGTTACAAACAATCCCCATGTACTTACCCACAACCAGAATTGTTCTGCCATAGACGGATAAAGCGTCAAGTTGTTCGCCTTCGTGCTATCCCTCTTAAAGTATCTTGTAAGACAAGCTCCGGTGTCTGCTATCTCCAAATAACCAGAATAATGAATCAGCTCTTTCAACCTATTCGGAGCAGGCGTTGCCGTTGCTACCATCTTGTACTTCACGCCCTGAAATTTCGGCAAAAACTCTTGATATGTTTTGCTCCCAAAGCTCCGTAGGACAGATGCTTCGTCAAGAGAAGTTGCCGTGAAATACGTTAAATCCCATGGATTGTCTCTGAGCCTTTCATAGTTCGTTAAAAGGATATTGCCTTTTGCAGCCCTTGCCCCTTCCATGCAGGTAACATATTCCGGTTTCTCATATCCGAGAATTTCAACCGCATCATGCTCCATTTCTGATTTCACGCCAAGAGGCATGCAGATCAATCCCTTACCACCCAATCTGGACGTAATCTGATGTATAAATTCAAGCTGAATACATGACTTTCCTAAACCAAATTGAGCGAATACAGCTCTCTTACCGCCTTTAATCGCCCATTGGACCATCATCTTCTGATGCGGTAAAAGATTGGGATTAAGTTCATCTATTGATATGTCAAATCCTGTTTCTTCAGCCACATCTATTTTACTTTGTAAAAACTCTTGATAATTCATTTTGAAAGAAAGGAACCATGGTATTATGTCCGGACAACCCTATCCCTCCTTTCTAAAATATTTAATCGAAAATCATCCTGTTACGTTAGTTGGAATATGAATTACTCTTTTGCTACTCGATATCGTTTCGCTAAGCAAACAGTAATCATTTAGCATACTTCTCCAATTCATCCAAGTTAAACTTGTACAGTGGATAAGCACAGTAACCACTGTATTCAAACAATCCTGTCGGCGCGCCGAGATGGTATTCTTTGATGAAATCTTCTGCCCACGGACAGTTATTTGTATCGACAAAAGACTTCGTATCATCGCCAACGAAACCATTCGACGGCAGGCATTTTGTCAGGTTTGCAATCGGACCGTCTTCTTCGTTGTAAATCATGATTGCGAGACTGTAATCAGCCGTGTACCTGTCCACGTTCAGGTGACAGTCTTCATAAGTTGCATACTCTGTTTTGACTCTCAAAATGGCTCACCTCTTTTGATTGCGTATATCTTTCCATCCTCTATGCCTTTCGGCAGGATGCAGATTCTGACGTTTGGATGAACAGCAGATTTCAACTGTTCGGCGACATCAGCATGACACCATACGTTGTAATAGCCATCGCTCTTCGATAATTCGTCGATTTTTCTCTTCACTGTTTCAAGCTGTTCTAAATCTAAACTTGTCAGCCTGCGCTTCGTCATAGCATCCATTTTGCCTTATTCCCTCCATGCAGTATGGCAATGAAAAACTGACACAGGATGTCTTTCGCCGCCTCCAGATTCCCCGTTTTTTCTATCGACGTTGAGTAAAGGATCGTCGCTTCTTCCGCAAGAAACTCAATGGCATCCTTCTGTTCCTTCGTAAGCTTCATAAAATGCTCCTTATAGTTTTTCCCTTCGCTTCAAATGGATATAAATGTCATTGCCTTCAAGGTCGGAATACTCTATCGGCAAAAGGTCTTCTGCATTGTCAACAAGGTATTGACCTACAAGCCTGACAATTTCAGAGAATTTATCTCTTGGTGCTTCCTTAATTTCATGCTCCTTCGCATTGAATCTTGTACTTACAGCAATCGCGTTGTCCGGAACACGCCACGCTTCATTTGGAACAGCGATTCCGACAAATTCATCCAAGGCAAGTTGTCCTTTAATCTGCGGTTCTTCTGGCTTCCAGTTCAATAATCGCGCCTGTTTTATTATCGGAGCACCTGTATATACAGGCACATCAATCAACCCACAAGCTGTATACTTTAGTCTCCAGTCTGACGCTTCGCTACTTGTATTCCCGTAAACGTCGCATTTATACCATTTCCGACTTGCTGTGTACGTACTGAGATGCGGACAATCCTTACATTTTCTGCCCGGAATCTCGCCGAACAGTTTGTGCATCAGGTCGATTTTGCGGATCATATCAGCCCGACCTTCTTAAACAGACTCTTTGCCGTTTCGTCTTCCTCTGCGATTTCACAAATCCCCATGCAGTAATAGTTCTGGAAGACTTTTGAAATCAAGCTCTTTTCCTGCTCTGTCAACAATTCTTCAACCGTGATTGCAAATCCTGGCTGAACGTTTGAAATAATCATTTTGCGTTACCTCTTTTGTTTCAAAATCTCAATACATTTTGAAGGTTTCTGTACTCAATCCCCTTCGCATCATATGATTCTTTAAAATAATCAATTGCTGATTTTCTTTGCAATTCAGGCAGCAACGCAAGCTCTGATTCACAGTTCCTTCCGTATGGGCATCCGGCGCATCCTGTACGACGAACATATGCGTAACACTTTGGAATCTCTATTCCATATGCTTCGTAAATGTCATCCATTAACACATCTGAAAAGTCATATATTGGAGTGAAACTACCGTCCCGTTTCATACAGGCTTGATATTTTGCTTTCCTTGTCTGGCTTTCAGATTGCCGTACTCCAATGATTGCTTTCCTTCCAGATTCTTTCCCGAATAAAGCCATCGGAAGTTCCTTGTTGTAATAACAACATTTGTTGCTGATCGGATGCAAATTGCCCGATAAAAGTCTTTCCTTTGCGCTCTTGTTAAGAGTAAATACAGGGTTTTCGCCCATAATGAATTTCATCGTGTTTTCAGTCCTGCTCCCATGCTGATAACGATAGATGTATTCATCCTGCTGTTTTGAGTAACATGGGATTCCATAGTCCTGTTTGATTTTCCATCGGTTCATTGCAGGATGAAGAACCACATCGCTGTTCCTTATTATCCTGTCTCTGATTTCCGGAATCTCAAACGAAGTATTCACGCCTACAATCAAAATACGCTCTTCCTGCAAATACTCCTTGATGAACCAATAGAGAAAATGGCTGTCTTTGCCGCCTGAATATGATAAATAATATTCTTCTGGATTGATCTTTGCTCTGAACCTGTCCTTCAAAAATTCAAGGAATGGCTTTACCTGTGTTTGTAGTTCCTGATTCACGCACCACACTACGCATATTCCGTGTAGTATGGATTATTTTTCAATCTGGTCTGTATGGAGAGAAGTAATTACCGCTGACCGTTGGTCTTTTCATCCTCAGATGGCGAACTCCCCATTCGCTGTCACCCATTCATCGAATTTTGCCCGGCAGGTTCTGATTCTGCCGGAACCAGGTATACCTGGTATTTAGCGTTTATCCTTTCTCATCTCAACAACGAAAGCTGGCAAAATATGCCGCATTCTTCCATCACCTCTTGTTTCATGTTTCCTTTGTCCGGATCTAGTTCATCGAGGAAAATGCCTTTTATACAACTATGACCTATTTCCCGTTCCTGCCTCGCCCTCCTCTCAAAAACGTCAGGAAAGTCAATCCGTATTTTATTCCAGTAACCTGCACCGCCTTTTACACATCCGATGCAGTTATTGTTGGAATATCCCATATCGTACATGGCAGGACGCTTCAGCCCTAGCCTTTCTGCTATGCCATGAGCATCTTCTTTTGATATGTTGTTATCTATCAGCGGAAATTCATGCTCATAATCGCTCATGGATTCTGTTACTCTTCTCGCACGGTTGACTTCGTTCCGGTCAAATCCCCAAACGTATATGTGATGATCTGGATTTTCAGATTCCCATTTCTTCCTGACATCTCGTTTGAGAATCCTTGTACATGGAGCGCCAAACGGAGTGTTTACACATCTTGTCTTTTCTATTACTTCATCAACATCTTTGTACCTGTCAGATTGCAGTATTGTTATTTTCCGGTTTAGAATTTCCTCACAATCATGCAAAAATCTCAGGCTGTCCGGATGCTGATTGGCAACGTGTGTATAAATGATTTCATCGATATCCTTTGCTAAATAGCAAGCCACAAAACTACTGATTCCAGTACTAAACCAACATACTTTCAACGCACCACACTACACTGTCACAGTGAGCGTGGCAACTCATCAGACTATTCTCTTAAGAATCAAAACTCCTAGTTTTACGAATCTCGTTAACATCAGGATTCAACCCGGCTTCACCGGGATAGCGTTATCCCTTTCTAGGCATAAAAACCATTTATCCTCTTTCTCCTCATTCGCATTACTGTTTCAGCGACCTTTACCCTCTTACCCTAACAAGAGTACCCTTAAGGGTAGTTATGCTTCTGCTGTCGATTCCTGTATCGTTGCAGACGGCTTATTTTTGGAAATCTGCCTTGCCCGTTCTGCCATTTTTGCTCTCTGCTCTTCTGTCAGCTCTCTTGTCACCTTTTTCGACC
>Ga0326511_10004495_pt1 | contig 11084 bp, 6 predicted proteins | sample 0_2496_0518_D_FD_203701 | JGI IMG/M metagenome (GOLD analysis project Ga0326511, IMG submission 203701) | Bovine rumen microbial communities from UC Davis, California, United States - 0_2496_0518 | ecosystem: Host-associated > Mammals > Digestive system > Stomach > Rumen | place: USA: California...
TCTATTTTTGATGTTTTACATCGAGCCTGCACTCGCTCCACTCTTCACTTTCCCCGTTCAGCCATCAGCAGCTCTATCTCGTGTTCGTTGATGCCCACCATCGCCTCGCCGAGATCCTCGCTGAGCCGGGCCAGCAGCTTGGCGTCCTGATAGTTGGTGACGGCCTGCACGATGGCGGCGGCCCGCTTGGCGGGATTACCGCTCTTGAAGATGCCACTGCCCACAAACACGCCCTCGGCGCCCAGTTGCATCATCAGGGCTGCATCGGCGGGTGTGGCCACACCGCCGGCGGCAAAGTTTACGACGGGCAGTTTTCCGTTCTCGTGGACAAAGCGTACCAGTTCGTAGGGAGCCTGCAGCTGCTTGGCAGCCTCATACAACTCGTCTTCGCTCATCGACACCAGCCGGCGAATCTCGCTCTGCATCAGTCGCATGTGGCTGACCGCCTGCACCACATCGCCCGTGCCCGGCTCACCCTTGGTGCGAATCATCGTAGCCCCCTCGGCAATGCGTCGCAGCGCTTCGCCCAGGTTCTTGGCGCCACAGACAAAGGGTACGTCGAACTTCGTTTTGTCGATGTGGTAGATGTTGTCGGCAGGGCTGAGCACCTCGCTCTCATCGATATAGTCAATCTCGATGGCCTGCAGAATCTGTGCTTCGGCTATGTGGCCGATGCGGCATTTGGCCATGACGGGAATGCTGACAGCCTCCTGAATGCCCCGAATCATCTTGGGGTCGCTCATGCGGGAAACACCCCCTGCTGCACGAATGTCGGCGGGAATGCGCTCAAGGGCCATCACTGCGCAGGCACCGGCCTCTTCGGCAATGCGAGCCTGCTCGGGAGTAGTCACGTCCATAATGACACCGCCCTTCAGCATCTGAGCCAACTGGCGGTTGAGTTCTGTTCTTTCGTTCATGATGATATTTATTTGCTTTTGTGTTTATATTCGCTTGGCGACAAGCCCTTCTGCTTCTTGAAGAAGCGCGAGAGATGGGCCTGCGATGAGAAGCCGAGCTGGAGCGCTATTTCTTTCAGCGGTTTGTTGGTTTTTGTCAGCCACAGCGTTATCTCGTTCGTGATGCGTTCGTCGATGATAGCCTTGGGCGAACGCTCTGCAATGCGTCGTGTTACCTGTCCCAGATAGCGGGCACTGACGTTGAGCTGCTCTGCATAGAAGGCCACGTCTGCATAGCGGTTGAAGTAGTGCTCGACAGCATCCAGAAACTGGTTGTAAAGTTCCTCACTGCGGCTGTTGCCGTCGGCATAGTCGGCAGGCAGCTGTCGCAGATAGGCCTGAGCGTGGCGCATGGCGTCGGCCGTCTGTTCGCCCCTGCTCAGATAGTAAGCCAGTGCCGAGCCGAGCTGGTTGGCATGACCGTGACGACGGGGTCCGATGGGCAGGTCCGACGGTGCCAGCACGACGGTACACAGTGGCAGCAGCCGTCGCTCAATAGTCTCATATACCTCACTGCTGACCAGCCGTTCGCCCCTGGTTGAGCTGAGTACTGGTGCATAGATGACGTGTTGCGGCCTGTAACGTTGCAGCACATCGGCCAGCGCCTCCACCACATCGATGCGGCGCAGCAGACCGATTTTCACAATCTGCGGCTGCAGGTCGTTGACGATGGCCTCTGCCTGCTGGCGCACCACCTGTGCCGGCAGGTCGTGAAACTCCTGGATACCCAGCGTGTTCTGCACGGTGATAGACGTGATGACCGACACCGCGGTGCCACCCAGTTCATGGATGAGCTGTATGTCGGCTTGAACACCCGAGATGCCGGTGCCGTCGCTGCCTGTTATGGTGAGAATGGTCTGCTTCATTGTGGCTGCAAAGGAACAAAAAAAAGCGGAAACCGCCAAACGATGTTCCGCTTATGATAAAAGAAAATGCAATTTGGCAAAACGCCTGTCATGATGGGCTATGCCGTCTCCTTGTTGACGATGGCAGCCACACATGAGTCCGACCACACGTTCTCAGCCGTTTCCACCATGTCGATGATGGTGTAGATGGGCAGGATGATGCCAAGGACGGCTACGGGGGCGCCAATGCCCGACATGAGCGAGAGCGTCAGGAAGTAGCAGCCCATGGGCACGCCAGCGTTGCCGACGGCAGAGACGACGCTGATGAGTAGCCAGAGGAGGAAGAATGGAAGAATTGAAAAATTGAAGGATTGAAGAGTGAACATGCCGCCCTGTTGCATCACGAAGAGCGAGGTGACGAGGATGAAGGCTGCGCAGCCGTTCATGTTGATGGTGGTGCAGATGGGGAGCACGAAACGGGCCACCTTCGGGCTGACGCCCAGTCGCTTCTCCGCCGTTTCCATCGTCACGGGGAGCGTGGCTGCGCTGCTCTTGGTGAAGAGCGCCATCAGCACGGCGGGCATCATACGGCCGAGCACGTGAATGGGGTTCATACCTTTTATTAATAGGAACAGCGGCAGGACGATGAAGAACTGGATGACATTGCCACCCAAGACCACCAGCACGTATTTGCCGATGGAGTCGGCCACGACGCCAGCGGACACCTGTGCCGACAATTGCGCCGAGAAGGCGACGATACCCAACGGGAGCGTCCAGATGAGCCAGCGGATGAGCAGGAAGAGGAGGTCCTGTAGCCCCAGCAAGCCCTTGACCACCACCGCTTTGTTTTCGGACTCCGGCAACTTCGAGAGGCCGATGCCAATGGCGAAGGCCAGCAACAATAGTGAGAGGACGTTACCATCGAGGAAAGGCCGGACGATGTTGTTGGGGATGACGGAGAGGAGGTGGTCGGAGTAGGAGGCAGGGCCCGAGGCTGATGCCTCTGGAACGGTGGCAGCATTGAGGGTTTCTAAGGGTAGATTGCCGGGAGCAACGATGACGTAGAGGGCGGCGCCAACGGCAGCGGCGGCGAAGGTGGTCAACAACGTGTAAGTCAGCGTACGGCCAAAGATCTTGCCAGAGCCCTTTGAGCCGAAAGTGGCAAAGGTGGTGATGACAGCCAGCACGATGGTGGGCACGGCCAACAGCTGGAACAGACGGGTATAGACGGTGGCTACGAAGTTCATCACCTCGTCGAGCCACGCGATGCCCAACAGTCCTAATATAGCACCCACGACGAGTGCTCCAATCCATATTATTGTTCTTTTCATGTTCTTTTGTATTTACTCCCCGCCATATAGGGAGGGGTTGGTCTTATATTTCAAATGAAAGATTCACGTATATATTGCGCCCCTTCTGGGGAATGTGGCACCAGTCGGCATAGGTGGCGTAGTACTTATCAAAAAGATTCTCAACGCCAAAGCGTATTGACCATTGACCATTGACCATTGACCATTGACCATTGACCATTGACCATTGATACTGCGCTGAGAGGTTGACGATGGTCCAGGCCGCTGTCTCCGTCTCTCCATATTTTTCTCCGTACTTTGCCTGTCGGGCGTGCCCTTTCACCTCGGCTTGAAGGCTCAGGGGACCGGTGGCGTAGCTCAAGCGCGACTGATAGGTGAACGGCGCTATGAGCGGGAGGGGCTCGCCCTCGTCGTCGCGGCCCATGCTGTAGGTACCCTTTGCACTCCAACGGAGTCCCTTGACGGGACGCCACTCTGCCGTGAGCGAGGCATTGGCGATGGTGGCGTGCGAGAGGTTGCCATAGACCTTCACGCCCTCGGCACCGACGGTCATCGCCGAGAGGCGGTTCTCGAACTGTCCGATGATGTAGTTCGAGAAGAAGAAGGCATTTCCATCAATGGAAAAATTGAAAGATGGAAGAATTGAAAAATTGAAGTTTGTGTTCAGTTCTATTGCACTCTCGTTCTTCAGTCGCGGATTACCGATGTAGTCGTACTGATCGAACGTGTTGTTCAAGTAGTAACCGTATGCCTCCGTCACCGTGGGCGCACGGCTGCCCCAACCGGCTCCGATGGAAAAATTGAAAAATTGAAAAATTGAAAAATTGAAGCTGGCAGCGATGCGGCCTGTCGTCTGGTGATACGCCTGCTGCATACCAGGGAAGAAGACGCTCAGGGCCTTGTAGCCTTCCTCGTTGTTCAACCGCTGGTGCTGCCACGAGAGTTTGCCCGAGAGGTGGAGCGACGACGACGACGTGAGACGGATGTCGTCCGTCAGGGCAGCACCCGTGTTCAGCGTCCCTACGTCGGGCCACGTCACCATATACATCGGCGCCGCACCGCCTGGATACATCGTCATATCAGCAAACAGACGGTTGTAGTAGCCGTCGAGGTTCAGCTGCGCCTGATGCTGGCCGAAGCTGCCCGTCAGCAGCGAGTAGGCACCTGCCGTCCAGCTCTCGCCCGGCATGTCCATGTGGATCTCCACATCGGGGCGCGTCGTGTCATCCATCACGTGGGTGATGTGGTTGTAGTAGCCCTTTGTCTCCCAGGACTCCAGTTTCGAATCCACGAACAGATGCTTGTAAGCCAAGGATGTGATAAAAGCCTCAGCCTTCGCCACGTCCATGTTCAGCGCCGGATAACCCACGTCGGAGGCACGGTCGTAGATGAAAGTTGCTTCAAGAGCATCCTTCTCAGCCAACCGGAAGCCGCCATTCACAAAGGCATTCACCTTCTGGAACTGCGAGAAGTCCACCTTCTTATTGTCGCCCGCCTTGTAGTTGTCGGCATGGCGATAGAAGGCGCCGCCGTTGACGTAGAACCGCTGTGACGAGTGCGAGGCGTCAGCACCATACACCTGCACATGGCCATTGGTCTCATAGCCAGCCTGTGCATTCAATCCGTTTAATTTGTGTAATTCGTGGTCGTATAAAAAACCGGCTTTGCGTAATTTCAGGTCCAGCGCTCCGCCGATGTTTCCCGTGGCCTGCGGATTACCGTTGAGCCCGCTGTTCAGGCTGATGCTCTGCAGGTTACCGCTCTCCACGTAGCTCGTCACGGGGTCCATCTTGTCCGTGCAAGCATAGAAGATCTTCATGCCGTCGATGGTCGTCGAGAGACGTTCCGTCTGCATGTTGTTCACCATTGGTTCCCAGGCATACGACCCGCGGCGCACCAGTTCTACATGGTTCAGCTCCTGCAGGTGCTCGTCGATCGTGGCCACCTGTCCTTTGGCAGAGCGCTTGCCGCCCTGTCCTCGCGAAACGACCACCACCTCGTCCAGATTCTGCGACGAGGTGGCGATGGTGTCCGTTTGAAGTGGTATTATCAACAACAATAGTCCTATCATATCGTTACGTCCCAATAAAGTGAACTTAATTCTTCGCCGCCTGCCACGATGTTGCCTTCAGCATCGCGCACCGTGAGGTGGATGCGCCAGAGGCCCGTCATCGTCAGGTTGATGGTGCCCGCGTAGCTGCCGTCGGCCTGCTTCGTGAGCGATGTATTGTTGGGCGAGGTGTGGTTGCCCATGTCAGGCATACGGGGGTCGATGTCGATGGTGAAGGTTTCCTCCGCTAACGCGTAGGGCACGGTGGCTTTCGCGCTTTTCTTCGAGACGTAGGCGGTGATGGTGTTCGTGCCGGTCTTGAAGTCGAGGGGATTCACCAGTGAGAGGTAATATGTGGCATCGCCCACTTTGAACGACTTCAGCCAAGTCTGTCCGTCGGGCAGAGCGTTGACCACGATGTCGCGTTTCTCGATGCCGCCCTTGCTGCCCAGCACCTGTGCGTCGTACGACAGCGTCCACGAGCCGGCCTCGCTACTGTTCATCACGAACGATACCCACGTGCGCTTCACGGCCAGGTAGCCGTCGTTGAAGCTTGCGGCATCGGGGCCTACGGGTGTGCTGTGGTACATATCCATCTTCACCATGTGCATCAGCGGTGTCAGGGCCGTGATGTCGAAGTTCTTGATGTAGTTGCCCGTCGATTTCTTGGTAGCCACGAAGAAAACCTCGTTGTAGCCATTGTGGAAACCGTCCGTCTTCGTGTAGCCGAAGACGTTGTACTTACCATCGATCTCCGTCGACAGTTCCGGCACGATCTTTACCGTTTGCAGGAACTTATATACCTGTAGTGCCTCTTCGGCAGAGCAGCAGTCGATGTCATCCGTTATCGTGATGCCAGGGATCTCAATACCTGCTTGTACACCGTCATCATTACTGTTGCAGGCTGTCAGCGCTGCAACGACCAGAACCAGAAACAATCCTTTTACTTTTTTCATAATCCTTACCGTTATTAAAATGAATACTATTTACTCTGTCTTTCTGACGATGCAAAGGTACGGCGATTTCCGCATTCCCACAATCCCAATGATGTGGCATTCCGCATACCATATTTGGAGTATCATTAAAAATTTTTGCGTTTGAAATCGCCTATAGGCGAACGGTGTTTCGTGTATAGACGCAAGGTGTTTTGTGAAAAGCAGTCCCATGGCCGGGAGACCATGGGACTATGTAAACTATGTAACCTTAAGACTGAATTAATAGCCGGGATTCTGTGCAATGCCGAGATCCTCGCCGCTCAGGCCCGAGGGGATGGGCTGGCGGTAGTGCTTACCGCGCACGTTGTTGTACTTGGCGCGCAAGTGATTATGCACCTTGGTGAAGTAAGCCTCCTGGTCGGCGGTATAGGTATTACCGAGCGAGGTCTTCCAGTCGTCGGCGAAGTGCTTGTAGTTCTTCACCTGCTTCACACTCGCGATGAGATCCTTCCAACGGTAGCTGTTCAGCACAGAGAACTGCTCGTAGGTGAACTCATAGTCCCATTCGCGCTTGATCTGGTCGAACGTCGGGGCGCTGACGGTCTCGATGCCGGCACGTGTGCGCAGCTGGTTGAACGGCTCGGCAGCCTCAGAGTTGCGACCTAACTGCACGAGGGCCTCAGCCTTTGTGAGCAGCACCTCAGCGTAGCGAATCTCGATGCGGTCAACCGAGTTCTTCGTGATCTCGAGGTTCTCGCTGTTCTCGTAGCTCTGGTCTACGCCCTTGCCGTTGACGGGCGTATAGACCGGCGAGTAGTAGTGGTGAACGTTGCCTGTCTCGGGGTTCTTCACCTCGACGAAGTAGGTCTCGGCCAAACGCTTGTCGTTAGGCTGCTCAGCCTTCCAGTCGTCGTAGAGGTCGTCGTCGGCCACCTCGGTGTGGTTCTGGGTGTAGCCGTTGCCGTACTCACCGTTCTGGAACGGGAAGGTCCATGAGCAGTGGGTCTGGTGGTTACCCTGAGCGTCAATCTTGTCGCCGTCGTGGGCAATCGTAAACAGGTGCTCGTTGGTGCCACGCTTGTTGCTCTCGTAGTCGCGACCATAGAGCTTCTTGTAGTCGGGGTCGAGCTTCAAGAGACCGCTGCTGATGACCTTGTCGGCATACTCCACGGCCTTCTCCAGACGACTGTCGGTCTTGGTGAACTGTGGATCAGTCTGTGTGGCGGCGATGGCCTGTACCTCTGCAGCCGTCAGGGGATTGTCGCCCCAGACGAGGTAGGCGCGGGCCAGCAGCGCCTCAGCAGCCTGTTTTGAGGGCACGCGGGGATCGCCGTCGTAGTTCTTCAGCAGCTGCTCGGCTTCGGTCAGGTCGCTGACAATCTGGTTGAAGACCTCGTCGATGCTCTTACGCACGGTGGTGCTGCCGCCCTTCTCGGTAAACACGGGCACCTCACCCCATAGCTGTGTCAGCTTCAGATAAGCCAGGGCACGCAGGAACTTGGCTTTACCCACGGCGGCATTATAACCAGTCTGTGAAACCTTTCCCGCCTTCAGCGAGTTCTCGATGGTGGCGATGGCCTCGTTGTCCTGGGCGATGCCGAGGAAGAGGTGGTTGAAGATCTTCACCTGATACCAGGTGGTAGGCTCCTGCTCGAAGCGGCTGTTCACGGGACCGGCCTCGCTCTCCTCGCCCTCGAACGAGATGAGTTTGTTCGAGTTCAGCTCGATGATGAACGAGAAGGACGAGCTGAGGGGCTGCCAGTGACTATAGACGCCGTTGACGAGAGAGAGGGCGCTGGCGTCGTCGGCCACGACGTTCTCGTCGGTCACCTGATTGTTGTTTGCACTACTGTTGTCGTCGTCATCGTCAGACGAGCACGATACGAAACCCAGAGAAAGGGTTGCTGCCAGAGCGGCACTGAGAATGATGTTTGTCTTCTTCATACTGAAATCTCCTTTTTACCTTATTAATTAATACTATGTTTATTTCTATTCATTTCGCGTTGTGAACTTTTCACACTGCAAAGGTACGGCGATTTTCACGCTCCCACAATCGCCATTTCGTGGCATTTTGCATACCAAACAATTGGTAATCGCCGTTTACAACGTCACATTCACACCAAAGATGAAGCTGCGCGACGAGGGATAGGCGCCGCTGTCCGTACCGCTGGCCACCTCGGGGTCGTAGCCTTTGTAGGACGTGATGGTGAAGAGGTTAGAGGCGGTGGCGTAGACGCGAACAGCTTCAATTCTTAAACTCTTCAATTCTTCAATTTTCAGACGGTACCCTACGGTGAGGTTCCTGAGCTTCAGGTAGCTGGCGCTCTGCACGTAGCGGCTGTCGATGTAGCCGAGTGGACGGGCGTTCGAGGCCAGGGGCAGGGTGTTGCCGCCACGCTCGGCCGTCCACGAGTCCTTGACCGTAGCCAGCACGTTGTACGAGTCGTTGGTCAGTTCCAAGCGGCGACCCAGGGCGTTGTACACCTCGTTGCCGTAGCTGCCGGCGAACGATGCCGAGGCGTCGAGATTGCGCCACGTGAACTGCGTGGAGAAACCGTAGACGATGTCGGGCTGGGTGCTACCGAGGATTACGCGGTCGTTGCCGTCGATGCGGTGGTTACCGTCGGTGTCCTGGAACTTCAGGTCGCCGGGCTTGGGCGTCAGGCCGTTGACGGTGGGCAGCTGGCTCACGTCCTCGCCCTGCTGCACGATGCCGATGAACTGCAAGCCATAAAACGAGCCGAGCGATTCGCCCTTGCGGAGTATCTGCTGACTGTCCGAGCCCTGGAGCACGTTGTTCGTCGTGCCCATGTCGGTAATCTCGTTATGGTTGTAGGCGGCGTTGGCCGAGACAGTCCACGTCAGGTTCTTCCGCTGGATGAGCGTACCGCTGACGGCCAGCTCCACACCCTTGTTCACGACGTTGCCCACGTTCTGCAACTGCGTGGTGACGCCCGAAGCGAAGCCCATCGGAACGACCAAGAGGAGGTCGCTGGTCTTCTTGTAGTAGGCGTCGAACACCACATTCACGCGATCCTTCCAAAGGCCGAGATCAATACCGGCATTATACGAGGCGGTGGTCTCCCACTTCAGGTTGTCGTTGGCCGTATTCTGCTTCGAGTAACTGCTGCTGCCTGCGTAAGAGCCTGTGGCATACGATGTGCTGAAGGCGTAGTCGCTGATTTCCTGATTGCCCACGAGTCCGCCCGAGAGGCGCACCTTCAGGTAGTCGATGCTCCGCACGCGGCGAAGGAAGTGCTCCTTGTCGACGTTCCAAGACAGACCGAGCGAGGGGAAGTAGCCCCAGCGGTGGTCCTTGGAGAAGCGGCTGCTGTTGTCGGCACGGAAGGTGGCGGTAGCGTTGTAGCGGTCGTTCAGCGTGTAGTTTACACGAGCGATGATGCTGTTGAGCGAGGCTTCGCTGATACCTGTCTGCGGGGTGTAGATCTCAGCGCCGTCGCCCAGGTTATACTGCTTCAGCGTCTCGTTCGTAAAGTGATTGGTGCGGATGGCACTATAAGTCGATGTCTGCGTCTGGCGGGTATAGCCGCCGAGGGCCTCCACGTGGTGATGGCCGAAGTCGCGAGTGTAAGTGGCGGTATACTCCTGCTGCCACACGTCTGTCTGGCGATTGCCCGTGCCACCGATGCCCTGCGTGGCCAGTCCGAGCGAGGTATATGCTCCCGAGAAGTAGTTCTGGGTGAGTTTCTCGCTGTTCAGACCGACGGAAGCCTTCAGCGTCAGGTGACCAATCTGGTAGGTGGCCCACACGTTGCTCAGCAGGTAGTTGTTGATGTTCTCGGCCACACTCTCCTTGAGATCATAGACAGGATTGGCAGCGTGGTCGCCAATGGCAAAGTAGGCATATTCGTAATTGTTCTTAAAGTTGTAGCTTCCGTCCTGGTTGTAGACGCTGACGACGGGAGGCATCAGCAGGGCATAGACAAAGCTGTTGGTGATGCCTGCCGAGAAGGGCGACGAGTTAAACACCTTCGCCTCGGCGGTGGTCAGTCCGCTCTGCTTCGAACGGCCATAGGTGGCGTTGACACCGAAGTGCAAGCCCTCCTGCAGCTCCCACTCCACGTTGGTGTGGAAGTTGTAACGCTCGAAACCGGAGTTCAGGATAATGCCGTCCTGGTCGGTATAGTTGGCCGAGAAGGCGTAGCGGTTCTTCTCCGTGCCGCCGTTGATGCTCAGCTCGTGCGTCTGCTGGATGGCGGTACGCAGCACGGCATCCTGCCAGTCGGTGCCGTGTCCCAGTGCAGCAATCTCGGTATCGGTGTAACCGCCCTTGTTGCTAAAGTAGTCCTTCTGGTACTGTGCCCACTCCGAGGCTGTCAACAAGTCGAGTTTTTTAGCTACGTTGCTCACGCCGAAAGTGTAGTTGTAGGCGATATGGGCTCTACCCTCGCCCAACTTGCCTTTCTTCGTGGTGATGAGGATGACGCCGTTAGCACCACGCGAACCGTAGATGGCGGTGGCCGACACATCCTTCAACACCTCGATGCTCTCGATGTCGTTGGGGTTGATGGTGGCCAGCGGATTCAGGCTGCCCTCAATGGCGCCGATGCCCGTGCTGCTGGTGGCGGCATCCTTGAAGTAGATGAAGCCGTCCACCACGTAGAGCGGTTCGTTCGAGGCGTTCACGGAGTTACCGCCACGGATGCGAATCTGACTATCGGCACCGGGCTGTCCGCTGCTGGCCGTCACGGCCAGACCAGCCACCTGTCCGCCTAACGCGCCGTCGAGCGTCGGGGCAGCGGCCTTCTCGAAGATGTCGGCCTTGATGGTCGTTACGCTACCCGTCAGCTGGTTGCGCTTCTGCGTGCCGTAGCCTACAACAACCACCTCGTCCAGCCGGCTCGAGTTATCGATGAGCGTAATCTCCACGGGCTCCTCGAAGTCGTACACGTCCACATCCAGCGGACGGTAGCCCACGTACTCTACACGCAGCGTCAGCGGCGCTTCCTTCTTAGTCTGTAGGGCGA
>Ga0326511_10004496_pt1 | contig 11084 bp, 10 predicted proteins | sample 0_2496_0518_D_FD_203701 | JGI IMG/M metagenome (GOLD analysis project Ga0326511, IMG submission 203701) | Bovine rumen microbial communities from UC Davis, California, United States - 0_2496_0518 | ecosystem: Host-associated > Mammals > Digestive system > Stomach > Rumen | place: USA...
GTACTGCTCGTAGGGAGTCATGCCACCCCCGTTGCCCATTGATTTCAGGGCCATCAGGTCATTCATTTCGAGTGCCATAATGTTTAAGTGTTTGTGTTGATGAATAATGTGAATTAGCTCGTGGGTCTGGAAATCCGAACCCACGGGCAAAGTTAGTGGAAAATTGCGGTGATACCGCAACATACGGGACTATTCACCAGAAGCCTGCGGTTCATCCGTGAAGCCAGGACTTCAATGTCTTCTCTTTACTGACATTTCGAGATGATGAAGGATGTTATAGACTTGCCGGTCGCTGATATGATGACGCTCGGCCAGCGTCAGGATGACCGCCTTGCGAGACTTCATCGTCTCAGACAATTTCAGGTAGTCGCGATACAAGTCGCAGTACTTGTAATCTTCCAGACGAATACCTGCTTCGTTCATTCTTTGAAGTAATTCTCTGTTAAATTCTACTAAATCAATAATTCGCATGGTGCAAAAATGTTAATGTTTAAAATAATCTTATTACCTTTGCACCCATCTGACCTCTATACCATATAGCGCAAACGCTTTACGGCAGCGGTACGAGGGTTACAATTTAGTCCCCGGGCAACTTGCTGTCGTAACGGCTATATTATTAGAGGTCAGATGCTATATAATGAAGAAAAGTTGTTCGGGGGCTTTTTTATACTCTCGTCCCCGAGGGGAGAGTGTTAGGGATTGTTGCGATGGTATCGCAACAGACGGACGCTTATTCTGTCACTTAGCCTGCCACTTGGTAAGCATAGGGCTAAGGCTCAGTTACGGGGTTGATGACTGCCGAAGGCTTCGCCTCGGGGTAGCCGGCGCGGTAGTCGTAGCCGAGAACGGCTGCGACGTCGGTCATGCCGAGCACGGTGAGGATGTGCTCGTTGGTCTTGTCGAAGCAGGCGGTGGCGTATGACTCCACCTTCTGGAGCATCTGGCGGGCGGCGGCGATGGGGAGGGTGAAGGCCACGTGGTTGTAGATGACCTTGGTCACGGTCTTGCCGTCCTGCTCGTCGGTGTTCATGCGCTTGGCGAGCTTGGTTCGGTCGGCGTCGGGCACCCACATGGGCATGCCGTTGAGGAAGAACTGGTTGACGGCGTCGCTCTTGTCGTAGGCCTCGATGTCGGCCTGCACCTGCTGCTTGACGGCTGCGAGCACGTCGGCGTCACTCTTGGAGACGGGTGTAATCTCGGCCACGTCGTACTCATACTTCGTCACCTCCTGCGGCTCGCCGTCCTCGCCCTGCGGCTCCTGGACGGTCACTTCCCTCCCGTTGAGGAATAAATACACTTTGCTGGAGCCCGTGTCGGTCATCACCAGGGGCTTCTCGCTGTCGAAAATCTGAGTTAATGTCTTCATAAATGTGATTGGATTAAATGAATAATATTTGACTTATCCTATACGGCGGTGCGCTATCCGAGCTTGGAGAGGTCGAGGCCCAGCTCCTCCACCTTGCGGCGGCAGGCCTCCTGGACGGTGACGTGCCATTCCGCGAAGTAGATGCTCCTTCCCTGCTTGCCGATGGTGACGAGTTGTGGCATGGGGCAGTGGTCGCGTCCCCAGATGTCGCCCACCTGCTTCAGTTCATGGCTTCCGCATCCTGTGTGGAACAGGCACTCACGCCCATTCCTCATGCCTACGAACTGCCACTCATAGTAATACTCTGACTGCTTGTTGTTGTTACGCCGATCGAAGTCGGTGATATACACCTTCTTGCCGATGAACTCGTCGAACGACGCATCCTCGCCGGTGAGTCTCATCGGCTTGATCTGTTTGGAGTTGCTCATACGTAATATCCTTAAATTATTATTGATAAAATTCAGAAGCCTTCGGCTGTCGCTCTTCAGGAGTATTCCGTTGTAGCCCGCGAACGACTGCGGGCGGTAGGCCATGCGTATGGCCCGTCGGCGCATCTCGCCGCGTATGCGCACATATCCTCGCTCATACCACGTCTTGCAGAAGCGGAACCCGCTGGCCACGCGCCACATCTGGTGGTCGCCCTTCAGCTCCAGGCCGTAGCGCCCGGCGTAGAAGGACTTCTCCCATGCGAGCAGCCGCCGTAGCGTGTGCTTGGGGCCGATGTAGAGCCTGTTGTCGCCGAAGGCTGCCATGAATCGCAGTTCGGGAAAGAGCCGCCTGGCCTCCTCGTCGTGTTCTGCCAGCAGCAGGTCGCTCAGCACGGGTGATATGCACATGCCAATGGGCAGGTCGCCGGAGTGGCGCAGCCACTGTGCGAGCAGCAGGCAGGTGATGGTGTCCTTAACGGTCTGCATCACCACGCCCATCATCACGCGCCAGTCCACGCTCTCGTAGAACTTGCGGATGTCGGTGGTCAGTGCCCACTCTCCGGGATATTTCCACGTGGCTGTCCTGATGCGGGTCATCATGCAGTAGCGGCGGTCGCGGCAGAGGATGCCGCGTGCGGGGGTGTTGGAGTAGTTGCAGCGCGGCACCTTGCGGTTGAGCTTGCCGCCGATGACGATGTAGACGAACATCTGCACGCAGCGGTCGTAGAGGGTGAACACCTTCGGTGCTCGCTGCTTGTCGCTCTTGTGGCGTCGCTTCAGCGGGCGGGCCGTGTAACCTCCCACGGTGTAGGTGCCAGTGGTGATTTCCCTCACCATGCGGTCGGCCACGGCGGCTCGCTCTCTGCCGTAGTAGCGCCGCTTCTCAGCGGTGTCGCAGGTCTTGCAGGCCTGCTTCACTGCCAGCAGGGCGATGTTGCGGTTGGCGTAGAACTTCATCAGTGACTTGAGCCTCCTCTTCTTGTTGGCTGACTCCAATTGTTGCCATATCTGGTCTGTCATGTCAGGCTCCTCGCCTGTATCACGAAGCCGTGAGGCCGCAGTGCTTTCCGTCGCGTCGCCGTCCCAGAAGGGCAGCGAGCCGTATTCGCCCTGCCCGCAGCCACCGTTGGCGCTGCGGTCTTCATTAGTCTTTGAGCTTGCTGCCCGCGATGTAGGTTGTTTCCCGTCGTAGGGTTGACTGTCGTCAGCGAAGCCCCGGGCGTAGTTGTCATTGCTGTTGCTGACAGCGTTGTTGCAATTGCACGTGCGACCAGCGTTGGCATTGTTCGCATTGCAACCCGCAAACGAGGCGTGCTTCCTACCTTCGCTATCCCTTGCCGTTATACCACCGCAGGCTGTCGGGGCGTCCTCGACGTCCCTCACCACGGGAGCAGGCATACCTGCGGACTTCCCGGCTCGGTCAGCCGACACGCCACCCTGCCCGCACACGTTTACGGTGCGAGGAAGTGGCGCGTCGGCGATATGGAGTTTCTCTATTGTCATCGTTCTGATGTCGTTCTGTGATGCGTTACCTTTTCTCCTTGGAACACTTCTTCAGAGCGCCAGGGCGGCGGGGCCAGCGGAATCCGGGGCGCCGGGCGGGCCTCTAAGGCCGAGGCCCTTTTGCTTGAGCACCCGCTTCCGAGGCTGGCCGCTGCCAAGGCGGTGGATTTAGATTTTGATGTGGCATTGAGCGAAGCCCCGGGCGTAGACGTCAGCGCTGAGGCTGACAGCGTAGGCGCAATAGCACGTGCGACCAGCGTGGGCATAGTGCGCAAGGCAACCCGCAAACGAGGCGTTTACACACTTCTTCCCTTCCTTCGGCTTGTCGTTGACAGCCTCGGGGCACGAGTAGGAGCTGGACTTCCACACGTAGGCGTTCTCGTTGTAGTGCATCGAGCCTCCCACGGCATCGAAGGCATGCAGCGAGAGGTCGTAGCGGGCACGCTGCGCCCATCCGTCGCTGGTGTTGGTGTTGAACCCGAACTCATAGCCTGCCAGCATGGGCAGGGAGGCATCCACGTCGCCGTAGTAGTCGGCCTGCACGTTGCGCACGAGCGGCAGCAGGTCGGCATCCTCGCAGTAGTAGTAGTCCACTGAGTAGGAGCCTCCGTCGTTTCGGAACACGTAGTGAGATCCCTCTATCGAGACGAACTTGCCGTCGAGCACGTCCCATCCGCGATACACGGGGTGGCTCATCTTGTAGATGCAGCATCCGCCTGTGAGGTCGTCGCCGCTGGAGTTCTGCACGCCGTCCTGGCACTCCATCTTCAGGTAGACATTGACAACTGCGGTCATCACGCCGTCGGCCAGCCCCTGGCATCCCGGCACGCTGCGCACCACGTAGTACTTCTGTCCTGCCACCATGCCCTCTCCCGTCGAGAGGTTGACGCTTCCGTCCTGTATCAGCGTGCGGCCCTGGTCGGTGAAGATGTTGGTCGCCGTGCCGATGAAGGCCGTGCGTCCCGTCTGCTTGATATTGTCGAGCACGCGCAGCATCTCCAGCATCTCCGTGAAGTTGTAGCGGTCGCCGCTGCCTGTGAGTCCGTCGGTGTTATAGCCGGCAGTGGCGCTGGCGCTGGCCTTCATGTTCTGCGCGCAGAGGGAGTAGAGCCGCTCCGTGCCGTCGGCGGTGATGGTCTTCATGCCGCTGACTGCGCTGATGGCTGTGTCGGCCCACTGGGCTGCGGAGGCAGCGGTATTGGTGCATCCTGTGCCGAAGAGGTCGGCACGGGTGAAGTCGAGCGTGCCCAGCTCCAGGTACATGGCCGTGAGCCAGAGGCCCATGAAGTCGTGGAAGAGGGGCTTGGCGTCGCCAACGGCGGTGTTGTCGGCGTTGCGGTCCTGTGCGCCGATGGCGGCTGTGATGGCGCTGACGTGTGTGTTTGGATAGCCTCCTCCGCTGGTGCGCAGGTGCTGCTTAAACCATCCCGGGTCGGCTGTGTAGTAGCCAGCCACCGAGGGGTCGTAGATGTTGTGGGCGCAGGAGCGGGAGTCGTAGGAGAGTTTGGTCATCACGGTGCCGTTGAGTGCCACTGCGAAGGGCTTCATCTTCCTTGCGGCCTTGGCTCCCACGGCATACTTGGCCAGCCCGAGGCCGAGCAGCGAGCGGGCCTCGCCGTCGATGGTGGCCGCGTTGCGCAGGAAGTAGATGTTCTTGTCGATGTAGGGCAGTATGTCGCCGTCGGTGCCGTCGATGGCCACTGTCCTGCCGTCGGCAGAGAGGGTGATGCGCCCCGGGGCGAGCTGCGCCTGTAGCTGAGAGTTCTTGAATGCGCCCATCCTGAAGTGGGAGAGCACTTCGAGCAGTGCGTCGCGCGAGCCGTAGGTGGCGGTGAGCGCGGGGTCGGTGGCTCCGGTCACTCGGCTCATGCCGAGGTAGTAGTCGGAACCTGCGATGGTGATGAGCTCGTCAACTCGTTCGTTGGCTGCGTCGATTTTGTCGTGTGCCTCAGTATCGCGCACGTACTTCCGCGAGCCGCCCACATTGATTGTCTTGACATATTGCTTTGTCATAATCGTAACTGTTTTTTGTGTTATGTTAATATTCTGTTGTCGCTATTGTATCACGATTTCCTCCTCATCGCCGTCGTAGGTGGTCTTGGAGGTCACGGGGAAGACTATCTCCTGCTCGTCCTCGTCGTAGGTTGGGCCTATGAGGGCGTCGAGCTTCGCGTCGACTTCGGCTTCGGTGTAGTAGCGTGAGTCGTGGTCGTGGTCGAAGTCGCTGATGTCGGCCTTCTTGTGTGTGTGGGTGGAGTCGGCCTTGGCGGCGAGGCCGTCGGTGAGGGCGGTCTTCGAGGCGAAGAAGGCCGTGAGCACCTGTGCGCTCCAAAGGCGGAAGTCCGAGTCGGTTCCTGCGCTGAGGAGGGATGCGTAGCCCCGCTGGTAGCCAAGGAAGATGTAGGTGTTGTAGTCGTAGTCGTAGATAAAGAGACCTACCTTGTTTTGTATAAGCGCGGTGTCTTGCTGAGACAAGTGAAACGCAGCATCTTGCCCGTTTATTTTGTATTCCGCGCTGATGGAAACCTGTTTTCCCCCCGTGCCGTTGACGTTGAGGGTCATCGTGCCGTCTGACACGGTGTTGCCATACACGAATTTGACGGCTATCACGAGTCCTGCCTTGAGCTGGAATCCCGCCCTGTCAACCGTTACCACCTTGGCCGCGACATTGGCAGCTGTGAGGCACATGCCAACGGCGGGGGATGCTGCCAAGGCGGGCAGCGACGGCTTGATGGGGTTGTTCCACAGCGTCTGGAAGTCGGCCAAGGCCATATAGTTGTCTTTTGTCATAGTCTAAATGAAAAATGAAAAAATGAAGAATGAAGAATTTCTTGCGTCCCGATGGTAGCAAGCGGCAAAGCCGAGCGGCTGCCGCTGCCCGAAGGCGGGAGGCTGTCTCGCAATCGGGCGCACCCGGTCCTTAAAGACCGGGCTGCCCTTGCGAGAGCGGCTTAGACCACGAATGCGGCCAACTCCTCGGCTGTGACGCGCTCGGGGATTTCGAACTCCACGTTGACGGCCTTCTGGGCGTCGGGCGTGAGGGCCACGCCGTTCACCTTGACCGTCTCGATGACATTCACCTGGGCACCCTCGGCGATGCCGGCGAGCTTGGTCTTCTCGGCAGCGGTGTAGTTGCTGTCGGTGTGGACGTAGTTGGCATCCTGCACGTAGTTCTCGCCGAGGTTGATCTTCTTCGACGCGTCGGGAGTCACCTCCTGTCCGTTGATGCTCACGCCCTGGATGGCGGTGTCGGCCTTGGCGCCCTGCTCTGCGGTGGCAAAGTCGGCGGCCTTCTTGCCGGAGTCGGTCAGGTTGCCGTTGGTGTCGAGACCGGCGAAGTTGCCGTTGGTGGCCCCCGTCACCTTGTCGGCCTTGTCGGCCTGCAGGTCGGCGATGTCGTCGGCATTCTTCTTACCCTTCGAGCCTTCGTAGGCCGTGCCCTGTGTCTCGCCGAGGGCGAGGCCGGCGCTGATCTCCACGTAGGTAGAGCCGCCCCAGCGATAGGTCTTGTTGTTGTCGAGGGCTACAAAGATTTTGCCTCCCTCGCCCTCTGCGGGGAATGCAGCCTCGCTGGCGAACTCCAGCACGTCATCGACGAACGAGGGGAGCTGCGAAGCGGGCACCTTGCCGTCGGCACCGAGGGTGGCCACGCCGCCGTTGGCGCCCTTCTCGGAGGCCAGCACGTAGTCGCCAGCGGGCTGGAAGGTGCTCTGAGCGAGCAGTGTGCCGTCCTGGAGGACGAGCTTGGGTGTTGCACCGGCCTCTACGGCTGTCACGGCGATGAAGCCAGCGACAATCCAGGGCTTGATTGAGTTGGTCCAGACAGTCTGGAAGTCGGCCAAGGCCATGTACTTTTCTTTTGTCATAACTTTAAAAAAGATTTAAAAAGTGAAACTTATGAGGGATTTCCACCCTCGTGAACTAATCATATTGCATTGATGAATTGCAGGGTGTAGAGCTTCAGCTGCTCCTTGTCGGCTCCCTGCTGTGCTGCCTGCTCTATGAGCATCTTCAGCACCTGTGCTGCTCCCATGACGTAGCCTGCGGTAGTGGCCCGTGGTGCTCCATCGGCGGTGAGCGATGCGTACATCTGTCGTGCTATCTTCTCGGCCTCGCGCAGCTCCTTGGGGGCTGCCGGGCGGCGGTGGGTGTTTGCTGTTGGCATGGTGTTGTGTGGGTTTTTGGGGGGTTGGTTGAGGGTTGTCAGGGTCTTCCGGGTTATCCGGCTATACTTGGAATGCTTCGAGGTCTTGCTGTGTCACGCGGTCGGCTGGGGTCATCATCTGGTCGGTCACTTCGGGGTTGAGATCCTCCATCTTGACGGCGTGGTTCTCGATGGCCTGTGAGCCTACTGCTTCTGGGGCGATGGCCTCGCTGGTGACGCTCTCCGGCGGGAGCACATCTATGGTGATGCCGTCGGCTGGCACTTCAAAGTTCTTCTGTTGGACTCTGATGTGACGGAGCACTTCGGTGCCGTCTTCCTTCACCTCCGTGTAGAAGTGCATGGGCGAGTTGACGAGTGAGTGCTTGAGTTTCGATAAGTCTGGTTTTGCCATATTGCTGATGTTTTGATGTTGTTAATATGCGTTGTTGAGTTTTTGTAATCAAGGGCATTGCCGTCAGCCTATCGACACCTCTTCCGACTCAGGGTCGTAGTAGGTCGTGCTGTTCACTGGGAACACGATTTCCTCCTCGTCCTCGTCGTAGGATGGCCCGAGGAGATGCTCCGCCGTCACCTTTTCGATGGCGAGAGCAATCTGCTCGCTGGAGAGGTCGGCTGCGTCGAGTATCATCTTGCCTGAGCGCACCATCGTGTCAGTGGCTTCGTCGTATACGTAGATGTAACCGTCGGAGCGCAGCTCCCAGGGGTGGTCGGCATGAGCCTTGGCCCTGTTGGCCTGCGTCCTGGCGTTGTCGGCTGCGGTCTCGGCTGTGCTGGCGGCAGAGCGCGCCGTGCCTGCTGCCGCGTTGCAGCTGGTGACGGCTGCCGCCGCCGCCCGCCCGCCGTCGGTGAGTGCCTTCCAGTAGGCCGAACTGGCCGACGGCTGCTGTCCCTTTATTGTGAGCCATTCACCATGGCTGTCGAAGGGCGATCCATTCAGCAGGTAGGTGCATACCCATGAGTCGTGGTCGTGTAGCACGGTTTCGAGGAATCTGTAGCTACGGTCTGGGTCGTAGTCGCCGCAGGGCAGTAAGCCCACAGGGCCTGCATTGGTAGTCTTGGTTGTAATCATATCGTTATCTTGTCGTTATGTTGTCATGTAGCTGGTCGAGATGTTCAGGCATCCGTTGACAACTCGGTATTGCGACGAGTCGCTGCTGGGCTGTACGAACATGAGGCACATCGTGGTGGTGTCCACCAGCGCCGTGGTGACGGTCATCGTCTGCATGCGCTCTTCCTCTGCCTGCTCGAAGTCCTGCTGGCGCTGCGCCTCATTGGTCTCGAAGGTCTGCTGTCGCTGCGCCTCGTTGTTGGCGAAGGTCTGGCGGTCGGCGGTGTAGTTGGCGTGGTCGGCCTGTGCCGTGCTGTGGTCGGTCTGCGCGGTGTTGTGGTCGGCCTGTGCCGTGCTGTGGTCGCTCTCCGCCGTGGTGTGGTCGGCGGCGGCTTTTGAATGGTCGGTCTGCGCGGTGTTGTGGTCGGCCTGTGCCGTGCTGTGGTCGCTCTCCGCCGTGGTGTGGTCGGCGGCGGCTTTTGAATGGTCGGTCTGCGCCGTCGCGTGGTCTTGGGTGGCGGTGTTGTGGTCGTCCTGTGCCGTAGTGTGGTCGGCGGCGGCCTGCTGTTCACGTGCCGTCTCTTGGTTCTGCCGTGTCTGCTCGTGCTGCTGCCGCTGCGTCTCGGCGTTCTTGCGTTCGTATTCAGCCTGCACGCGGGCATCCTCGTTGGCCGTGGCCCGGTTGTCGGCCCTCGTGGCTCCCTCGGCTGCGGTGGTGGCCTGTTCGGCGGCGCTGATGGCCTGGTCGGCAGCCAGTGCTATCTCTGCTGCGGTGTCGTCCACACGGATCATTTCCCCCGTGTCGGTTCTGCGCAGCCACTGTCCGTTGTGGTGCCAGTACATGCCCTGGTAGTTGCCGTTGGCGTCGTAGTAGGGTTCGATGGTGAGCACCACGTCTTCGGCCACCGAGCGCGACAGCATCGACACGAGGTGAGGCAGCAGCACCTTCTTGGCGCTGTTCTGTTGTGCGCCAGCTGCGTGCAGCAGTATGCTGTCGGTCTTCAGGATGCTGGTGTCGGTGCGGAACACGGGCAGCACGTCGGCCGGTGTCAGGTCGGGGATAGTCACCCTGTAGGTCACGCCGTTGATGGTTACTGATCCTGTCATATTCTGTATGTTTGTTTTTGCGTTGAATATACTGCCGCCTGCTGGTGGAATCAAGGGCAGGTTTTTCTTTCTTAAATGAAGAATGAAGAATGCTAAATGAAGAATGAAGAATGAAGAATGAAGAATTTGCTGCCGCCGCAGGGATGCTGCTGACGGGATGCGCGAAAGACTCGGAGAACAACGGTATGGAAAGCGACCCGCCATGTTTTTTGTGAAAAGTAATTAAAATATTTTGTCATGTCAAGGAATGTTCCTATCTTTGCAATGCTTAAAAGACTGTGCGGTACGAGAAGATGCTGCCAAACAGAGGTGGCATTTGTTGTATCTGCCATAGAAATATACGAACCCATTAGGGCAGTAACCGCGTCGGGTAACGGAAACGTCCCGGTGGCTTGCACAGTCAGCCAAAGCAACGCGACGTGCTGCCCTATATTCGATACCGGCGTATGATAGCCTATAAGTACAAGCTCTACACCACCAAGCAGACCAAGCACCTCGACGCGATGCTGCGCGAGGCAAGTTGGGTGTGGAATCATGCGCTGGCCCTGCAGAAGCGGTACTACCGTATGTACGGCGGGTACATCGACGTGACGCGGATGCAGAAGAAGTGGGTGCAGTGGTTCGGCAAGAGCAGCCGCCATCACTCTCAGACGGTGCAGGAGGTGCTGCAGCGGCTCGACAAGTCGTACCAGCGTTTCTTCCAGCATATCCAGGCGCGACCGCCAAAGTTCAAGAAGGCCGACGACTTTAAGTCCTTCGTATTCAAGCAGGGCGGCTACTCGCTGAACGGCAACGTGCTCACCATCAACAAAATCAAGAAGCGCTACAAGTTCTCGCTCTCCCGTCCGTATGTCGGCGTGGGCGCTATCAAGAACGTAGCCATCAAGCGCACACCCCTTGGGGAATACTTCATGTACCTCTTCATCGAGGCAAAGCCCGAACCCGTCGGAAAGACACATCATGGTGCATCCGTCGGCATCGACTTCGGCCTGAAGACCTACATGACGCTCTCCACCGGCGAGCGCATACAGTCGCCCCGCTACCTGAAGCAGGCCCTCGGCGCGAAGCGTACAGCCGATCGCCGGCTGTCTCGCAAACAGGAGGGCAGCAATCACCGCCGCGCCGCCCGGCGGACGAAGAACCGCGTGGAGGAAATGATAACCAACCGCCGCGACAACTGGCAGTGGCAGCTGGCGCACGACCTCTGCCAGCACTTCGACACCATCTGCATCGAGGACTTGCAGCTCACTGGCATGACCTCGCTGTGGGGCCGCAAGATGGCGGACCTGGCCCACGGCAAGTTCGTCCGCAAGCTGGAGTATCTTGCAGTGAAGTATGGTGTGAAGGTGCAGAAGGTTGACCGCTTCTTCCCTTCGTCTAAGCTGTGCGACTGTGGTCATATTCATAAAGATTTGTCATTGCATGATAGGGAGTGGACTTGTCCTGTGTGTCATCGCCACCACGACC
>Ga0326511_10004498_pt1 | contig 11083 bp, 6 predicted proteins | sample 0_2496_0518_D_FD_203701 | JGI IMG/M metagenome (GOLD analysis project Ga0326511, IMG submission 203701) | Bovine rumen microbial communities from UC Davis, California, United States - 0_2496_0518 | ecosystem: Host-associated > Mammals > Digestive system > Stomach > Rumen | place: USA: California...
TCCGTTTTTGGACGGTTCAGAATACTGTACAGTAATGCTCCGATTCCTGCACCAGGCTGTTCCTGTATTTTGTTTGCATCAGCCGGCTTCTTAGCAAAAATTTTTTCAAGCGTTTTCTGCATTTCTTCGATAGAACGGCTGACGGCAGTATCATTTTGTTCTTCCGTTTTTGGACGGTTCAGAATACTGTACAGTAATGCTCCGATTCCTGCACCAGCAAGCAGAGAAACCAGAATGATTACAAGCGTTTTTAACATAATTTTACCTCCGGAGTCATCAGCAAGCGGCGGCTCCGCACAAGGAACAGCCGCTGCTGTTTTATCAGTCTCTTATCCGCCGAATTCATATCCGGGAATATCACCCAGAAGCTGAATCGCATGGTCTGTACGAAGTTTTCTGTGGAATTTAGAAAACAGTTCACTGACAGCAAACATGAAAATAGCATTTTTCATCATTTCCGGATAAATGCTGGCATTGGTTGCCCGATAGAAACTGTTGTTTGCCACACCGTGAAGAATTTCATTTCTTGCTTCCTGTTGCATATTGGTAGAAGCCTTGTCCATGAAGTCGATAATAACCATCTCGATGACGTCCTGAATCTTATCTTGATTGTTCATCAGTTTCCCATAAATTTCTTTGTCAAAATATTCTTTCAAATCTTCGATACTCTGTTCTTCGATACTCTGTGCGGAATTGGTATAATAGCTTTGAATATTTTTCAGCTGTGCCTCATTGAGCATTTGAGCATTCACAGGACCTCCGGCATCGGAACTCGAAATGAATTTGAACTCTGTGGCTTCATGATGCGGATTATTGTTTTCTCCGAAAATGGTGGTATTACTGGGGTTAACCACTTCCCATGGAATAACGCCACCTGCTGCTATTGCCGCAGTGGACGGAGCTGCTACACCACCCACAGCAAGCTGAAACTGGTTATGGCCCAGCTGTGTGATATTAAGGGCATTCAGGCCGTCCAGCAGTGTATGCTTGGCATTGCCAGACGGTACAATTACGGTAGTATTGGGCTGGATTTCTTTCTGGAAATAGCTTTCAATCAGTTTCCTAGTATTAACCGTTCTGTTGTCGATTACATTCAGCAAATCAATCCCCTTTGCAGAACCGCCATAGAAATGAATCCGGACAGAGGTCACACCGGGAATGAAATGATTTCCGGCAATTTTGATGGAAGTCTTGATAAAATCTTTAATTACAGGCATCATAACCAGATAGCGGGTTACGAAATTGGCAGCAATTTTCTGGTCAATACCGGAATCCATATTGCTATAGGCAAGCAAATCGAGAACACGGTTTTCCCATGTTTTGCGGGGGGTTTTACGAAGTGTTGCATTATCAAAAAAATCATTAATCAGTTTGTCGGCCTGTAAGTCACGTTGTGCAGGTGTATAACCTGTCAGTGGGGAGAATGCCGAAGAACCATAGCCCATTCTGCCTTTGAATACGGCTTCTGCCGTTTCTCTGGGGGCATTGTTCATAATATCTTTGATTACGGTCTTAATCAGATTCTTTCCGGCATATTCAATCGAAGAATAGCCGCAGATATTTCTGATACCCAAAGAATTGACAATAATTGCTGCCATATCTGTAGTGCCGTCACCAATATCAATATTGACCTGCAGGGTATTGGGAGCAATGCCGACAATACCATTGGAAATAGCAACACTTTCATAAAGATAGCGATAATCATTTGTATGCAGGACGTTTTTCATCTGGAGATTTGGGAAAACTGTCAGCATATTTGCAATTGCACTGTCCCAGATGCTGCTCAGGGAAGACAGATACTCCTTGCTGGGAATGGAAGGAACAATATATGCTGTTGTACAGCCTTTTGCGGCGGCATTGCAGGCGATAATATAACAAAGATTGTTAATAATAATATTCGGGCTGACTTCTGTCGCACCAGCAGGCACAGCAAGCTTTGTCTTGTTGCTGACATTGGTATCTATATTGGCTGTCGCATAATCGCTCAGTGTCTGTACAATCGGCATGAATGAAGTATGATAGATATAATAATCCCCTGCTGCCCCCAGAGTGGAATTATAAACAGAAGATACTGACGGGAAATTCACAAATGTATTTTTGCCCGGATGATTCAGAATAAATCTATACAGCATAGTGAAATCTGCCTCGGCATAATCCAGTAACAGCATCCGGAGTGTACACTGATTATTGACAATCGTATTGCTCAGATTGCCGGTTGTGCCGAACTTGAATTTCATACAGCTGGAACTGCTGCCAAAATCGACATAAGCATACATATCTCCTACTGGGTTTGCCTGCGGAGCATTGAATGTAATCTTCTGCACAGGTATGCCGGCAGTTAACAGAGCTGGAAGGTTCTCGCCGTTGCTCAGCTGCATATTCAGGAGATAGCCGCAGCTGCTGGCAAGCTGGTCGCAGACTTCAATAAAATGTTCCGGCTTAACAGCAGTTTTGGTATAGATATTGCATGTCATATTATTGATTACAGTATTTTTCGGAGCATCATTTCTCCGGTCAATAATTACTTTCTTGACACCGGTGTTGTCAAGCATACCCATGAAAACACCTGTTTCCAGATTCACATCTTCAATTCCAGGGAGAGGCTGCCGCATGATAATGGATTCATCACAGCTCAGATACGTATACTGTGTACATCTGTCTTCATAATTGACCGGCATATTCGGGTACATGCAAAGTGTATGCATACCAGTAATGCATCTGATTCGGCTAAGAGGATATTCTTTTTTTTGGGGTACAGCATATGGAATTTTGAATACCGCCTTCAGACCGGAAAGCGGGTTCGGAACAAAGACAAACTCGGAACTATAATCAAATGTAATATCCGCAGAAGAAATCGTACTTGGATTAACAGCATCCGGAGCAACATGCAGCTGCATATTCTGTACGCTGCAGATTCCGCTGGCAAGACCATTAATCAGATTATCCGTCATCGGGTACAAAGCATGATAATTGCCGTTCTCTACACCGAGGAACAGTCTGTCAGAAAGCAGATAATCCAAATCAATTGTATCCTGAATTTTATAGAAATCAATGCCGCAGACTTTGCCAATGCTCGGAACGGCAAGGCCGTCCAGAACAATACCGTCCGTACTGATACAATAATTGATAATGGCCTGTACTAACTGCAACGGCTGAGAAACACCCACCATTGCACCAATAGCATTGGCACTTAATTTCAGAAGCACTTTTTGTCGGATGTTCAGCTGACTGTTGATTCCTGCCAGTGATGTCGGAGCAGTACTGCACAGTTCATTGTATCTGACTTTCCATCTTGTCGGATTGAATGTTGTCAGATTATATTCCTTGAGAGGAATGACAAAATATTTCTGGGAGAAACACCCCAGCACATCAGGATAGGCATGTCCTCTCCGGAATGTAATCAAATTCACACCATGCAGATTATCAGTCGGATTCGGCAAAGACGGGTCATCATTATCATTTCCGCCGGCAACATCGAATTTATGTTTCCAGATATTCAGGAAAGAGCTGTTCGGAACTGGCACAACATTTCCGGTTGGTGTCACCTGTTCAAACGGAACTGTTTCCACACACAGGGCATTCTGGTCATCATAGCCGTAAATAAAGGCACACATCACAGCAAGCAGCCATTTGTAAACATTCGGGGACTGCTGGATTTTCCCGATGACAGCAGGCACAGGCATACCGTTGACATACTTATTGGCGATATCATCAATATCGCTGAAAGAACTCATAAAATGGTCACTCCCACCGGTATCGATACCGTTCTGGAACACCGTGTTCAGAAACTGTACATACTGTACGTTATTATTTGCAATTTTCATGAACCTGTTCGGTGCATTATTCATTGTATTGATATTTGCAATAATTGGCATTTTTCCACCTTCTATATAATAAAAATATAATAAAACTGATTAAATCAGTTCTTTCTGGACTTTTCTGTAAGTATAGCTGATAATTTGTTTGCAATATTCCTGTGCTTTTTCCTGCAGATTGACTTCATTCACAGCACCATCCCATACCCAGTGCTTAAAGAAAACACCTGTAGAATTGCCGAATGTCGGAAATTCTGCCAGATATTTGGACAGGAAATCCGTGTGTGAACCGACAGTGCCCTGAATCATGGCGAGAGTCTGTGCAAAATCGTTCGGATAGCCGTCTTTTCCCATCAGCACAGCAGCAAGAATATTTTCTGTCTCAGCCTTGATGGTCCTAGGGTCGTCAATCGGTACGACAGAATTGCTCACACCCGGAATAATATTATTAATCAGGTCGTTCACAACACCATACAGACCATCAGAAAGCACTGTGCCAGCAATATCTTGACGGGAGAAAAATTCGACATCAGGAGAAGTGTGTTCAATATCCATAAAGACATTGAGCACAGGCTGGATATACTGACAGGCAAGGTCAGCCATCATATTTTTGACAATTGTTGCAAAAGTAATATTCATGCTGCCTTCTGTCGTATTGGGGTTGAGTGCTCTCTTCCATCCGCCGGAGTTGATTTCTTTTGCCCATTTTACGAGCATATCATCTGCACCGGGCTTTTTAATATCATCAAAATAGCTGTAGAGATATTTTGTTACGATTACGCTGAAAATCAGGAATCTGTAGAATTTCTTGGCATCTTCCGGCAGGAATATACTGTCAATCGTATATTTTTGCGTAAACGGAGAACAGAACGTATAGAAATCCCCACCGTTGTATTTTTCGTGATTCAGTGCGATTTCCTGCAATGTCACCGCATTTTGCAGATTGGTGATGTGCAGCTGATGGGACTGGCTGTCCGGCTGGAATTCGGTACTTGTCTGGTCATAATGATATGTACCGTTTTTAAACACAGGGTTCGACTTGATATTGATAAAATTCGCATTTACATGCCCCAGAGAAGTATCTGAACGGATTCTGTCGATAAATCTGGCCATATAATATTTCGGGTCAAGATTTCTGTAATCATGTTGCGGACTTTTGATGCGTTCATATTCTTTCTTGAGGAAATCAATATTTGCCCGATGTACTGAGGCGTTTGCTCCGGAGATTACGAGATTTTCGAGCTGCTGGATGACATTCGGAATATCAAACAAATCAATTTTCAGATTCACGCCCATACCCTCATAGACATTGTTGGGAATCTCTGTCATATGATAAAATTCCGTAGAAGGCCCTGCAATGACAGTAAATCTCTCAACACCATTGACATTGGGATTTGCAAGTCTAATATTAAACCCGTTTTCAAGATAAATAAACGTAGCCGCTGTACCGCCGCCCTTGTAGCCGCCGCAGTTGGCAACGAGAATATTACCGGTAGCCGAAGTATATAAATTATGAAAATTAGAATCAGAATGATATGTTTCTCCGACCCATGGCTTGCCGTAAATACCGCTTGTAATATCCAGAATCATGTCGGTTTCTTCACATCCGATAGCCAGATTCTCCTTGCTGCCGAACTTGCCTTCGAGCGTGGGAGGAATTGAAAAATGTGTTACACCAGTGATGGTAATCGGGTCACAGAACACACTGTTGGCAGGATGGCCGAAAATCATTTCAAAATATTGAGAATAGCTATCATACAGCGTTTTCTGTCTCTGATCATCAGGAGATTGTGTCGCAAAATCGAGACAGCGGTAATGAAGTTCGATTGGATTGCCGGAAGCATCTGTGAGGCCGTCAAACATGCCAATGGAGGTCATTGCCAGCAGAGAAGCCGCTGTCAGGAATCCTTCTCCGCCCCATAAATTAACATAGAATTGCATAGATTTTTCCTTTCTTGCTTATTTTTTATCATATTTCAGACAAGGGGCTTGCACTGAGGAATGAAAAATACAATTACGCTCAGAACTGCCTGTAACAGCCAAATCCACAGCAGCAGAGGCTTAATCAGTACCATTGTGCCGCCAAAGGCAATCAGGTAGATTACAAATGCCAGCACAGCTGCCAGCACACCGGCGATGATTGCTTTGACAGTCCATCCGGAATATACATAGGGCTTTCCCCCGTCCGTTTTTACAAAAGAATATTCTGTTTCACTTCTGTCTGCATAGCCATGATAGGCAACGCTGTACATAATCAGCGGAGCCAGCATACTCAGAATCTGGACAAAATATCTGACACCGTATACTTTCAGGTTCATATTGATGCCTGTCTTGATATAAAAATTATCTGACTGTGAAATCACACAGCCAATGATATAACAAATAATCGTCAGCACAATCAGTGCCGCAATTCCAACAGCGAATGCTTCTTTACGTTTTTTTTCTGTCCTTTTGCTTATAGTACCCATAATTGATTTCTCCTTCTTGAAAATAATATAAATTCAGGAATTTCTTTCATCCGCAGAAATGATAATATTCAGTCTGTCTACGGTAGCAAGACATTCCGTAGTTTCAGGTTCGGCAATCAGTTCTTCCAGCGGGTTTTGACCGGAATCGAGAATAGCCTTATAGCCTGTCAGTTTATCCATGAAACTGTCAAAATCATAAGTTTTTGTATACGTTTCGACATCATTTCCTAAAGCAGAAACCTGACATGTGCCAATCAGATTCTGAAATTCTTCGGAGACAGTCTGGATTTTCTTTTCAGTATTTTCTTGTGTATAGGCTACTGTTACAGGAATGCTGACAGCAAGCACAGGGGTTCTGGTATTGGCAAGGCAATCTTCCAGATGGATTCTGACAGATTCTTCTTCAGTGGAAACAGAAATTTTCATCTCTGCCAGAGAAGCCGCATCAGAAGCAATCCAGCCGCCTTCCTGACCACCGCCCTGCAGAACATCTGCGTCTGTGGCAGGCTGATAGACATACAGCTGCATGGCACTGGTATCCAGATGATATACAGAACTGTTCTCCAGACGGAACGCAATTTCTGCATCACGGCTTCCCATAGAGGGTATCAGATTTCGGTAGATATAGGCCGAACCGGTAACATGTTCCGAGAACAGCACATCCGGCTTGGTACAGAGTTCCAGATTGGCCAGCGGTGTGCCGGCATCTTCTTGGCGGCCGCCAAGAAGGTCGTCTTCTGCGGATGTTGCAGGGGAAGCCGGCTTTTCAGAAACAATTTCTTCTCCGATGATATTGCCGCTGCTGTCGAGTACGGAAAATTCCGGAGGAGATTTTTTCAGGAAGTCCCGTTTGGCAGGTGTGCCGTCTGCCATACGGGCAGCTTTTTCCTGTTCTGTATAACAGAAATCATGATACATGAAAACTTGTGTTGTCAGATTGACTTCTTTGAAATTCTGGTTGACAGAATTGCACAGAGCCTGCAAAGCGTCTCTGTTGCCAAGAGCTACAAGATAATACTGTCTGTCCACATAGTCATCAAAAGTTTTTGACTGTGTCTGGTCGGAATCATTGCCCTCGATTTCGGCAGTCGGCAGATGAATCGTGCCTTTGAACGCCAGTGAATAGGACATCAGGAGCATATCCATATCTTCATTAGCATCAAGAAGGGACTTCATCTGTTTTCCACATGTGGAAAGCAGACCGTTCTGTTCATTCAGGTCGCTGATATACACATAGACTGTATCCTCTGCACCGGAAGAAAGCCCTGTCTGCACCTGTTCGAGCCACATGGACATGGGACAGGTGCCTTCAAGAATTTTGCCTTTGCCTTTGGCATATGTAGAAATCTGATTAAAATTCATGAATACATTATCCGGAAAGACAAACCAGTTCAGATTCTTTTCACTGTCTGACGGGTCAGCTTGAAGCGTATAGGTCTGATATGCCTTTGCCGACTCAAACGTATCACGGAAAGATTTCATTGTCTTAGCAAAAATCTGATATGCCTTGTCCTGCAGACTGGTTTCATGCAGATTTGCATATTCCATAAAGCAGCCGGTTGTGCTGTCGAAGCAGACTTCAAATCGGTTTTGCATCAGAATTTCATTTGTTTTTGCCGCAATATCATCCGGAACTGCATTTGACCGGACAATTTCATTTTCCACCTGTAAATCTTCTGGAAAGGTTTCTTTCAGTTCCTCTGGAAGTGATGCAACAGGAAAAAATGAAAGCGATGTTGTTTCTTCGACACATCCGGCAGAAAGAGCACATACACTTCCGAGCAACACACAAAACATCAGATTTCTGAAAAAGTTTTTTTTCACACTAATTCCTCCATTATTTTTTTGTTTTCATCCAGAGCCAGCCCCCAGCCTTCCCATTTCCAGAAAGTACAGCTTCCGTCCGGAGCAGTAATACAGAAAACACCGTTTTTATCTATCGAGATGGATTCTCCGCTGACAGGCATGGCAGAAGACATCCACTTTGGTTTGAGCCTGTCAGTTCTGGAGAGATTCCAGTCATAAATAAAAATATGTTCAGAATAGGCAGCTTTATCATCCTGTTCTTTCCAGAACGGCTGATACTGCCCGAAACTTCCGCCTTTCCAGACATGCAGAATGACATCTTCTGCATGATTATAATCAATATCACAGAAAAAGCAGTCAACAACAAGCCAGTCGTCATCGGACTGATATAATTTCTGTCTGGCAGAATCCAGAATTGAAAGAGAACCATTTCTGAGACAGTAGGTTACTGTTTCTGATTCTGTTCCGTTACAGAAAGAAGCACTTCCCTGTTTTTCCTGTAAAGTTACCCAGTACGGCACTTTTTGGCAAAGATTTTCAGTATGTGTCAGTATCCCTCCACAAACCCAGAATACAGCAGAAATTGCCGTCACAAGCAGAAAATAAGGCTTAATAGGGTGTATATTCATAGACAATATCAGAATACCACCATGGTATTTGTGTTCTGGGGTCATTGGGATTATCATATTGATTGAGAAGTTCACGCCATTCTGCATCTGTCAGACGTTCGCTGATTGGCTGGGTGAACTGATAGAACGAATAAACCGAACCGGAAGCCAGTTTCAGTTTGCCGTCCACTTCTACAATCACAGTAATTTCCAAAGGCTTGCCTGTTGCGACTTCGAGGCAGCTGCCGTTCGGGTCAGTGGCAATATCTGCCACAATCGGACAAGGATGATTCATTGGTCGATGAAAACTTTCGTCCGGATATTCGGCATCCATGACTTCTTCCCAGAAATGTTCGAGCTGACCGCCATAAGTACGGATTAAATCAAATTCCTGCTCTGTCGGCAGTTCACCAGAAAGTTCCTTCACAGCAATTGTTTTCAGCTGACTGGAAAGTTCTTTCAGAATCTGTAAATTCTGCTGGTCTGCCTGATCAATGAGTTCATAGCTGGTCAGGCCAAAAGACATGGCATCCACAAGGGTATATAATCTGGAGAAAACTTCCGGTTCGGCTTCGACATAGCCTCTGTCATCCTTCCATTCGCTGTCACCACCGCCCATTTCTCCCATAATCTGTTTAGAATACAGAATTGTGTCATGCTTGAGTTCTGCATAGATGCCTTCAAACGAAACAAGAGCTTTTTTACGCCATTCTTCCGTTCGCATAAATTCCGGATAAGATTCATCTTTTTCTTCCAGAACAGGCATGAGCGTATAAATCCATGACGAATACAATGTCGAATTCCATTCAGAATAGGGAGCTTCCCTGACAGTCTGTCTCAGAGCATTGATATGATTTTCATAATCAGGATATATTTCTGCTCCTTCTGCTTTGGCATAGGAAAGAGCTGTATCCGAACCGAGTGCCGCCGGAAAATCAAGAGCATCCGGTAAAAGTCTTCTTTCGCCGGACGAAGTTTCATCAAGCTGACGGTAGACAAGCTGCGTAAAACATGCTTCATCAATCGAGAATCTCTGTCCCATAAAACGAAAGCCTTTCTGTTTGGCATCATGTTCTTCATCAGAAACCGAATCCGAAACAGGAATCGAATTGATTGCCGGAGCAGGCAGTTCAGCACAGGCCTGACAGAAAGATGTCCACAGGTCATCTTTTCCGACCAGAGCCGTTACATCGGAAGTATCTCCGTAAATGGCAGTTATCAGCGGACGAAGTTCACAATAGCCGATGTCATCCGAAACTCCGGCAAAGAAAGATGTTACAGCATAAATTTGTTCCCATTTTTCGAGAGCCTCGCCCTGCATTCCCATAGTAATCAGGACTGCGGCACGGTTAAGCATATCATCGTCCTGCTGGAATCCGATACGGCCGTACCACATCATAGCCTTGAAATAGCGTTTGAGTTGGTCTGATTCATCATAATAGCCCCGTGGCTTATACTGGGTATAATCTTCCATGAAATCTGGAATAATACTGCTGTAATTAATGCCTTCTGCATCAGAAACACGAGCCAGTTCTTCACCGACTTTCGCAGAGACTACATCCGGAACAGGGGTTTCCGGTTTCAGCAATGCCGCACCGACAGCAAAGAAAGCGAGTTCAGTTTCAGCAGCTTCTTCCCATTCTGTTCCCTGCAAACTCTGATAATGCATCTGTGCGGTTTGCAGCATCTGTTCTGAAACCTGAGACATTTCGTCATATAAATGCTCTTTTTCGATTTTTTTCAGCAGATGGGAAAAATAAAGATGATACGTATGCATCATAGAATCCACAGTGACATAATTGGGTTTTAGAGAATATCGGTTCTGTTCGTAGGTCTGGAAAAATTCATCTACATAGCCTTTTGACAAGACAAAGCCGTTTTTCTGAATCAGTTCTATTTCCGCATCATTCAGCCAAAAACCTTCTGTATCAACATTAGCCAGACCTGCATCTGACTTTTGATAGCTTACAACAGGGAGAATTGTAATTTCCTCAGGTTTGAAGTTATCTGTAATCAAAGAAGGTCTCGGCAGGTATGTGACACTCAGCGGAATGACCTCCGGTTTTTCGGAAGCACTAATTTCTGCTGAAGCAGAAGTTTCTGATTTAGGGGACATCAGTCCGTCATCTTCCGGAAGCTGACCGCATCCAGATATCAGCAAAGACAGCACAGGCACTAAAGCGAGTGATTTTTTTTTCATCAAATTTTCACCTCTTATTTATTTATAATAAATTATGACACATCAGATCCCTTTTTATTATATCTATAAATGAGCAAATTTGAAAAGTATTCGTCAAAATGCACAAAAGGAGTCAGTGAATCATGTCCAACAAAGCAGGAAGCGAGCCTCCATTTTGAGCGAAATGAAAAATAAAAGTAATTTGTT
>Ga0326511_10004499_pt1 | contig 11081 bp, 14 predicted proteins | sample 0_2496_0518_D_FD_203701 | JGI IMG/M metagenome (GOLD analysis project Ga0326511, IMG submission 203701) | Bovine rumen microbial communities from UC Davis, California, United States - 0_2496_0518 | ecosystem: Host-associated > Mammals > Digestive system > Stomach > Rumen | place: USA...
TCTTGGAAGCCAAGAAATCCTTGTTGAAGAAAATCAAGGGTTATGATGCCAAGGAAACCAAGGTCACGACCATTCCATCCGGCAAGATGGAAGCAGACGGCAAGACACCGATTCCGAAAATCAAGGAACAAGTCACGACAACCAAGCATGTTGCCCCGGACACGGGCGCAATCATCTTTGTGTTGACCAACGGCGACCCCGACCATTGGAAGAACCGCCAAAATGCGGAATTGACGGGTGCAAACGGCGAACCGCTTGTGAAGCCCGCCCGCGTCTTGACCAAGAAAGAAGCAAAGGAGTTTATGAAACAACTTGAAGATGAAGTCTAAATGAATAACCAAGTCCGAGACATCGACCTATTAAAGACGTGGTGTTTGTCAGACACATTGAACTTCACCCGGTATTTCTTCAAATCCCGGTTTCACAGAAAGTTCGTTGTCGGCAAGCACCATCGGATGATTGCGGACGCATTGAACGATGTCTTGGCCGGGAAAACAAAGAAACTTATCATCAACATTGCACCCCGTTACGGAAAGACAGAACAAGCCGTCAAGAACTTCATTGCGAATGGACTTGCCATGAACCCAAAGGCCAAGTTCATTCACCTTTCATATTCCGATGACCTTGCCCGTGACAATTCGCGTGGTGTTCAAGAAATCATGCGCGACCCGGAATTTCAACGTCTGTTTGACGCAAAGCCGACTTCACCGAACACGAAGAAATGGTTCACCAAGCAGGGCGGCGGGTTGTATGCCGTATCATCCGCCGGACAAGTAACGGGATTCGGCGCGGGTCTTGTTGATGAAGTCAAAGATGCCGAATCCGACAAAGAACTTGGCGAAGCCCTTGACGAATTTTTGCCGGAAATAGATTGCACGTCATTCGGCGGTGCAATCATCATTGATGACCCAATCAAGCCGGATGATGCCTTGTCCGCCCTTGTGCGTAACAAGGTGAACAACAAGTTTGAATCGACCATCCGCAACCGTGTAAACAGCCGAAACACGCCGATTGTCATCATCATGCAGCGTTTGCACGAACAAGACCTTTGCGGATTCTTGATGACCAAAGAACCCGGCGAATGGACGGTTCTTTCGTTGCCTTGCATCGAGAAAGACGAAGCCGGGGAACAACACGCCCTTTGGCCTTTCAAGCACACCTTAGAAGAATTGATTGACTTGCGCAAGAAGAACCCGTTCGTCTTTGATACGCAGTACATGCAGAACCCGAAACCATTGCAGGGACTTATGTACGAAATGGGCTTTTCAGAATATGCCATCCGCCCGGCAACGCAAAAGTGCGTTCGCAAGTGTTATGTCGATGTTGCGGACACGGGTTCGGACTACCTTTGCGCCATCATCTATGATGAAACGGAAATTGGAAACTTCATTGTTGATGTGCTTTACACGCAAAAGCCCGTTGAGTTCACGCAACCATACCTTGCAAAGATGCTGACTAAACACCGGGTTTCGCAATGTGTCATCGAAGCGAACAACGGCGGTCGCCTATTCAAGAACGCAGTCGAAAAAGAATGCCGCATCCTTGGCAACAACAAGACAAAGTTCACGGCATTCCATCAAAAGGACAACAAGCAACAACGCATTTTCCAAAATTCGGCGGATGTGCAAAATATCTGTTTCATGCCGCAAGGTTGGAACATCCTATTCCCGGAATTTTATCAAGCCATCACGGGTTACATGAAAGTTGGCAACAACGAACATGACGATGCCCCGGATGCCTTGACGGGTACGGTCGAGAAACGCAAGAAGAACGGGAACACAGACGTTGCCGGGCTTTTCGGGCGATAATCATACATCAAACAAATAAATTCAAGAACAAATGAAGATTCAAGAACTTTTCCCACAGACCGCGAACGGCGAATCCGCCGCAACCGCAAGTGACTACATTCAGAAATTGAAGTCACACCGTTATCTTGATTTGCCGGACGTTGAATCGGCAAACAAATCGTTGAATCCCAAGGAACACGACATCAACGACCCAATCTTGCGCCCGGACAAGAAAGTCAAGATTGACGCGGGCGATGACATGTCAAATGCGGAATCCGCCCGCAATGTGATTGACGTGACCGATGGAGAATCAGAGAACAAAGGCAATTACAGAACCGAAAAAGTTGCCCGTGTTGCCGTTGCCATTCAGAAACTAATCGTCAATCGCGCCGTGTCGTTCTGTTTCGGCAATCCCCCATCCTACAATGCAGCCCCGGAAAACGAGGGTCAAGAACTTGTCTTGAAAGCGTTCAACCGCATCATGTCGGATGTGAAGTGCAATTCGTTGAACCGCAAGATTGCCCGTTCCATTTTCAGTTACAAGGATGCCGCCGAATATTGGTTTCCATCGGAACAGAAAGCGAAACACAAGAAATATGGCTTTGAAACGCCTTTCAAGTTGCGTTGCGTTATCTTTTCACCCAAGAACGGCGATGTTCTTTATCCATACTTTGACGAATCCGGCGACATGGTGGCATTTTCACGCGCATTTGCCCATGTTGACGGCGAAAAGAACCGTTATGACTACTTTGAGACATGGACGGACGAAGAACATTGGCTTTGGTTGAACGGCAAGAACGGGTATGAAGTCGTTGAGGGATTTCCAAAGAAGATTGAAATCGGCAAGATTCCCGTCATCTTTGGTCATCAAGACCATTATGAGTGCGAAGATATTGACAAGTTGGTTGACCGCCTTGAAAAGTTGCTTTCCAACTTTGCAGACACCAACGATTATCACGCATCGCCAAAGATATTCACAACGGGCGACATCAAGGGATGGGCGAAGAAAGGTGAATCCGGCGCGGTCATCGAGGGCGAAGAGGGCGCAACGATGCAATATGTTTCTTGGCAGCAAGCCCCGGAATCCGTGAAGTTGGAAATCGAGACCCTTTTGAAGATGATATACACCATCACACAGACCCCGGACATTTCGTTCGATGCGGTCAAGGGTCTTGGCGCGATTTCCGGCCTTGCCTTGAAGTTGCTTTTCATGGATGCCCATTTGAAAGTGCAGGATAAGCGGGAAATCTTCGATGAATACCTACAACGCCGCGTGAATGTTGTCAAGGCTTGGATTGGCTACATGAACGGCAAGGTCAAGAACGATGCCGATGAACTTGACATCGAACCCGAAATCACGCCTTACATGCTGACAAGCGAGATTGACGAATTGAACTATTGGATGACGGCCAACGGCAACAAGCCCGTTATTTCGCAAGAAGAATCGGTTGCATCGGTTGGAATCAGCAAAAACCCGGAAATGACCATGCAGAAGTTGAAAGAGCAATCAGACCGGGAAAATTCATTCACCATCGGCGAACCAATCATTGATGATGACGATGATGATGACCCGAACAACCCGGCCAACAAGCAGAAACAGCCCGGAAAAGGCGGAAAGGGTGACGAGGAATGAAAAAGGTTCTTGCAATCATAACAATGGGATTGTTGCTTGCATCATGTAGGCAACATCCCGTTTCCGGCTATGTCGTTGGCAAACGTCATGTCACGGAACAAGACATCATCCGGGAAAACAACGCTTCACACCCGGCGGCATGGAAGCCCGTACACGAACGATGGGTTGTGTTTGTCGCCGATTCCTTGGGTGTTACACCATGTCATGTGAAGCCGGACACATACGAACGCATCAAAAAGGGCGATTTCGTGACCGTTAAGCAATTTGAATGATGGCTACAAGGAAAGTATCTACCAAGCAAACGAAAACGCCGTCACGGGCAAAAGAAACGGGTTTGTGCAAAGATTGCATTCATTCCGGCAACCGAATCGAAAAAGATGTCAACGGCGAATTTTTCATGTGTTGGTGTCCGTTCCACAGATGGGCGCGGTTCTTGCGGCATGACACATGTGAACATTTTGAGTTGAAGAAAGAAGATGATGCCCCGGATTTATTGCATGAAGTGCGCGAATTTCCGTGAATATGGCGGTTTGTATTGGGAATGTCTCGCAAAATGGACTTCACCAAGTACAGAACCGACACACCGATGCAGATTTTTTGAACCAATAAAGCGAAAAGAACGATGACAACACCAAAGAACAAATGCAGGATGTGCAAGCATTGGAAATTGGCTTGCGGCCAATACTATTGTGACATCGTTTCAAAGGTAAGCCCCGGCGAATTGGCGGCGGCAAGCCGAAATGAATGTAACTATTTTGAAAGTCGTTGAATATGGCAAAGAGATACAAGGCAACAAGGTTTTCCATTGAGGGATTCGACACGGCGCATTATCAGACAACCGAACAATATGCCCGTTTAGTTGATGAATTATTCAGCCGGGCAACGGTTGAAATCACAAATGCGGCGGCAAAAGGGACGTACAACCCGGACGTTCCTTTCTCATTCGCAGATTATCCGGCATTGAACGGCCTTGTTCAAAAGGTCGGCAACCAACTTGCGGCCAAGGTTCAAGCGGTCATTGAACAAGGGTCACGCAACCAATGGTTGTTTGCTTGCAAGAAGAATGACGGCTTCATCAAGTCTATCTTTGACACATCGAAGTTGCCGAAATCCCAATTGCGCAAGATGCAAGACCGAAACCTTGATGCCCTTTCCACATTCCAAGGCCGCAAGGTTGACGGGATGGACTTGTCGCAACGTGTATGGCGGACGGTTGGCCAATACAAAACGCAATTGGAAACCGCCCTTGACGTTGGACTTGGAGAGGGTCGAAGCGCACAACAATTGGCAAGGGATGTCAAGCAGAACTTGAAAGAACCGAACCGCCTTTTCCGGCGTGTCCGGGATAAACGCGGCAATCTGCAACTTTCCAAGGCTGCAAGGGCTTTCCATCCGGGACAAGGTGTCTATCGTTCAAGCGTGAAGAACGCGCAACGTCTGACAAGAACCGAAATCAATATGGCATACCGTGAAAGCGATTGGCAACGATGGCAAACGCTTGATTTCGTTGTTGGTTTTGAAGTCCGCCGTTCCAATCACGAACCGAAATGCAAGTGTGACTTGTGTGAACGCCTTGTCGGACGTTACCCAAAGACATTCAAGTTCACCGGGTGGCATCCGCAATGTATGTGTGTTTGTGTTCCTATATTGATGGATGATGAAACATTCGACCAAAACGAACTTGCAGACTTGAAAACAGCCTTGCACGGCAAGGAATATCAGAAGCAAGCAGCCAAGAACGAGGTGACAGACGTTCCACAAGGATTCAAGGATTGGGTCGCCGACCATGTTGACGCACAAGAAAATTGGGGTTCAACGCCTTATTTCATCCGGGACAACTTCAAGAACGGCAATTTGAAAGATGGTTTGAAAATCAAGATGCCGACCGTTGACGAATCCGGGAAAATCGAGTATCACAAGCCATTTGAAACACTTTCAGACAAGCAGCAAACGGAATGGTACAACTTCATTTCGGATGAAATGGACTTCTATGAACTTGAAAGGGCTTGCAATATGTACGGCGTTGATTATTCGTCTTGGGAAAACATGTACAAACACGCCGATGACTTCAACGAATATTGGCGCAAGAACGAAATCATTGCAGAACGCAAGCGCATTGAAGCCGTATTGATGGCCAAGATTGCCGCCGCCAAGAAGCAAGCGGAACTTGGTGTTGCAGAGTTCGACAAGGTTGTTCAAGAAGCGGTCGGATGGATTGGAAGTCTTAAATCGCAACAAGACTACATTCACCAAGAATTGCGTGACCAAGCCGGGGAAAAATACCCGAATTATGTGTCTTTCCTAAATTCCATCAAGGGCGGTTCAATGGATGTCGTGAAGATACGCGAAAAGATTGCCTTGGCAAAGTCAGACTATGCGGACGCAATCACAATGGCAAAGAACACAATCGCACAATATGGAAAGGATGTCGATGTCACGAAGTTGCAAGCATTGGTGAACGAGCAACGCACGGAAATACGAAATTCATTGCGTATCACCAACGAGATTGTCAAGGAATGTAAGGCGGTCAAGGATGCTTTCGATACAAAGCAGAACGGCGCATTGTCCCCGGTTGTGACAGAGTTGAAAAAGAAGAATGTCGATTATCTTGAAGTCAAGGACTTGGCAAAGGAACAAACGACCGATGAAATCATTTCCCGTCTTGGCGGCGGCGACTTGACAAAGGGTTCTTGTTCGTCATTGGCGTTCGCGTTTGCGGCCAATCGCGGAAAACTTGATGTTCTTGACTTTCGCGGTGGTGATTCGCTTGAATACTTTTCAAGAACAAGCAACATCGCGGATATTGTCACAAAGGTTGGCGGCGTTCGCCAATTCAATGCGTCCGGCTTGGATATGATGAAGCAAACAGAGATTGGAAAAGAATACTATCTTTCCATCGGGCGACACGCGGCCATTGTCCGGCAAGTATCAAAGGGGAAATATGAATACCTTGAATTGCAGTCCGGGCGTGAAAACGGCAACGGATGGAAACCGCTTAACGGTTCGGTCTTTGGAAGTCGCTTTTCTGCAAGGGGTCGTTGTTGGTCGGCGGAAATGGTCGAGGTTTCAAAGTTGTACAATGAACCATCATTCCGAAAGGTCGTTGGATATATCAACACGGCGGCGGACAAGCAGAAAAAAGGAAAATGGGGAACAATCAAATGACGTTCCCCACTTTCTTCATTTCCTATCCGAAAAGAAATCCGCCCAATACGGGTTTTCCTTGTCGAAGATTTCCTTTTGCCGTTTCGTCAACTTGTGTGGATAGTCTGCAAACATGTTGAAGATATTCACCTTGTCGAACGTGAACAGCCATTCACCGCGTGTTTCCGGGTCATCGACCCACCAAATCACATCGGAATCTTTGTTCTTGATGAATTTGTACTTTGCCATATCTGTTTACTTTGCCCGGTTTCCTTTCTTTCGGTGCAACACGCCCTTTCGGATGATGCACTTTCGGTTTTCGTATGGGTGAACGTGTGTCAAACCATATCCCCAAAGGGTTGTTTTGGCAACGCCGACTTGTTCAACGGTGAAAATGTCATAAATCGCGGTTATTGACCCGAAATAATGGTTTTCGCCGGATTCCTTGAATTGTACATGATAGATTGTTTGTCCGTTGCTCATATCAATGTTTGATTTTTGAATTGTAAAACGCATCGCGGCAATTGTTCGTCATCTTTTCTTTGATGGATTCACCGATTTTCCTTGCAAATATCATCGAAAGTTTATCCACAAGATAGAAATCATCCGGGAATGATGACATATCAAAGTCAAAGCATTCGCGGTTTTCACCCATTACAGACACGACAAACACGCCGCATGTTTGAATTTCAATGGAAAGATGCCATTCTTCATGCTTGAAAATCGTTTTCCTTGGGTATGGGCTTGATTCCACAAAGACAAAACCCATGCGGGAAAGTGCGCAACCAAACAGATATTGGCCTATTTCATCCAAAAGACCCTTTCCGCATCGTTGCCATTCATAACTTGCCACATATTCCCCGGATATGTCTTTCGTTTCATCCCTTGCGGCTTTCAGATATTCGACAACATCTTTCAAGTTTTGGAAGATGAAAGAACCATTTGCAAGGTCAATGCACAACTTTCGGACTTCATCGTCTGTTGCGCTTTCCCATGAATCACACCCGGAACATGAACCGTAATAGTCGTTATATATCACGAAGCGACCATCCGGCAACTTCACGCAAGTTGCGACCATTCCTTGATAATCGTTTTCGTTATAGTGTCCGATTACCTTTGCTCCTTTGTACAACCCTTTCATTTGGTCATCATGTCCGCCCGCGTATCTATCCATCGGCATGATATGTTCCCAATCAATCAACGATTGCATGGTGTCTGATATGATATACTTCTTTTCCATGTCACTTGTCCTTTCTGATTGTCCGTTCGTCAAAGATGAACAATGACAACGGTTCTTTGGTTGCATGTTTCTTGACCATCTTGAACAATTGGCGGTCAAGGTTGCGCAAGCGTTTCAAGGCTTCACGGGGTTGCCAATTGAACGCGGGCATGACTTCATTGTCCGCCATATAGATTCCGCCTTGTTTGGGTTCGTAATGGGCAAAGGCAACAATCTTTCCATCGTTGATGAACACGGTGTCGGTGATTGCGCCATTGACCTTGCGGGACAACGCTTCACATCCGGCATAATATTCATGGATGGCCTTTTGCTTTTCCATAAATTCCGCCGTGCGTTTCCTCACTTCTTGGAAGTTCCCGGCCAAGTCCTTGCGGATGGCCGCAATGTCAATCGGGTCGTTCCCGGTTGCAACGTCAAATTTCAGCGTTCCGGCAACAAACATGCGCAACGCCTTTTCGATGGTTGTCTTGTCGGTCAATTTGTCGTAAAGTTGGCCAACGAATGCGGCATCAAGATTGTATTTGGCCGCAAGTGATTTCAATTCTTGTTCATTCATTTGTTTATCTGTTTTTGATTGTGAATTACCATTTGGGTTTTGTGGGTTTTATTGAAAACCACTTGGGTTTACGTTTTCCAAACACCCATGTATCTGAAATAAACGGTTGTTGGTGTTACCTTGTCGATTTCAAAACCGAAACACTTGTCTTGCCATTCGGTCGAAACTTCGATGCCGAACACATATCCGCAAGGTTCGTTTTCCCGTTCTTTAAGACGTTTTTCGATTATCTTCATGTCTGTGTATGAATCCGGGAACAAACGCTTGTATTCTTCAATATGTTCGGCAAGGTCGATGCAGTTGTCAATCAAGATGTTCATTTCTTCATTCGGTGTAAGTTTATAAATTCAACGCAGTTCTTGGCGAAAGCCCTAATTGTCGCCCCTTGGTGGCTGACATTCCCGGATGTAAGACGTTCGCTTTTCTCTATAACACCACCGAACCATTCAATCGCCCGGTCAAGAAGAACGGAATCCGATTCGTAATAATGTTCTTTCATTGGGTTTTCAAAGGCATATCGGAACACAACGCCCGGTTGTCCCGGTTCAAGGCTTTGTTGCGGTTCGACCTTGCCTTTCAGAATCAAATCAACAACCCTTTCATGGTTGCCGTTGGTGTCAATGAACAATTCGCGTGAAAAGGAGAATTGGAAGTTGTCAAGGATGGCCAACAACTTCAAGCGCAAGTCACGCTTGTTCTGTTCCGTGCGAATCAGATTGTCAAGAAACGCATGTCTTTGTTTTTGCGTCATCGCGTCAAGTTCTGCAATGAACGCGGTTTTTTGTTCTTTTGTCATAATGTTGCGAATTTGTGGGCGGGTGTTGCATCCCCGCCCGGTTATTATTTGAGTGAAAAGTAAAACATCGAACCAACCTTTGCCGTCCCGTTGTCGTGAACCGTGCGAAGATAACTTGCAACTTGATTCCGGGTGATTTCATCCATCTTGTCCCATGTCACAACGGTTGTTTCCCGGTTGAATCTTTCTTCGATGCGAACGAAGTGCAATTTGTAGGTGTAACGGGATGAATCTTGAATGTGGTTGTATGACCAAAGTTTCTTGACCAACACGCCATTTGCGCCGTCAACGTATTCACTAATGCCGGGGCAATAGAAAGTCACGTCATGGAAGTTGTGCTTGTAGCCCTTTTCGCTATGATTCGCAATGTTCAACAGATTGTCAACGATTGCGGTTTTCTTTTGTTGCTTGTTCATATTCAATGATAGTTTGTTGTTGTCACGATTTTGGTATATTACTTAATGGCCTTGATGATTTCATCTTCCATTGCAAGGGCAAGGTCGAGGTTTGCGCCTTGAACGTCCCAATCGAAAGGAACATCCGCCGTTCCCATCAAGCCTTTGTTGTTGAGGGTGAAGAACACACAAGCGGCATCCGTTGCGTCCATTTCTTCTTTGTTGTCCCAAAACTCACAGATGATGAAAGTCGTTGTATCTTCATCAACCCCGTAATCTTCAAATTCATAACGTGGGATGGCATTCTTGCGTTCGCGGATTTTGAAACCCTTGACGCGGAACTTCCAATCGTCATCAAACTTGACGGTCTTGTTCATGTACTTGGTTTCGACCAAGTTCTTGATTGCGTTTTTGAGTTCTTTTGTAGTCATAATCTTGTAAATTTAGAATGTTAGATGTATTATAGTGCTACAAAGGTACATATTATATTTAATAGAACAAGCAAAAAGCCCGGAAATTTTCACTTGAAAGGTGATTTTTAACATTTCCGGGGCATTTTGCCATTGATTTAGCCGATTTTGACCGTTCTTTCGGTCACTAAATAACGGATGTGGGGTTGAACAAAGTCGGAGTATTCCGCCGCCCAAATCACCCTTGCATGGATGAACCGGGGTTGACCATCTTCGATGTAGGTTTCAAAGCCCTTGGCGGTCATGTCGCAATGGGTGCAACGAACCTTTGCTTGGTCGATGCCGAACCCTTGGCATTTCTTGGTCAACTTGACGATTCCTTGTTCCCATGACTTTTCAAGTTCTTCTTTCATGTCTGCAAGGTAGAAGTCCCGGTTGGCATAATTGTTCGCTTCATCATAAATGATTTCATTGCAACGGCCTTTGATGGCTTCAAGAACCTTGATTGTCCGGCGATGCTTTGATGATGTCCCGTAACGGTCGAACCATTGCAAGGCAGAAATCGCACGGCGGCGGCGTTCGGTCATCATTGGTGTTCTTTCCTTGATGATGTCGTAATGCTTGCCGAACCATTTCAACATGCGGTCGAACCATACATCCCGGAAATCGGCCATTGCACCCCGCAAGGCTGTTTCAAGGGCGTTGTCGTAATTGTCGGCATCCGCCTTGGCCTTTGCTTCAAGTTCTGCAAGTTCTGATTGCAGACGGGCAAGGTTGCGTTCCTCAATTCCCTTGTTCTTGGTGTTGTCGTTGATGTAGTCGCAAGCGTTGGTGATTTTGAATGATGCTTCAAAGCCGATGGCATCCCGGATGGATGCGGGCAATGAATATTCTTTCCAAGTGTAGCGGCCATTTGTGTTTTCCTTGACGATGATGTCATCAACACAGATGTTCAAGCCGGACTTCTTGTTCGCGGCGGCGATTGCCTTGTCCCGGCGTTCGGTGTACATTGCAATCTTGCGGTCGAAATCGGCAATGCGCTTGGTTGCCGTTTCAATCTGTTTGGTGATTTGCTTGATAGTTGCCATATTCGTTATAGATTTAGAATTATAGAATTATA
>Ga0326511_10004500_pt1 | contig 11080 bp, 10 predicted proteins | sample 0_2496_0518_D_FD_203701 | JGI IMG/M metagenome (GOLD analysis project Ga0326511, IMG submission 203701) | Bovine rumen microbial communities from UC Davis, California, United States - 0_2496_0518 | ecosystem: Host-associated > Mammals > Digestive system > Stomach > Rumen | place: USA...
AACTGCTCCAATATGCGTTGGAGAAAGCTAAAGAGATGGGTATCGGTCTGATTCAGATGGAAGGAAATATCGAGTTCTATCGTCATGCAGGCTTCGACTATGCCAGTAAACTGAAGATTCATTATCATACTGAACCGATGGAGCAGCGAGAGCAGAGTGATGCTTGCATCGACTCTGCCGAGCGACAGAGGTCGACCGAAGGTCAACCACGAGAGACAGAAGTACCATATTTCCTTGCCCAAGAGTTGATTCCCGGCTATTGGGGCAACCGTGAGGGGACCTATTGCCCGCCCAAAGGCTACTTCGTTGCTGATGAGAATCCAGAAGCTCTCGAGGTATATGAAGCTACCTTCCCAAAGAAAAAAAAGGCATTCCAAGAGGGTCAACTTCCTCAGTTCTGCCAGAGTTGTGGCTTGCCCCTGACACGTATCGAGGACTGCGGCACAAACGCCGACGGCAGCATCAATTATGACTACTGCCAGTATTGCTATAAGGATGGCAAGTTCCTGCAGGAGTGTACAATGGACGAGATGATTGAGCATTGCGCTCAGTTTGTGGATGAAGTCAACAAGAACATGCCCCACCCCATGTCTAAGGAAGAGTACATAGATATGATGCGAGGCTTCTTCCCGATGCTCAAGAGATGGAGAAAATAACAAAGCAAACGCCTAATATCCTGTCAGCATCGCGAATTGCATTGTGTCTGCCATTGCTTTTGGTGGATGTGATGACTATACCTTTTTGGATACTTTACTTAATAACAGGCATAACTGACATGCTGGACGGTTTTCTGGCAAGGAGATGGAGCGTGGAGAGTCAATTCGGGGCAAGATTGGATAGTTTGGCAGACTTCGTGTTTGTCTTGACAGTAGGATATAAGTTGTTTCCGTGTCTGAAACTGCCTGCTACGCTGTGGATGATGATAGGACTTATTGCGCTGTTGAAAACAGCCAATGCTGTCAGTTCTTATGTGCTAAATAACAGGATAGAATTCCTACACACCAAAGCCAACAAATTGACTGGTTTCTTTCTTTTTATTGGCATGATGACTATCGGGCAGTCATACTTCGTCCCTGTAGCATGGGTGATTGCTTGCGTCGCCCTCTTTGCAGCAATTCAAGAGGGGCATTATATTCGTAGCAAATAGAATGAAAAGCGTGCCGGATTGTTCTGGCACGCTTTTCTATTGACGTCGGACAGTGAGTTATCCGATTTCAATCTGTCTGCTCACTTTCACCTGTTCCTGTTTCTGCTTCGGCAGTTCAACCGTCAGCACACCGTTCTCCACACGGGCTGCAATCTGATCTTTCACCACATCATCGGGCAGAATCAGTGTCTGTTCGAACTTCGTGTATGAGAATTCACGACGCAGGTAGCGGGTAGACTTGTCCTCCTCCTTCTTTTCCTGACGGTTCTCCATCTTGATGATCAGGTTGCCCTCATCGTTGATGTGAACATTAAAGTCTTCCTTGGTCATTCCTGGGGCAGCCAATTCAACGGTATAGCCCTTGTCTGATTCCTTTACGTTGATAGCTGGTGCCGTTGCGTTTGCCTTCGGCATAAAATCAGTGTTGAAGAAATCGTTGAATACTTCAGGCAGCCAAGCTGCATTACGTCTCATCATAGGTGTCATCATAATTGTGTCCTCCTAATTGTTTATTTTTGAGTTATACATGTTAATTGTTTCTGAGCTTCATTGCGTTGCTCATTAACTCAATAGGCAACAAGGATGCCAACATGGAAAAGACAGACAAAATGACAGAAACAGCAGACAGATTGGCAGAAGTAGGCTATTTTTCGTCACGTCCCAAGATGGGTAACGACACATGATAGCGCACGGCGAGGAAGCGAATGATGCATACCACGAGGAAAGTGAGGATGGCCGTCAGCTCGGCAGGAATCTGCACTTCCAGACAGCACCAATAGACAATGCCACCCATAACACAGGCCATTGCATATATCTCTCGCTGGAAGATGACTGGCTCGTTATTGAGAAGAACATCACGAATAACTCCACCCGCCGAACCCGTGATGCAACCCATGATGATAGCCACCCAGAAAGGTTGTCCGAAGAGCAGACTCTTCTGGATTCCGGCAATGGTGAAAAGGGCAAGACCAAAGGTGTCGAAGACGAACCATGCATTCTTCAGCGGTTCCATCCAGCGACCAAAAAAGGCTACGGTGAGCAGGGCCAATGCGGTACAGATGATATAAGCAGGAGTTGTCATCCAGAATGGCGTGGTGGTAAGCATCACGTCACGGATGGTACCGCCACCTATAGCAACGGCAATACCACAGACATAACCGCCAAACCAGTCAAAATGTTTCGCAGCAGCATGACGGATGCCCGAAATGGCAAAAGCAAAAGTGCCAAGCATCTCAATGATGCTGATAATCAAACCTTCATTCATCAACTCTCGATTCTCAGTTCTCTATTCTCAACTTCCATTCTCACTTAAATCTCTCCCCCCAGTAGTTGACCATCCGTTCGTAGAGTTTCTCCTCGGCAGGACTATGCTGACCTTTCCAAAAGCGAGCAGACTGCAGTTCATCAGGCAGATACTGCTGCGAGGTGAAATGTCCTGGGTAATCATGGGGATACTTATAGCCATCGGAATAGCCCAGGTCTTTCATCAGGCTGGTAGGTGCATTACGCAGATGGAGCGGTACTGGCAGATTGCCCGTTTCACGAACAGTGGCAAGGGCGGCATCAATACCCAGATAGGCTGAATTACTCTTAGGCGAAGTAGCCAGATAGACAGCGGCTTCTGCCAGTGCAATACGACCTTCAGGCCATCCTATCTTCATCACTGTATCAAAGGCGGCATTTGCCAGGAGCAGCGCATTAGGATTAGCAAGTCCTATATCTTCAGCAGCCGAGATTACCAGACGTCGGGCAATGAACTGCGGATCTTCGCCTCCTTCAATCATACGAGCCATCCAGTAGAGCGCCGCATCTGGATCACTACCACGGATGCTTTTGATGAAAGCAGAGATGATATCGTAGTGCATCTCGCCATCCTTATCATAAGCAAGAGGATTCTGTTGCAACCGACTGACTACCAGTTCATCGGTAATCACCACATCACCACTCTCAGCCTCAACCACCAACTCTAGGATATTCAGCAACTTGCGCGCATCGCCACCGCTATAGCGCAGCAAAGCCGACGTCTCACGCAGTTCGATATGACGGGTTTTCAAGATGACATCTGTCTCAATAGCACGCTTCAGCAACAACAGCAGGTCATCTTTCTCCAGCGACTTCAGTACATAGAGCTGACAACGGGAAAGGAGCGGCCTAATAACCTCGAACGACGGGTTCTCTGTAGTGGCACCTATCAATGTCACGATGCCCCGCTCAACGGCCCCCAGCAACGAGTCTTGCTGCGACTTGGAAAAACGATGAATCTCATCTATAAATAAAATAGGTGAAGCCTCATTGAAAAAGCGCGTCTTTTGTGCCTTCTCAATGACATCACGCACATCTTTGACACCACTGGTAACGGCCGACAGCGTATAGAAGGGCGTCTCCAAGCGGTTGGCAATAATCTGCGCAAGCGTGGTCTTACCCACACCAGGAGGTCCCCAAAGGATAAACGACGATATACGCCCTGCATCTATCATGCGGCGCAACACTGCCCCCTCGCCAACCAAATGCTGCTGTCCGATATAATCATCGAGCGTGCGAGGACGGAGTCTTTCAGCTAACGGTTGTGACATAACGGGGGACAAAGGTACGATTAAGTGAGCGAAAAAAAACAACTTGGTAGTTAAATGGAGTTAAAGATTTGTACTTCTTTCAGCAATAACCAAATTAAGAGGCAAAGATTTTGTAAATTTGCAGTCGTTAGCAAACAGAATTATCAATTGTCATCAGGACAACATAACATTTATTCAAGACACCACTTATGGCAAAAATCACAAAAGAGGATGCCCTCCTGTATCATGAGAGCGGACGTCCGGGAAAAATTGAAGTGAAGCCCACCAAGGCTTATCGTACACAAACAGACCTCTCGCTGGCCTATTCGCCTGGCGTGGCATACCCCTGTCTGGAAATTCAGGACAATCCGGACAATGCCTATCGATATACTGACAAGGGAAACCTGGTTGCCGTCATCTCAAACGGTACGGCCGTCTTGGGACTCGGTGATATTGGCGCCATGAGCGGAAAGCCCGTCATGGAGGGCAAGGGACTGCTTTTCAAAATCTACGGCGGTATAGACGTCTTTGATATCGAAGTCAACGAGAAAGACCCTGAGAAATTCTGCGAAGCCGTAGAGCGCATCGCCCCCACCTTTGGCGGTATCAACCTTGAAGATATCAAGGCTCCCGAATGTTTCTATATTGAGGAGCGCCTTAAGAAGACACTCGACATCCCCGTGATGCACGATGATCAGCACGGTACAGCCATCATCTCTGCCGCAGGATTAAAGAACGCGCTCGAAGTGGTGAAGAAGGATATCAGGAAAGTGAAGATTGTGGTCAACGGAGCCGGTGCTGCCGCCATCTCCTGCACCAAACTATATATGGCACTTGGTGCACAGAAGGAGAACATCCTGATGCTCGATTCAAAGGGCGTAATTACCAGCGACCGCGAAGGACTGAACGAACAGAAACGATTCTTCGCCACCGATCGCCGAGACGTACACACGTTGGCAGAAGCTGTCAATGATGCCGATGTTTTCGTGGGCTTGTCAAAGGGTAACGTACTCTCAAAGGAGATGGTGAAGACAATGGCAAAGGATCCCATCATCTTCGCACTGGCCAACCCAGTGCCTGAGATTTCCTACGAAGATGCAATGGAGGCACGTCCAGACGTACTGATGTCAACTGGCCGTACCGACTATCCCAACCAGATCAACAACGTAATCGGCTTCCCCTACATCTTCCGCGGCGCACTTGACGTTCACGCTACAGCTATCAACGAGGAGATGAAGATGGCTGCCGTACTTGCCATTGCCGATTTGGCCAAGAAGCCTGTACCCGATGTGGTAAATGATGTGTATAAGGTGAATAACCTGAAGTTCGGACGTCAGTACTTCATTCCGAAGCCCGTTGACCCCCGACTCATCTCGGAGGTGTCTGCCGCCGTTGCAAAAGCTGCCATCAAGAGTGGTGTAGCCCGCAAGCCCATCGAGAACTGGAATGCCTACAAACGTTCACTCAGTGTCCTGTTGGGGCAGGAAACGAAGATGACACAGAAGATGTACTCAACGGCAGCTGCCCACCCACAGCGTGTGGTCTTCGCAGAAGCCGTTCACCCCACAATGCTCCGTGCAGCTGTACAGGCTCATTCAGAAGGCATCTGTCATCCAATCTTGTTAGGTAACGACGAGGTGATCATGAAAATGGCAAAGGAACTCGACCTGAATATCGAGGGTATTGAAATTGTCAACCTACGTCACCCCTCAGAGCAGGAGCGCCGCGAGCGCTATGCACGTATTCTCACAGAGAAACGCCAACGCGATGGCTATACCTTCCAGGAAGCGAACGACAAGATGTTCGAACGTAACTATTTCGGTATGATGATGGTAGAGACGGGTGAAGCAGATGCCTTCATCACTGGTCTCTATACGAAATACTCGAATACGGTGAAGGTTGTCAAGGAGGTGATTGGCATTCGTCCGCAGTACAAACATTTCGGTGCTATGCATATCATCAACTCACCCAAGGGTACACTCTTCCTTGCCGATACGCTGGTCAATGAGAATCCGGACGCTGAAACACTTTTCGATATTGCCAAATTGGTGTCTAAGTCTGTGAAATTCTTCAACGTGAAGCCCGTAGTGGCTATGATTAGCCATTCAAACTTCGGTTCGAGTCAAAGTGACGGCGCACAGAAGGTGAAACTTGCCACAGAGATGATGCAGGAGCGTTATCCTGACCTTCCCATCGACGGCGAGATGCAGCTGGGCTTCGCACTTGATAAGGAGTTGCGTGACCATCAGTACCCCTTCACCCGTCTGAAAGGCAAGGATGTCAACACGCTGGTATTCCCCAACCTGACCTCAGCACGCTCCAGCTACAAGATGCTTCAGATGCTGGATGCCGACGTGGAAATCATCGGTCCGATTCAGATGGGTCTGAACAAGCCTATCCACTTCATCGACTTCGGTGCAAGCGTACGCGACGTGGTGAATATCGTGGCTGTTGCTGTGATTGACGCATACGTGGATAAAATCAAGACCCGTATTTCGCGTAACAAAGCCGTTCGCGAACTGGATGCAATATAAAAAACACCGATGAACGAACCTGCTGTTTACAATGTAATCGTCTCATTGGCCTCAAACCAAGAACAAGAGAAGCACTTGCGTGAAGCCCGACAGCGACTTGCGCAGGTGCTTACTGACCTCATCTTTACTGAGGCTATCTGGACAGAGCCGATAGGGGCATCACAGCGGACAGAATCGAGAGAAACATCACGGCAGACAGGAACAGCAGGCGACTTTCCCCCACTCTACCTGAACCAACTGGTATATGCCAAAACCAGCTTAGAGGCCGAACAGCTGAATAGCCGACTCAAGGAGATAGAGATCAGCATGGGGCGAACAGAGGAACTGCGAAACAAAGGTATCGTCAACATCGATCTGGATCTGATGGAACACAACGGCACACGTTACCATCTGAAAGATTGGGAGCGCGAGTATGTGACTAAATTATTGAGAAGCACATGAAGCGAGGACTGGTGTTGGAAGGTGGAGCCATGCGAGGGCTATTTACGGCAGGTATCTGTGACGTAATGATGGAACAGGATGTATTGCCCGACGGTATCGTTGGTGTGTCTGCAGGAGCTGCCTTTGGCTGTAACATGAAGTCGCGTCAGGTGGGAAGAGCCATCCGCTACAACATGCGCTTTGCCAACGACAGCCGATACAGCGGAATCCGCTCACTGCTGACATCAGGCGACTACTTCAATGCAGAGTTTGCCTACCACATCGTTCCGCAGCAATATGATATTTTTGATGACAAGGCTTTCGAAAGTAATCCGATGGAGTTTACCGTGGTATGTACGGATGTTGAAACGGGTAAAGCCGTCTACAAACAGCTGACTCATGCCGACTACGACTGCTACGATTGGATACGTGCGTCAGCGTCTATGCCGATCATGTCGAAAGTGGTTGAACTGGAAGGCCATAAACTGCTGGACGGGGGCGTTGCCGACTCCATTCCGTTGGAATATGCGGAAAAGGAAGGATATGAAAGGAATGTGGTCATCCTTACTCAACCAAAGGGGTTCGTGAAGAAACACAACCCACTGATGCCACTCATGCGAATGTCGCTTCGCCATTATCCAAACATGATTGAGGCACTCGACAAGCGACATATCATGTATAACCAGGAACTGGCTTACGTGGAGGAAGCCGAGGCGCAACAACGCTGTCTGGTCATACGACCCGAAAAGAAAATACCCATCGGACACATCAGCCATGACCCACAGGAGATGAAAGGCGTTTACGAGATGGGACGTGAGACCGGAAAGGTCTATGTAGAACGAATCAAAGAGTTTTGGAGTGTAGAGTAGTTAGAGACTATTATTAATGATGAGAATAGATATTATTACCGTTTTGCCCGAAATGATTGAGGGCTTTGTGCACGAGAGCATCCTGGCACGTGCGGAGAAGAAAGGACTGGCGGAAATCCGTCTGCATAACCTTCGTGACTATACACTTGACAAATGGCGTCGCGTGGATGACTACCCTTACGGTGGCTCGGCAGGTATGGTGATGCAATGCGAACCGATAGACCGCTGTATCACAGCCCTAAAGAGTGAACGCGACTATGACGAGGTCATCTTTACATCGCCTGACGGAGAACGCTTCAACCAGCACATGGCTAACGAGCTTTCGCTGAAAGGGAACCTGATTATCCTTTGCGGCCACTATAAGGGAATAGACCAACGTGTACGCGATCACCTGATTACGAAAGAGATTTCAATTGGCGACTACGTGCTGACAGGGGGCGAACTGGCTGCTGCCATCATAGCCGACTCAATAGTTCGCGTTGTGCCTGGCGTTATCGGTGACGAACAGAGTGCACTGTCGGATTGCTTCCAAGATGATTTGTTGGCAGCCCCCATCTATACCCGTCCTGCCGACTACAAAGGATGGAAGGTTCCAGAGGTGCTGCTCAGCGGCAACGAGGCGAAAATCAGGGAATGGGAGTTGGAACAGGCACTTGATCGTACTCGAAGACTGAGACCAGACCTATTGGGAGAAGGCAAATAATCCAAAAGAGGCTGTATCGATTGATACAGCCCCTATTTTTTATACGCCTTCTTGTTCGTTTGCGTCTACATGCTCTTCATTGATATCGAAGATCTGTCCTTGCTTGATATCGATTTTTCCATTACGGTCAATCCACATATCCAGCGGAACAAACTCATCCTCACTACCTGGTCGACTGATGGCAGCACCGAACTTCAGTTTGTTGTCGTCAATGCCCTGGAAGACGATATTCTCCAGATAGCCATTCTCAAAGAAATCGTTATCTACATAGGAAGCGAATGCTTTCTTCGTAAACGTCTTCTTGAGGAACGAGGTCTTATTGCTACGTTCAACACTGATAGTCACCTTGTTGTCCACATACAGTTGTCCCGTCTCATCCTTCAGCTTGGGCAGAGAGTCATCGGCAGCACGCTGTACCGTAACGGTGTACTCTTTCTCAAGCCAAGCCACGCTGGTGCTTCTCACGTCAGGACGAAGGCTGATAGGTGCCTTCAACTCTTCGGTTACATACTTGGCAACAAAAATGTCTTCACTCTTTTTCTTTTCTTTACACGAAGTGACGGCAAGCGCCAGAGCTGCCACACATACGGATAGTAATAAAGGGTTTCTCATCATTGGGGTAATTCAAACTTAGAGCCTGTCTGTTGAATGAGATAGCGGCCATAGCGTTTTGGATAGCCGGGGCGGACCACACGTTTACCGATTCCTTCGGGTGTACGCAAGAAGACGCCATTCTCTTCAGGCTTATTAATCATATCGTTATATTTCACAATCAGGTGGAAGGCCAGTTTCTTCCATTCGTCCATCATCTCGTTGGCCTTGGATGCGGTATAGGCTGTAAGGTAGTCAATGCGGGCGTTGCCGGAAAGCAGGAGCGCCTTGTCTTCCACCTCTTTCTGAGCCTTGAAGTATGACTGATCCAGTGAGTCACGAACCTGTTGTAACAGGGGGAACATCAGTGAGTAACGGGGATAAACCATATTGCTCACCCAGTTCTGTACCCAGTAGGCATTATCCATCGAGAAAGTAAGTGCATCAGCATCTTTCGTATCATCATAGGGCTGAGGAACAGCCGTTGCACAACAATAGACAGGGGTATAGGGAACCATATTGCCATCATCATTGCCAAACCATAGCACACCGCCAATCTCACGGGGCAGCCATGAACGCATCTGAGCCACGTAAGAGAAAGAGGTCTGCTGGGTTGATGTAGGACGTTCGTTGAAATACTTCTTTCCGTCCACCTCGAAATAAAGTGGTGTAGGACGGTAGGGCATTTCCCAGATGCCGCCTCCCATGTCCTGATCGAGTGAGAATGGTGTTCCCTCGTAATGATCACGCATGGCTGTCTCAATATCGGCAACTGTCAACTTACGGTTAGGCTTCACCCAAAGGGGCATCGGCTCGGCTTGTGGATCATGTCCTTCAGCCCAAGGCAGATAGCGATCCATACCGTCAGCATAACGATTGAAGAAACTCCATACACGCGCATCACAGATACGTCGGCCGGAGAAATCGGGGAAGGCATAGGTATTGCAGAACGAGAAGTCGGCATCCTTACCATCGAACCATCCCATCTTCCGAGCATAGCTGACCACATTCTTCGAGAAGAGCACATTGCCCGACTTGTCCTTCATGTCGAAACGGCTGATACGGCTCTGGTTAGCGTGTCCGCAGATAGCATCGTCAGGAATACGAAGGGCGACCCAGACGGTACGTTCCTTCGACACTTTACGGTCACTTCCGCAGCCCATCATCTCCATAATCCAAGCCTCATTAGGGTCACAGATAGTAAAAGTTTCGCCCTCAGAGTTATAGCCGTACTGCTCAACGAGCGATGTCATTACCTGAATGGCTTCACGCGCAGTTTTTGAGCGCTGTAGAGCGATATAAATCAGTGAACCATAATCAATTATGCCTGTTGTATCAACCATCTCTTCGCGTCCGCCAAAAGTAGTTTCGCCAATGGTGACCTGCCACTCGTTGATATTGCCAATGACATTATAGGTCTCTTCTGCTTCCAGAATCTCTCCTCCATAAGCATGTGTATCCCAGTTGATCACCTTCCGCATCTCACCCTTCTGATGACGCGCTGCAGGATAGTGGGCCAATCCTATGAACATACCGTAGTCGTCAGCATTATAGGTACAGATGACCGAACCATCCTTGGAAGCCTGTTTGCCCACGATGAAATTTGTGCAGGCATCTGCATTGCTGGCTGTAAAAGGAGACAAGAAGAAGAGGACGAGTGCTGAGACGAAAGAAAGTTTTATTGTTTCTACCATAACGCTCGCTATCAAATCTTCAGTTTGGAACTATGGTCGGCCTTGAAGCTCATGTCAAGTCCTTTCACGCTATGGGTAAGGGCTCCAACAGAGATAAAGTCGACACCCTGTTCGGCGTAGTCGCGAATCGTCTCGAAGGTGATTCCCCCACTCGACTCTGTCTCATAGCGGTGGTTGATCAGGTCGACAGCCTTCTTTGTGTCGGCAACAGAGAAATTGTCGAGCATGATACGGTCGACACCGCCATGTTCCAAGACTTGGTTCAGTTCGTCGAACGAGCGTACCTCAATCTCAATCTTCAGGTCGAGTCCTTTTTCCTTGAGATAAGCATGACAGCGGTCTATGGCGTTGACGATACCGCCTGCGAAATCAATATGGTTGTCCTTCAGCAGAATCATATCGAACAATCCGATGCGGTGATTACAACCACCACCAATCTTTACTGCCTGCTTCTCCAGCATGCGCATACCGGGAGTAGTCTTACGCGTATCAAGAACGCGAGTGCCAGTACCTTCCAGGCGCTTTACGTAGCGGCTCGTCATCGTAGCAATGCCGCTCATGCGCTGCATG
>Ga0326511_10004501_pt1 | contig 11078 bp, 17 predicted proteins | sample 0_2496_0518_D_FD_203701 | JGI IMG/M metagenome (GOLD analysis project Ga0326511, IMG submission 203701) | Bovine rumen microbial communities from UC Davis, California, United States - 0_2496_0518 | ecosystem: Host-associated > Mammals > Digestive system > Stomach > Rumen | place: USA...
GCCTCCTGTCATCTCTTCCACTATGGCCCTGTAATCCTTGGCGGCGTTGCTCCGTGGGGCGTAGGTGTATATATCCTCCCGCACGGCCTGGGCTTCTTTGACGGCTGTACACTCCCTGATCCGGGTGACGTATATCCGTGAGTTTAGCGCTTCCGCTTCTGCTTGCATCATATCGGCAATATCACGGCTGATAACAGCCCTCCCGTTGTACCTGGTAAGCAAGACACCATCCACCTGTAGAGAAGGGTTACAATAGGCCTTTACTGTGTCTATCGTCTCCCTCAGGCGGGAAAGCGCCTCTAAGGAATAGTCATCAGCTTGGGCGGGTATAATCACCCTATCGGCGGCGGTGAGCGCGTTTACCGTGATAATAGAGAGGGCGGGCGGCGTGTCGATAATACAATAGTCATAGCTCCCGGCGATCCCTTCGAGCGCTTTCCTGAGCCTGTACTCCCGGCCCACCTTGGAAAGGGTAGGCTCCCGATCTGCTCCAGAAAGAGCGGGGGAGGAGGCTACTATATCCCCGTGGGCTGTATGCTGTATTGCTTCCCTGATCCCGGCCCTTCCTGTCATCACTTCCAAAGCATCAGCCCCCATCATGCCGGAGCTGTCCGCTTCCATCGTTCGGCTGAGGTTCCCTTGTGCATCCGTATCAATGAACAAAACCCTTGCGGCGTGGTACTTTGCCAGCCCTGCACCTATGGCCTGTGCCGTGGTGGTCTTGCCTACGCCTCCCTTTTGCGCTATGACGGCGTATGTTATCACTGAGGCTCTCCTCCTTCGTCAGAATATCGCCTTTGTTATGGCCTCGCTACATCCATTCTTGGCCTTGTCCAAAGCGTGGTTATAAATCTGCGTGGTGGCTATGTTGGCGTGGCGGGCAAACTGCTGTACCTCCGCAAGGCTTCTCCCTGCCAATAGGGAAAGGGTGACGGCTGTATGCCTCAGGCTATGGGCGGTGAGGCGGGAACTGTTATACCCTGCCTCCTTCATACCGTCCTTTGCTATGCCGGAGATAGCCCGGGTTGTCATCCGCTTTCCCTTGCTGTTATTGCTCAGGGAAGTAAACAGGGGAGCCGTGGGCGTGGTGTCCTGCCGGGTCTTGAGGTAGGCCATAATAGCGGCCTCAACGGGTGCAGAAAGTTTGATGTACTCCGTTTTCTCGTCCCTGCCTTTGCCCTGGATATAAAGCACGGTATCATTGCCAAGGGTGCGAAGGTCTTGTATATCTGCCCTGGATACTTCTATGGTGCGTAGCCCCCCGGTCACCATGAGGGCTATAATAGCATAGTCCCTTAGGCCTTGCGGGGTTGTGCGGTCTACATCCTCCAGTACGGCGCGTACTTGGCGGGAAGTGAGGTAGTCCTTTTTGTGATCCCTGTCCAGCTTGGCCCCCTTCACATGGGCGGCGATATTGGGGTATATCCTCTCCTGCTCCGTCCATTGGAAGAAAAGGCGGGTAGCCGTGATATAGTTCTGTACCGTTGTGGGCTTATGCCCGGAGGCCTTGAGGCTTTCCCTATAGGAAATAATATCCTCCCTCTGCGGGGCGGTGATCCCGTTCTCTTGAAAGTATCTGAACATCTGCCGGAGCGCACGGGTATATGTTTCTATGGTCTTGGGTTTGGCATCGATGAAAGATACAAAGTGGAGGTATAGCTCCTCAGAGATACCCTGTGCCTGTATGGCGTTTCCCTCTGCCCTTATTATCTCGCTCATGCTATCGCCTCCATTATGTGTATACACATGTGTATATGTATGTGTATGAGGATACTATCCCCACCATTTATTATAGCTTTTTCCTTCTCACAAGTCAACACTATTTTCATACATCGACACAATTTTGCACAAAAATACGGGGATGGCTCCCCGTGTTATGCTGTCAATATTTTGTACTCTCTTTCCAGCTCTTCATATACCGCACGAATAAGGCCAGTAAGAAAGGGGTCTTTGTGGGTATTGGTAATCTCTGCCGCGTCCTGTGCCGTCTGCTTCCAGTATTCCACCTCTGCCGTGGGGGTATCGTCCACCCCTCGCGTGTGGCCCTTCCAATAATCGCGGTCTACTGTTGGCGGGTTATGCCTATCGTGGAAATCATACGCCAGCCTATACAGCGTTTTATAGTCCCTTTTCCCGGTGCTGTCAATAAAGGCCTTTTTCGCGCGTTCTGGCGGGCTTTGGCCTTGAGGCTGTGTGTTTGCCGTCTGGATAGGTGCAAGCGCTGTACTGGGCCTCTGAGCCTCAGGAAAAGGGTTTTCATCTACCACAGTAAATCCATGGTCTATGAGTGCGTCCCTTTCCTCCTGGTCTGCAAAGCCCTTGTAAGCTATCTTGTTGATCCCGGAAAAATCAAGCTTCGGCATCTGCGATCTCCTCCGTGATGGCCTCCACATTATCCAATGTGTCGAGCAAGTGCAAGAGCAAATACTCCTGTAGGGTAAGGCCTATTGCCTCTGCCTCCTTCCTTAGCCGTTGCGCTTCCAAGGAATATAAAACAGTATCCGTCTCCATACTTTCCTCCTTAGTCCGATCCTACCTCATCGAAGAGGTTGAACATGGGGTAATAATTAAACGATACCTTTCCACCTACTGCCGCATCCCTGTTCTTGAGTACAACCAGCTCCACCTCTCGCGGGTCTTTCTTCTTGGCGGCGGTGGGGTCAAAGTTCTTTTCTCCTGCCCCCTTGAGCTGTAGGGCCAGTACAATATCCGAGCTGTACTCTATTGCTCCGCTTTCCTTGAGCTGCTCGAATGTGGCTTCGATCTTGTACCCGCCACGATTGAAGGAAGATATAGCTATTACAGGGAGCTTGTAGTCACGGCTGATCCTTTTCAGCTCAAGCACAGCATGGTCTACTACTTGTTTATCCGTTGCCCGGTCACTATGCGGGGCTATGATCTGCAAATAGTCCACGATGACAAGCGGCCTGTTTCCCCCAGAAAGTCTTCTCTCTCCTCCGTCCGTGATCCATTTTCCCCCGGTAAGAAGGATATGCTTTTCTACGGTCTCCCTGATCCGATCCGTTGTGTAGTCCCCTATACCCTCCTGGATAAAAATCTTGTCGGCGTATTCCTGATAGGCTTCAATCGCGGCCTGTATCAGTTCCAGCTCTGATCTGCTATAGTTGGCGTAGCGCTTCCCCGTGGTGATCCCCCTCGAGGTCTTCGCGTTGCGGGTGTCTATCCCTTTGGCCCTTGCGATCTGGATAGTATGGCGGCTTATGCTTTTGCTCATCAGTTGGGTACGGCTCATCTCGAGGGAAAACATCAAAACATCATGCCCGGCGGCGGCTACCTGATCCGCTATTTGCTGGATGAGGGTTGTCTTGCCCAAGGAGCTGATAGCGCCAACGGTGACAAGCCCTTCATAAAGTCCCCCGTCCAATACCCTGTCAAGCATGGGGAAGCCCGTAGGTATTGCGTCTGTGTTGGCGCTCTCCGTGATCCCGTTGAGGAAGTCTTGAAGGTGCGCTCCGGCGCTTGTGGAAAGGTAGGCCTCCCTCGCCTCCTGCTCTGCCTGGTCTTCCAAGGTTTCTGCCCTCTTGATCTCAGCGGCGAAAGCATCCCGGTCTTTTACTAAGGCCTCGTTTGCATCCTTGTATTCGCCGTAAGGGTTCATCCTGTAGAAAGTAACCTTCAAGCGCTCCAATCCTTCTGCCAGTTTGCCCTCTGCTTCTTTTACCCTCGCGGCCTTTCCCTCCTCCTGCTCGTTATCAAAGGCAATTACAAGCGGTTGAGAGGGCTTTTTTTCCTCAAGCAAGCGGAGGAGCAGAGGCACGTTATCATAGCTTCCAAGCCCTACGGCGGCTCCTCCTGCCGTTTCTATGCTCATTGCGTCTATTTCACCCTCCACCACAAAGACGGGAGAGGCGGCGCTATAAAGGCTTTTATAGCCGAATATCTGAGCGGCTCCACGTTTCCGATACCTGTCCTTTGTTCCTGCTGAAGGATCTGTATTGCGGGCGGTAAAGCTCTCACGGCCCGTAGGGATAACCAGAGCTTTCCATGCTACCAGCTCCCCGGCGGCGTTGCGGGTGGAAAAGGAAGGGTCATAGCCTATCATGTGCCTTTCCAATACTTCACGGCTAAGGCCTCGCTCCTCAGGATACCGGGTCTCCGATAGTTTCCCTTTACAGGCCTCATAGTATTTCATTCTGTCCCCTTCCTTGTGTGTATACACATCTGTATGTGTATGTGTATTCTGTCCAGTTTTGGCGCTGTTTTGGCGTGGTATGGGGGAGAAGTCCTCCTCTGCCGTTTGCCTCGCTCCGTCTACCCTGATCCCGAAAAGCTCATAGGCTTTCTTGAATTGCTCCCCTTTATCCGTGATCCCGTAGTCAATCCCGATGAGGTCAAACACATCGTAGCTCTCACCGCAGGAAAAACACTTTACCCTGTTATGCCTACGGTCTAAGCTCATGGATGGAGTGCGGTCTGTATGCTCCGGGTTTAGGCAGTTGAAAGGCTTGCGGGTGTTGATCCCCTTGCCGTTGAGGTACTCCTCTATTCTTTCTTTTGCTGTCTCCTTGGCTTGCTCCCTGTCCATTGCTTTGCTCCTTTATTTTATGGGCCTCCCCCTTTGATTTCGCGGAAATTTCTACGGGGTTAAGCCGTGGTCTCCGGCGCTCGATCCTGTAGAGATAGGGCTTCCCCCTACCCCCCGGGGGGTACACGCTCACGAGCGCTAATTGTTACATCCCTTTTAGCGCCTCTTTGATCATCTCCGGCGGGGCGTTCTCCTGCTTGAGCCATTTCTCAAGCTCCCTGGCGGGGTTCCCATTCTCTGCCCGCTTTATGGCCTCTTCTTTCTTTTGAAGCTCTCGCACTTCCTGGCGGCTCTGCTTCCTTATTTCCCGCTTTATCTTTGCTACTTCCTGCCTACGGATACGGTCGCAGTATTCCCTAAACTCCCGGCGTTGCCACCAGCGCCAAAGCGTTACCCTGCTCACGCCTACCCTGTCCGCTACTTCCTGTAGGGTAAAGTATCCACCCTCTGCAAAAATCTTGGCGGCTTCAATATGTTTTTCATGGATGATAAACGGCGCTTTCTTCTTCTGCCTTTTCATAAATTACCCCCTGAGGGGGCCTCCCTCGACTGCGCTCAGGTATTGTGTATAGCGGCGAGATTTTCGGGAGTCTCACCCCAAGATTTGCCCCCCCGGGGGGTCGAATGGGGGGTACTCCCCCCAGATACCGGGGTGCTCCCCCTGGGGGAAAGCTGGCCCTCTCTTTTATTTTGGGGCTGGCATCCATGGGGAGCCTGGCCTCTTTCCCTTCCTCTTCATGCCTGGTCTCCGTCTGTCCTGTAAGAGGAGAGCCTCCCTTGATCTGAGGCATCCTCCTACCGGATATTATACCGGGTATCGCCACCGACAGGAATAGGTGGCGTATACCGTTTAACTGTGTTAACGGTATTAGCGGTAGACCGTTCCCGAAAACCCTTGTTTTACAAGGGCTCCAGAAAAATGTATATAACGGATACCCCCAAAAAATATAACGGATACCCCCAAAAAATATAACGGATACCCCATAAAAACCATGCTGGATTATGTGTATGTGTATGTGTATAACCACGCTGAAAGCGGTCTGCAAAAGGTGCTACCTTTGCCCTGCTTGCCACTATGAAAAAGGGAGCGCTCAGGTTGGCGCTCCTTCCTCTTTCTTTTCTTCTTGGTTGGTGTATGGTATCAATGCTTCTATTATCCGTTGCAGAGCTTCGGCGGGCGGCATATCCCTATCGGCGCTCAGGGTGACAAGTGTCTTCCCACCTATAGTCAATTTATACTCCGTTGCTTTCTCCATGCTCTGTCACTCCCTGCTCTGCGTTCTTCCATTCCTCATCAGTAAGGCCTATATCAGCCTTTAAGAGGGCGTTTACAAGTCCGTTTGTGCTTGTGCCTTTGCTCTTTGCGTGGGCCTCTACTGCGGCCCTCTGCCCTTTAGGGATGGTAATAGACAGGCGATCATATGCCTTTTCATTGTATCGCCTCTTAACGGCGCTTGAGGTCTTAGTCTTTGCCATGTTGCCGCCTCCTTTCTTTCTGCTATTATATCATTAGAAGGATACTAACACAAGTATGTAAAACTGCACATACTCACGCCAGTATTTTTGTGACATATTCCGATATCGACATACTAACACGAGTATGCTATACTGATACCGTCGAAAGGAGGTAAGGTTCCGAAAGCCGAGAGGCTAAGGGTAAAACCCCTTGTCGCTTAGAGAAAGGCGGTTATGGCAACTGAGCGCTCTAAGGAATTGAGGGTAACCTACCTCAGGAAGTCAGCCGGGTATAGCCTCGAGAGAGGAACTAAGAGCGGCGGCAAAGTCGGATAGGATGATGGGTACACGGTTGAAAAGATAGAGACCAGCCCCAACAAAGCCTCCCGATACTTCCTCTTCCTACAGGCCGTAGACCGCACGACACGCGATTGACATTCCCGGAAGAAAACAAACAGACGGGGCGGCTCCCGTGAGAAGAGCGGGGCGAAAGCCAGACGGTCAGGCTTGACAGCCGGAGAGACGGCAGGGAGGGCCGCAAGAGCATGCGGCGGTAAGATGAGGCGGCATAACGCAATTGGTTGAAACGCCGAAAGAAGGAGTAGGCTCAATACAGTACCTGAGGCCGCACAACCTCCACAACGAATCTTGAAAGGAGAATAGAGCAATGAAGTACGATCTTCGGCACATTATGACTACGGCTTGGAGGATCTTCCGCAAGTATATGACTACCTTTGCTGAGGCCCTGCATCGTGCATGGCTGAGTGCCAAAGCTGAACCTATCAATGCAAAGCGCATCGAGGAAGCGAAAGCAGAAGCGGGGATAGAGGAAGAGGTAGCTACCTGGGATGGATGGAGGAAGCAAGGCTTTGAGGTCATCCATGGAAGCAAGGCCCTGTTCGGGGCTGATCTGATCTACGGGAGCAAGGGAGACGGGGCGATCTACAAGGCCCGGTTCTTCGGGGCCTCTCAGGTACAAAAAATCCCGGCGCTTGGGTAAGAAGCGCACGGGATAAGCAAAGCCTCAGCGGGAGGCACCAATATTGTATCTGATCCTTTAAGAATAGTCAAGCTGTCCTATCGGCTATACGGGGAAGGAGATAGAACATGCAGAAAGATTTACAGCAATTCCTCGAAAGGTGCAACAAGCTTTCACCTGGGCGGCTGATCCTGTTAGAGCGTATGTGCTTGCTGTTACTATCGAGAAAGGAAAATGCAATAAGCACCTTTGACAGCATCGTAACCCCCCATCTTGAGGCGGGAACATTCACCAGCGAAGTAATGAGAAAGGCGCTGGATAGTGCGGAGGAGGTGGAACCGTGGGAAGCAGAGAGCAGATTGTCAGAATGTTGCTCCGCTTGATGCATGAGCTGTGGGGTACAAGCGGCGAAGGAGACGAAGGAAAAGTACTTGGATATACTGAGAAAATGGGAGGCGGAGCGCATGACGCAGAAAGAAAAAGTCCTCTGGTATGTGGACAAACTTGAGGAGGAAGAAGGGGAGACCGATCTCCTCTACTATGCAGAAATACTACTGAATTTATTGCTTGTACATGGGCCTACAAAGTTTGGATACCGGGGAACAAAGAAGAAAACACAAGGAGAAAAGGGGGCGTGATGCCCCCTCTTTTTTATGCGTTTTTCTTCTTATCGGCTATTGCGGCCCGCCTCTTAATAGCGGCGGCAATCTGCTTTTGCTTGGCCTCTATGCGCTGGGTCTGATCCGGGTAGGCACTCAGTACATACTTGATGATGAGGGAGGAGAAGAACTCATAAGAGATGTCCCCGAGACCTTTTTTCTCTTCCCCATTCGAGCTATAGGAAGCTACCTCTTTCCCATCGGTGGTATAATAGGCGAAGCTGTCAAGTATACCAACATTTACAAGCTCCTTCATATCCTGATTGAATGGCTCAATTATGCGATTATAAATTCCCCCCGTTTTCCATATATCCTCATATCGGGGGAGGTCATCAACGGCGCTCAGGAGAGTATCTACCGTGATCCAATTAAGCCTTTCGGTGTTGCGGTTGTTTATGTTGTTATTGTGGAGAGCAAAGATTTTCCAAGCAAGCTGTATGCTGTACGGGTGATCGTGCGGGTTGATCAAGTACACCGCAGGATTGACAGGCATAACATAACCAAGGGAGGCAAGGCTTTCTGCCAATGTATAGGAAAAATCAAATTCTACAGCACCACCGTTTATCGGGTCTCCGCTCTCGTCTATGGCTATGTAGTCTACGAATCTCGCCTTGTGGTGATATACGCCTTTACTCCTGCGCCTCTTCCCGTCCTGCTTATAATAATCCTTCGTGCTTGTCCATTCTGCGGAGGTGGCAAACAGGGATTTTACAGACTCCCTCAAAGCATCCCCTGCGTTTTTCCTATCGGAGAGGTGGCATTTCCCCATATAGTCCGTTACCGTGATCCTGATACGGCGGCTCTTGTTTATGGCCTCCGCGGTGATCTCGTTACGGCGCGGCATCTGATCCGCAAATATATCTAATCCCATAAGCAGGAGCTTCTTTGCCTTTGGGGTGCAATTTTTCAGGGTTACATCCTGTAGAATAATGGTTGTCCCGTTCTTCTCAACCGTCCCTATATTGGTGATAGGGTCTACCCTTATATCCTTCCTTGAAGCCGCCATATAGTCATGTACGGGCTTGGCCTGTGCTATCATGTGAAAAGAGCCGTCCGATTCAAACGGGCCAATAGAGGAGGATACAGGCAATGAGCTTCCCTGTATCGGTGCGGTGATGTTCTTCTTCATTCTTCCCACCTCCTCCAATAATCCGAAGCGTAGGATGTGAAAACGCTGTGCCATGATAAGCGCAATCGTGAAAAGTCACGCTTGATCCTATCCTTAGCGGTTTTCTTTTTTCCCTCAGGCATCGGGGGGATATCCACCCCTACAGGAGCAAAGGCTTTCATGGTCTCCTGTAAATACTCAAGAGGCCATGCCTTACCATCCTTAGCGGCCTTGATCTCCGGCTCTCTGTTTTCTGCTACGCTCTTCCTGAGGCAATCAAGCTCCTCATTTACTGAGCGGAGAGCGTCCAGCGTTTCCCCCATCGTTACCTTTAGAAGAGTGTATTCCGGCGTTTTGGTGAAGTCCGCCAGTATATCCATGAAGGAGTTGTAGGCGTTCATATAGAGGAGCGCCGCTTCTATATTCTTCCTGAGGGTAAGGACTACATAATGACCGTCACTCTGCGGGTCATACGATTCAAGCGTGAGGCTGTGCAGGAACGAAGTAAAGGCCGTGGTCTGTTCCCCCTGTACCTCCCGCCTGATCTCCTCCCCAGCTATGATGGAGGTTATCATGTGGTGGTAGTCGGAGAGGCAGCTCCTTAGTGTGTTCCTCATAAAAACGGCGGTATTGAATGCGCTTCTCTGCCATTCGATAAGGTTAAGGTAAGCATTCCATGTGTTCATGTCCTCTACTGTGTTCACCTGTCGCTTGATCTTCTCCATATCGAAGTAAAGGCTCCCCTTGATCCCACCATCGTTGAGCTGTTCAATATCGAAAAGGAAAGAGTATAACAGGCTCTTGGGTGCGGTCTTGGAGGAGAAGCGCTTGTTCCCGTACTTCTCCCTAAACTCCTCTACCGTCTGCGCTCCTTCCCTTTCTACATCCCCGTGAGGGTACTCTGTTGTTATCATGCTTTCGCCCATCTGCGGCGGCTCCTTTCTATCGGCCTGTAGGAGATAGGCCTTGTTGTGTGCCGTTGAGACGGCTTTTTATTTCAAGGGCAAGGCGTTTCCCTTGCCAGCTTTTTTCTGTTGGCTTAGAGCGCCACCTGGACAGGTGTATAATTGCGCACTTTGTCAGAATCCAAAGTCGAGCGGGTTTGCCCTGGCGTATGCCGTAGCTATTCCACCCAAGAGGGCGGTTTCCGTCTTGGCCTGTTCCGGCGTGGTCTCTCCGGCGGCTACCCTGTTTTGTAGGTCTATGATGGCTTCGAGCGTGTCCTGTGCTGATCCGCTTCTAACGGCATAGGCGGCGGCGGTGTGTTCCTCCCTGAGCGCGGCGGCGTACTTGAGACGGAGGTCTAATAGTTTTTCCGGCGCTATGGTGCTGAGGTCTGCTGATTCTATAGCCTGGTCGATCTTCTCCAAGGTTTCACCAAGGCGGCGTATCCTTGCTTCCTTCTCCATCCCATAGGCGGTATACACCTCATCGAGGCGCTCCTGCTTTAAGCGGCTGATCTCTGCCCTTAGTTCCTGCTCCCACTTCCCGCAAGTGCTACGGCTGATCCCGGTCTGTGCTTCTATATCCCTGTAGCTCTTCCCCTCTGCTCTGAGCTGGATAAATTCCATCTTTTTATCGTTCGTTTTCATCGGCCCATCCTTTCATATATCGGTCATGTATGGCGCTATTCTGTGCCTGTTGTTTACCTGTTTTCTACTTCCGCTAATGATAATTTGCAGAAGTAAAGTTACTTCGTCCCCTTGCTGAGGAAGTCCTCGAGATTCTTCTCTGTCACCCTCCAGTATTTCCCGATCTTTACAGCCTTGAGCTTGCCCTCTTTGATATAGCTGTATACGGTGCGGCGGGTAACGTGGAGGAGGTTTACCACTTCTTCAATGGTATACACTTTCAGTTCTGCCATTATCAAACCCTCACTTTCTGATTGCGTCCTTTAGGATGGTGTTTATAAGTTCGTTCACGCTTGTATGCCGTTGCTGTGCTTCTTCCTTGATCCCGTCATAAAGGGAAGGAGTGAGAAGGAGCTGTAGCCTCCTGCTCTTGGTTTCCTCCCCGTATTGAGGGAGCGCACGTTGAGCAGGAAGCGGGTCGGGTTTCTCTTCCTTCTTGGCCCGGGTCTCCCTGCGCGGCTTCTCCTCCTCGGGCGGGGTGATGAATTGTAGCGTAGGGTTTGCGGCTTTCTGCTGTATCCTGTCCTTGAAACTCTTAGCCATTGTCCCGGCCTCCTGTCATCTCTTCCACTATGGCCCTGTAATCCTTGGCGGCGTTGCTCCGTGGGGCGTAGGTGTATATATCCTCCCGCACGGCCTGGGCTTCTTTGACGGCTGTACACTCCCTGATCCGGGTAGCGTATATCCGTGAGCTGAGGGC
>Ga0326511_10004502_pt1 | contig 11078 bp, 10 predicted proteins | sample 0_2496_0518_D_FD_203701 | JGI IMG/M metagenome (GOLD analysis project Ga0326511, IMG submission 203701) | Bovine rumen microbial communities from UC Davis, California, United States - 0_2496_0518 | ecosystem: Host-associated > Mammals > Digestive system > Stomach > Rumen | place: USA...
AGCTGATGAAAGGTCCCGAGATACAGGCAATGCTGCAATCGAAGGGCGACGAAGTGGCATCACGAGCACGGTCAATGTGTCCTAAAGGCGAGTATCAGACCCGCACGGTCACAGGTAATTACATTGCGACCACATTCGTCAGCGCGGAGAATTGGGCATCCATCAAAGATGGATTTGAAAACAACACATTGCTCAAAGCATTAGGAGGCGGCTAATGATAGCAAAAACACTTCTCGATTATCTCGACACGGCCCTTGATGTTCCTGTCGTGATGGAGGCTCCCGAACAGACAACCGGCTATGTGCTGATTGATCAGACGGCGAGCAGCCGCACCAACCACATAATTACGACCACGTTCGCGATACAGTCATACGGAGACACGCTATACAACGCGATGCTTCTGAATGACGAGGTCAAAGACGCAATGGTCGGCTTCGCTGAACTCGGCAACATAACAAGAGTCGAACTACAAACGGATTACAACTACACGAACACGGCAACAAAGCAGTATCGCTGGCAGGCCGTGTATTTGATTACTCACTATTAGGAGGCAATAAATGGCACAGACAGTAGGAAACGTTAGTGCTGGCAAGCCGGCGATAGGCGGTGCGATCTGGAGAGCAGCAGCAGGCACGACTCTTCCGACAGATGCAACAACCGCACTTGCCGCTGACTTCAAGGCACTCGGTTACTGTAGCGAGGATGGACTGACCAACAGCAACAGCCCATCGACTACAGACATCAAGGCATGGGGCGGCGACACAGTTCTGAACATCCAGGAAGAGAAGCCTGATACCTTCCAGGCTACTCTGATCGAGGTCCTGAACGTGGAAGTGCTCAAGGCCGTATATGGCTCGGCAAATGTCACAGGTACTCTGACCGGTACCAATGGCATCACGATCGAGGCAAACGCAGACGAGCCTGAAGAGGGCGTATGGGCGATCGACATGGTAATGAACAGCAACACGGTGAAGAGAGTGGTTATCCCGCACGGAAAGATCTCCGAGATCGGCGACATCACTTATACGGACTCGGATGCTGTTGGCTACGAGATCACCATCACTGCTCTGCCTGACGCATCGGGCAATACTCACTACGAGTACATTAAGCAGACCGCATAAGCGGAAATGTGACGGAGGTGGACTATGAAGGCAAAACTTAACGACGGATTCGAAGTCAATATCGATGAGAAGTGCCTCAACGATTGGGGCTTTCTTACATTGCTCCGCAAAATCGATAAAGGCGACACAGGCCTGATAGTGGACATCGCAGAGAAATTCCTCGGCGGTGAAGAAGAGGTCGATAAACTTGCGAAGCATCTTGAGGTCGATGGAGTAACTCCGGCGGACAAGATGGTATCGGCTCTTTCTGAGATCATGGAGTCTGTAAACGAATCAAAAAACTCATAGCCCTCGCCAGCATGATAGAACTCGACGAGGACGCACTTATCTGCGACCTTGCCGAGACATATCGCATATATGATTACAGGTCGCTTCCGGTCAAACTGGTGGCGACCTTATCTGCTGGTCTGAGGGATGACTCACGAATAAAACTCAAGGCGGCAGGGTCACCTGTCAGCCTTGATACAGTAATACTTGCCGCGATCGCTGACAATCTGTCGATACTCAGGCTCGGATTCAGCAAGGACAGAAGCGCGAATCCGTACTTATTCACAGAGGCGATACATGGCGAGATGAAACCAAAAACAAAAGGCTTTAAGACAGCGGCAGACTTTGAGGCCGCATTAAAACGAATCAGAGGAGAGTAATATGGCGGGAAATGGACCTATGTTAGGCACCGCATATGTGCAGATAGAGCCAAAAGCCGAAGGCATATCGGGATCCATCTCGAACCTGCTCGGAGGCGAGGCTGAATCTGCAGGAACCTCGCTCGGCGGCAAGATTGGCTCGTTTGCAAAAAAAGCAATCCGGGCGGCAGCCATAGGAACGGCGGTCGTGGCGGGTGTCAAGGCGAGCCTTGCTGAAGGTGCAAAACTGCAGCAGTCATACTTCGGTGGACTCGACACGCTATACGGCGAAGCGGCTGACAAGGCGAGGGAATACGCGAGAGCGGCATCAGAAGCAGGCATCTCGATGAACACCTACTCCGAACAGGCGGTGTCATTCGGAGCGGCTTTGAAGAACGCTTACGGCGGAGACACCACCAAAGCGATCGAGGCGGCTAACAAGGCCATACTCGATATGGCTGACAACAGCGCGAAGATGGGTACCGATATTGAGTCGGTTCAGATGGCATACCAAGGTTTTGCCCGTGGTCAGTACCAGCTTCTCGATAATTTAAAGCTCGGGTACGGAGGGACGAAAACCGAGATGGAGAGGCTTCTTTCCGATGCAGAAGAACTGACGGGCAAGGAGTACAACATCGACAATCTCGGTGATGTTTACGAGGCTATCCATGTTATCCAGGAAAATCTCGGCTTGACCGGTGTCGCGGCAGACGAAGCGTCGCAGACCTTCAGCGGTTCATTCAACGCAATGAAGGCGGCGGCACAGAACTTTCTCGGGAGCCTTACATTAGGCGAGGGAGTCAGCGAGGCGATGAGCCAACTCATAACATCGGCATCAACGTTCTTCTTCGGCAACTTCCTGCCTATGCTCGGCACGCTGATCTCACAGCTTCCGAGTGCGATATATACGTTCCTGCAGCAAGGTGTACCGACGCTGCTCAGTAATATATCAACGCTGATAAGCACACTGTCGCTGCAGATTTCTTCTCTTGCGAGAAGTGTGACAGCCGAAAAGGTGCAAGATTGGGTAACCACTACGCTGCCGAAGATAGTAGCAGCGGGCGCGAGCATGATCGGAAGGTTTGCGGCAACGCTTATCATCCATCTCCCGAAGATCGTGGCGGCAATCGGCAAAATCGGTCTTGCGATAGTGAAGGGCCTCGGCTCTGCACTGTGGGGCAAGGTCAAGTCGGCGGCTAACGGCATCAAGGAAAGATTCCTCGCACCGATCAACGCAATGAAGGACAAGGTCAAGAGCATCATCGACAAGGTGAAGAGTTTCTTCCCGTTCAAGATTGGCAAGGTAATGTCCGGTCTTAAACTTCCGCACTTCAGCATCAGCGGTAAGTTCTCGCTTACGCCTCCGTCGATACCGAAGATCAGCGTCAGCTGGTACAAGAAGGCAGAGAACGCTCCGTATATGTTCGGCAATGCGACACTGTTCGGAGCGGGCGAGGGTACTCAGGACGAGATGCTGTACGGACACGATGCTCTGATGCGTGACATCCGTGAAGCGGCAGGCGGTGGCGGCAACACCGTGACCATCAACGTAACGGTCAACGGAGCGGACAATCCTGAAGACTGGGCGAGACGGCTTGCGAGACAGATGCAGCTTGAAATGAGGACGATATAAATGGCAACAAAAGCACCAACAGGACTGGCGATAACGAGAAGCGGGAACGTGTTCACCTGCACATGGAAGCGCGGACAGAGCTACAACAAAAAGCAACAGTTCGCGCATTGGCTGGGTGAGTGGACTACAGCTGTAGACATCGGCAAGGCGGATACGTCAAAAACAGTTTCGGTCAACTTCGCGGACTTTTACCCGAATACCGAGACGAAACTTCCTTCGTTTCAGTTTGAAGTCAGAGGCTTATACAACAAGTCGTGGAGCGCATTCACACAGAAGAGCTTCACGATAGGCTTACCGAACGCACCGACGCTCGAGGCAAACAAAGACGAGAACCTTGCGACGACAGTGAAGTTCACATGGTCTGTCGCGGTTGCTGAAGAGGATACAGGTTCGCAGATGTTCACTGATGTTGAGTATCAGAGCATACTCCTCACGGGCAGCAACATCACGGACGGCACGAAGCTCGATGCGTATTTCAAGAGCACGCAGGCAGGATGGCTGACGGGCAAAGGCGGCTCTGCTGACACAAGGACCGTCACAGAGAACAGCGCGGACGTGTCAAGCGGCTCACATACAAGATGGTTCCGCGTCAGGTCCAGAGGCCCTGCCGGTGCAAGCGCGTGGCGATATGCAAAATTCGTCTACGCGGCACCTAATGCGGCGAACATCACCGAAGCCACAGCGACAAAGGTCGCGACCGGCGGTTATCAGGTCATGGTCAAGTGGAATGCGGTCTCTTCGGCTGCATATCCAATCGATCAGATCTCGGTCGAATATGCGAAGGCTGTCCCGGGTGCGGGTCTGACTGTCCCTGCAGGAGCAAGCTGGACAACAGCGAGAACACTGCTCCCGACAGGCACAAGCGGAGCTGCATCATTCATGGTAGACGGCGACCTCGATGCTGATCAGGTGCTGTTTGTCAGAGTGAACACTGAGCACGAGAGTCAGAGCGAAGCGACACACAGCGCACCGAAGATAGCGGTATATGGCAAACTCGACGCGCCGGAGATAACCGACATCATAACGAACGATGCAACATTCAGAGCGACGATAACGGCAACGAAGAACAGTAATGTCCCTGACGCGTTCACTGTCATACAGTACAGAACAGCAGAAAGCCCTTCGATGATCTACACCATCGGAGTCATATCGAGCGGTACATCGTACACGGCTCAGCTGCCTGACTGGACGGGACAGACGAAGCAATTCGGCGTATATAACGCGGTCGGGACATATTCATCGATAACAAGGCAGGACGGCACTTCGTCATTCGCGGTCAATGCGACGATGAAGTCCGATACTGCATGGGACGGCGGTGCAGTACCGAACGCACCGACCAACGTCACAGTCGCATCAACGAGCACACCGGGCACGGTCCGCATCACATGGGACTGGCCGTGGAGAGATGCGAACAGCGCGACCATCAGCTGGGCAGACCACGCAGACGCATGGCAGTCAACTGATGAACCTGATGATTACACCATCGAGAATACACACGCGAATGAGTGGTACATCTCCGGACTCGAGACGGGTCAGAGATGGTACTTCCGTGTCAGACTCACGCAGGGCACCGGCGACAGCGCGGTAAACGGAGCATGGAGCGAGCCTGTCACGATAGACCTCTCGAGCGCACCTGTCATCCCGACATTATCACTGTCGAGCGGTGTCATCACAGAAGACGGCTCCGTATCAGCCTTTTGGAGTTTCGTCTCGACAGACGGAACGGGTCAGGCTTATGCGGAAGTGTGCGAGGCTACGATCTCGGGCGGCGGCATCACCTATGGCAACGTAATCGCAAGCGCACAGACCGCACAGCACGTTACGATATACGCCAACGAAGTCGGGTGGAACGTAGGCGAGACGCATTATCTGTGTGTCAGAGTCGTATCCTCTTCGGGCCGTGTGAGTGACGGATGGAGCGATCCTGTACCCGTCATCATCGCGGCACCGCTTGAGATAACCATCGAGGACACATCGCTCCAGGAAGTACACGAGGGCGATGATCCGCACCCAACGACAGCATCGACAGTATCGGTCAACAACTCTGACGGCATGAAGGGAGTCACGAGCCTCGTGATGACGCTGACCTCGACACAGAGCGGAAGCGGTACAACATCACCGAGCAATGTCAGACCGATAAACGGATGGTCGCAGGCGGCTCTGTCGTTCTCACCGACACAGAGCGCAGGCGATGCGACTACATTCAATATCACATTCGGCAGTGAGGGCACCGTATACGGCGGCACACTCGATGTGGTAACGGGCGAACTGACGCTCACAAAGAGAATGGTCAAAGTCGGCTCGCTTACATGGTCATATACGAGCGATTATTTCTACGCATGGCCAACAGGCAAGGCGGCAGGAAACTTCAACCTTCTCTCGGATACATTCGCCACGACCTCTTCAACGACCATAGGCGGAATGACGAATGCGCAGATAAAGGGCAACGCGTCAAACAATGCCATCTATGTAAAGGACAACGCTTACACTTCAGCGGCGGCATTCAAGAGCGGAAGAGCCAATGCGGTCATCGTGTACGACCTCGCTACACCTGAAGTCATCAAGATCCCGACACCTGAATTAAGACTCAGGATCGGAAGCAATTACTTCTGGTCTGATACGGGCAACATCACACTGACATACGCAACGAACCCGAGAGCATATCACGCACTCACAGCGATGCCTCTTACGGCAACGATAACCGGAGCGGGTAATGGTGGAATCACGCAGCTGATAATCGAACGCGCCGAGAGCTACCACATCGACAGACCGAACGAAGAGGACTTCAACGGCTATCAGGGCGAGACCATTGCGATTTTTGAGCAGACGGGCGAAGCCGAGATAACCATCAATCGCGAGGACCTTTATGGCACTTTGGACGATGGCGCGGCGTATAACCTCATAGCAACGATACAGGACGGACTCGGGCAGAGTGCGACAGAGACGATACGCTTCGAGGTGCACTGGACACATCAGGCGATAACCCCGACAGCAACGGTCAGGATAGAGGACGGTGTGGCGGTCATCACAGCCACAGCACCATCGGGATCCGCGCAGACCGACACGATAGACATATACAGACTGAGTGCAGACCTCCCTGAACTTGTGGTAAAGGGCGGAGCGTTCGGCACTGAGTATGTTGACCCATATCCAGCCATTGATAGTGGTTACAGAATCGTTACTGTCACAGCCAACGGCGATTACATCACGGCGGAAGGCGAGATGGCGTGGGTCGATGTTCCGAGCGGATTCGAGTCGGATTGCGTGCTGATAGACTTTGACGGGCAGACAGTGACCCTCCCGTACAATGTCGAACTCGATTCTTCATGGGAGAAAGATTTCCAGCAAAAGAAATATTTAGGCGGTGCCATCGTCGGAGACTGGAACAAGGGAACGAAGAGAGAGATGTCCGTATCAACTGTGTCTGTGACGCTGTACGATGCGGAGACCATTGCCTCGATGCGCAGCCTGGCAAAGTATGACGGCATTTGCCATATCCGCACACAGGACGGATCGAGCTTCAAGGCGAATCTCGAAGTTAGTGAACGCAGAAGCTATCAGCAGGCAGGCAAGATCGTCGAATTCGACATCAAGGGTCAGCGCATAGATTCCGAAGAACTCGACGGCATGACCTACGCAGAATGGGATATGGGTGAGTAAATGGATTGGAGCAAAGGCTACACTTCGGAGTTCTATGCCTACCTTATAGACCCGAGCACATGGCGCGAAACCACACGGCTGCAGATAACCGGCGGAAGCGTCAACAAGGGCATCGAGGGTCTGAGGGAATCGGCAGACATAGACATCCCGAACTACGATCCGGGCATAGAGAAATGGATCCGCGTATATATGGACGTGCGGCAGGGCGGACACTCTGCGCACGTTCCTGTATTTACGGGACTTGCGACAAGCCCGGAGCAGGAATGGACAGGAAACATACGAGAGGGGAGCCTTGAGTGCTATTCGGTTTTGAAACCGGCAGACGACATTCTTCTCGAAAGAGGGTATTACACGGCGGCGGGTGCTAACGGTGCCCGCCTCATATCCGACCTTCTCAGCGTATGTCCGGCACCTGTCGAAATAAACGGAGCATCACCATCGATGCAGGACGCGCTCATCGCTGAAGACAGCGAGACGGCTCTGTCGATGGCTGAGAAGATACTGAAGGCGATAAACTGGCGTATAAGGATACACGGAGACGGAGTCATCGAACTCACGCCCGAAGACAGAGATCCGCGCGTCAGATTCTCGCCATTGGACAATGACGTAATAGAACCGAGCATCAAGACAACACGCGACCTGTATGGGTGCCCGAACGTGCTCCGCGTGATCAGCGGAGACCTCACGGCGATAGCGAGGGACGATTCACCCGACAGTCCGCTCTCGACACGAGTCAGAGGACGCGAGGTGTGGGCAGAAGAATCCGATGTCGCACTCAATACAGGCGAGTCTGTTGCGGAATATGCGACAAGGCGACTGCCCGAACTTCAGCAGGTAGCAACGACCGCATCCTACACAAGACGCTTCGACCCGAACGTCACGGCGGGCGACAGGATAAGGCTGAGCTATCCCGAGCAGGGGCTTCAAGGCATATTCAGAACAACGAGTCAGAAGATAGACCTCGGGTACTGCGCTGACACGGAAGAAGAGGTGGAAATCGTATGAGTTTAAGTAAAGACCTTGTGAACATCATCAAGAAGACTCAGGAGACGAAGACCTCGCCGTATGACACGCAGGCCGAAGTCGTAAGAGTCGAAGGCGGTACCGCGTGGGTGCACATCCCCGGGGGAGTCGATGAGACACCGGTGAGGATGACCATCAACGCAAGGCAGGGCGACACAGTACAGGTTCGGGTGGCGAACGGTACGGCATTTCTTGTCGGCAACGGCTCGGCACCACCTACAGACGACCACAAGGCTGACATCGCTACGAACCTTGCGTACAAGGCACAAGAGACGGCTGAAGAGGCTGTGGCGGGTGTCGATGGGGTCGTGCAGTACTTTTGGCACGATGCGAACGGAGCGCACATCACGGAGATCCCGCAGAAGGAATTCGTTGATAATCCGTCGGGAAGCAATCTTCTCGCAAAGTCAGGCGGGATTGCTTTAAGGAATGGGACCACTGATTTGGCGAAGTTTGAAAGCAATCAAATACAGTTAGGACGTGGACCGCGTGGGTGTGTAGTAATTACCGATTCTTCTCTTCGGTATATTCCATTGTGGGGCGAAAGCGATTTCAACTACGCAAGGCAAAGCGGCGTAACCATGACGGAAACCTTCATCGGGAACGGCACTACAAGGGCATATCCTATTTTTCGATTTGAAGAGGACTCGCTCACTGTAAAAATCAATGGGACCGTGACTTCGGCATATTCCACTGCTTTTTTAAATTTAAACATGAGCGAGGGCCTTCTGACGTTTGCAAGCGCACCCGCAGCGGGAGACGTGATTACTTTCACATATACCACGAGCTGGGATAACCCGTATTATTCCTTTGGCATAAACAATACCATCAATGCACCATATGGCTTTGCGGAAGGCATAAGCAATGAGGTAGACGGCATTTGCGCACACGCTGAAGGTATGGACTGCAGTGCGAGCGGAGTATTCTCACACGCGCAGAATTTCCATACCACAGCAAGCGGAGAATATCAGACGGCTATCGGTAAATACAATGTCGAAGACACAGCCAATAATTTTGCGCTGATCATTGGAAACGGCAAAAGCAACAGCACGCGGTCGGATGCGCTTGAGGTCACCTGGGACGGCGACATCCTCATGGCGGACGATACGGACATATCGGCGGCATTGACAGAATTGGGGTGGTGATATGACGAGCATCAAATCGATACTGAAGAACATCCTTGAATGGATAGTCGGGACTGACCGATACTATGCGGCATCGTGGACGGCGACAAGTTCCAGCGCAACAGGAACAGTGCTCACGGATACGATAACGCTTCCGAAAGGAACATATCTGATAGCAGTCGGCACTCCGTATGTGCAGGGCGCGACAGGTCTTGCGGGCCTGCGAGTCGGTTCGACGACAGACAGCACCACGTTTGTCTCGATGCCTGTCAACGCCTACACGAAGGCATCGTACATAATTCAACTTACATCACAGCAGAGCGTATATTTGCTCACACAGTCATCGGCATCGCTGACCTTCACGGCACCTGACAGAGGAAGCCTGAAGGCGGTCAGATTATGCGGATAGAAAGGAACAGCAATGAATTTCGGAACAAAGATAAGGACGATCCTCGCGGTAGCAACGTGTCTCAATACGGCTCTTATGGCTACAGACATCGCGCAATTTCATAACGCATCACTCGATCTCGCGTATCGCATCGTATCGGTAATCCTCAACTTCGTGATAGTCGCTTGCGTCACTTGGTTCAACAACGACTACACCGAAGAAGCAGCTGAAGGCACCGGCTACACAAGGATGCTGAAAAGCGGAGCAGCTGATCTCGACATCGTGGTCGATGATTACCTCGAGGAAGGTGATGGCGATGAATAAAAACAACTATAAGCAGTACGACACAAGATGGGCGAAACTCGGTTATCCGAGATCGCCCTATTTTATTAGGGACTGTGGATGCGGTGAGGTGGCTATCTGTAACTGCATCATCGAGATTGAGAAGTACAAGAACGAGACTCCGAAAACGATACAGCCATATTGCAAGCAGTATGCCGCTCCGAATGGTAACGGCACCTACTTCAGCGGCATCCCTGCAATGATGAAACACTATGGGATGACAGATGTGATGGAGCATCCGAACATGCAGTCGCTGTGGAAAGAGATGAAGAAGGGCAATCGCGTGGCTATCTTCCTTATGGGCAATCGCCCGGGCGGGAGCAAGGGCATCCACTGGACTTCTTCCGCTCACTTCATTGCGGGCGTTAAATACTCGAGCGATGGCAAGACCCATAAATTCTACATCAAGGACAGCAATAGCGCATCTTCCGACAGAAACGGATGGCTTTCATATGAGACTCATTTGAGAAATGACGTGTCTCGCGTGTGGAGCGGCAAACTTCCGAAATCAGCTCCGACACCTACTCCGACACCGACAAAGACCATTGAAGAGGTCGCAAAGGAAGTCATAGACGGCAAGTGGGGCAATGGATCCGATCGAGTGGAGAAGCTGAAGGCCGCCGGTTACGATCCTGAGGCTGTTCAGAAAAAGGTCAACGAGTTGCTTGCTCCGAAGGTAAAGACCAACGGCGACAAGATTGCGGAGAAGGGCTGGGAGTACGCTTACCACAGCAATACTTCCGAAGCAAGCTACAAGAGCGGCAAGCCAAAAGCGGCATACAAGGCAGCACTCGACAAAGCGTTCGGCAAGGTCCGCAAGTGGCAGACAGCAGCGGCAAAGGGTGCGTCTTGTGATGTGTTTATCGCTACTTGCATCCGTATGTCGGGCATAGACAAGAACGCTCCGAGAGGTCTCGGACGAAAAGGGTATTTTGACAAATCCGATAAGTTCAAGCGAGTGAGTGCAACAGCCAAGACCGCGAAGGATGGAGACATCATATCCATCATATGGAAGAACGGAAAGTGGCACTGGTGCATGGTCTATCAGGGCAAGATCCTCGAGGCTTCTCTCGGTGGGTTCTACCCGAAGACCGCTAATAACTTAGCATCACGCATCTCACCGAAAGGTAAGAAGAGCGTGGTAGTTTACAGAGCGAAATG
>Ga0326511_10004506_pt1 | contig 11073 bp, 11 predicted proteins | sample 0_2496_0518_D_FD_203701 | JGI IMG/M metagenome (GOLD analysis project Ga0326511, IMG submission 203701) | Bovine rumen microbial communities from UC Davis, California, United States - 0_2496_0518 | ecosystem: Host-associated > Mammals > Digestive system > Stomach > Rumen | place: USA...
AAAAATTAAATATTGACTTAACAAAAGTTGTTTGTTATATAATAAAATATATCAAACAACTTTTTATTTTCTTGAAAGGAGAAAAAACAATGGAATTAAAACAGATTGCAACGCTTCTTAATGATACAATTGTTAAGAACGTTTTAGGCGAAGGAACAACCCTTCATGAAGACTTGTCAAACCTTGCAGATTTGGGAACTGCGATTGATAATCTGACCGCTGATCAGTTAAAAGATTACACAAAGGGATTTGTAGCCGGAGTAGCAAAGACATACTTCGATGACAGAATCTTCAACAAGACAATCAAAGGAATGTTTCGCGATTATGCAGACTTTGGCGGCATAATTCAGCGAATCAAAGCCGGACTTTCCCAAGTAACAGACGACGTATCACAGAATCTTCAGAACGGTGTTTCATATGATCCAAACGTATATGTCGGATTTGATCATAAAAACATTGTCTATACAAAGGATTGTGGTTTCGAACTTGACTGGTCTATCCCGAACAATATGTGGAAGTCTGCTTTTAAGTCAGTTTCAGAACTTAACAAACTTATTGCATATATTTATAACCGTGCCGAAATGACAATGAATGTGTACATTTATTCAGCAGAAAAAGCATGTCTTCGCGCTTTGATTGCAAAGAAGGCGGGTGACCGTGTAAAACTTCTTTCACTTTATAACACAACATATGGCACATCGTTAACTGCTGATACAGCACTCACAGACGCAAATTTCCTTAAATGGGTTGCCGGTGTTATCGTTAACCTGAAACGCGCCGTTACAGATGTAAATAAGAAATACAATGACGGCACAATTGAAACATTCACACCCGCAGAAAATGTATCTGTGACAATGCTTTCACTTTTCGCAACTGCCCTTGAAATGAATATGACTTCCGGCGTATACCACAAGGAACTTGTTGAAATTGGCAATTATGATACAGTTAATTTCTGGCAGAATTCAGGTGATGACATTCTTCCCGATTTTTCAAAAATTGGTGAGATTGACACAGAACTCGACGACGGCACAAATGTAAAGGCAGAATATATCATCGGCGTAATTCGTGACGAGTATTCCGCATTTATAACAGCATTTCCCGAAGTAGTAACGGCCCAGTATAACGCAAAGGGTGACTTTACGAACTACTTCCGAAGAATAAAAAGTTCTTATGCCGTTGCGACAAATCAGTCAGCCATAATTCTGACACTCGAGTAAATTATAATCACATAGGGACGGGTTTTCCCGTCCCTATTTTTGAAAGGAGATAAAACAATGGCAAGAACAAAGAAAACGGCTACAAAGAACGCAACGCCCGTTATTGTCAGAAGTCTTGATATGCCTTCCCTTGAAAAAAGGGTTTATAACATGGACGGCGCAAAAATACGAAATTATGATCTTTTTTCACTTGAAAAAAGAATTTATGATCTTGAAGAAGGCGGAACGCCTGGGCCTACACCCACAAATAACCCTATTGTGCATTGGGATTTTACAAAGGCAACTGATCCGTTAATTGATGAAATAAACGGTTATGTGGCAACTCTCGGATTTTCACCAACAATTAATAGTGACGGTGTACATATTGCAGAAGATAATCAATCAATTATTTTGCCTAAAGCATTGTTAATGCTCGACGCAACGTATGAAATTACTTTTGGGGCTTTTTCCCTTGCCGCAACCGGATCAAATGCCCGTTTATTTGTAACACGCCCCATTGAATATTCAGGACAGTCAGAAAATCCTACTTGTGGATTTTGTTATTCATTTGGTGAGAATAATGTGTGGGGTGTTTATGACACTACGAACGGGTGGCAATTGTCCGAAGTATCAAACAAAGATATTTTCAATAATGGAACATTGAAAATATATGTTGATATTTTAGGAAAGTGGCACATATACACCAACGGTGAATTAATATACGCAACACCCCTTGCGCCACTTATTCAGCAGACAATTTTTTCAATCGGATCCGGGGCGGCAACATGTGAAGACGCTTATATCAAAGACATAAAAATTTATAGGGGTGAACACTAATGCAAATAAATTTTTACAATGCAAAAATCAAAAATAATGAATTGAATAAAACTTTGGGAAATGCAATTGTAAAAACTTGTTCATTAAAAAACGGGTCTTCAGTTGAAGACCCCGTTTTGTATTTAGAATATGAATCAAGTTTATTGATTTATAATTATGTTTACATTCCCGATTTTGGCAGATATTATTTCGTTGTTGACAAGGAAGTTGTTGAACATACCGTTTATTTCACTTTACATGTTGACGTCTTAATGTCTTTTAAAAATGACATTTTATCGTCAATTGGAACGGCAACAAGGTCAAATTTTTATAATAAAAACATTCCTGACAAAATGGTTGCAAGTCTGCCGGGTGAAAACATACAATATAGAACACTTTCAAGTGCTTTCACCGGTGAAACTTATGTTCTTATAGTAGGAGGTAAATAAAATGCTTGTTCAAAAACTTATTGACGCCATTTCGATGACATACGGAAACATGAAAGGTTTTGTTTCTATTGTGCCACTTCTTGAAGAAGAATTTGACACTACAAAAGAAACATATACCCTTAAAATTACGGCACAAAAAGAAAACTATACCGCACGTTATGAAATAGAAGTTTCAAGGGCAAGTGGAAATATGCCGGCCCTTTATTTATCGGGAACGGGTAGTGTAGGATCATACGGCGTTTGTCCGTTTGCATATAGTGAATATCAGGGATTTTATACTCTTTGGTGCTCACTCGGTCTTTTTCAGGGTACAAGTCTTATTGAGCAAAATATATCATTTACTCTAAAAAATTCTTCAGGCGATACAAATATATTTAACGTTGATTTTCCTGACGCCGGGGCAAGATTTGTGAGAGTAGCCAACTCTACAAACTCAACAGTAAATTCGGATTTGTCTATAATTATTGAAGCTGATTTTCCTATTTTTGGCGGCCCGGTTGAAATGCTTGAAGAGATGGCAGACAGAACATATTATTACTGGTCAGAACAGCCGACATATTCCGGTTATGTGAACGAATGTGTTTATAATGGTGATTATACAAACGTTGATTTGGCACTCAACGCACATGGCAGCCAACCTGAAGAAATAAATGAAGATAAAATTTATTTCATAAATAATTCTTTAAAAGTTAACGGGTCAATTGCTTCAGGATCTTCAAAGGCCTATCGTTTCAAAATTGATAAATATTCCCGTATTGGTTTATATACTGAACTACCACACGGAAACGACAAGCAACCAAACATGGTATTGAAAATAAGCGGGACAAAGCCTTTTAAATGGAATATCCCGACAAATAACACATGGACGGAAGCAAGGACACTTCCTTCAAATGCAGTCAATTACCAATATAATGCAAATAATTCATGGACGGATTTTTATTCAGGTGATATTTGCTACGCAAACTTGTCAACTAATATCAAGATTTTTTCTTCAGAAGAAGCACTTGACGAATATTTCGAGACGGGCGACGCAAACGACGCAATAAACGGCGGTGATGATGACGGCGGAAAGGAAAGTGAAATTGGCGGAAAACTTGACGCAACAGACATTCCCACAACAACGCCGGGTTTATCGGGTACGGGATCGTATGTTTACGCCCTTTCACTTGCAAATCTGAAGTCAATCATAAGTGATTGTTTATATGTTACTGATAACGATGTAATTGACGCACTGAAAGAAGGTCTGTGGTTATGGGGAAATAACCCGATTGATTTTCTGATCGATTGTTATTATGTACCATTTTCACTTTCGCAGTTTTACACTTTAGGGTCTGCCGGGGTAAAGTTCGGAACGTATGCTTTCCCAAATGCCGGAACTTTCCCGATTGTAACAGACGCAAACGGAAACAGAATCGTATTATTCAATACATTCTTTTCAAGAATTTACGGTGACTGGCGCGATTTTGCCTATGTTTCATACGATTTATACCTTCCGTTTTTGGGTTTTGTTCCTCTCGATGTTAATAAGTACATGGACAAAACTGTAAAATGTGAAATGATGTTCGATGTTACAACCCACAATTTACGTTATTATTTATATGCAAACGGCATTGTAACAGACAGATTTGACGCTTCAGTCGGAATAAATCTTCCACTTATGGCAACCGACCAGGTAAACAAAGCAAAAATGGATATTCAGAATACAAAAGATACTGTCAATGCGGGAATAAACGCCGTAAAGGCACTTGCCGAAGGAAATGTCGGAAGCTCTATTTCGGGCATTATGGATTTGGCCCAGGGTATGGCCTCGGTAATGGGACAGAAAACGCCTGAAAGGGTTGTCGGTGGTTTTTCTTCGAGTATGAATATTTACGATATTAAATACGCATATTTAAGAATAACCGAAAACAAACATTTGTTTCCTAACAATTTGAACGGCGTTTATAACTACCCGTCATATTATATCGGAACACTTGACGCGCTTTCGGGCTATTGTGAAATTGAAGACATTCAGCTAAAATCAAATTGTAGTGAAAACGAATACAACGAAATCAAAAATATTTTGAAAGGCGGTGTTATATTTTAAATGAGTGAATTAAACGGTTTATTTTTATCAAACAAATTTTACAACGAAATGAAAACGGCCCTTGCCGAAGAAAATTACAAAATGCTTGTCAATTTTGATGAACTACTTCAGTTTGACGCAAGTATGTTTGAATATGACGGCGTTCCGGAAGAAGCGCAGCAGTATTTCAATCTATTTGAATTATGGCTTTGCACACATAGGTGTGTGGCCTTTGGAAAGATTGACGGCGAACTTGTCTTTGCATATGGTGATAACGGCGGCGGACGTCTTGACAACTACGGTTTTATGAACGATTTTGTAGGCGCAACCAGGAACGGCAAATCTGTAAAATGGAAAATTGGTGAAGAATGTGTTGTCTTTTGGAATAATAAAGCCATGACGCCCGACTTTGACCTTTTCACCACGGCCGAAAGTCTTGCAGAAATTGACGTTTCTATGGACGACAATGTTCTTTATTCAAGATTTTATCCCGTCCCACTTGCAAAGGATCAAAGACAGAAAACACAAATCGAAAACATATTTGACAAGCTGAAGAAAGGCGGAAAGAAAACAAGCGTCATTGACAGACCTGACGACCTTTCAGACCTTCTCGAAAGTGGAAGTGAAGCAATTCCCGTAATGAACTTAACGGACGTCAAGAATTCCGATAAAATCCAGTATTTAACACATGCACATGATGATGTGAAACGGTGGTTCTATGTGAAATACGGTCAGGCAGTCCAGGGAACGGGAAAACAAGCGCAGCAGTCAATCGAAGAAATTGACGGAACGACAAGTGTATCTTTTGTATATCCTCTTAATAAATTTTATATGAGGAAAAAAGCATGTGAAGAAATGAACGCGTTATTCGGAACAAATATATCTGTCAGATTTTCTCCGGCGTGGGCGGTAGAATTTGCAAAATTTGCAAAAGCCCCGGAAACTGACGAAATTGAAGAAATTGAAAATGCAAACATAGAAAATGAAGAGACTGAAGTTTTAGAAGGAAAGGAGAACAACGAAAATGAAACTGACAACGGCGAAAATTCTTGACATTTGGGACAACATAGCAAATTGTACCATGACACACCTTGACGATCAGGGAAACACCGTCACACTTATTTCAAACGATGCCTTGAAGAATTTCCTGATTAAGTTTGCGGACTGGTCTTTTCTTCACCCGGACACGAAAACGGCCCTTGCTTCGTTTATTGAATATTGGGGATTTTTCAATTCGCAAAATAATGAAAACATGTGGCGCGCTTATCTTGCATTGTATGAGGAATACAACCCCCTTCATAACTATGACAAGGATTCTAAAATCACAACCGAAACAGAGGCCCACACAGACACACAGAAAAATCCTAAAGTCAAGACAACCAATTCAGGCGGTACAACTACAAGCACGGACAAAACAAGTCCGTATGATGCCGGAAATACGTTTCTTAATAAAGGACAGACAGAAACAGTTCTTCCCCCGGTATGGACGGAGACAGAGGCCTTTAATGTTGATACCGATTACGGAAAACAAAAGGTTGTTGTAACTGAAAAAACCGCCGGAAATATTGGCGTTACGACTTCAGCGCAGATGCTAACGGGTGAACTTGAAGTTCGTGTGAATAACCTTGTTGAATATATTCTTTCACAGTTTGTAAAACAATACTTGTTTTTGTATGACGAAATGTGATATTATTTAATCATAGAGACATAATGCTTCCCTAAAATATTGTCTTAGCAAATGAAAAACCCCTGGTTCTTGATTTCCTTCCAGGGGTTTTTTATTTATCTTGTAAAATCAATTGAATTCATGAAACTTTCAACCATGTGGCCAACTTCATTCGATGAATAAAAATCGCGGTGTTGCTGCCACAATTTCCACAACTTTGAAAATTTTGTGCCCTTCGCAGTCCCATAGAATTCATTCTTTCGCGTCGGTATTTGATCAGAAAATATTATCCCTTTTTCAGGAACGGTCAACGGGTACGGCCTAAAGTTCATATAATAACCCATTTCGGAACTTTTCCATATTTCCATACAAATATATTTATCAAAGCAGTAAATATATAAATCGCGCGTGACAACTGTTCGTGATTCCCCTTCCTTTGGTCTTGTTAAGTGTGGATAGTTTCTTATTTCCCAATCGGATCCGGTAATTGCAGACAGTTTCTTATTTGCAAATCCGAAATAAGATATATTTGCGGACACGGCTTTTTTGTCTGTCATTTTGTTGCCGTCCAGGATTTCAAAATAAATATCAAGTCCCAATATGGTCTTTACAATTTCACTTTGTCCCGGTTTTAATACAAGGGCCGTTTGGCGCAGTCCCATTTCTTCAAGGTACTGTGAATAGGGCGTCACCATGTTTGAAAGACAAATGATTTTTGTTGATAGTTTTTTCCTTCGTACAGTTGAAATAAGTTGACATAAAAGAATGAATTCATCCGGGGCATATTTATTTGATATAAATTCGTCAAAAATTAACAAATCCATACGGGGTTTTGTCAATGTTGATTTATAGTCATAACTCTTATCAACGCTTAAGACCATACAAAAATCGTCTTCTGATTTATCTATGACTTTTCCGTTTTCATCACGGTTGCAAAGATAAAAATGTTTTTGCCAAAGATAAATTGAATTCCATTGTTTTCCGAATATCTTTTGAGTATATCCATATTCTTCAATAACATTGAACAATTCACGGGTTTTTGTGCTTTTCGTCATGGCGTCTGTTTGTCTGATATAACCCGTTTGAATTCCGTAATGCTTATACAATAACAGTCCAATAAGTAACCAGTTTGTTGTTTTTCCCTTGCTTCGATCTGAAAGGATAACGCCCCAGTTCACGACATTAATAGGAAAGGTTGTCGGGTCATATACGTCTGGGGGACATTTCAATTTCTTGTATTCTTTAAAAATCATATTCCAATCAATGAGAATTCCTTTTTGTTGGTTGTTGTCAATATATTTAATGTTCATTTTTGTTCTAACCCCCTATGAATTGAATATAATAGTTTTAGTTCACAATAATATTTTTCAAGCCATGTGAACAAAACAAGCCAGTCTTTTTCATTCACTTCATTGTCGTGTGCATAATTTTTTTCTAAAACTTCAATGACTTCAAGCATAATTTGAAGACTTTCAACTTTGTTGTGTCCTTTAATTTGTTTTAATGTTGTTATCATATTTTTTCACCTTCCTTTCACATAAATAAAAACCAAAACCATGCCGGAACTTCTCCGGCCGGTTTATCATAATAATTTACAAAGCCATGTCCAAAAATAATTAAAATGACAATAATTAACACTAAAAAGCACGACGCAAGAATGATTTTTTTCATGCTTTCACCTTCCTTTCTAACTGATCGTCAATTCTTCGAAGTATGCTTTTTCCGTCAAGGTTTAGCGCGTCCCAATAAATATTTTGTTCTATAAAGAATCGACGCAAGTGCGCGAGTTCTGCAACCTTTTCATTATATTTCCACAAATAGGGGTCTTTTCCCTCTTCAATTTTGTCATGCCACATTTTATAAAATCGTGATAACGAAAATACTTGTTTTCTGTAATCAGTCACGGCCCTTAATATGACAGCACATGCAAGTGTTTCACCGTTTTTCATGTTATATTCTCCTTTGCATTTTAATTTGTAAAGCCTTAAAAAATGTTATATAATCGTCAAATCCTCTCATTCTAAAGGGTATCGGAAAAAGACAAACACTCGTTTTTTCGGTCATTTTCTCCCCGTTGCCATATTTATCTACGATATAATCGGAATGTTTTTCGTCATTATAACAATTTGCCATTTTGCCGGATATATTTGAAGGTAATTCAAGTTCAAAGTCAAATTTGTCAAAAATTTCTTCGTTTGTCTTTCCTTTCATCATGTCAAGAAAACGTTCTGACTTCATACCGGCGCATTTTGCCACAATGTGAGCGTCCCCGATAGGATTTCCCGCCTTGTTAATTTCATGCTCAAGCATTATATACCTTTTACATCCCAACGTCTTAAAACGCGTGATATGACTTTCATGAACGAATCGTCCCAAGCCCAAAAGATTGTTTTTCAATTCTTTTTCGTCCTTGCAGCCGATGAATTCAAAATCAAGCTTTGAAAGGTCTGCTTTCAGGATCTTTTTGTCGAAGTTCTTGTTGTACCTGGTGACTTTGTTTTTGTGCTTTAATGGATTTCTAACCTTGCATGAATCTGTATCGGCATAAATCATATCACATCCGAAAGAAAGAATTCTGTCACATTCTTCATGCCTTGCAAGGGCACTTATCCACACTCCCCATTGTGGCAACAATATTTGTTTTTCGCGCAGTTTTTCATAATCAATATTGAATGATGACAATTCAAAGTTCTTGCCATTGAAAACATAGTTTTCATGAAATATTGAAGACACACAAAGCCCATAAATTGCATTTAGATTTTGCTTTGTTAACATGTAACCGATAGGGTCTTCATGTGAATTTATTGTGTTTTTCTTAAAATAGTATTTACAATCAAGGTCAATCAGGTACGACGGGAGTGGCTTTTTTCTTGATACAAATACATTTCCGATGATTTCCATTTTCTCCCACCGGTAGAATTTTTTATAGTTGTCAAAGTCAAGTTCCGTAAGTGCAACAATGATGAATCCGTCTTTTTCAGTTCCAGCAATTCTGCCATTGTCAACAAAGACCTTGAAAGAATCCATGCACTTATGAAGACTTTCAAGTGAATGTGTTGTCCTGGATTTTAGCCCCGTGAATTTTGCCGTAAATATTGTTGCATAATTCTCTATATCATAAATATAATTGCCTATTTCGTCCCTTGATATTTCAAAGAATTCATAGGGGAACTTGTCAAAGAATCGGGCCGGATAACTTGACTTGAAGTCATAACCGTCAATTCCGTCCGGGTCTGTTTCTTCAGTCAGTTCGTAGGCCGTATACGCTGCATTTGCGTGTGTATAACCGCCACGGTAAACCCAATTCATAAGATATTTATAGCTTTGTTCAGTGGCCGGAAAACCCTTCGGATATTTTGCAAGACCTTTTTTATTCAGCTTTTCAAAATGTGACCTCAGTTCATTTCTAATGATACTTGTTTTTGTTGTCGGAATTTTGCCTTGTCCGTGTAGGTATACCGGAGAATAATATTTCTTGAAAAATTCCGTCAATACAATTACGTCATAAAAGCAATAGTCAAGTTCGTCTTTTGAAAGATATGTTTGACTGTTTCGAGGCTTTGAATAGTCAAGTTTACCAATTTGCTTTTGGTGTTCCAGGTTGTAATCTTTCGCAAGTCTTGCGAGGCTTTTATCCGTCAAATTTAAAGTACATCGAAATTCAAGATTGTGCAAAGTTACGGCCGTGACAACATTGTGCGCGTCTTTCGTGAATATGTTGGGAACATAACCACAATTTGTTTTCTTGATCTGCCACGGAATGCGCGTTTTGATGAAGCTCATTTCGAATGCAAGATTGTGCACAAGACAAATTGCCTTGTAATGTCTTTTTGTTTTGGCCTTTGATGGGATTTCCTGGCCTAACTTAAAGACACGCACCAATGTATTATAAAAATCATTAAAGGCGCGCCATGTACGACCATATATTACAATTTCGTCAACGGCAAATTGCCATATATACATATAAGCATGATGAAATTCATCATTGTTGATTTGCGTTGTCTCGATGTCAAAAGACATTCCAACGTCCCAGGTATTGCCACGAACTAACTTTGTATTGTCTCGCAGTTTTTCAAGTTCTGCAATCATTTCAAATTTTTCTTGTGGATATTCAAAAACGGTCAATTGTGCCACCTTCCAATCCTAAATAATCGGCGTTTGTCTTCGATTTTAGGGACTTAAAAGCCTTTTCAACAAGATCCTTGTTTGCCCGTCCGCCGTTGGCCTTTAGTTCCCTATACCACTTAAAGCGATTTAAATGACCTTTCCGAGGGTCAACGCCTTGTTGTTCGGCAAGTTCATATATCTCATTCAATCGGGAGTACATGACGCTTCTCATTTCGTGGTATGTATCAGCAACTTCAAGTAATTCTTCCGTTGATACAATTTCGGCGTCTTCTCCCGTTTTCTGTTTGATTCTTTGTTTTTGACGTAAGTTGCGCGCGCCGCCGATCTGTTCGGCCGTACTTTCCAGGATTTCGCCTTTCGTATTTTTTGATAACATTTTGTCTACAATGGCCCTTGCTTCTGGACTGTCCTGAAGACCCTTTCCCGTTTTCAATTTCACGCGCCCTTTACTGTCAAGGCGTATGAATTGCGCGGACGTTTCATTGACAAGAGGCGCAACGTAGTCTCTATATATTTGGCTATTTACGCCGAAAGTTTCTGCAATGTCGGTTATTCTTGTGTTGATCGCTTTTTGCGCCCGGTGTATTGCTTCCGGATCCAGAAAATTGTATTTTTGGCGTTGGCCTACTACTTTAACGTGAATTGATTTTGACATGATTTGTTATTCTCCTTTTAAATTTTTTGCATATTTAATTGTGCCGTTTGAATAGCGCAATAATGTAATGTGGTTGTAATATTCGCCTATCCTTTCAA
>Ga0326511_10004508_pt1 | contig 11065 bp, 13 predicted proteins | sample 0_2496_0518_D_FD_203701 | JGI IMG/M metagenome (GOLD analysis project Ga0326511, IMG submission 203701) | Bovine rumen microbial communities from UC Davis, California, United States - 0_2496_0518 | ecosystem: Host-associated > Mammals > Digestive system > Stomach > Rumen | place: USA...
TACATGGCACGGCGGACGGCAGGGAGACCTCGACGGTGGTACATGGCACGGTGGACGGCAGGGAGACCTCGACGGTGGTACATGGCACGGTGGACGGCAGGGAGACCTCGACGGCGGTACATGGCACGGCGGACGGCAGGGAGACCTCGACGGTGGTACATGGCACGGCGGACGGCAGGGAGACCTCGACGGCGGTACATGGCACGGCGGACGGCAGGGAGACCTCGACGGCGGTACATGGCACGGCGGACGGCAGGGAAACCTCGATGGTGGTACATGGCACAGCTCCGCAAGTAATGATTGTACCGCAGCACCCAGAGACGGTCCTCGCAGTGAGGATGAAGGGTCACTGATTACGGTGCAGGAAGTTGACAAACCTCTTAGTAATACTGAGAAACATGTGAAAAAATTCGAAGAAATGTAGCGGATTTGTGATGCGTGCTGCGAGAATCACCTATTTCTGAATGTCCTTACAATTTGTCCTGCTTCCGTACGTAATCACGATGAACAAGAAAGGAGTACACCATGGAGCTTTTCGATTACTTACAAACTAATATGATTTTGATAATCTTTATCGGCATTTGTTTGTTAACCTTTTTGATTCGCCTCCCATATCTCTGCACGGTCAAAGATTTCACATATTCTTACAGTGCCAAAACTAGATATGGGATGCAGGATCACAGCTACAATTTCTCGGTAAGAATGGTAAATGGTGAATATCGATGTTACATAGTGCGTACTCCTTCTTTCCGTAACAGAGATACTTCATGTTATACGCCTCATTACTGGGTGGAGCAGGGTACTGACAGACATTACATCTGCTGGACAGGCAAGATAAAATATCCAGAACAAGCAAAGACACTGTGTAGGAACTGGTCTGATGCAACACAACAATTCATAGATACGGGGACGCCGGCTCCTGGTTTTGAAGGGACGTGATGATATGGAGGTTTATAATCTTGTTATTGTAATTATCTGTATGATTCTCTATGCAATCTATGCTGTCTGGCAGATAGCTCAGTTTGAACGTCTTGTCTCCGGTACTTTCGGAACAGTAGCTGTTATTGCCGGAGGAGTAGGAATATATCTAATCGCACCTTTCATTGCGGCTGGAATTCTCTGGCTGTTGAAAGTCCTGGGAATCATCGCCGTAATTGCGGTTCTTACGGGTATATTCGGCGAGTAGAAGGAAGTCAGAGGCAAATTTAAAGATAATCGGCATACGCTGTCCGAAAAAGGAGTGATATGATGCAATATGAAAATAATTTTTACAGGACATCGGATGGACTGCTTGATGTGGAATTTCTGTTCGTTGACCTTGGCGAAGCAAGTGGATGGCGAGCCTATATCCTGACCGACATCAATTATAAGATGTTCTCAAAATTGCGTTCTACGGATTGTTCCATAATCCATAGATTAACCGAGAGCAATGGTGATATGAAACGGAAAATCAATAATTTTATTCAAACGACACGACAAACAAGCAATATTAACAGAACAATTCATTATATCTGCTGGTCCAAAGCGATACATAATCTCCCGGATATGAGGGAAGTCGCTAAAACATGGTCTGAAATTACCGCATACTATATTAGAAATGGCGGTTCGTTTGGTTCTATCCAGCCGATATTAAAACAGAGAGGTATCATTTCGCTGTAATGGTATCATGATCCATTCCCCCCTTAAAAGGGAACAAACGAAATATGTTATAGTATATATGTCAGGAGAACTGATAGTAAATAATAGGAGGAGAATGCAAAATGAAAAAGCAGGTTCGCACGATCGAAAATTATGTAATGGGAGGAAATAATATGAAAAATAACATGACTGTATCGCTTGGCACTTATCAGGATGTTCTTGATAAAGGTACATGGCACCGCGGAGGAAAATTCTTCAGTCAGTCCGGTTCGGATGGTCGCTATGTCATGACTGCTGAAGTGTATGACCAGATTAAAAGAACGCTTGGTACTCGTAAGCCCGAGCAGGGTGGCATCCTCGGCTCGAGCGATGGAATCCATATCGACCATTACTATTTTGATAAGACCGCTGACCGCACATCCGCAAGCTATACTATGGATGCCAAAGCACTGAACGAAGTAATCCATAAGTGGAATGATAACGGAATCCAGCTCATTGGCATCATTCATTCACATCCGCAGGGGTGCACAAAACCTTCCTATGGAGACATGGAGACAGCACGTCATATCATCGAAACAATTGATGTCAAGGGCAAGTTCTTCACACCTATCGTTCAGGTTTCTCCGAAGCTCAACGGTGATATTAAGATTTATCCATACACTTTCGAGCAGACAGTGGAAATGAAAGAACAGCCGCTTACGATTCAGGAAACCTCACCAGAGCTGCTTGAAGAAAAAAGACGCAGAGAGCTTTTAAAGAAAGCACCTAACCGATTCAAAAGAATCGAATCTGTATTTCCTGGTAATCTGATGTCTAAGAAAACTGTTATCTGCGTGGGCTGCGGCGGCTCAAGAACTTTTCTTGAAACACTTGCACGCTGTGGTGTTGGTACTTTTGTACTGATGGATGCTGATATTGTTGAGGATACGAACATCGCCACACAGGGGACATATATCTCTGAAATAGGTATGTTCAAGACTGAAGTCATCCGTGAGCGTATCATGGATATTAATCCACTGGCAAAAGTTATCTGCATTAACAAGCATCTCGATGACGAGATGACGGATAATGAATTTTCCTATATGACAGGTCTTGTGAACTGCCGAAAGAGCGATACACTGCTTTGCGGCTGTACTGATAGCTTCTATGCACAGGACAGATGTGCACAGCTGAGTGTAAAATATGGTGTTCCCTACCTTGCAGCACAGATTTTTGCAGGCGGAAGCGGACACGAGGTGATTTTCTCCTATCCTGGTGTGACAAAGTCCTGTCCCAGATGTATGTTAGAGAGCCGTTATAAAAAAGAACTGACTTCCAACAGCTCCGGCACTGGTTCATCAGCAGGTGCTGCGGTGTGCGTGACAGACTATCTTAATTCGATTAAATCCTATGTGGCAATCAGCATTCTTTGCTATAATGAGAAGTCTACCCAGTATTACCATGCACTTGATAAGCTGGCGGACAGAAATTACCTGATGACAAGATGCAATGATGCCCTGAAAGCACCTGCATTTGAACCGCTTGACGCACTTGCTGTCGAAGAAGCTGACCTTTCTTTTCCATATGCTACTATTGCCATTGGACAGACTCCCGAACGTGACTGTCCTCTCTGCGGCGGACATGGCAGATTAGAACTTATGGAAGGTCGGATTCACGATACAAGATATATCCCGAATAAGTATTGTGCATGATGCACCGATGAATCAATAAGAAAGGGGAATTGCGATGTTTAACTGGCAGAAAATGTGTGCAAATACAGCCGGATATTCTGGGCTCCACGAGGAGCTCAGAAACTGCCGTGGTCGTTACATCCTTGAAGGAGTAAAAATGCCTGAATCCTGCGGCAATCGAATCTGTACAATCGAATTCTGGTATCGGGGTGAAGATTACATACAAATGAGCTGTCTTGACTCTCCTGTTGCCTATGCTGGTACGAATCTAAGAATTGCTCAGTGGCTTGAAAACGGAACTCTGGAATTCGGCAGCTTTGAGCAGCTTACTGCTTTTTTGAAGCAGTTTAACAAAGAGGGTGTGACGCAGAGTAACGGGAGTCTTCAAATGCCACCGGATGGAGAAAGGGTACCAACATCTGAACGTCCAAAAATGGAGTACGACAGAAACAGTATCACCGTTCCAGATACACAGAGAGCATACGTCATAATCGATAAGGATAAACTGATACTTGATTTGAATAGTGAACTCTTCGGGCAAGAAGAAAATGTTCAGAAAATTGTTCATCTTATCAGAAACCACCTCGGCACGAAGAATCGCACTCGACCAATCTCTATTTTTCTTTATGGTCCGCCAGGAACAGGAAAATCAAGAGTAGTGGAACTTCTGGTAGAGAAAATCAATAAACAGCTTACACCTCGGGAACAACTGTTTTACAGACCTGTTGACTGTACGCAGTTCCAAGACAAAGCAGACATCTCACGGCTTACAGGTGCTGCCCCAGGTTATGTGGGATTTGATGAACCAGGAGTGTTTTCAATACTCGAAGAACATCCTAATACAGTATTTGTGTTCGAGGAAATCGAAAAGGCCGCAAGTAATGTGACAGAAGTCATCATGCAGGCAATGGAAACGGGAAGACAGGAAACGAACGGCAAAACCCTTCACAATGGAGCATCTTACTATGATTTGTCACATGCAATCATTTTCTTCACAAGCAACATTACTGTTGAAGACAGAAAACAGGCTGGTTTTGGCAATTCAGCTGGACAAGAATCTGTATCTGAACCGATAACATCTACCACAAACATCGCAAGAATCATTTCAAAAGAAACAAAAACAGCTAAAGAGAAGTTCCTGAAAGCGGGAAAATTCAGACGTGAGGTAATCAGCAGAATGACAGCAATTATTAAATTTGACAGTTTGACAGGAGACACTATTAAAGATATTGCGGCCAAAAGCATCCGCGATATTGCTGAGAACCACAGACTTTATATCACGAAAATTGAAACCCCCGTTCTTCAGGAGTTTATCAATATTACATCCGATGGAACTGAAGACTTTGGTGCAAGAGAAATGAGGAGAGAAGCTGATAATTTCTTTGGTGAAGCATTGCTTGATTATTCGCATAAGCACAATGATTACTCAAAGATTATTGTATCTGGTACGTTGGACGAAGTAAAGATTCTTCCAGGATAAAGAAACCATCAAAGGGGCAGGGAGGTGATAATTATGCCCCTTTACAATAACATTATTCAGAACTGGTATACTAGAATCAGGGTGAAAGTCTAATATCATAAAGGAGGTACTATATCATGAGAGGAATCCAGTATTACAGACCGAATAATGTTTCTTTAGATGACGGTACAGTGCTCATCAGTGGTCAGTGTGTACGGATTAAGGCTCTGTATCTTGCAGAACAATTGAAACGAGCCTTGCGAAGGGGATGTAAAACTGTAGTGATTGATTTCGGACGTATGGGGAATTTTTCCAGCATACTTGACAGCTGTGGTTTTCATTCGCAGCATACCTTTGTCGCCGAGAGAGATAATTACGCTATGGAGGAGATACCAATTCGGGAAGCAGTTTCCAATCTTCGCACCCACGCCCGCAGGCTTGGATATGAGCATTCTTCTTACGCACAGATGACAGCTTTTCTCAGCTTTCTTATGAGTCTTGATTCCGGAAACTGCCGGACACTTCAACAACTGCTGCGAAAATTCAGCAACCAGGATAAGCTGGAAAAAGAGCTTCTCTCTCTTGTGAGAAGCAGGGCAATTACCGGACAGGAAGCTGAAGATAATATTCAGACTTATCTTGAATATGTCCAAGGTGGCGTTACGGCTGATACACTCCTTGCTGAACTCAATTTCATTCTGAAACCAAATACGGGAGCTAATTCATTTTCACTTTCCTTGCTCGGACAAGGAGAAGCAGCTATATTGTGTGCGAGCGAAAACAACTCCACAGATTTGAATGATTACATTGCAAGGCTCTGGACATCCGATTTGATTCGCGTGTCCGAAACAGAACCGCTTTTTATTGTAATCAATGCCGGACATCATCCGCAAATTGACAGAATGTATGAATTGGTGGAAACCGCATCTCACAAAACAAATGTGAATCTTTTCTACACCTCGTACGACATCTTCTCTGGTGTGAGCGCTGACAGAGCTAAAGCCTTTTCCAAACTTTTCAGGTATGACATATACGGAAGACATACAAATGATTCAGCACAGGCAATCAGCAGTATGTTCGCAGAACAGTGGCTGACACAGTTCAATCATGCAGATGCCCATGACCAGAGAATTCTGGGAGAAAGTTTGATTGACAGGATGCTGGGAACGGATTATACTAAGACAGTATCAACATCTCTTGTTAAGGAAAGTATCATCCCTGCTTACAGTATCGTAAACTTTACCGATTGTGAATGCATTATCCTTGATACACTGACAAACGAAGTACAGTCGATATCTATCTGAGGAGGTAGTACTATGAAAGTTAAAAGCATTTTCGCCAGAAGTATGAGCAGAGTACTTTTCGCAGTTTTTTATATGCTTGATATTGCAGGAATCTACTATTTTACTGGTGATATTTCCTATACGGTCATCGGTGCCACAGCTATCCTTGCGATTCTAGCAGTTCAGATGGGTATGTGTCTTCTGACACTCAAAGCACATTCAATCAGAAATTCTCCGCGCGGAGATTCCAATTATCTTCAAAGCTGTATGGATGAAGTCATGCGGAGAAGCGTTTCCGTTGGACGCAAGCAAAAAACAGTTCACTTATGGATTGCAGATAATGAAGCACTAAGATGTTATGCAGTCGGCAATCATATCATAGTTAATAAAAGTATGCTCCGACTTGGCGACAGAACAATGCTCGAAGCAGAACTCGCACACCAGCTAAGCCGAGTATATAATTGGGACTCCGTATTCTCATCATTCTTGAAACTGAATATTTTTGCCGGAATGTGTATTTTGGGGTTAAGTATGTTTGGCTGGGCGGTTGTTACCATCCTGATTGCGAGTCTTATTTTTGGTATATTTTTCTCTTCATGGGTAGGGTTCACTGTTGGAACAGCAATCGGCAAAGCAGTAAAATGGTGTTTTAATCTTGTGATGCGGGCATTTTACTATATCAGTAAAGCATTTTCAGCGTTTCTTTGCCGCAGACAGGCGTTTGAAGCAGACCGCTATACAGCTCTGTTAGGATATTCCCGCGCAATGATGAGCTTATTCCAATTAGAAGAACGCATGGAGCGACACGCGGTTCAAACAAGCTGGATTGAAGATTTTCTTGATGATAATCCTTCACATTATCGTCGTATAGTCCAGTTTGAAAGAATGGAAGAAGAAATTGCAAGGCTTGAACAAATTGAGCATAATTATGAGGTTATGCCATACGAAAATCCGTTTATTTGATTTAAGAAGAGGAGGAACATTATGCATAGATCATATACTAGAAACTCAACGAAAGCTACAATGGATAGAACTGCCCATTATAATGAAAACGGTGAAATGCTTGATCCGAATACACATGAACCGATACAGGATGGTAAGGTTATTGGCCATCCAACAGGGCTGGAATGGCACGGATTCGAATCCTATGGGGAAAAGTCAGGTATGACGCAATCTGAGATGAATGACATTCAGAATAACGGCTCAATGCTTCAATGGGAATCGAATGGAAGCAATAGCAATCATACATTTGAAGAAAACGATGCTAATGAGACTGCTTTAAATACTGCTAACTACTGCTATTTGGAAAATTCGCAGTATCAGGAAACAACTTATATCAATCCACCAAGTGCAGAGGGAGAACCGTGGACTCTGACAGTCGAAAATACACAAACCGGAATTGAAAGTCAAATCGGAACATTTACTCCAGATTTAGGAGAGGTTACTCCTGAAAGTCAGGATGCTATTCATAGTGCAGCTCCATCTTATAACTCGGAAACATCTTGTCTAAATGATAATGACATGAGTGACTTCGGAACAACAGGCAGCACTGCAAACGAATCTGAAAGTTTAGCATCGGAAGGCGAAGGCAGCGAAAGTAGTGGGTCAAGTAGCAATGACGATGACGGCATGTCGATGTGAACTATAGAAAATTAGGAGGGATTTGAATTATGTTTGAAGATAATACAACGCGCAAGCCTAAATTTCCTCATAGTATCGAAAGTGGAGACAAAAGTAATGACATGAGTGACTTTGGAAATAATGGTCGTACTGTGGATTCTGTTAGTACTTTTAGTACTGATGGAATCGGTTTTGGGAACGATTCTGTGGGCAATGCTGACAGCGGAATTGGAGATGGCTGCGGAAATGCAAGCGATGCCGGTTGCGGAATGTCAATGTAAGAAGAAACAGAAACAAGCCTCTTGTGGATTCAGGAGGCTTGCCAACTTATATCAAAAGACGGAGAACTTGAACGGCTGCTAGATCTATCCCCCTTCAATCTGTATTTTCCTTTTGTTGTATAATAAAAACAACGAAAACAAAAGGAGGAACTATCATGAGCGAGATGAACAGATATGAGGTTATGGATGGCTGTTATGGTGAAGTGACTGACAGATGCAAAAAAGGAGCATTCATCAAACTTGACAACGGAGAGGAGGCATTTGCATATAAGTTTGCAGGTCTGAGACCAGGGACAAAGGTACTCTGTACCGTATTGAGACAGGCAAGCGGAACACTCCGCACACTCGTAGATGTGGAATCTGTAACAAGCAGCATGGAATATGTTGCTTGAGCTGTACAATCAGAAAGGAGAATTACTATGGCATTTTTCAATGAAGAAGTATACAGAACACCGGAAACACTGTGCGTTGAAAAACCAATGGCATTCCTGTCCGGAAAAGACATCTTCGGAGAACAAATTTTTCAAGTACCGCTCAATGATATGCATCTGCTCGTGCTTGGTGCACCAGGTATGGGAAAGACGATTCAGATACGAAAAATTTTGCGTCAGACGGTTCAAAATCCTGACAGTACACATATTGTGTTTGACCCCAAAGGCGAATTTTACAGAGAATTTTACAGAGAAGGGCAGGATTACGTGCTTTCTCTCTTTGATGTTGCCGGAATCAAATCCAATGTAAAGTGGAATCTTATGCAAGATGTTGCAAATGATACTCATCCGGAAACGGCGATTCGTGAGATTGCTAAATCAATTTGCAAGGAAGCCATAAAGCAGTCCCATGCTCCATTTTTCCCTGAAGCTGCTGAAGCCTTAATATCGGCTATATGGATTATGACATACAGGCACTATAAAGATAATCTTCCAACTAATGATGTTCTAATCAGTAAAACCAAAAGCCTGACCCGTGAACAGCTTCTCAATGAAGCTTCCAGGATGGTAAGCGGTGTTAAGGTTAATGCTGACCTTTATCCAACAATTAACGAACTAACAGACCCAAAAGGCGGTGTTGCGACTGCAAATATCAGACAGGAAATGGAACATATTTTGGATCAGGCATTCAATCCGGAAGGAAATTTTTGCAGTAAGGGCAATTTTTCAGTTATCAACTTTGTACGGCATTCCAAAGGAAGAAGGCTGTTTCTGATATATGATTTTGCTACCGCCGAAAACTCTCGGCTTATTATCGGAACACTGTTGAATCTCATGATGAAGGAATCACTGTCTATAAATCCTGCCAGAAGCTTTGCACAGAGGACATATTACTATCTTGATGAACTGCCTGTCCTGCCTGATAATATTTCAAATCTGCAATCTTTATGCTGTTTCGGACGCAGTACCGGAAACAGAGTTATCATCGGCATTCAAGGACTGTCACAGCTGTATGATGCATATGGTGAAGATAATGGCAATGCGATTCTTGCATCCTTTACAGATAACATCATAATGAGGGCAAATGACCCGATTACAGTTGAGAAAATATCCAGACGTTCGGGACAAAAAACTGTTATGCGCACAAGAATGGGAAGTATACGAGGGAGTATCGATTCAAAGCCGGAGCAAACCTATGCCATTCCTGAAGATGTCATGTCAAATCTGGATGTCGGACAAGCAATATTGGCTATCCGCGGAAACAAACCGTTCTATATAGAACTTGATTCATAAAACAGAAAGGCGGTATCCTGAATTTTATTCAAATAAGATTCAGGATAACTCTTGAAATCGAAACGCAACTATGCTATAATGAAATTAAGACGAAAGCGAAATAAATGGGAGATGATTATATGAATATCAGTAAGAATATTCAATGGATAACAGATAATTCTGCTCAGTGGAAATTTTATACAAACAAATCATACCGGGCTAAGATACAGCGTGCTGATTCACAGCAAGTGTACAATGTAGCCGATAAGCCTGGTGTTGTATATAACTGTCTGGAAGATGCTTATGAAAAAGTTGGCAATACCGGCTACGTGGTAACCGGCATCGCGGGAGAAATGTGGCCGATTGGAGAAAATGCAGTCAAGAAATACAATGTAAATCCGGATAATATCACGGCGGAAGCGATGGAAGTTGATACGGTTGAGCTTGATACTGTGTATGCCGCTATCAGGATTCCGGCGGATACCAGATTCACCCTCGAAGTGGATTATGGTGAAAAGGCTATTCTTCAAGGAAATCGTTCTGATATTGAGCATGGCGAGGGAGACTATGTTCTTGTAACGGCAAAATTAACAGACGGTGTATATCTCCCCGATTTCGATGACAGTGGAAGAATCATAAACGGATCTATATTTGAAAAGCTGTACAAAAGTCTCGAAGTTTAATCTTCCCTAAAAACCGAGATTAATAGCTGTGCTATACTGTAGTCACAAGGCTTGAAGTTTTCTGACTTAGGAGGCATAGCTATAAAAAGCTGATTATTAAGGTGTTTATACTTTAACCTATTGTAACTTCCTTGAATATTCAGATTACCGCAGTGCCATTCAAGAAGCATTCCTGCAAAAGCAAATCTGAAAACGCAGTTATATTTTCTGAACAATATCTTGCTGCCACTCCTTGATATGGCGGTATGTGGCTTAATTAAGGTGTTTTTTGCAGATGGCATGCATTTAATCTATGGATATCAGGGAGGATACTGCTGGTGCAAAGAAAGAAATATCCGGATGAATTTTTATTCAATGAGGAAATAGCTGAATTAATTGCAACTGTTAATGAAGAAATAGGATTAAAAGGAAGAAATTATGAAATGTTACAGCTTTCTGGCACAATGACACTTTCTTATAAGCCTTTCAATGAGCTTTGAAGAATATGAAAAATGACATAACACATTTTGAACGCACTGTGTTATAACACATAACATGTATATTTTCTTGTATATGAGTGAAATTATGGCTAAATTTTTCAATATTGTTGGTTCATACAGTCCGGAGAAACATTATACGGTGAATCTTCAAAGCCGACTTGTCAAAATCAAAGAATTTGTGGACAGGGGACAGTATTTTACTATCAATCGGGACAGACAGTATGGTAAAACGACTACTTTAAAGGCATT
>Ga0326511_10004510_pt1 | contig 11063 bp, 10 predicted proteins | sample 0_2496_0518_D_FD_203701 | JGI IMG/M metagenome (GOLD analysis project Ga0326511, IMG submission 203701) | Bovine rumen microbial communities from UC Davis, California, United States - 0_2496_0518 | ecosystem: Host-associated > Mammals > Digestive system > Stomach > Rumen | place: USA...
GGTATTTTCTACCTACACTAATCCTTAAATATCTATCAGTATAGAACATGAATATGGTCTGGTTTCGATTTAGGGGCGGCGCTAAACACTCTGTGTTTTTTCGTTTGCCTTGCGGCAGGTTACATATTTGAAGATTTTTTCATATGAAAAAATCTCTATACCGCAGGTATTTTGACGTAAGGCAAATATACCTCTATTAGAAGTTGTCTAAAAGGGTAGAGGAGATGTCCATATCTCCTCTACCGCTTACTAAACTATATGGTGAGTTATCTACCCCGTTTCACGGGGTTATATTAACTACTATTACTTTTAGACAAAATAATAGATCTTTTCTCTAAAAGAAAAATAATAAGATCATATCTTTATACTCCTAAGCTGTTAAATTTTCATTTAACAGCTTTTAGAGTTCTTAATACTTTTTAAAATTAGGTTTTCCTTTTTTTTTATTTTTTTTCTTTTTTTTAAATATTTTTTTATCAAAAAAGGAAAACCCTTAACATAATTTGGATTAGACTAGACTGAGTGTAACGAAGGATAGGATAAGACAAATTATGTTTGGGAAAAGATTAGAAAAAGATCACCACGCTCGTAGAGCGGGGGGAGACAACTATGGAAGGGGGTCTTAGGGGGAAACCAGAAGATCATATTATAGCTCGTTTAATTTGATGTTCCCCACAAACCGCATATATAAGCCATTCTTCTCTAAATAGTAGTAGATCGTCCGATAGTGACGATCTATACTTATTTATGTTCGTCATTTTGAACATTCGATAGTAAGTTACACCTTTATCAAGAGGAAATAGATCACTATGGCAGTAAGTAATTTAAAGACAGTTATCGAATCGGTATTAGCTCCCTATCTTGTAGCTATAGAAAAGTATCATGCACAGACAGCTAATTCACTTATGTATGATGAGGTTAAAAACCTTATCGCAGAGTTTGATGCTACAGAGCAGAGACTCTCACAGGTGATAGCAGATCTTCGTAGCGAGATGACTGGGGATATCACCGAAGTTAATGAACAAATGGATGATCTAGCAGAGAGACTTAACGCCAGGATAGATGAGCTAGTGGCACAGCATCAACAGGATATGACTAATATAGCTACTCGTTTAGCTGACCTACTAGCTAAGCATTTATGGATCCACGATGTGGTTACTCTTGATGGTCAGAAGTACTTAGTTCGTGCGGATACTGCAGAAGGTATTCGCCTAGCTGCCGAGTATGACGAATCAACAGACGACAAATCCCTTTGATAGTAGGTTATCCAGTGATAGACTATTATAAACAATTTTTACCGTAGGTGGAGATAACTTCTCCACCTACTAAGTACTTTCTACTGTGATATCCGTATATATATTTATTAGTTAGCAATATAGGGTGACATAGCACCCTGAAAACCATTGAACACGACCAGACGTTTAAAGATACTCAGGGGGATACTATCATGGAACATCAACTAAGCTGCACCGTTAGAGTAACACACTTTTCCTATGTGTTCCGTGCAGATGGTAATGTGATACCTTTTATTAACTTTGGTCCAGCTATAGCTATCGGTGGTGATAAAGTTATAACTAAATTACCTGTAGCATGCCTGGACGATAAGTCAGATTTTATACTCTCTTCGGACGATGAGTTACGTATAACTATCGGTTCAAGAGAACGGCCTTTAGTGAAGGTTATATCTCGAGTTGCAGATATGCGTCCTACAGATCTTACAGCACCTGTCTGTCCTGTCTGTGGATCTCCACTACTGAACTCAGATGCACAACACAGTATCGGCTGTTGTGTTAACCTAGCCTGTAAGGCTCAGACCTTGAATAACTCTATAAGTCTACTTTCATCGTTAGGCTTATATGCTCAAGGTCAAACATTACGTATACTTACTGCTTGTCTTAACAACGGTAAGCTTCGAGATCCTGTAGATATTTTTTTACTTGATGTGCACGATATCGCAACTGATCTCATAAGCGATGCACAGGCACGTGCATTCATTCGTTATATCCATAGCGTACGTGGTCATATCTCTTTAACTCAGATACTAAGAGGACTTAATATACCTAATCTCACAGCTGACGTTATCGAGAAAATGAATCTGGTGTTTAACGCAAGAAGATATACCCTTTTAGATATCGATAAGTTCTTTGATGCTGAGGTATTAGAGTCTATTAGGGGTATTGACTGGAGTCCATGGACTGACTTTATCAGTGTGGCTGACAACAGAGTCATCCTCAAACGGTTGTGTACAATACTACATATTTAATTTAGTCGAGGTATAGATGTTGACATTATTCGCAATGCTCGTTCTACTTGGTTGTTTTGCCTATCTGCCTTCTCAAGGTACGGGATTTGGTTCATTTCTTGCTTTAATTATTACCCTTACTGTAGGTTTGTGGGTAGTTGTAGGGTTAGTGACAGGTATCATATGCTGGCTGAGTTAGTTGTATAAGCACGAATACCAGCTCTCTTAAGCTTTAGATTTCTCATCAAGCCTATGGATATATATTACCTATTTGAGGTATAGATGCTGATATCTATACCGGTATTACTAGTAATAAAAAGGAGCCTAAAATGGCAGATAAAAAAATCGGAGAGGGATTCTGTGAATTCCTCAAAACAGAGGGTAAGACTTCTGAAGGTAAGCTCGGCGAGACTACTTCACTGACTCAGAGTAACTATGAGAAGTTCTTACTATCTCAAGGTTATACTAAGGACATGTTGGCCAAGATCAAAGAGGTTGATGGCGAGGTGAACACTGGTATCAATCGCTTCGTTGCTGATAAGTTAGCTGAGAAAATCAAGGCTATGAAGAAGGCTGGGGAGGATATCAACGAGAATCCTCCACAGGTAGCGGTATCTATCGCTATGGCCTCAGGTAGCCATAAGGTTGTAGGTAAAGCCAAAGTAGTTCATGCTGCTTCTGGTTTAAATGCTGGTAAACCTCCGGTAACCAAGTATAATTCTGTTTACCATTCCTTTAAGGTAAACAAATCGGTAGATAAGGTTACAGTGGAAGAATCATCAGCCATGATTCGCAAGCTTTATGAAGATATAGCCTAACTTTAGATCTCACCTAGGGATATCCCTAGGTGAGACTCTAGAAAGTATTCTTACCTTATAATTCGTCTATTCTTTTTTTTTAAATATTCCCTAAGTTCATAAAGTAGATGTTAGCAGACAAATGATAGGATGTTGATATGGGTACTGCTATACCGTTTTATATACACAGCACACACTGCCAGTATAAGGATAACCCTTTACGTAACGCAGTAGTGGTGAAGGAACATGTTTATCACCAAGATAAAGAGAGGTCTTATTGGACACAACGGCTTAGGATTATAAGGGATCCTGAAAGAGAGTTCTTTGTAACTTTACCTCAATTTCGTGATCATAAGTATAAAAAAGAGTTTGAAACACTGGACAAGTTGGAAAGGTTCAGATGTAAGGATAGTGAACTGCATGACAAGGTAGCCCAAGCATTAGGCTATCACCCATGGCAAGTTAAGTACAAGTCTGTAAGACAGCTATGTGAGTCTCCTTACATCTATGGTGCGGATATCGATACCGAGACTCTTATAAGACAAGAGTACACGATGCACAAACCTGAGGATATCAACCCAGAGATAACCGTAGGTGCATTCGATATCGAAACTGAAGTGGTAGGTGAAAAACGTATCAACGTTATAACCTTTATCCATGAGCATAAGATCTATACTGCTGCCCTAAAAGAGTTCTGTCGTATCTATAACAAAGCTACTGATAGTTTTATTCCTGCATCCGAAGAGGATTGTCTAAAAGTTATAGATGAGATCGTAGGTAGTGAGTTCACTAAGCATAACTTTACCCTAGAGTTTAAAATCTGTGATACTGAGTTATCTCTTATCAAGTGGATATTTTCTAAGATACATGAGTGTAAAACAGATTTTATCGGGGTTTGGAATATAGGCTTCGATATACCTAAGATCTTAGAAAGACTGGATAAACTCGGAGTTGATCCGACGGATATATTTTGCCCGCATGTTTTACCTAAAGAGTATAGGTACTGTAGGTTTAAAGAGGATAAATCTAAGATGGCTGAGCATATAGCCGATAAGTGGCACTGGCTACATTGCACCGGTTTTAGTCAGTTCGTAGACTCTATGTGTCTCTATGGAAGACTGCGTAAAGCTGATGGACGTGATGTGAGCTACTCACTTGACTATATCTCTAACAAAGAGTTAGGCCAAGGTAAACTTCATCTAGGTGAGGTTACTAACCATCGTTACTCACAGACTTATGAGTTTTTAGAGTATATTGCATACAACATCAACGATGTACTTATCATGATGCTCATGGAGTTCAAGAACCACGATATCAATACGCTAACAGGTTTGACTGCATATTCTCATTTGTCTAACTTTAACAAACAAACCGTGATGGTACGTGATAACGATTATGCCTATGCTCGGGAGAAAGGAGCTATAACGGCAGCAGCCACTACAGAGATGTTCACGGAGTATGATAAAATTATGCCTAAGGCTGGCGGTACAGTATTACCTCCAGAAAAAGCTGTAGGCGTAGGTTCTAACGTAGTTAAATACTCTAATGATCCTACTCAGGTAGTACTCTTTGTGAATGACCTTGATGAGAAGTCGATGTACCCATGTACGATACGTGCTTTTAATATCTCAAAAGAAACGTTCTATGGTACTATTCTCGAGGTTAACGGATATCCTAAAGAGGCTGTAGAGATATTCGGTTCCACGTTAAATAACCCAGATGTATCAGCTGTACAACTAGGGACTACCTTTTTCGGTTTACCTAGTTACGATACTATCCTAGAAGAGTTTGACAAACAAGAGAAAAGTGGTGAATATAGTAAGACGTGTATGGGGTATATGTAGATGAGAATAAGAGAAGTACTAGAGGAGCTGTCTCGTGTTATTCAGCGTAGGGTGAACACTGTAGAAGACCTGCTGTTGTTCAGTGAATCTATAGAAGTAGCTGCAAATCAATTATCTATCGACGAAATAGAGTTGAGTCTGGTTTTACGTAAGTGTCTTGTAATTATAGATAGCTACTTAGCTGGTATGTGTGAAGATAATGAAGAGCGTGTCGATAAGACAGAACTAGCTTTTAGGATAAAGCGTACTTATTTTTAGATTTAAATAACCTTACACCCCTAGGATGACACCTGGGAGTGTAGAGTGTTTTTTTGTATCTATATAATCGGGGTGATTAAGGACTATCAAAAGATAGTCCATTTATTTTCTGAAAACACCAAGGAGGTGTATCATGACACCATATGAGTTTATAACAACTCTAATACTCTCGGAGACTGGCAACGGTCTCCGCAATGATGGAATGAACATAGTGTCTCGTACGATCGAGACGCTACTGCTTCAACCGTTATCGTTGAGAGAACGAGTCTGGTGGCGCAGACTCGAAGCACATATCAATAAGTATATTTCCAGCCAGTACGGCTGCAGGATGTCCGATAAGGATCATCAGAAATTAATTGATGACATTAAACAGTTAAGGGACGAAGCTTAACTGTTGAGAAAAAAGAATACACAGTAATCTGTGTATTCTTTTTTTGTTTATAGGGGATCAGTAGGATACTCCTGCTATGCTCAAATACGTATAGTTGTTATTATTTTTTGTACGGATATCCGGTACTTTTATTGACGAAAAGTTATCTCAATTAAAATTCATGTATATGTATCTAAAATCTATTCAAGACTCGGGTGAGACAAAGTATACGTTATTAGAAACCTTCATTTACATATAGAGATTAAAATGAACTCTAAGGGTACCACAACACTGGTACCCTTAGAGGAGATAAAGTTGTATGCTTCTTTATCTCAATTACCTCTAACGATAGTGAGGTGTAATATGAGACAATACCGCTTTGAGATAATTCTCATTATATTTGTATTGTTAAATATTTTTAGCATATTTACTTCAGGAAATATTAGTCACGTATTCCATGCTGCGGCTGTATGCCTAGTTGTGAAGATGTTTCTAATACTAAAGGGTAAATCCTTATAGTTGTTATAATACCACGGGTTATAGCCAACCCGTGGTAGAGGAATTTTCCCTACTGTATATTTTATTTTTTGTGGATATGCTGACAACACATATGTAAATAGGTAGTAGGATACCCGTTAACGGGTATCCTACTACTAGGTTAGTTAACTATATACACGTTACAACTTCACTGAACTAGTTACCTTCGATAGGTGAAACGTAGTCAGCTGGGTCTGGTAGTGTAGTTGAGTTAGGACCAACAGTCTGGTATACATCAACGAACTGGTTCAAGCCCTTAACGGTGAAGTATAATCCAAGTGGGTTGGTTGGGATAACCATGGTTCTAGCGTTAGCGAAGATACGCTTCCAAGCAGCATTGAACATCTGTGGAGTGTATGATGCTACCAGCATACCGTAATCCCAGTTGATACCGAAGTTCAGAACTGAACCATCATCACTTACACGATAAGGGATAGCGATGATCTTATCACGTAAGTAGTTGAAGCATGAGGTTACGCAGTCTAGGATGGTACCATCTGACAGTACACGGCGATACTCAACGTTAGAGCCATCAACAGCCTCAGTCTTATTAAGGTGGTTGTGGTAGTGAGGGATAGCCAGTACTAGACCTAGGATAACAGGAGAAGTTAATACCTTGAAGGTAGGAGCCTCACCTGGTTTCAAACGGCGTTTGTACAGGGAGTTAGCATACATCAGAGCAAAGTGATGCATCAACTGCCATTCAACCAGAGATCTGATATCGCCGAGTAAATCGCCAGAACGTAAGCTATCAACATTAGAAATATCAATAACGTTGATGTAAGCTGCTGGGTTACAGAGCTGAGAAGCTGGATACTGGAAGCCAACTTTGTCTAATCTCTCACGGAGGTTAGGGTCTTTGTTCTCTTCAGTAGTTACATCGTAGATGTGCATCAGAGTCTGAATGATGACATTCACACCACGATGATCCTGACCTAAGGAGATAGCCTCAGATACCAGACTCATTAGGTAATCAGGCTTCTTAGCATCATCGATAGCATAGTCAACTACGATGTTGCGAGATGGTGAAATCTCGAAGAAGAATGGTCTGTTGTGGGTCTGGATAGCTAAGTTGGTCTTACGTAAGTTCTCTTCACTGTAACGAGCATCCATCTCGTAACCTACGATTTCCATAGTGATCTGTGTAGCTAAGTCTGAAACAGCCTTAACAGGAGCACGACCATCACGGTTGTAAGCTAAGAATGCAGCAAAACCATAACCCTGGACATCAGCGTATTTCAAGTTGATCTGAACTGAGAATGACAGACGTACTACTAGGTAGTCAGTATCAGTACATACAGACAAGATCTGAGAAGGATTACCAGTAGAGGTTTCCTGACCTTTCTTCATGGTGAAGGTGTGCTCTAAAGTAGTGCCACGATTACCAGAGTCGTTGGTGTTAGGTAACATCAAGAGACGAGCATCGTTCAAATTACGAACGTTGAGTTTGAAGGTTTCTTCAACATCGCCTTTCTTAATTTTCACATGAACCTTATCAATAGCTACGTTTTCAGCTACGAGGTCAGTGTAGTTAACGTGATCAAAACCGATCTCATCAGTCATAGCCAAATCTTGCATGTTAACACGCACATTTGGTTTGATGACATAGTCGTCAAGTAAGTACCTGTCTTCGGTGTCGTTCTTCTTGAGAACTTCGATCTTCTGCAGTTCATTAGAAACCATAGCTGGGTTAATAGCTAAGTTAATGAAGTTCTGTCTGTGATCGCCTTCGTTACGTACAGTGTGATCTTTGTTATAAGACTTCAGCAGGTCATACACCTCAGCGTATGGAACAGCATATTGAACGTATGGTGAACCAGAGGAACTGCGGTGCATGATGCGATCAAGTAAACCACGATCATAGTTCATCAAAGATACTACAAGAGTAGTTCTCTCGTCAGGTAACATCTTGTCGGTGTTAGCACCCCAAGCTTCGAAGCCAGGAATATTACCGTTGAAGGTAACATCTTCCATAAGAGATGGTGCAAATACCAAAGAGTTGGAAGCTGCGATGTCTTCAGAACGAACACTCTTATCACCATGTGAATAGTGCTGTGTTACGAACATAGCAGGATCGTTTTTACAGCTCTTCCAACGTGCCAGTAAGCAGGCTACAGTCTGAGCTGCCGCCATCTGAGATGACTTAGGCACACCAGCCTGTTCAACCAAGTCTAAAATCATGGTTGGAGCGGTCTGATCCCAGTTACCATCGGAAAGGCTTTCCATGCCGATAGCTACGCTACGGTCATGAACATCAACATCAGCTTTGACGATACCGGCTTTGTCAAGGAAGTTCTCTACAGCCATGCAAATACGTTCAGCTGAATCGTCCTGTCCTCTTAAAAGGTTTTTGCCCTGTTCATCAACAAGATTGTAATGCTGATCAGCTGTACTGTTGTGTAAGGTCTGCTGGAAGTTGCGGAAGTAATTTTGAGATGCTTTACTCTGTTCTAAGTATGCCATCTTGTATATTCCTCGTAAATGATTCAGATTGATTTAAGTTTTTTAACAGTTGGCCTATTTTGATAGACGTAGTGAAATGCGGGTTAAGAAGTCACGAAGACAAGCTATACTTACTAAGTATAACCAGTTAGCACGCCATCTCTTCAGCATAAGTATATCTGAAGGTCTAGCGTTCTGTGGAGGTTGATTGATAAGGTTATCAAGCCTCTCTGCTACGACTCTACGATATAGGTAGCCAGATAACTGTGTGTTGCTAGGTGCTGCAAGTTCTAGTAACATTTTCTCAGGATCGATTTGGGGTTTAACCTTCTCCACGTCCGGTTGTTGATCGCCTGTAGATGTGCCATCAGAACCGCTCATATCTAAGGATGTATCATCCTCGGGTGCTTCACCTGTGTTAGCATCAGTGTCATCTGTACTAGCTATCGTATCATCAGTTTGGTCATCCTCAGTAGTCTCGTCATCAGCTTCAGTACCGGCAATAAATTTGTCACCAGCTACGCTAGAAAATACGCTGTTTCTAAACGCAGATGCTTCGCGAGTAGAAATTTGAGTGATGTTCTTGGTGAAATAGTTAACTGTATCAGAGTCAACTCCCATACGAGCTAATAAGTCACCGAAAAGTCTGTTATTGTGGACTTTCTGTAATCTACCCTCTTGTATCATAGTTTTCAAAAGGTTGATCCAGTCGCCCCTGTCAGCGATTGTAGACCCTGCATCTAAATCATCTGACGTATATGAACTTCCAGTTATCACATCGTAACAAACGCCAGCCATAGTGACAACGCACCCAGCGGCGTTAGCTATAACATAATTATCGTGGTCTATCACAAAGGAGGCATAGATACCTATAATTTCATCCACACCCAGATCACGTAAATTAAATCTCTTAATAAAACCACTGAGGCATAATCCTTCACGACCAGGAGTGTATGATACAGCTTTTTCCTGTAAGTTAAATCCGTTTACAGATACAGGACGTAGTGTCATACAGACCTGTAGGTTCTCAGGCTGGTCTAGACTATCTCTAAAATCAGCTAAAGCCAGACTTGGAAGATAGATAGCAGCCTCAGTTAGGTTGTGATCAGGATAAAGCTCATTACTTATCCAGCCTACCTTAAAGGCTAACCACTCAGTAAGAAAGGTATCAGTTATAGTAGGCGTATATAGAGAATACCAGTATTTCTCCTGTAGCGGAGTAATAAAGATAGCTCTAAGATCAGTTGCTACTTTAATATTGCAAAGATCACTGTACCTATAGTGCATGATTTTATCAAAGATATCAAGACCTGAGAGGTATAAAGTGTTGGCTACTTCATCCTCACTGTGGATCTCGTCATCTAAGTAGCCCCGCATTTTTGATATATTTTGATGTAATTCCGTTATGCTAGTAGTAGAAGAACAAACTGCTAATAAATAGTCACAAAAGATAGCCTGCTCTAAGAGTACTTTCATTCTGTCAAAAGGCTTTAAACCTACAAGAATGAACCGGTTAGGAGTACGAGCTACCTCAGCTTCATCTTCTGCTACGAGTGCTGTATATGTTACCATATTGGACATAAGCTTTTTGTCCCCGTAAATAAATAAATTAAGTACTTAATTTTTTGACGTCATCGACCACGTATATATAAAGATATAAACGGGTCTATACCATAAGAAATTTCGTACAAATATTAGGATGTTTAAAGATGCAACCATTTACAGTAGAACTATTCGTGGATGCCTTGATTTTGGTTTTGCATTGTAAGGATTTGACCAGTAGACAGTTAGTTAATGATCTTTTAGCGCTATATGAACGGACGGTGCGTAATAACTCTATGCTTGATAGCGAGTATTTAGTGCTTTATGCCGGTCTTATCAAGCAGGTTATGGATACCGATATAAGTGTTGATAACCAAGGTGCCACCGAATCATTCCTATTAAAGTTTAAGTCTAATCCTACCATTGTAAAAGATCCCGAACTCTACACTACTCTTAAGAAGATTTTCTCAGATACACGGCCTATAGCTGACAATACCTTAGTGTATTATCAAAACGAGTTACGAGCAAGTTTAATGCTATCTAACGCTCTTGATCATGTTAAGCACATGTACGGTAAGTTAGCTACTCCTTGTATAAGTAATGAGAGCAAGTTCCAGCTTATAAACGATGTAAGCACTTTGTGTAATGATCTTGCTCAATCTAACAGAACCATGCTAGAGGCTGCTCAGGGTGAGAACAAGACCATTGCAAGAGAAGTGAATTTTGCCGATGCAGAAAGTGTAAGACACGGTCTTCAAGTGTATGATAAACTTCATGACAAGAACGTGCTTACTCTTGGGTTACAAGGTATGAACAGAGCTTTGGACTCCCCAGGTATTCATCTAGGTGAATCCATGGTTATTAACACTCTGTCACATAACGGTAAAGCCTTACGTAATGATACTCCGATAAGAATACCTGGTGGCTGGAAACGTATGGGTGAAATTAAGGTGGGAGATAAGGTTATCTCAGTGGATGGTACACCTACCACAGTAACTGGTGTATATCCACAAGGTAAGGTACCTACTTAT
>Ga0326511_10004512_pt1 | contig 11062 bp, 18 predicted proteins | sample 0_2496_0518_D_FD_203701 | JGI IMG/M metagenome (GOLD analysis project Ga0326511, IMG submission 203701) | Bovine rumen microbial communities from UC Davis, California, United States - 0_2496_0518 | ecosystem: Host-associated > Mammals > Digestive system > Stomach > Rumen | place: USA...
ATTAGAAGTAGTTAAAATTTCTTGTGATTCGAATATGTACTCATTTAATGATTTCATTTATTGTTTGATTTATTTTAATGCCGCAGAATATATAATTCCATCTTTTTCTTCACCATGTCCAATACCGCGATATGATGTTACTTTACCATAGTCATTACGGATATTATACACAACATCTTTTGTGTCTTTACATAATACAATCTTTTCAACATGTTCTTTCCAATCTTTACCCTTTTCTTTGAGTTCGTCTTTAGCTTCATTTTCATCTGTTGTATAGATTGCTACAATAGTTAATTTTTTAGCCATTGGTCTTGAAGAAGTACATACCCAAATTGTAGCATTATCATCAGTCATTTCTTTTGCATATAATCCGTGAATTGCAAATACTTTATCTTGGCCTTCTATTTTTCCACGTTCTTGATATATTCCACCAGTTGAACCAGTGAATGTTATTTTTTCTTCAGTATCTCCGCCACCAGCACCATCTGCATATTTAAGACCTAAATATTTTTGTACATCAGCTGGAGCTTTAGGATCATTTGAACGCCAACTTTCTTTAATAAATGTTATTATATTTTTCATAATTATCTCATTACATTTATTTGAACTTTATTATCTTTAGAAAGAATATCATCACAATCAATTGTATCGGAATTTTTCTTAATATATTCTATTTCTTTCATTATTTTCTATATTCTAAATTATTTTCATCAAAGATTATTTCAATTGGATATTCATTTGCATCATTTGATTCAGTAGATTTGAAGATTTTTATGAGTTGTTCTTCAACATTATCATCATTTACATCAACCATATCAAATCTATCAAATGAAATGATATATTTAAGATTTTTGATTTTAAAATATTCTAATTTAATATCATCACCAGTTTTCTTAACATCATATTTTGAATCCCACTCTATATACTCTTTAGGCTCAACATCGATATGTTCAAATGTGTCATATTCGAAGTGAGCATCAGATATATTATCGTTATTTTTTCCAAAAAAATGTTCAGAATAATCTTGAGAAGATGGAAGAGAATTTAGCCACATATCATCCATATATTGTTGAATGTCAGATTCTTGAAAAGTTTCAGGAGCCTGAAGAATTATTTCCTCAGGCTGTACTATATATGTGGCCTCAACAGAATTAAGTCGATAAACATCAACTGCTTCTAAAATATATTGAGTTAAACATTTCATTATACATCATTACCAAATAATTTTATATCATCACACCAAAGTATTTCCTTTTCTTTATTATATGATGCGATATGATCCATAAATCCTTTTCTACCCATAATTGATTTTTCATGCTCTGCTTTATATACTACAGTAAGCTCGGGTGCAGAATCATAAGTACCAATCATTATATCATCACCCCATTTTTCTTTTTCAACAAGTTTAACCCACTTATCCCAATCTTCTTTAGAATATTTTACTTCATGCTTAAATCTTCCTAAGTAAGGACTTGTTTTATTTGTATAATCTGTAGAATGTGATTCGCCTATATATTTACTAAGTTGTTTCATTATTCGTCAAGTGATGTATTTTCTGTTTTTGTAATATACAATGGTTCATCATTATTATTGGTATTACTATCTAAACATTCTTTCATCAATTTATAAACTTCTTTAATCTTATCAAGAAGATCTTTATTCTTCAAAATATAATTTAGAACTTTAGAATTATAATATGTAACATTTGAAGGCTTAATATTGAACTTTTCTGCAAGTTCTTTATTTGACATCTTCTTATATCCATTCAACTCATTCATTGAGAAGAAAATTTCACAGAACATTGAATCATTACCAAATTTCTTAGTAATATCATCATAAATTTCCTTCCATAAGCGTTTGATATCTTCTCTATCAAGATTAGAACTTGGATCATCTCCACCACCAATAAAGTCAAATAATGTCTTGCTACCTTCATCATCATGACCTACAGCTTTATTACCTGATACTGTATTACTCTTTGTGTTACGACCAGTTTCCTTCTTTTCTTTTTGTTGTTGAGAAATAGGAATACGTACAGTATGAGAATAATTCTTAATATTATCAAGAATAAAGTTTCTCATAACATAAGCTGCCCATTGTCCAAACGAATATTTCTTAACAGCTTTAATGTCTTCTTCAGTTGCATTCTTCTTTGGTTTACCATAACTATTCATTGCTAGAGTGAAACCTTCAAGTGCAATACTATACAAATCTTCAAATGAGAAATTAGACTTACCATTATATTGTTGACAAATCTTAATTACTAATGGATTATACTTCTTAACAAGCATATTTTTACATTTCTCACTTGTAAAATCATATACTACTGAATCCAAAGACTTATTTCCTTCAATAATGTCCTTGAAGTCCTTTTCGGTTTGAAATACAGGTATTTCAAGTGTACGATTTGCTTTAACTACTTCATTGATATTCTTCCAAAGTTGTTGCAAATTCTTATCCTTTGGCATACCAACATTAAAAAATCCTGCCAAAGCATTTTCATCATTATCAGTTGATAAGTCTGAAATATAAGTAGTATTATTATCAACTAAATAAGTGATGATTTCAATTGTTTCAGGAAGTAAGAGAGTTTTGTTGATCTTCAAATATTCTTCCAATTGTTTAGTGGTTAAATAATTGACAGAATTTTCAATCTTGATTTTATTAGCTTGTGCTGCTTCAAATAATTGTGTTAAAGTCTTCATATCTAAAAATTTAAAATTGCACTTTAATATAAAAATGAATGTATTTGAAATATAGTATATATTTTAAATTTTTCAAATATATTAAAGAAAATTTTGTTTAATTATTTTGTTAAATTCTATATTTTATTATATACTTTAATAAAAATAATCTTTATGAAGCAATGAATATCTTTACTCGTTTATTGAGTTTAACATTGACATATCAGATTGGAAATTTAATTAAATCTGTTTATGATTATATTAAAGAATCAAAAACTGTTGGAAAAATTTTACATTCTGATGATTTTAACAAAATTTTAACTAAATATTTACATATAGATTTTGATGAAGATTGGATTGGCAGAGTATATGGAATTATTAATCCTCTTATCGATATTGATGGAAAAATAAACTTTAATAATCAAATTATCGAAATCAATGGAGAAAATACAAATAATTCCGAATATGTCAAATCATTCTTATATAAACAACTATCATTAATGAATGATTTATTTAAGTTAAATGGAATTTATGACAATATTGTTATGTCAGTTGAACATGTTGGTCCAGTTAATGGAGATAATTATTTAATTGTATTTGATACTGTTTGTCGAAAAAATATGGCAAAAGTTTTTAAAAGAGTTGCCATACAGTCTATATTGTATATAATGATTATTGCAATAATTTTTGCGATATTATAAATATATTTATAAATCTATAATGGATAAACAACAAATTAAAAAGGAATTAGAAGATTTCAAGAAGTCATTGGAAGGAAAATCATTGGATGAATTAAAAGCAATTGAACAAGATGTTATTAAGGAATGTGAACAAGTTAATGACAAGGTTGCCAAGACAATGTATAAACTTCCAAAAGAGAATTATAAAATTGTAGCAAATGCAATTCGTAATTTCTTGAATAAAGAAACAGTACAATGGCAATTTACACTTGCTATGGTTACTATTTTTGATTTCTGGAATCCTGAAAAGCAACCTAAGGAAGTATCACATCCAGTATTGGATCAAACACTTCGTTCACTTGGTAATCTCCAATTCACAGGATATGAAGAGTGGGCAGCAGTTATTGCAATCAATAAATATTTTGATTCTTTAACTAAAGAGTTTACTGAAAATACTCAACTTATTTATGATGCTGCTTCTAAGCATAACATTGTAATGGATGAGATGGGATTAAATACTCCTATTAAGCAAGGAGAATAATTTAATTCTTACATAATTTTGATGGAAGTATCAATTAATACTTCCATTTTGTGTGTTGTTATTTTTAATCTAATAAAAAAGATGAAACTCACACAAATGCAATATATAAAACGAAACAATAAAACTAATAACTATTTTGATGAACATTTTATAGATAGTTATGCATATATAAAACAATCAAATAAAGATATGGATATACATCATATCTTCAAAATAATAGGACTCAAAGAATCTTCTCCTATCATATATAATGTCGACAAACATTATTATTTTACTGTGCCATTTAATGAACAATGTAAAGGATTTTGTTATGCAGGAAATAATTACATTGAACTTGGATGGAATGATAAACTTTATATAATGTCAGTAAGTGAATATATTGACACATTTAGAGCATTCATAAAAAATGACGGTAAATCAAAAAATGAAATACCGTCTAAACTTATTCAGGATAAAGAAATTAGTTAATCATCACTTTTATCATCTATCATCCATGGATGATCCACCGGATTTGGAGTTGTTTCCATGATTGCTAAACCAAATTCATTTTTTAGATTATCAGCTGTATATTCATATCCCCATTTTGTTAATGTTCTATGAGCATAATTGAATTTATTGAATATTGCCCATATTTTTGAAGGAGATGTTGGTGATGGATATCCACCATCTTTATAATGTTGCCAATCAACAAGATTTTTGAAGTCTTTATATTCGAGTTCACAATCTGTTATATATTCAGCAGCTTTTGCAATTGATTTATATTGTTTCCAAAGAACAGTATTGAGATATTCTCGTTTTTTTGCTGAATCTTGCATAATTGCATCAAACTCATCTGACTTATAATCAGTAAAAGGTTTATATTCTTCATTATCTTCATCAGTAATATGAAGTTCATCACCATTCATATATGATTCAAGAAAAGAATGTCTCAAATTTGTAATGAATAGTCGTTTGGCAAAATCTTCTTCAAATCTTCCAACTGCCTTTTCTTTAAGTGCATCATTATTCTTTAATGCGCAAATATTGACAAAATCAAGATATGTCTTTTTATCAATCGGTGTTAATTCTTGAACTTTTGCTAAATCATTTATTTTAATGTCATCTGACATTGAACAAATTTCACACATAAGCTCATCAGCTAAATCAACCAAATCATGAACTTGATCAATTACCTCTTTATTCTTTAATGATAATTGCTCATCAAAAGCATCATAAAATTTCTTTAACTTCTCTTTTTTAATTTGCTTTTCTTCTTCTGGAGTTAAATTCTTTTTCTTTTTTGCCATATTACTTAAATTCTATTTTGTTAAACATGTCAATATTATATTCTTCATCTTCGTCCCAAATAACTTCAATCTTATCATAACCATTTGACGATGGTCTTAATGATTTAATTGAACTAATTGGTACTTCAAGTGTTTTCCATTCTTCAGGTTTCAAAATATTTCCATAATACAATATAGCATATTCATATCCGTTATTCTTAATAATAGATGAATCACTATCAGTATCGATATAATCGTCCGGAACTTCTTGTATATAATATCCTGTTTTTTTACCAAATAATGTTGTCATATATTAATATCTATTAAATTTTCTCTTGGATGTTCTATAAAATATTGTTCAACAAATTGTTTTATATCTTTCTTTTCATCAGTTGACCATTGTTTATCAACATATTTGCATTTTTCATTCAAAGAATATAAACATGTTATAAACTTAATTTTTCTTTCTTTATTATTAATTGTCACCCAATAAAAATCATATTTATCTTCAGATAAACCAATTACATATATTGGTTCATCCATATACATTCTCCATCCTTTAAACCAATAAACATAATTAAATAGTTCTGAAACTATTTCTCTTGGTACATTATGTGTCCATGATTTTTTATTACACTCTTCCTGAAGTGCATCTACAAAAACATTTAAATCCATCAGTAATTAATATATAGTGATTCTCGAACCACATCTTTATTTTTCTTAATTTTATTTGTGTTAGACTTTAATTTTTTGAATGAACTATGACCAGAATTTACGTATTCATGTCTTACATATACGTGCGGAATATCTACTGTCAAATCATCTTCACCAGATAATCCATCATAAGATAATAACCAATTTACTTCTCTCATGTTCATAGTCATAAGTATATTCCAAAATAAATCAGTATCAAATCCATTACAAAAATACATACCTCCAATATTTTCATATGGTGGATCCATATATATTAAATCACCTTTTGTAGCATTACAAATAACTTCATTATATGGCTTACATAAAAAGTCTATTGTGCCTCCATTTTCAATAAATGAATCAATAACACTTCCCCATGATTCAAATACTGATTTTAATTCATCTGGACCAATACCAAAACGACCACCTACATGAAATGATGCATTAAAATGATTATTCTTTGGATTATATCTAATCAATCCATTAAAACATGTACGAGTAATCCAATAAAATATCATTGCACGTTCTTTTGAATAATCATTATTGTCAATCATTGTATTATATTTGTCTCTCATTTCATAATATAATGTTTGACAGTTTCTAATATGTTCATCAGTACATTTTTCACCCTCCTTTAATAAAGAACGCTCTTTTAATTTATAATGATATTCAACATAAAAATCAAATAATTCTTTACGAGTATCTTTATTGATAAATAAGTTCCATACATCAATCAAATCTCTATTTATATCACTACATATAATATGCTTACATGTTATTGTTCCAAGTGCAATTTGATTTAATAATTCGTGAAATACTGATGCACCTCCAACAAAACATTCAAAATATGTATTTATTTCTTTTGGAAATTGACTAACAATATATGGAGCTTGCTTACGTTTACTACCTGACCATTTTATAAATGGCATATGAGATATTTTTACATCATTCATTGTATTAACTTGTATATAGTAAAATATAAAACTATATTATTTTAATATTTTTTAACTTGTCTTATTTTCTGGATTATTTGTGTGTATATTGTCAACAAGTTTTTGTTTATCCTTTTTTTCTTTTATTAACAATTGTTTTTTCAACATAAGTGCAGCAGTTTCCTCAATTGATACACCGATATCTGATATCATATTGAGCAACCAAAACATTGCATCACCAATTGAAATTTCAAGTTTGATGATATCATCATTAGAAAATGATCCCTGATTATTCTTAAGAATTACTCTAAGTTTTTCATTAATTTTACCAACCTCTTCAGTCAATCCTAAAATTGAATAATATGGTCCTAATCCAAATTCATAATCAGCATATGCTCTTGCTTGACTTTGTAAATCTCCTATTTCCATAATTAACTAAATATCATTAAATATAAAATAGCAACTTATATATTTACATTTATAATTTGATATTTATATTTATTTTCTTCATATATTTTTATCTTTGCGATTCCTTGTAAGTATATTTTATTAGTTAGAACTTTATTGTCAAATACATCAATTATATCATATAATGTATATTCGTCTTTCATTTCCGATAAACCAAGTCCTCTACCTATTGACTGCATATTTACTACATTTGACTTAAATGATTCGAATAATACTCCAAAACAAAGATTTGAAAGTGTAATACCAGTTGACATAACACCATATGATGCAATCAAAATACAATCATTATTTTCTTTAAGTACTTGTTTGATAGCATCTCTTTTCTTTCCATTTACTGCTCCTGTTATAAGTTCAATATGCCTATATGGAAATCTTTCTTTTATTATTTGATAAAGCTTTTGTAAATATGTAGTATGATGTCCAAGTATTAAAGTATTCTTATCGCATTTTGGAATAATTTCTTTACATAAATAAGTTATTCGTTCTTCCATAAAATGTGAAAGCATACGTTCAATTACTAATGCATTAGAATTTTTAGATTGAGCTACTAATTTCTTTACTTGTTGAATATATGCATTACGAGCTATAGGATATAATGCATCTTCTTTATCAATTTTCCCAGTTGAAAAATAATTAAAGAAAATTTGGTTCTTAAGTTCTTCTATACCAAATGGAATAGTTTTTGCATATTTAATTTGATTTTCTGGATGTTGTAATGCAATACGTCTTTGTTTATCGGGGTGTTTTGGATCAGGTTCATATGTAAAATCACCAATTGCATATTCTGCACATTTCATGTAAAGTTCTGCAGCCTTTTCTTTATCTTTATAATTAAGTCTAATTTGTTTAATATTAACAGGTGATATGTAACCTGCATCCATTAATTCTTTAGGCTTAATTTGTTGAATAGTAGCTCCAAGTAATGTCTTAAGACAATAAAAATCAATAGTCTTTTCTCTTGGAATTGTACCTGTCATACCAAATGCAATCTTAACATATTTCATAAATGGTTGACCAATAATTGTTTTCATTTGCATAGCAGTAGCTCTATGAGTTTCATCAACAAAAACAATATCATATCCATCATAAAAATGTGGATTATATTTCTTAGACTTTTTATCTAAGAACTTAATAAGTGATTGGAATGTACCAATTGTAAGATTAGCAGATTCAACTAATTTACCACCTCCCCAAATACATTCTGTCTTAAAAAACTCTTTATATTCTTTAAAATCATTAAATCCTTGCTTAACTAAGTCAATAGATGGAACAATCATAAGCATTCGTTTAGCACCAAGATATTCTACACAATATCTAAATATTATATATGCAATAAGAGTTTTTCCAGCACGTGTAGCTAATCCAGATACAGATTGTTTCCATTGAAGAATACGATAAGCTGCATTATATTGATATGGACGTGGTTCAAATTTCAATCCCCAACTATCGACAATTTGTTTAAATTCTTCAAATGAGTGTTTAAGTGGTCTTTTGAAAAATTGTTGATGATCTAATAATCCATCAAATGGAACATTATTAGCTTTGAAAAATTTATAAATTTCTTGCCAAAGACCAATGGCACAATAATATATTGTTTGACCTGTTGGTTGAGTATATTTGAATAAAAAATCTTGAGAATAAGGTGCTCCAGTAAATGTAGCCAAATAACATACAGGATCAATCAAATTTATATGATCAGTCAAATTTTTATGATCTTTATTAGATGCTAACCATAATTCATCTTCAGGTGTATCGAACTTCAAAAATAAATATCTTGGATCTTGTTCACTAAAAACAAAGTGTATCATTCAATCAAAAAACATTTAATTAATTTAATATAGAACAAAAAATGGATTGATTAAATCAACCCATTCTTTTCTCTTTCAATTTCATTATAGAAAACATCTATAAATTCTCCGTATGTCATACCATCTTTTAATAACATTTCGTCATTAACCAAAATTTTACATTTATACTCAATAGCAGTTAATACTTCATACCAATCAAGAGCGTCATATAAAAGTTCTTTTTGCATAATCAAATTTTCACCATCATTTGATTTTGTTGAGAAGAAATTTTTTTCTAATCCACATTGCTCTATTAAGATGTTATCTATATAATGCTTTAACGTATTTCTAGTCATAATAAAATCTTAATTAAATTTTATGTCAAATAATCATGTTTATGTAAATACTTTATGTTGTGTTGATCAAAATTTGTGATAATATAATTTGATACTAGCCATTCACCTAAATAAGCTAATATACGTGTAGGGCGCGCCCAAGACGCTGCGTCATCTATTATATAATTGTTTGTATATTCATTATACTTATTTGGTATTTTATTCAATTGATATTTTTTATCAATATATTCAAAATATCCTAAAATATATGAGCACATATTCATAAAATGATATCTGTTCATTACACAACAACTATGCGTAATAAATAAACCTAAGCGTGCAGTCAATTCATCACCCTCAAAATATTCTGTATGGCCAATTTGTCTTATATAGTCTATCCAATCAAAATATAAGTTACGACAATTAAACCATGTTGGTTTTGACCATCTACGTATACCATAATTATCACATACAGAACCAGGATAATGTTGAAGTTTTGAATATGCAATACAATGGTAATTATCTACCCAATCATAATCAATTTCATTCTTAAATATTTTTCTTCGATAGTGGCAAACACCAATATAATCTGATGTCATATCAGTTTCATATATCTTGCGAAATGCAGAAAATTCACATAAAAATTGATTTAATGGATCATCTGCGCCATTTATCCATACAAATTGACTATCTGCATTATTTTGAAATTCATCATGATAGCAACAATATATTGTAGTAATTTTATTTTTCATATAATTGTATTGCTTTTTTATAACTTATTTTCTTTTTGATTTTATTTTCAACCCAAACATATCCACTATTGTCATTTCTAAACATTAATGAATAAATACATTTGTGTGTTTTGAGGTTGTAAACCAGCTTGAAACAATTTCGAGGGATAAGCTTATTATCAAGATCATAATCACACCCACCACAAATAATAAGTAAAGAGTCTCGCTGGCTAATTTTACGAATTTCTGTTTCATATGTTTTCCAAATACCTCTATTTAATTTGACTGTTTGAGGTATACAATTAATATAGTAAAATGTTGACTTTAATTTATTTTTATTATTTGCAAAATCTTCAGCAGGTAATAAATGACCTCTATCATAACCTGATTTAGTATAATTAAAATGAGGAAGATTTTTATATGATTTAAATGACATGTTATTTCTTGAAATATCACCTCCACCTTTATAAAGTTTATATATTACAAATGATGATGTTTGTATATCTTTTGAATAATAAGCTTTATAATATTTCATATCATAAATATTATCATACTTCGCTATTGTTTGTCCACATAATGATAATGATAAAAATAAAAATAAGATAAATAGATATTTTCTCATATTAAATATGTAAATTAGTATATCCTAAATCCATTAGTTCAAATGAGTATCTAAATATCTTCTTAGTAGGACATCTATGGTTATAGTCATAATACTCTTCATACATTGGACAATAACCAGTATCTCTATGCCTCCACATACAATTATAGCATAAAGGAGCTTTTCTATCTAGACCTAATTCAGACTTAGGTTTGAGCAATATTTTTTTCTTAGCCATACATATAAAAATAGGGATTGTAGTGAATACAACCCCAATTTATAGTGTCATTTTTTAGTATGACTTCTTATTCCTGAGCAGCTTGGATAGGCTTATTAAGCTCCATA
>Ga0326511_10004514_pt1 | contig 11052 bp, 7 predicted proteins | sample 0_2496_0518_D_FD_203701 | JGI IMG/M metagenome (GOLD analysis project Ga0326511, IMG submission 203701) | Bovine rumen microbial communities from UC Davis, California, United States - 0_2496_0518 | ecosystem: Host-associated > Mammals > Digestive system > Stomach > Rumen | place: USA: California...
CTATGCTCATGGAGCAGATGGCGCAGTGGGGTCTGAACCCTCAGCGTGAAGGAAACAACGTGTGGGCGGTCTGTGCCGACTATGACCCTCATCGCCCTACTATCCTGCTCAATGCCCATATCGACACGGTAAAGCCAGTGGCCTCTTGGACGCGCGACCCTTTCTGCCCGACCATTGTGGATGATTGCCTCTACGGTCTGGGAGCCAACGACTGTGGTGGCGGACTGATGACATTGCTGCAGGCGTTCCGCTTGCTTTCCAGACTTCCCCTTCCGCACAACCTGATCTATTTGGCCTCATGCGAAGAAGAGGTGTCGGGCAAAGACGGCATCGTAAGAGCTCTCCCGCTGTTGCCTCCTATTGACGTGGCCATCGTAGGCGAACCTACTGGCATGCAGCCGGCAACAGCCGAAAAAGGACTGATGGTCATCGACGGCTATGCACATGGCCTGAGCGGACATGCTGCTCGCGATGAAGGTATCAATGCCATCTATGAAGCCCTCGACGACCTCGTCTTCCTTCGCGGCCACCGTTTCCGCAAAGTAAGTCCGCTGTTAGGACCCACGAAGATGACCGTCACCATGGTCGAAGCGGGAACACAGCACAATGTCATTCCCGACACGCTCCATTTCGTCATCGACGTGCGCACCAACGAGTACTATCAAAACGAGTACGTCTATGAATATCTGTGCAAGCACATGAAGAAATGCGAACTCAAGGCACGTTCTTTCCGGCTGCATTCGTCACATATCGACAGCAACCATCCGCTCGTCAAGCGTTGCATCGACTTGGGAATGACTCCCTTTGGCTCTCCCACGCTGAGCGACCAAGCTCTCATGTCATTCCCATCATTCAAGCTGGGACCTGGACAGAGCAGCCGCAGCCATTCTGCCGACGAGTACATTTGCATTTCAGAGATGGCCCATGCTATAGAGACCTACCTAAAAATTTTATCGTAAGTCTCTATCACATTAAACCTTTTCGGCGGCATCCCGTCATAATAATCGTTATGAATCGATTTATACTTTCCTTTTTGTTTTTATTATTGAGTACAACAGGCATGTATGCCCAAGGACTGGTCAAAGGCCGCGTACTCGACCGCCAGACCGATGAGGTCATGCAGTTTGTCAATATCCGCGTCACCGATGCCAACGGAAAGATGGCAGGCGGCAGTATGACCGACGTGAAAGGTTCTTTCCAGATAGGCAACCTGAAAGACGGCAGCTATACCCTGCAAGTCACCTTCGTCGGCTATAAGTCGGTCACTCGTCAGTTTCAGATTACTCCGCAAAAGCGAACCGCCCACTTCAATGCCCTCTACATCAGTGAGGATGCGCAGACGCTGAAGGAAGTGAAGGTGGTGGGCCAGCGCTCGCAAATGAAGTTAGAGGTTGACCGCAAGACCTTCAGCGTCGATGAGGTGCTGGCAGCTGCCGGCGGTAGCGTCACCGACCTCTTGGAGAACATTCCCTCGGTCGAGGTGACTACCGACGGTGAGATTTCGCTGCGAGGCAACTCAAGCGTTGAGGTATGGATCAACGGCAAGCAGAGCGGACTGACCAGCGACAACCGTGGTGAAATTCTACAGCAGATACCTGCCGAGAGCATTGAGCGCATTGAAGTCATCGACAACCCTTCCGCCAAGTATTCGCCCGAAGGCACAGCAGGCATCATCAACATTGTGCTGAAGCGTAACCGCAAGGCTGGCTACTACGGTTCCATACAGACGGGTGTCAACAACCAGAAAGGCTGGAACGTAGGCGGCAACATCAACTACTCCAGCGGCATTGTCGATGCCTACGCCAACCTTGGCCTGCGCCGTCGCCGGGGCAATGGCGGTACGCTGAGCGAACAGCACTACCCGCTGCAAGACACCTTCCTCAACAGCATGGGCGACAACAGCAACAAGGGACGCGGACTCTTCGGTCGTGCCGGTCTGACCTTCCACCTCAGTGCCGATGACGATCTGTCGCTTTCGGGCATGTTCCTTTGCGGCACACCATCACAAGACAACGTCACTGAGCATGACTACGGCATTCTTTCTACGGGACAGGTGCTGAAGCACATGACGCGCAGAGCTACTACCGAAGACGGCAAGCACCGCATGTATAATGCCGAACTGGGCTATTCGCACAAGTTCAATGACAAAGGCACCCACAAGCTTGATGCCTCGCTGGCATTCAACAAGTGGCAGATGGACAATTCGCATATCTACCAGAACGACACCGTCTATACCGACGGCATCACCCCGGCTTCATGGAGCCGCGAGAACCGTCCCATGCACATGAACAACCGCAACTGGGAAGTGAAGCTCGACTATGAGAACCAGTTTACCGAAAGCTTCAAGTTAGAGGCTGGCTACAACGGACGCTTTGCGCACGAGAACACCCCACAGGAATCGATGATCTGGAACCAGACGACCAACCAGTACGAAGACGAAGACTTTTTCTATAACCGCTTCATCTACGACAGCGACATACATGCTCTCTATGCCACGACCAATATGAAGTTCGGCAAACTGGGCGTGATGGCCGGCCTGCGTGGTGAATACTGGAAGGTCGACACGAAGAGCATTGACTATTATCAGACGGAGACACCTTTCAAGAAAGACTATTTCCAGCTGTTCCCTTCGCTCTTCCTCAACTATGCGCTCAGCGAGACCTCACAGCTGCAGCTGAACTACACACGCCGCCTGCGCCGTCCGTGGGGCGGACAGCTCAACTCGTTCAAGAACACGCGCGATGCCTCAATGATTGAGTTCGGCAACCCCGAACTGACTCCTGAGTTCACCAACTCGTTCTCGCTCAACTACCTGAAGACATGGGATGCCCACACCCTGTCGTTCGGCACTTACTACCGGCCCACGACCGACGTGATGCAGCGCATACGCTACCAAGGACTGTACAACGGGCAGAACGTCATGTATATGACCCAGCTCAACGTGGCCAAGAACCAGAGTGCCGGCGTTGAGATTATTGCCAAGGACAAGTTGTGGAAGATTCTCGACCTGACCACCACGCTCAATGGCTACTACTACCATCTGGACGGTTTCGAGACCACCGTAGAGGGACAGAAGGTCACGGGCGAGAGCGATGAAAACTGGGCGTGGGACGCCCGTCTGCTGGCATCGGTCATCCTGCCTTACGACATCTCCATACAGGCCACGGGCAACTACCGTTCGCGCTCGGTCATCACTCAGGGCTATCGCAAAGCTAACGGCACACTCGACTTAGGCCTGCGCAAGACGTTCTTCAACAAGACCTTCTCTTTGGCACTGAACTGGCGCGACGTGTTTAATACCCGTCAGTTCGAGAACTACACTGAAGGTCCCACCTTCTGGCGTCATCAGAAGAACTGGCGCGACCCGCGCATCAACCTGCAACTCACTTGGAACTTCGGAAATATGATGCAGAAGAAGAAGCCTCAACGCGACGACCAGCAGGGCGGTCAGGACGATGACGGCAGCAGCTTCGGCGGATACGAGCAATAGTCGAAGAGCAAGGAATTAACATTTATCAACTTAAAAAAAAGCACTTCGGGTAACACAAATTATCAGAATTTGTGTTACCTTTGCAAGTGGTTTGATACAAACCTGCTGACACTTCAGCACAAACCATTGGATAATTACTCAAACATTCATACCATTATTCTCTATGATACAAACAGTTGTAAAACGCGACGGTCGTATTGTGGGCTTTAACGAGCAGAAAATCATGGCTGCCATCCGCAAGGCCATGATGACGACCGAGAAGGGTGAAGACGAGCGATTGCTCAATCAGATCACCGACCACATAGCCCAGCGTGGGCAAACGCAGATGACGGTCGAGGCCATTCAGGACCTCGTCGAAGTGGAGCTGATGAAGTCGAGCCGCAAGGACGTGGCTCAGAAATACATCGCCTACCGCAACCAGCGCTCCATAGCCCGCAAGGCCAAGACGCGTGAGATATTCCTTGACATTGTCAACGTGAAGTCGAACGACATCACCCGCGAGAATGCCAACATGAATGCTGACACGCCTGCCGGCATGATGATGAAGTTCGCCTCGGAGACCACCAAGCCCTTCGTCGATGACTATCTGCTGTCGACCGACGTGCGCGAGGCCGTAGAGCAGAACTACCTGCACATCCACGACAAGGACTACTACCCCACGAAGTCGTTCACCTGCGTGCAGCACCCCCTGGACAATATCCTGAACTGCGGCTTCATTGCCGGACATGGTGCCTCGCGCCCGGCGCGTCGCATCGAGACGGCCTCGGTATTGGCCTGCATCTCACTGGAGTGTGCCCAGAACGAGATGCATGGTGGTCAGGCCATTCCTGCCTTCGACTTCTACCTGGCTCCCTTCGTGCGCCTTTCCTTCATTGAGGAGGTAAAGAACCTGGAGGAGCTGAACGGCGAGGACTACTCAGCCCTCTACCACGAGCCGCTGATGGACTACCTGAAGCAGCCGCTCGACGGGCTGACAGGCATTGACCGCGTGCGCCAGCATGCCATCAACAAGACCGTGAGCCGCGTCCATCAGGCCATGGAAGCCTTCATCCACAATATGAACACCATCCACTCGCGTGGCGGCAACCAGGTGGTATTCTCCTCCATCAACTACGGTACGGACACCTCAGCCGAGGGCCGCTGCGTCATGCGCGAGATCCTGCTCTCCACCTACGAGGGCGTGGGCGGTGGCGAGACGGCCATCTTCCCCATTCAGATATGGAAGAAGAAGCGCGGCGTGAACTATCTGCCCGAAGACCGTAACTTCGACCTCTACCAATTAGCGTGCAAGGTGACCGCCCGCCGTTTCTTCCCCAACTTCCTGAACCTTGATGCCACGTTCAACCAGTGCGACGAGTGGCGTGCCGACGATCCTAAGCGCTATCTACACGAGGTGGCTACGATGGGCTGCCGTACGCGTGTGTTCGAGAACCGCTTCGGGCCGAAGACTTCCGTGGGTCGCGGCAATATCTCGTTCACCACTATTAATATTGTGAAGCTGGCCATCGAGTGCATGAAGATTGAGGACAAGGAGCAGCGCATCGCCCAGTTCTTCGCCTCGCTCGACAGCAAGCTGGAGATTGCTGCCAAGCAGCTTGACGAGCGCTTCCAGTTCCAGAAGACGGCCTTTGCCAAGCAGTTCCCCCTGCTCATGAAGAGCCTTTGGATCGGTGCCGACAAGTTAGGTCCTAACGACACCGTGGAGAGCGTCATCAACCAGGGTACGTTAGGCATCGGCTTCATCGGACTGGCCGAATGTCTCGTGGCACTCATCGGCAAGCATCACGGCGAGAGCGAGGAGGCACAGGCATTGGGCCTGAAGATTGTGACCTACATGCGCGATCGCATCAACGACTTCTGCGAGAGTTACCATCACAACTACTCCGTCCTGGCTACGCCCGCTGAAGGACTGGCAGGCCGTTTCACCAAGCGCGACCGCAAGGATTTCGGCAAGATTCCCGGTGTCACCGACCGCGACTACTACACCAATTCCAACCACGTGCCCGTCTACTACAAGTGCTCAGCCCGTCACAAAGCCGAGATTGAGGCACCCTATCACGACCTGACCCGTGGCGGCCATATCTTCTACGTAGAGATTGACGGCGATGCCACCCACAACCCGCAGGTCATCATGAGCGTGGTCGACATGATGGACCGCCTCAACATGGGCTACGGCTCGGTCAACCACAATCGCAACCGCTGCATGGACTGCGGCTACGAGAACGCACAGCCCAATCTGAAGGAGTGCCCCAAGTGCGGCAGCCACAATATCGACAAGCTACAGCGCATCACGGGCTACCTCGTGGGCACCACCGACCGCTGGAACAGCGGCAAGCTGGCTGAGCTGAACGACCGCGTCACCCACATCGACGATGGTCAGCAGGACATGTTCGCGGAATAAAAGTCCTGTTCAACGATAGTGACAAAGAATCTGCTACCCTCAAAACGAAGATAGCAGATTCTTTGTTTCTATACGATACGAAGGAAAAACGTAAAACGCGATATTTTACATAATCATACAATTTAGGCAGTCTGGCCTATAAACATGAGCAAAAGTTTGGCAGTTTGAAATATAAATCATATCTTTGCATCACGCTAAAGGTATAACGCTAAAGGTGTAATACCAAAGGTGAAATAAAAAAGGCGACAATTAGAATTTAAGACTGATGGCAAAGAAGATTTTTAGACTGGCAAATCCCTTTATTTATGAGGGTTATGAAGGACCTGATTATTTCTGTGACCGTACTGTAGAAACAGAAGAACTGATAGCAAATCTGCAAAATGGTAGAAATACGACACTTATTTCTCCAAGGAAAATAGGAAAAACTGGGCTAATAAAGCATGCCTTCCATCAGATAAAACAACAAAGAAAGGATGCAGTCTGCATCTATCTTGACATCTTCCATACTCAGAACCAGCATGATTTCATACAGGAATTAGGCAGAGCCATTATTGAGGAAAAGATGCTGGACAGACGGACACCGCTGGACAAGGTGCTCAGTTATTTCAGTCTGTGGCGACCTGTTGTATCTCTCGATCCCATAACGGGTTCTCCTAACATATCTGTTACTTTTGAGCGCTCTCAGTCTGAATACACACTGAAGAGCATCTTCGACTATCTGAAGAATTGTGGTAAGGAGGTATATGTTGCCATTGATGAATTCCAAACCATTACAGATTATCCAGAGCAGGGCACAGAGGCTTTGCTTCGCTCGTACATCCAATTCATTCATAATGTACATTTCGTATTTGCCGGTAGTAAGATGCACCTGATGAGCGAAATGTTCTTTTCGCCCAAACGTCCTTTTTATCAGAGCACCTCGTCGCTTAGTCTCCAGCCGATATATGAGGAGATATACTACGACTTTGCTTCACGTTTCTTCCAGTCAAAGAAAGGCTCGCTGGATGCTACTATCTTTCATCAACTCTATGAGCAGTTCGACGGATATACCTGGTATCTGCAATCTGTCTTGAACCGGCTTTATGAAACGGAGAAAGATGTGACTGATTATCAGCAGGTAAGGGAAGCCATACTTCATCTATTAAAAGACAAGTCCAGTCAGTATGAGACGATTTTGTCGTTTCTGACTGCTAATCAGTTCAATCTGTTAAAAGCTATTGCACAGGAACAACATGTATTGCAGCCGCAGGCACAAGATTTCCTACGAAAACACGAACTGCCCAGTGCCAGCAGCATCAAAAAGGCACTCGACGTTCTGAATGCCAAGGATTTGTTATATCAGACATCGCGAGGCTATATGGTCTATGACCGTTTCTTAGACCTGTGGCTGAGGCACCGTTTCTATTAAAGCCCTACCCTCTAACCAAATCGCTCACAACACTTGTGTTTATAAGGATTTCAGATGTGTTAGGGGTTTTAGCGACAAGTCTCCTTATCTCATGAACATTATTCAGGGCACAGGGTCATAGCCTGAGCCGCCCCAGGGATTGCACCGCAGGATGCGCCAAATGGCCAGGTAGAGACCACGGAAGGGACCGTGCTTCATGATGGCCTCACGGGCATACTCAGAGCAGGTAGGAGTGAAACGGCAGGAAGGAGGCGTAAAAGGGGTGATGAACTGACGATAGAAAAGGATCGGCAGCAGCAACAGCCATTTCAACGGCCAACAGAGTATGTTCCAAAGAGTTTTCAAGTGAATAGTGAATAGTGAATAGTGAACGGGAGCTTAGAGGCGAGAGGCTATGCGGCGAATGAGCTTTTCAACACGCGCAGCTACTTCGCGGGAGTCATAGAGGCGGTCGCTGAGCCAGACGAAAGATACCAGCAGATGCTTGTCGTCGGGCAGCGCATCGAGCAGGGGCTGGCGATGATGACGCCAAGCCTCGCGCAACTGACGCTTCACACGGTTACGGTCGACAGCATGGTGCAGATGACGCTTGGGAACGCTGATTAAGACCTGAGCATGGGGGGAAGAGAGAGACGTATGGAGCGGAGAGAGGCTGCCATCAGGAGAAAGCAAAGCGTCATTCAGCTCCTTGACGCGATAGACCACACGAACAGGAAAGGCAACCATCGACTGGCTGCCTGAATTGCTGAAAAGCTCGTCAATGAGCTTTTGACTCACAACACGTTCACTCTTAGGAAAGGTAAGTCTGTTTTCCAAACCTCAAACCATGCGTTTTAGTCTTCCTCCTGCATGAGCAGATAGTGCTGCAGGGCACCCGTCATGGAAGGATATTTTTCGGTGGGAGCCTCCAAGTCGAGACGCAAGCCAGCCTCTTGCACGGCACGTGCCGTTGCGGGGCCGAAGGTTGCAATGGCAATGTCGCCCTGCTTGAAGTCGGGGAAGTTCTTGGTCAGCGACTCGATACCTGCTGGGCTGAAGAACACCAGCATGTCGTAGTCGAACGTCTTCACTTCCTCGTCCGTGAAATCATTGCTCACGGTTTTGTACATGACGCACTCCTTGTGATTGAGCTTCTTAGCGTCGAGCAGCTTGGTGAGCGAATCGTTATGCACATCGCTCATAGGCACCAAGTACTTCTCGCCCTTGTGCTTCACCATCGTAGGCAGCAGGTCGTCTACCTTGCCCGTTGTTCCGAAGAACACCTTGCGCTTACGATACTGCACATACTTCTGAATATAGAGGGAGATGGTCTCAGTGACACAGAAATATTTCATATCCTCGGGAATCGTCACACGCAATTCCTTGGCCAGAGTGAAGAAATGGTCTATAGCATGACGCGACGTGAACACAATAGCCGTGTAATCAAGTATGCTTACCTTCTGAGTACGGAACTCTCGAGCGGAAATACCTTCAACCTTGATAAAGGGGCGGAAGACCAACTCTACGCCGAAACGCTCGGCAATATCATAATAGGGTGACTTCTCGCTGGTAGGCTTCGGTTGAGAAACCAAAATCTTCTTAATCATCTCTTTTTTGTCCTAAAAAATATATCTTAAATTGTCAATGAGCAACCGTATTCCACCCGCAAAAAGGAGCAAGGGTACGATTTCGAGGGTGCAAAGGTACAAAAAAGTTTGAAGAAAACCGCCTTTTTGTCTAAAAAAGATAGTCCAACACTTATAAAATGTCAGAATTTCTATGGAAAACAGCACAAAACTATAACAAAAAAGAGCATTTCCTATCGAAAAATTGAAATAGACTTGCAACAAAACGATAGGGAAAAACAGCACAGCAATCACCGATGTCAGGAACAAGACTGTGTAACTCCACTGCAACACCTGACTACGTTTGAAAAACACACAATTGACAGCGCCATAGAGCAAATGTCGCAGTATCACGAATGCCAAAGCACACCCAAAGAGGAGAAGTGCCACCTGATAGTCTTCGAGCAAGAAGGACGAGGAAACATGGACGGTTGCCGTCTGATAGGCAATCATGGCAAAGAAAAGGCATCCCATGGCCACCAGTGCCACCTGGACACGTATCTCGCCCGCAGTCTCAGCATGCTCACGGAGACTGAAAGAGCTTTGGAAGAAATGCTTCAGCTGACGTTCGATGAAAGTGTGTGTGCGCGACAAGGAGATAATCAAAAATGCCAAGCACAACAACAAGATGGAAGACACAACACTGTCATCGCTCAGCGTGTAGGGCACCGGCACTCCTGCCACGCCCTGCTGACCATAGTCCCTGCCTGTTGCGTAGGAAAGCCTTTGGTTTGACATATAGCCCTTTTGCAAAAAGAAAGAGTCTACCTCTCCAAATCGCAAAAGGGCCAGTGAGTCTTGCTGTTGCTGCATAGAACTGACGTTACTTCAGATTGAAAGCTTGTTTGATATCGTCTACACGATCCAGTTTCTCCCAGGTAAAGAGTTCTACTTCCATCTCCTTAGTCTCATGATAGTGACTGGTGAACACCTTCTTGACCACCTTCGACTCGCGTCCCATGTGACCGTAGGCTGCCGTCTCCAGGTACATGGGCTGACGCAGCTTCAGTGAACGCTCGATGGCCTTGGGGCGCAGGTCGAACAACTGTTCAATCTTCTTGGCTATCTCGCCATCGCTCATGTCGACATGCTTGCGTCCGTAGGTATTGACATAGATGTTCATGGGCTTGGCCACGCCGATGGCATAGCTCACCTGCACGAGCATCTCGTCACTGACACCAGCCGCCACCATGTTCTTGGCAATATGACGGGCTGCGTAGGCTGCCGAACGGTCTACCTTGCTGGAGTCCTTGCCCGAGAAGGCACCGCCGCCGTGAGCACCCTTGCCGCCGTATGTGTCGACAATGATCTTTCGGCCCGTAAGTCCCGTGTCGCCATGAGGTCCGCCAATGACGAACTTACCCGTGGGATTGACAAAGTACTGGATATCGAGTCCGAAGAGGTCGAGCACCTTCTGGGAATGAATCTGCTGCTTGACGCGCGGAATGAGGATATTGATCACATCGTCCTTGATTTTGGCCAGCATGGCCTCGTCGTCGGCAAACTCGTCGTGCTGGGTAGAGACCACGATGGTGTCGATGCGCTCGGGAATGCCCTCGTCGCTATACTGCACGGTCACCTGACTCTTGGCATCGGGACGCAGGTAGGTCATCTCCCTACCCTCACGGCGGATGTCGGCCAGTGTGCGCACAATCAGGTGGGCCAGATCGAGCGATACGGGCATGTACGACTCTGTCTCGTTGGTGGCATAGCCGAACATCATGCCCTGGTCGCCGGCACCCTGATCCATATCGTCGGCACGGTCTACGCCACGGTTGATGTCGGCACTCTGCTCGTGAATGGCGGTCAAGATGCCGCACGAGTCACCATCGAACTGATACTCAGCCTTCGTATAGCCTATATTCTTAATGGTCTTACGGGCAATGGTCTGCAGGTCGATGTACACATCGCTGCGCACCTCGCCCATGATGACCACCTGCCCAGTGGTGACAAACGACTCAATGGCACAACGGGCTTTCTCGTCGTAAGCCAAGAACTGGTCGACCAGCGCGTCGCTTATCTGATCGGCCACCTTATCGGGATGGCCCTCTGAAACGGATTCGGAAGTAAAAAGGTATGACATATTACTAAATACTTATTTTCTTAAACATAAAAAAAATGCCCTCCGCCTAATTTCCGAAAAGCGGTC
>Ga0326511_10004517_pt1 | contig 11049 bp, 19 predicted proteins | sample 0_2496_0518_D_FD_203701 | JGI IMG/M metagenome (GOLD analysis project Ga0326511, IMG submission 203701) | Bovine rumen microbial communities from UC Davis, California, United States - 0_2496_0518 | ecosystem: Host-associated > Mammals > Digestive system > Stomach > Rumen | place: USA...
ACAGCCCCCCCCTAATTTTGAGGGTACACGATGACTTTTGCTCCACTTGTGTTTGCCCCCCCCAACGGCTGCGGTAATGGCACACGCGACATCTCCGTCAATCGTCTGATTGTACACATCAACCGCTACCGCATTGCCGCAAAAGGGCTTCTTTCAGTTCCGGCGGCAGTTCCTTGCCCCTCTTCTGCGCTCTGTTCAGAATCCCAGCGCAAGCCTTGGCGCTCAAAGAGTATTTCTGGGGCGCTGAGTCCTCCAAAATCTGCGACAAGCGCGACACGTTTTCTTCTCTGGGGGACTCCCCAGTACTGGGCATCGTGAAGTCTCCAAGCGATGGAAAAGGTGCAGCCGCTGTCACCCACTCCGCTGATGCACCCGGCTTTAGGCCATCCGTCTTTAGGGATAGGAACAGTGGGAGCTTCTTTGCAGACGATTTTGCAGATTTCTTGGAGGACGGCTTGGAAGTCCGCTCCTTTTGGAGTTCCAGATGACTGGCATCCAGGCACGTTTTCCCAGACGAGGTATCTTGGTCGAACCAAGAAACCTGACCTTCCAGTTGTTCGCACATCTTCCTCTCTCATCTCCTTTACGATTCGTACTTGCTCCATAAATAAGCCGCTTCTTGCGCCTTGGAGGCCTTCGCGTTTACCCGCCACGCTGAGATCCTGGCAGGGTGAACCACCGATGATGCAATCCACAATCGGCAGTTCATATCCGCTCAACTGCGTTATATCTCCGAAATGCTTCATGTGTCCTCCGGCAGAATGTCCGCATACTTCTGTGCGATTTCTGAACTGCTCTGCTTCTCACCGAGCGGGTCGGTGTTCACGACCTCAACCTTCTGCGCCTCTATCATGCCGTCATGCGCTTTGCTCCAGTAGATACTCAGGATGGGGTTCACGATCCCTTCACCGCCAGCTTGCTCATGGATGGATGCGAAGAACTGAGTAATGTCTTCCGCAAACTGCTTATGCTCTTGCGTTCTCGTCCCGGCTTTCCACGCACTGATGTCTTGCCTCACAATGCCGATTGCGAAATACGCATTCATATTGTTCGGAATGATGCCATGCTCCGCACAGTATGCGAGGTAGAGATAGAAGCGATTGTAGAGGTCAGGCACGTTCTTCTTGTCTACGCCCTGACGCATCTTGAGCATATCCATGTGGTACTGGACGAAAGCCGTAACACGCTCGTCACCCATCTTCGCGATTGTTAATGACTGCGCTGCATTGTTGTTGACCACGATCCCAGTCTTCGGGTCGATGAGGGAGTGTGCTGCCTTGTCCACCCCAGGCTTGTTTCTGCTCCCTTTCGGTCTGCCACGCTTCCGCTTCGGCGGGTTCTGCATAGCTTCGATTTGCTTCAAAACATCTCCGTCAGGAATCTTCCTCACCCCCATCCTCTACGATGTCCGCAATGACAGTGTGCGACATGAAACTGACGAGCGGGATGACGGTGAACAGGAGAATCCACCACCGCCCGAAGAACCAAGCGCCCCATCCGAAGAGGATGATGGACAGACCCGCAATCAGCGTGTCCGCAATCGCAAATGTCATGTTTATAAGAGTTAACTGCTTACTCGTTTTTCATTCCTCCCAAAAATCATCATCTGATTTTTCCGTTTTCTGTTCGCCCTTCTTCTGCCAGCATCTCTGCTTGCCGTACATACCGACAGACCTCATGCTCTTGCACCGCTCCCAATTATCGAGCCGATTCATTATTTGCCCGATGTCTTTGGACTCTGCGAAGGACGGCTCTTTCTGCGCGTCTGGATAGAGCGCCAGACGAAACAATTCACGGACGCACGTTAACTCGCCTGGACTCTTGCGCTCAAGGAACGCTTGGATAGCACCCACACGCCAATCGTCTTGCATGGCGTTGTCCTGCGCCTCAGTAATCTCACGGCTCAAGGAACTGTTGACAAACGGCTTCATGTATGGCTTGTCCATGAAGTGAAGAGCTTCTGCCCAACACTGTCGGATATACTCGCGCACCTCGTCTTCGATGTCATAGAGGTGGAAGCCGTATTCATAATCTCCGTGGAACTCGACAGGATGCCAGCGGCGATTGCCGGACTTGTCCACAAGTACGTTGTACGAATTGGACGATGCAACGAACACGCACCGCCTTGGGATCTCTGTTGTGTTTCGGTCATACGGCTTGCGGTACTGGTCACGCTGCCGAGAGATGAACGCCTTGACCGCCTCTTGGTCTTTGGCTTTCGTAAACGCTGACATTTCTGGAATCTCCATGAACCACTTGCCAGACAAGTCCTCTATCGCCTGTTGTCCTTCCATGAACTTGAGTTCGCCGTGGTAATCATCGTCTATCGCAAGCCACCGAGACAGCGTAGACTTGCCGCACCCTTGAACCCCCATGAATATGGGGACTTCATCAAACTTGCACCCTGGATAGTACAAGCGGTGGATTCCACCCGCAAATATCAGGCGTGAAATCTCCTTGACATACGGCGTGTCGTCGCACTTGCCCCACTTGTGCAGAAAGTCTGGGCATCGCTTTTTTCCGTCCCATTTGATGCTCTCAATCAGATTCTTGACGGGGTTGTACTCACGTTCCTTGAATAAGAGCCGAAGCGCAGCCATGTACTTTTCTTTTGAGTACATACCGTAGACGGACTCAAGGTAGTACATCGCTTCTGCGTCATCCGTGTCCGACCAAATCGTGATTTTCTTTCCGTCATGGATCTCGCCACACCCACGCAGTTCGTTAAACCTGATGTTGTTGAATCGTGCATCGTCCATCAGGACGCAGCGGAACGCCTCAATTGTCTGCGGGAGCTTGCCCTTTGAGTCTGGCATTAAGATGGGGTTTCGCTTTACATCATTTGAACTTAGCTTGCCAATGGCTTTGTCACCCCTTTGGTTTCTCCGGCATGGAGTCGAGTTCGTACTCAAGCTTTCTCATCCGCTCTCTGATCTCAGCCTGTTCAAATGGGTCTGTTACTTCTCTGGTCTTCTTGTCCAGGCTCACCCATTCGTCCATCAGAGCGTTGTACTCGTCTTCCCATGCCTTGAGTTCTGCTTGCCGCTTCTTAGCTTCTTCCCTCTTAAGTGCCAAAGTTGCACTTTGGATTGCACTTAAAGTGCCATCAATGGGAAGATTCAAATCGAAGTCAGCATTTATTCTACGCATAGCGTCCGACCTTGTGGCAAGCTCACAGACTTCCTTAACAAAGCCGATTACATCTCCACTCGCTCCGCACACGAAGCACTTGAATCCGTGCGGCGTGTAGGATAGGTTGTAGTCTCTGCCGTTGTGGATGGGGCATGGGATGCGATGATGGCGTGGAGGCGGGGACGGCGCATATACCGCCACCGCCTCGTCCATCGTCACGGAGTCGTGGATCGCCTGAGAGATGTCCTCAATGCTTGCCCGTCTCTCAGGGCGGTAGGCACTCGTCCAATCCATAAGCGCACCTCACTCCTCCAAACCATTTCATGTCTTCGTGATAACGACACTTGCGGCAAGTGTACACACTCACGTTCGCCACGCCACCGATGCCGTAGCGCCTGATAACGTGCGGTTCTGGGCATCTTCTGACGCACCCAGAAGAGAACATCTTGCCGTTCACATCATCGCGCACAGGCTCATATTTTGGCTCATACGGGGCTTTTTTATCGCCTTGCCCCATTACTTAAACTTCGTTTGAAACGCCGTGTCAGTGAGAAACCACGCCTGTTCCTCGTTGAAGCCAGCGTCAAGGAAGGACTGAAACATATCATGGAAGAATGTTGCCACTTCCTTGAACTGCTCCTTGTGTTCCTCGCGCTCAATGGCTTTCTGCGTATCCGCAAGTTTGCCCTTGAGAAATTCAACCTCAGTCATTTGGCTTCTTATCCTCCTCTAAAGTGTTTGTCTTGAAGTATTCAAAGCGCCGCTTCCCGATGCGGAGCGGAAGGTCGATACACTGCGGAGTAACTTGCTCAACCAGCATCGCGCCGAGGATATTGAATGCCGCCGCTGCGAGATGGTCTTCATCATCACAGCCGCACTGGTACTTCGCAAGATGCCGACAGGCCGAGTCGATGTAGCTCGACAGAGGGATGCCCTGACCAGCGCGATAGTTCCATCGTTTATATTTCTTCGCCCCGGCTTCATAGTGCTGTGACAGCCGCAGGATAGCTTCCCACGGCATGGCTACCATATCGCCCTTGCCCTCGCTCATGTCCCTGACAGCGCCGCCAAAGTCACGGCGTTCCCCGCTGTCCAGTATCTCAGCCATACAACAGTTTCTCCTTTGCGTAGTAGTAGAAGATTCCCCACATGATCCGTGCGGTTTCCTCCGGCTTGCAGAATGTGACCGTGATATTGAACCTCACCATCCACGACAGGAGCGAACCGAGCAGAGACTTGGGAGAAGTCTTGGAGCGGTAGTTGCCGAGAAAGATGTCCGACCAGGATGCGTTCTCGATGATGAGAACCACTTTCGTACCGTAGGCTTTCGCTCTCATGAACTCTCTCTCAAAGCGTTCCCGCTCCACGGTAAAGTTTCCGCAAATCTCATCCAGATTCCGCTTGCGCTCAACCACTATCTCCCGCTCCATCGACATATCGCCCAACTGTGCGGAGTAGTCACCAGTGTCAAGTTTGCGAGTAATACAAGGAACTTTGTTCTTGGCGAACCACTCCGCAACGTGGCGATCCTGTTCGCGGGAGTCTTCTATGATGGTCAACTTCTTGAGTTCTTCTGCAAGCTCTTTGTCTGTCCAGTGCCTAACCATTAGAACGGGAGATCCCCGTCATCGTCTTCGGGGTCATCCAGGGTCGTAACGCTCTGCTTCTCAGGCTTCTCCCCCTCAAACGGCGGCAGACTTGCGGCCTGAGTCGGGGTCATGAACCACTTGACCTTGAGGTAGCCGTTCTCGTCCTCGCCAAAGTTGGCAGCGCCCTCCGCACCGACCCAAGACAGGAAGTTAAAATCGCCCTCTCTGATCTCAGGGAACGCATCAAAGAACGAGGTCATGTTGCGGTTGAAATTCTCGTTCTTGACGATGTAGCTTTTGACTTTGAAATTCGTGCCGGACGGACGGACGGTCACGATAATCATGGGCTTGCCACTCGACTTGGACACGGATTCCTCTGCCGCCACGATGACGCAGCGGAGCTTGCCTGTTACTTTTGCGGAGGACTCGCGTTCCTCACGCTGGTAATCATCCCAATTACCCATTACTCACTCTCCATTTCTCGCAGTACACATCCCACAGACTGTGCTTCTTGAGGTACTGCACAAAGTTTTTGATAGTAGGTTCTATCGGCGGCACGATGTCTCGCGGATAGCGCTCTCGATAGACATACTTGCCATCGCTGATAATGTAGGTGAAGTCTACTGCCTCTGGAACAAGCGCAAGGTACATTGCCGTCTGCGTTGTGTGTTCCCAGAAATACTTGTTCAGTTCGTAACGCTTGCTGAACTTGCAGTCCCAGATGTGTCCCTCACGCAGATAGTCGAGGACTCCGTGGAGCAGAATCGGTTGACCGTCCACTTCGGTGTCTGCGAACAGCGTGACTTGCTGTTGCGCCCCATTCAGTGCCTCAGACATCTCCAGAATCGGCTTTGCCCATTCATGGTCTGGCGGGATCGTCTCTCCCTTGAGGACGCTGTTCAGACAGTTCTCATATCGAACGCCGTCAAGCATCGCCTGAGTCGGTGGCTTCTTCTCGCGGCGAAGGGTACAAAGAAAGTCTTCGTACCCATCATCGCGCTTGAAGGAGTATAGCCAACTGTCGAGCAGAGACTTCGTTATTCGGAGTTTAGGACTTGAGGACATAGACCTTGTTCGCCTTGTCGTAGACGATGCCGAGTTCGTCCATCCTCGCCTTTAGCATGGCCTTGGCTTCCTTGGACGAGGTGAGCGCATGGTCAAGGACGCTGATCGCCTTGACGGCATCCGGCACATCTTCGGGAGAGTTCACGCACTCGCAGATGTTCTTTGCCTCTGCGATGGCGGCGATGTACTTGACCTTCTGCGGGGCGGTAGCTTCGCTCTCCGCTGCGAGGTTGCTCCTGACCTTGGCAAACAGCTTGGTCAGAAAGTCGTTGGGATCTCCGTCCTTGAGTTCGGGAATCTCGATGATTCCCTTGATGCCGTAGGCGCTCTTGGCACTGTACTGCTCGGTCGGTGTGAAGCCGATGTACCTCTTGCCGTGGTCAATGAACAGATGCCCAGCGAGGTCTGCTGGCTGATAGACCAGAGTTCTGGCAGAACCCTCGACAACCAGTTCGTAGAACACGCCCTCATCTCCGTTCTTCGTCATCTGCTCATGGAACACATATACCACGTTGAACTTCTTGCGGAGTTCGGCAGACAGACGGATGAACTCGGACTTGATAACGCCGTAGCCCTGGAGCGAGAAGCCGCCATTGGCCTTGCTTGCCTTGGGGTCGGTACGCATCGCCCACTCTTTCATCAAATCAATCAACGCCCCGCAGGTGTCGATGATGATGGTTTCGTACTCGCCCTCCGCAGCCTTTAGGTCGGCAAGGAACTCCTCATAGGTGAGGCTCACCGAAGCGTCAATGCGATGCTCCGCTTTCATTCTGGCAAGACCATCGTCAAGGTCAGCCATGAGCGCCTTGGGCGCGGATGCCGCCAACGTGGATTTGCCAGTGCCGGGGAGTCCACTGAGAATCAGAATAAGGTGCTTGTTGGAGAAGTTCATCTCCGAGGGTTTTTTGATTGCCATGTATTCTCCTTTCAGATTTTGAATTTTCTGGCGAGGCGCTTGACCTCTGCCTCATATTCTCTCGCGCTCATGTTGCGCGGGATGTGCTGTTTTGCGATTTCGTACCGTCTGTAGCGGTCGGGAACAGGCTCTTTAGAAGTCTTGCGTAGAGTTGCCATAAAACACATCTGGGTCTTCGTCCTCCCATTCGTCTTCATCTTCCCACCCTTGCATCCAGGGCGGGTATCCCGTGCGGAGAATGGAGTCGATGATGGGGTCATCCCTCAGATCTTCCATTGTTGCTCACGCACCTCCACAATCTCCGCAGCAGATACGCCGCCTGATTCGCCGTGGTCGGGGACACCATGCCGTATGGGTACTCCAACTTCTTGCAGATTTCCTCAATCTCCGCATTGGGAGGAGGCTCATACGCCGCGAGGAGAGCGATCCGCATATGCCGGATTTCTTCTTCTTTCTCGGTGAGTTTCTGGTTCGCCCACGAACTCAGGCGCTTTGCCTCTTCCACGTTGGCGTTGGCAACCTTGAGCGCGGCGTTGGCAAGCCTCAGATGCTCACGGAGTTCCTCATTCGTCTTGTTGCTCATATTCCTTCCTTTCGTCTTTAATCGCCTGGACGAGCTGCGCGAGGTCATGGAAGTTTCTGGGGTCAAGCCCCGTTTTCGCACGGACGGATGTCAGATGGTACATCACCGTGGTGTAGGCGTAGCGCTCTTTCCGCGCCGCCTCTTTCATATTCATGCGTCCGTCTGCAAATGCCATGACCACGCGCTTATCGTCAGGGGTCAGCGTGTCGAAGCCCTTAATTGGCATTGGGGCATCCCCTCAGTAGGTCGATTTGCTTGCTCAGTTTGTCGTTCTCGCTCTGAGCAACCAGAAGGTCTACGGTTGTCTTCCGCAGTTCCTCGGCCAGTTTGGCGTTGGATGCGTTCGCTTCGTCCAGCGCATCGCGGTACGCATCGCACAGCCGCCGATAGTAGCCGAGGTCGTTGTTGTATTTGCTCTTAGAAACCAGCATCTATAGCTTTCCTCCTCTCTTCCGCTTCTCTGATGATCTCAAGCGCGTCATCCTGGATGTGCAGGAATCCGCGAATCTGCTCCGGCGTGAACTGCGTCACATTGCAGAGGCTATAGAACCAATCGGAGAAGAAGAACTCCACGGCCTCAGTCCTGTTGACGAGTTCGCCGTCCACCACGCACTCAGCGCGTCTGCCGTAGTCGAGGGCTTTCCAATCGAGGACGGCACGTTCTATGATTCCGAATGCGAGGTCGAGCGTGTCTCTGTCTACAGAGCGCCGTGCTTTCCCGCTTCCACGATGAGCCACAGAGCCGCTGCCATTGTCCATACCGACAGGACGGCGAGAGACAGCCACTCGACTCCAAGCGTCAACAGGACGATGCTTGCTATGATTGCTATTACCATTGTGTCTCTCCCCCTTGAGCGGCACTTTTACCAGCCCCGCCTTGTCCGCATCACGCACGAACAACGGGCATTTGATGACTCTGTAGGAGTCCGAATAGACTCCGCACGTTTTGATCTTGGACTTGGTAGCCCACCATCCAGGGACGGGCATACCCGCATCCACCCACGGGCAAACATCGTCTGTTGCTTTGGAGCAATCCCAGCAGAGCGTATGCTCTTTCTTAAACCTCTGCGCTCTGCTCATACAAAGTCCCTCGCTAACTTCAAGGCCAAAGCCTCCACAGAGATTCCGTCTTTCTTGACTCCAAGCCTCTCTCGCACCCACCCACGGCTCTTGTTCAGCAGTCTTGCCACATCGCTCTGGGAGAGGATGCGCTTTCCGTGGGTGGAGGAGAGGAGGGATTCAAGAATCTGGCGGTAACCATCAGGTTCTCTCATTTGCTTTCTTCCTTTCAAAGCACAATTTTTCCGAGGAGGAAGAAAATCACAACGCACTTTGAAAAAACTTGTTGACAATTTGTAATTTGCTGTGATATTATGAAAGCGCCAACAATCCTAATACCACTTGCGTCTACTGTTTTTCCAAGTAGGCTGTGATTCTCATTGCCTCCTTCAAACTACGCTTTGAATATTATCACAGCCTGTTTGGAATGTCAACCCCCTTTTCACAATTTATTTGGATTTTTCTCAAATTTTATTTTGAAAAAAGGTTGTGACTACCGTGACAGGGCAAAGATACATTGAGATCGTAGACCCAATTCGTGAACAAAAAGGAATAAAAAAAGGTGCGTTTTGCAAGGCAATCGGTGTTTCTCCGAATATGTATGGCAATTATAGAAATGGAACAAAGCCGGGATATGAGGTAATTGAGGCAACCGAAAAAGTCCTTGGGATACGATTTGCAGACTATGAAGAGCCGGAGAAAGCCGTAGGCGAAGAAGAACTAAACGAATTGTTAGAAGAACTCCGAACCCGCGAAGACATGCGGATGCTCTTCAAACTCGCCAAGGATGCTACCCCTGACGATGTGCGTCAGGCCGTGAAGATTATCGAGGCTCTAAGAAAATGAGAAATAAACGAACAAAATACACGCTCCGCAAGGATGGTCGGATCGTGATGACTAAGACCATCGAAGGGAAGCGTGTATCGTTCTACGGGCAGACGGACAGGGATGTCGAGCAGAAATACGCCGACTATCTCAAGGCAAAACCGAAAGAGCGTAAGCCGAAAGTCCGCACGTTTGACAAGGTAGCCGAGGACTGGTGGGAAGAGAAAGAACCAGAACTGTCTCCGAACACCGTCAGGAACTACCGCGCCTTATATCAGTTCGTCAAGGACGAATTTGACAATCGCCCGGTGGACGAGATTACACCCGCCGACATAGCCGCTCATCTCCGCAAGCTTGCCGCACAGGGGTACTCTCAAAAGACCATAAGCAACAGAAAAAGCGTCATCAAGTCAATACTCGACAACGCTCTGATTCATGGAGAGATTCAGTTCAATCCGTGCGTCAATCTGCCAATCGTTAAGGGAAAGTCCAAAGTGCCGCGCCAAAGTGCCACGGATGCCGATTTAAAGGCCATAGAAGCTCACAGGAGCGATTCTAACATAGGGAGGATGTTCCACTTCGTCCTGTGGACAGGATGCCGTAGAGGCGAAGCAGAAGCCCTCAGAGAGGAAGATATAGACCGCGAGAGAGGCGTAGCTCATATCGTGAAGACTATTGCCTACTCCTCACCCACGCCGCAAGTCAAGGATTGCCCGAAGACAGAAGCCGGAGTGCGTGATGTGATACTGCCGCAGTGCGTACTTGATAATCTGCCAAAGTATAATAATCCCAATGCTTACATCTTTTTCCCCAAGGGCTTGCCAAAGGAGAAAGCGTTCCAGAAAGCCATAGATGACTTTCGCAAGGAAGCCGGGATCAGTTGTACCCTCCACCAGCTTCGCCACTCCTACGCAACCATGCTCCACAGTGCCGGAGTCGATGCCAAGGACGCGCAGAGCCTCCTCGGTCACTCGTCCATCCTCGTCACCCAAGACATCTACACCGAGGTGGATAAAGATGCAAAAGAAGCCGCGAGAAAGAAAATTGAAGACTACGCCCGAAAACGTGGAGTGTTGTCAAAAGTGTTGTCAAAACCCGCAAACCCGCATGAATCCTCAACTTGAATGGGGTTCAACTCCCCCCACCTCCACCATGCGAAAAGCCCAGTGAAATCAACGCAAACCGTTGAAATCACTGGGTTCTCTCATGCTCTTAGTTGTTCATAACTGTTCATATCTGACAGCAAAAGTGTTGTCAAAGCGTTGTCAAAAATGTGGATTATTTACAACGAAATGTTATGCAGTTTAAGACACGGTGATTCTTTCGTATGTTGCTCGTGAGAGACATAACGCATAGCAATATACATCAGTAGACGCGCCCGAAGCTGGCGTTATCGTAACAGTACCACTTCCTGCGGCTAATGTGATGCCGCTTCCAACTGTCCCGATTGGAGTAATAATCGCATTTCCGGTGGCGCTCGGACAATATACCATTACCGCTCCTGACCTCGCTGATGTAGCTCCAGATAAAAACAGCACGAATCTAACGCTCCCGGAAAATGTCAAAGTCCTTGGCGAACTGTTCCTTGCCGCTCCTATATTTAGGATAGCGGCGCCGTTCAGGTTGTTCAGTGCGTCCACCGCAGTAGTGCCGCCAGTCCCGCCTTGATCGACAGGAAGCGGAAGTGCGAAATCGCCTTTGTTCCACACATCATTGCCATTGACTTGCATCTTGTCCGCGCTGATGCCGTCAGTCCCTACATAAGTACCAGTGCCGCCGTAGGTGTGGTTGTTGTTGTAGCCATACCATGCGGAGTAGTAACCATTAACCGAGTCAAGTGAAACAGCCGTGCCAGCTTGCATACTGACAGAAACTTCAAC
>Ga0326511_10004518_pt1 | contig 11047 bp, 6 predicted proteins | sample 0_2496_0518_D_FD_203701 | JGI IMG/M metagenome (GOLD analysis project Ga0326511, IMG submission 203701) | Bovine rumen microbial communities from UC Davis, California, United States - 0_2496_0518 | ecosystem: Host-associated > Mammals > Digestive system > Stomach > Rumen | place: USA: California...
CCTGCAGGCGGGCACCCCCGAACCATCGAAACCAGATACACCTAATTGATATATGAGTGAGAACTTCAAACTGAACACCATAGAAGAGGCCGTCGAGGACTTCCGCGAGGGCAAGTTTGTCATTGTGGTCGACGACGAAGACCGCGAGAACGAGGGCGACCTCATCTGCGCCGCAGAGAAGATTACGCCCGCCATGGTCAACTTCATGCTGAAATACGCCCGTGGCGTGCTCTGCGCCCCCATCACCATCAGCCGCAGCCGCGAGCTGGACCTGCCCCACCAGGTGCAGGACAATACATCGGTGCTGGGCACGCCGTTCACCGTCACCGTCGACAAGCTGGAGGGCTGCACCACCGGCGTGTCGGCCCACGACCGCGCGGCCACCATCCAGGCCCTGGCCGACCCGGCCTCCACGCCGCAGACCTTCGGCCGCCCTGGCCACATCAACCCCCTGTATGCCCAGGACAACGGCGTGCTGCGCCGCTCGGGCCACACCGAGGCCGCCGTCGACCTGTGCAAGCTGGCGGGCCTCTATCCCGCCGGGGCGCTGATGGAAATCATGAACGACGACGGCTCCATGGCCCGCATGCCCGAGCTGCAGCAGTTTGCCCGCGACCACCAGATGAAACTCATCACCATCCGCGACCTCATAGCCTACCGCCTGCGCCGGGAGTCGCTTATCGAGGTGGGCAACCGTGTGGACATGCCCACCCGCTACGGCCACTTCCAGCTCATACCCTTCCGCCAGAAGTCGAACGGACTGGAGCACATGGCCCTCATCAAGGGCCAGTGGAAGGAGGAGGAGCCGGTGCTGGTGCGCGTACACTCCTCGTGTGCCACCGGCGACATCCTCGGCTCCATGCGCTGCGACTGCGGCGAGCAGCTGCACCGCTCGCTCCAGATGATTGAGCACGAGGGCAAAGGCGTGGTCATCTACATGCAGCAGGAGGGGCGCGGCATAGGCCTGATGAACAAGATAGCCGCCTACAAGCTGCAGGAGGAGGGCCTCGACACCGTCGATGCCAACGTCCACCTGGGCTTCAAGCCCGACGAGCGCGACTACGGCTGCGGTGCCCAGATGCTGCGCCACCTGGGTGTCCACAAGATGCGCCTCCTGACCAACAACCCCACCAAGCGGGTAGGCCTGGAGGCCTACGGGCTTGAGATTGTGGAGAACGTGCCCATTGAGGTGTCGCCCAACCCCTACGACTACCGCTATCTGAAAACCAAGCAGGAGCGCATGGGCCACACGCTGCATATAGAATAGAGTATGGCACGACGGAGGCTGGTTCTACACCTTATTATTATATGCGCCGCCGTGCTGGCGGGCTGCTCGGCTGGCAGCGCTGACTATCGCATCGGCGTGTCGCAGTGCTCGGAGGGACACTGGCGCGATAAGGTCAACGAGGAAATGCTGGCCGCCCAGCACCTGTATGACCATGACGTGAAGGTGCTCATAGCTACCGCCGCTGACAACACCCGGCAGCAGATAGAGCAGATAGACAGCCTCATGGCTTTGGGTATAGACCTGCTGGTGGTGGCGCCCAATGAGTCGGCACCCGTCTCAGCCGCCATCTCGCGCGTCAGGGCGAAAGGCATCCCGGTGATTTGTTTCGACCGCAAGGTGGACGGTGACAATTATACCGCCTTTATCGGTGGCAGCAATGTGGAGGCCGGCCACGCCGTCGGCGTCAATGTGGTCGACGTGGCCAACGGCCTGAGGGCCGGCGGCCATAGGCCCGTAGTGCTGGAGGTGACGGCACTGATGAGCAGTTCGCCGGCCCGGGAGCGCCATGAGGGATTTGCCCAGGCCTTGCAGGGTCACGACGAGCTGGAGTACATTTGCCGTGAGGGAGACTGGAGCTCTGAGACCACCTACCGCATCGTGATGGACCAGATCAAAAGCGGCCGGCTGCCCGACATCGTGTTCTGCCACAACGACGGCATGGCCACCGGTGCCTACAAGGCCGTTGTGGAGACAAGGACAGAAGGCAAGGTTAAGATTTTTGGCATTGACGGCATGCCTGGCGAGGGGTTGGACTATGTGCAGTTTGGCCATCAGGTAGCCAGCTATGTTTACCCCACCGGCGGTGCTGAGATTGTCAAGCTGGCCCTCAACATATTGACAGGCAAACCCTACGAGCGCGTCAACACGCTGCCCGGCATACTGGTAGTGCGCGAAAACGTGTGGCCGATAGCCGCTACCACCAACGAGCTGATGAAGCAGAACCGCGACCTGGTCACCATCCAGGATAAGCTGGAGGACTATCTGGGGCTGTATAACACCCAGCGCAAGGCCCTGTGGGCAAGCCTGCTGCTCATCGGTCTGCTGATAGCCGCCGTTGTCGCTATCTGGCGGGCCTACGTCCAGACCCGGCATACCATCCGCCGCCGGCAGGCAATCAACGAGGAGCAGACGCTGTTCTACACCGACGCCAACCGCAGAAAGGTGGCCGAGATATTCAGCACGCCCCAGGAGGAGCTTCCCCAGCCCCAGCCTCAGGACGTGCTCTTTGCCCAGCAGCTGAACGAGGCTATCCGCAAGAATATGTCGAACCCCAACCTGAAGATGGACGAGCTGGGCGAGGCGTTAGGAATGAGCCGTGTACAGCTTTACCGCCGTGTGAAGGCCCTGACGGGCTTGTCGCCTGTTGAGCTGTTGCGCCAGATGCGCCTGCAGCAGGCCTACGTGCTGTTAGGCTCCACCACGAAGACCGTTGCCGAGATAGCCTATGAGGTAGGCTATAATACGCCGGGCTATTTCTCGAAGTGTTTCAAGGAGCAGTACGGCAAGTTGCCGATGGACCTGAGGGAGGATTCAACAAAAGCGACTTAATAATCAAATATTGTTCCATGCAACATTTTTAGCACGCGATGAACGATTCTTGTTAGTCGTTCGTCGCGTTCTTTTATATCTTTGCATCATGTTATCAAAGATTTACTAACCAAACAAACATGCAAATGAAACAGAAACGATTCATTCTGAGTTTCCTCTCGCTGCTGCTATGTACTATAATGTACGCGCAACAGGAGATTACCGGAACGGTGACCGACGCCATGGGCCCCGTCATCGGCGCTACTGTCATGGAGAAGGGCACCAGCAACGGCACGGTGACCGACTTCGACGGCAATTTCAAGATCAAGGTGAAGGCCGGCGCCACGCTGGTGTTCTCCTACATTGGCTACCAGACCAAGGAGCTGCCAGCCCAGAACGGCATGCAGGTGACCATGGAGGACGATGCCCTTGCCCTCAACGAGGTGGTGGTGACGGGCTATACCACCCAGCGCAAGGCCGACCTGACGGGTGCCGTCTCGGTGGTCAGCGTCAGCGAGCTGGCCAAGCAGAACGAAAACAACCCCATGAAGGCCCTGCAGGGTCGCGTGCCGGGCATGAACATCCAGGCCGACGGTAACCTGGCCGGTGCCGCCACCGTGCGCATACGTGGTGTGGGCACGCTGAACGACAACGACCCGCTCTATATCATAGACGGTGTGCCCACCAAGGCCGGCATGCACGAGCTGAACGGCAACGACATAGAGTCTATCCAAGTGCTGAAAGATGCCGCCTCGGCGTCTATCTACGGTTCGCGCGCTGCCAACGGCGTCATCATCATCACCACCAAGAAAGGCAAGGACGGCAAGGTGAAGGTCAACTTCGATGCCTCGGTGGCAGCCTCGTTCTATGCCAACAAGATTGAGACCATGAATGCTGAGCAGTGGGGGCGTGCCTTCTGGCAGGCCAACGTCAACGACGGCATCAACCCCAACAACAATAACCTGGGCTATAACTTCAACTGGAGCTACGACGCGGCAGGCCACCCCCTGCTCAACGGCCTCTCGATGAACATGTTCCTCGACGACGATGCCTCCGTGCGCTCTGCCGACACCGACTGGTTCAAGGAAATCACCCGTACGGGTGTCGTTCAGCAGTACAACCTTTCCGTGAGCAATGGCAACGAGAAGGGCAGCTCATTCTTCTCCTTAGGCTACTACGACAATATGGGTACCATCAAGGACAGCCGCTTCTCGCGTCTGTCAGCCCGCGCCAATGCCGACTACAAGCTGTTTGACGGCAAGGTGGTCATAGGCGAGAACTTCACCGTGAACCGCACGAAGGGCACCGACGCTCCCGGCGGCATACTGGAGAACGCCCTGGAGTTTAACCCCAACTTCCCCATCTACGCCGAGAACGGCGAGTTTGCCCAGGCCCTGGGAGCCTATTCGGAGCGTGAGAACCCCTTGAGCCTCATCTATAACAACAAGGACAACGAGTACACCCAGTGGCGTATGTTCGGCGATGCCCACCTGAGCGTGACGCCGTTCAAGAACTTCGTCGTTCGCACCACCTTGGGTATGGACTACTCGCAGAAGGAGCAGCGCTTCTTCACCTATCCCATTGTCAACGGCAAGGTGAAGCGCACCGACACGGCTGCCGAGAGCAAGCAGGAGCACTGGATGCGCTGGATGTGGAACGCCATTGCTACTTATAACCTCGAGATTGGCCAGCACCGTGCCGACGCCATGGTCGGCGTCGAGCTCAACCGCCATGACTTCAGGTGGAGCAGCGCCAAGCGTTACGAGCTGAGCATCCTCAATACCGACTACATGTGGCCTTCGGCCGGCACGGGCCGCCAGTTGGCCGAAGGCAGCGGCGAAGGCTTCTCACTGCTGTCGTTCTTTGGAAAGGCCAACTACACCTATGCCGACAAGTATATGGCCTCGTTCACCATCCGTCGCGACGGCTCAAGCCGTTTCGGCAGCAACAACCAGTACGGTACGTTCCCCTCGGCCTCAATAGGCTGGCGGCTGACTCAGGAGAACTTCATGAAGCGGACCTCCACCTGGCTCGACGACCTGAAGCTGCGCTACTCTTGGGGACAGACCGGTAATCAGGAAATATCGAACACCGCCCGCTATACCCTCTACCGTGCCGTCGTCTCTACCGGCTTGTGGGAGAGCGGTGCTGCCGGTTCTTCCTACGATATTGGCGGCACCAACGGCGGCTTCATCCTTCCCAACGGCTATGTTCGCGCTCAGCGTGGCAATGACGACATCAAGTGGGAAACCACCACTCAGCACAACATAGGTCTCGACTTCGCCATGTTGCACAACGAGGTGTATGGTAGCTTCGACTGGTTCCACAAGCAGACCAAGGACATTCTGCTCTTCATGGCCGGCATTGCCTCGATGGGTGAGGGAGCCTCGCAGTGGATCAATGCCGGCGAGATGAAGAACACCGGTTGGGAGTTCTCGCTGGGTTATCGCCACAAGTTGAGCAACGGACTCTCGTGGGACATCAATGGCAACATCAGCAGCTATCGCAACGAGATTACCCGTCTGCCTGAGACCGTAGCCGCCAAGGGCGACTTCGGCGGCAACGGCGTGAAGAGTGTGGTGGGCCACCCCATGGGGGCACAGGTGGGCTATACCGCCGACGGCATCTTCAAGAGCCAGGACGAGATAGACAACCACGCACAGCAGGAAGGGGCCGGACTGGGCCGCATCCGTTGGCAGGACCTCAACGGCGACGGCAAGATCACCGAGGCCGACCAGGACTGGATCTATGACCCTACGCCTGCCTTCACCTGGGGTCTGAACGTCTATTTGCAGTACAAGGACTTCGACTTCACCATGTTCTGGCAGGGCGTTCAGGGCGTCGATGTTGACTGCAGAGGGTTCAAGTCGCAGACCGACTTCTGGGCCAACTCCAACATCAACGTGCCCTATCTCAACAAGGGCGTGCGCGTGCTCGACGCATGGAGTCCTGCCAATCCCGGCAGCGACATTCCCATGCTGACCACTGCCGATGGCAACAACGAAGGACGCGTCAGTTCATACTACATCGAAAATGGCTCGTTTGCCAAGCTGCGCACCGTACAGCTGGGCTACAACCTGCCTAAGACCTTCACTGACAAGCTGCGTCTGGACCGTCTGCGCCTCTACCTCTCTGCTCAAAACCTGATCACCATAAAGAGCGGCAAGTTCTCAGGCGTTGACCCTGAGAATCCCGGATTCAACTATCCTATTCCTCTTAACTTAACGTTCGGACTCAACGTAGGATTCTAACAATTAATTAGGAATTAGTCATTAGAAATTGTAATTATGATTACCAAGATAAATAAAACATTCGCAGTTGGTCTTGTCTGTTGCTGTATCACAGCAACCCTCCCATCCTGCAGCGATTTCCTGGAGGAACAGGTGCCTCAGGCCACGCTGACGCAGGACGAGGTGAAAGAACCCAAGTATATTGACAATGTGCTCGTCTCGGCCTATGCCGGACTCGTAACCATCGAGGACATGAATGCCTCTTTCTCGCTGTGGAACTACGACACGCGTTCCGACGATGCCTATGTGGGCGGTGCCGAGTTCTCCGACGGCGAACCCTTCCACCGCCTGGAAAAGGGTACGGGCATCCTGACCACCGACTGGAACTTCGGCTCTATCTGGGGCAAAATGTACAACTACCTGTCGCGTGTCACGCTGTCGCTCGACGTGCTGGCCACCGCCGACCAGAATAACGCCACCATCCAGCAGCGCACCGCCGAGATGAAGTTCCTGCGCGCATACGGCCACTTCCAGCTGAAGCGCCTGTTCAAGAAGATTCCTTTCGTCAACAAGCCTAACATGACGGAGGACGACTACAATAACCTGTCGAACACCGAGTACACCAACGATGAGGGCTGGCAGCAGATAGTCAACGACCTGGAAGATGCCTACAGGGTGTTGCCCGAGAAGCAGGCCGACAAGGGCCGCCCCACCAAGGCTGCCGCTGCTGCCTTCCTGGCTAAGGTCTATCTTTATAAGGCTTACCGCCAGGACGATGCCAAGAGCCACAAGGTGACCAGCATCAACGCCGACGACTTGCAGAAGGTGTTGGACTACACCGCTCCTGCCATCTACGCCGCTGCCGGCTATGGCTTGGAGAGCGACCTGCACAACAACTTCCGTCCTGAGGAGCAGTACGAGAACGGCAAGGAAGCCGTCTGGGCCGTGCAGTACTCCAGAAACGACGGTACCACCTGGGGCAACCTCAACTTCTCCAACCGCTTGATAGTACCCTGTATCCCTAAGGTTCACGACTCTGGTAACGATTTCTACAAACCTTCCCACAATCTGGTGAACGCCTACCGTACCAATGCCGACGGACTGCCCCGTTTGGACGATTTCGCTGACGTCGATTACTATGTCGGTTCTGCCGAGACGGTCGATCCCCGCCTGTTCGTTACCGTGGGCATGCCCGGTACACCTTATATGTTCAACACCAACTTCATGATGAGCGAGGCCAACGCCTGGAGTCGCAGTGGCGGCACTTACGGCTATTTTGTATCGCTGAAGCAGAATGTAGACCCTGAACTGACCGACTTCTACCTCTTCAACTGCGACAACCAGTGGGCCTCGTCCATGAACCGCATCGTGTTCCGCTATGCTGACGTGCTGCTGATGCGCGCCGAGGCTCAGGCGCAGTTAGGCAATACCGCCGAGGCTATACAGCTGGTCAACCAGGTGCGCGACCGCGCTGCCGGCATGGCCGCCAACAGCGTCGTGGCTGGTTATCAGACCAAGTATGGCATCCACTTCTTCGTGGGCAAGTACAACGGCTCTTACACCAAGGACCAGGCCATGAGGATAGTCAAGATGGAGCGTCGCTTAGAGCTTGCCATGGAGTCAGAGCGCTTCTTCGACCTTGTGCGATGGGGCGATGCTGCCACCGTGATCAACAAGTTCTACGACACTGAAAGCCAGACGATGAACTTCCTCGCAGGCGCTTCCTTCACCGCCGACAAGAACGAGTATCTGCCTATTCCCTATGAGCAGATAGCTGCCTCTAACGGGCACTATGAGCAGAACATAGGCAACTGGTAAACATCATACAATTAATATTTTAAACAAAGACTATATATGAATACCTATTTAAAGAATATAATAGCGCTGAGCAAAAATTGGCAGCAACGCTGTTTACTCCTCTCCCTCACAGGGAGGGGCAGGGGGGTGGCTCTCTTGCTTGCACTCATCCTCTTCATTTCCTGTAGCGACGACAACACCAGCGACATGAACGTCAGCGGCTCCTGCATCGTCGAGGAACTGGTGCTCAACGGCCAGTACACCGCCACCATCAGCACCGAGAAGCGACTCATCAAGGTGAAGGTGCCGGCCGACTTCAGCCGGAAGGCCGATATGGAGATTACCAGCCTGAAGACGGCTCCCGGAGCCACGGCTAATTTCAAGGTAGGCCAGCACGTCAACCTTGAGTCAGACAAGACCTTGACAGTGCGCAACGGCGACATCGAGCTCAACTACCGGCTCAGTGTACGCAACGACGAGGCGCTGCTGAAGCTCTTCCTCCTGGAGGGGGTGAAGGGTGCCATCAACCAGGAGAACAAGACGGTGACCGTCGCCGTGACAGGCAATAGCGGCGTTGACCTGAGCAATGCTACCTTCGAGGTTGAGGCCAGTGAAGACGCTGTCTGCTCGCCTGCCAGCGGTACACGTGGCGACTTCACCCAGCCTTTCCTGCTGACCCTGACGGATAATACGGCTACGACGACCTACACCGTACTGGTGACGCTGATTCAGAACCCCGTTGCGCTCTTCGTGGGTGCGGCTGAGAATGTGGAGATGCTCAACGACGAGGAAAAGGCCGCCGCCAAGTGGCTTACCGGTAACATCGAGGGCGCCGCCTATGCTTCATGGGACGACATCATCAGCGGCAATATGTCGCTCGACGAGGTGAAGATGGTGTTCTACCACCGTCACTGCTCGTCATACGGCACCTACAACGGCTTCGTCGATGGCGAGACAGAGGCTATGACCGCCCTGCCCCGGATGAAGGCGCTCTGGGAGCGCGGCGTGGGCTTCGTGCTGAGCCGTTCGGCTGTTAACTATGCTATTGCCCTGGGGGCCATGCCCGACTATGCCTATCCCAACAACGTCTGGGGTGGCGGCGGCGGTGAAGGTTCCGACCTCATGGGAGCCGACCCCTGGCACTTCTATGCCTACGACCCCGCCCATCCGCTGTGGAAGGGCCTGAAGGCCTATCCCGGTGCGCCAGACAATGCCCTCTATACGCTCGACGAGGGTTACACCATCTGCAACACCACTTCCCAGTTCGGCTTCTGGGGTGAATACGAAGGTGGCGCCCCGGCTGTTGAGGCCCGCACTGGCGGACGTGCCCTCGTTGGCGACAACAGCGTCTCCGGATGGGAGCTGAAGAGCTTCAGCGGCCAGTTTGGCAAGGGCGGCATTGTCTGCTTCGGCTCCGGCCTCTGGGACTGGAACTCGCCCACGCCCTACACCTCTGACTATCACGACAACATGGGCCGCATCATGCTCAACGCCTTCAATTACCTCACCAAATAATTAAAAGGAGAACTATAATATGAAAAAGATGATCAATATGTTTTTCGCAGGTATAGTCTGTTGCTGTATCACAGCAATCACCACCGCCTGCTCCAGCGACGACGTGGTAGGCGACCCCGACAAGGACTGGGCCGGCACTACTGAGGTCTTCGTGCCCACCGACGACCAGGGCTTCCAAACCTACTACACCCCCGCAGTGGGCCGCGTGGGCGACCCCATGCCGTTCTACGACAAGAAGGCCGGCACCTTCCGTGTGCTCTACCTGCAGGAGTTCACCAACAACCTCTCCTATCGCTATCACCCCATCTGGTCAGTGTCTACTACCGACGGTGCCAGCTATACCTCTGACGGCGAGCTGCTGCCCGTGGGTACCAACGACTATCAGCAGGACGCTGCTCTCGGTACGGGCTGCTGCTATTACAGCGAGAAAGACGGACTCTACTACATCTACTACACCGGCCACAATCCCCAGGCCCGCTACACCGAGGCGGTGATGCGTGCCACCTCGCCCGACTTCAAGACATGGACCAGGGACGACCTGTGGCAGCTGGCAGGCCCCGACTACGGCTTCTCTGGCGTAGACTTCCGCGACCCGCAGGTCTTCCAGACAGAGGACGGCACCTACCACATGGTCATTGCCACCAAGCCTGAGACGGGTGGCGACCCCTGCTATGCCGAGTTCACCTCTGCCGACATGAAGAACTGGCAGTCGGCTGGCCGCTTCCCCATGATTTGGGACCGCATGCTGGAGTGCCCCGACATTTTCAAGATGGGCAATTACTGGTATCTCGTCTACAGCGAGTCGGTGCGTACCTCATGGAGCCGAAAGGTGAAGTACCTGGTAGCGTCGAGCTTCGACGACCTGAAAGCTTGCCTGGGCGGCTCGCCCCGCTGGCCGGCCGACGGCCGCGAGGGCGTGCTCGACAGCCGCGCCTTCTATGCCGGCAAGACAGCCTCCAACGGTACCGACCGTTACATCTGGGGCTGGTGCCCCTTCCGCTCGGGTGCCGACATTCACGAGAAGAACGTCAACGTGGGCGGTGGCGACGGCAACGAGCCTAACTGGTCGGGGGCTCTGGTGTGCCACAAGGTGATACAGCATGACAACGGCATGCTGACCCTCGGTGCCGTGCCCGCCATGGCTGCCAAATATGGCAAGGAGCAGACGGCCAGTGTCGTAGCTTCCAACGGCTACTCCAACGGCACGCTCACAGGCGACAATGCCTACGTGATGTACAGCCGTCTGGGCACCTGCAACCACATCCAGCTGACCGTGAAGACCTCCAACAACTGGGACCGCTTCGGCATCTCGCTGGTGCGCGGCTCCGACTCCAAGAAGTACTACACCATGATGTTCAACCCCGAGAACGAGAACTGGCGCAAAATCAACTTCGAGCAGGAAGGAGAAGAGGGTAAGGGCTTCGTCGACGGCATCGACAGCTATGGGTTTGACCGCCCGGCCGACAACACCTACAAAATTGACATCTACACCGACAACTCCGTCATGGTGATGTATGTCAACGACAACGTCTGCTACACCAACCGCATCTACGGCATCCAGCGCAACTGCTGGAGCATCAACAACTACGGTGGCAGTATCACTGTGAGCGACGTCAAGATTTCTCATCAATAGTTTAATTTATAGTTAGGATTAGTACTCTTCTCTGTGAAAGTCCGCTCATGACACGTC
>Ga0326511_10004519_pt1 | contig 11046 bp, 6 predicted proteins | sample 0_2496_0518_D_FD_203701 | JGI IMG/M metagenome (GOLD analysis project Ga0326511, IMG submission 203701) | Bovine rumen microbial communities from UC Davis, California, United States - 0_2496_0518 | ecosystem: Host-associated > Mammals > Digestive system > Stomach > Rumen | place: USA: California...
GGGCGCATCATCAAGATTGCCCGCCAGTATGCCGAGATGATTCACACTAAAGACGACAACTCTGCCGTCAATCCTTACGAGGTGGGTGCTCTTCTGGCCTCTGCCTATCCTGAGCGTATCGGCAAGGTATGGAAAGAGGGCGTGGGCGTGTATCAGTTGTCGAGCGGCACGTTAGTATCTGTCGAAGCAACAGCGGAAGATAATTCTTCACGCTTCACGCTTCACTCTTCACTCAACTCCGACTGGATAGTCGCTGCTTCGATGCACCGCAAACAAGGGGGAATAGGCAAAGTGTTTCTCGCCAGCATCGTCGACCCCAACGATTTGCGAGCCTATACCACCACGCGCGAAAACATCTATTGGGATGGTAAGGCCGGCACTATCGTTGCGCGTCAGGAGCGTCGCATCGGAGCCATCCTCTTAGACGAAAAGCCCCTCGCCGGCGACCATCGCGAGGCCATTCTGTGTGCCGTCTGTGAGGCCATCGCCAAGGACGGACCCTCGATGCTCTCATTCTCCGACGAGGTACAAAACCTGCAACGGCGCATCGCCTTTATCGCCACTCGCCATCCAGAGTTAGCGCTTCCGCCGGTCGACAATGACGCTCTTTGCGAAAGTGCTCCCCAGTGGGGACCGTTCTTCATCGGTCGTGCCTCCACGACAGCAGAACTGAAGAAAGTCGACCTTCAGGAAGTCATCTGGAGCCGTCTCACCTACGACCAGCAGCAGACCCTCGACCGTCTGGCTCCCACCCACATCACCGTCCCTACCGGTAGCCGCATACGCCTGGAATACCGCTTAGGTGCCGAGGCTCCCGTGCTGCGTGTCCGTTTGCAGGAGTGCTTCGGGCTCATTGACACCCCTATGGTCGACGGTTCGCCCGTGCTGATGGAACTTCTCTCGCCCGGTTTCAAGCCCGTGCAACTCACCTCCGACTTGCGCAACTTCTGGCAGGAAACCTACTTCGACGTGCGCAAAGAACTGCGTCGCCGCTATCCCAAGCACGCCTGGCCCGACAACCCTTTGGACGCCGAACCCACAAGGGGCGTAAAGCGGAGGGCAGCTGCAACATAATTTGTCCCCGGATGCTTCACAGCGTCCGGGGACTTTTCAATTTGTTTAGCTTATTTTAATTAGTCAGTAGTTGTTTGTATATCTTGTCTTGTTGTTTCCTATTGTTAACAGACGGCTACTGCCGGTTAGCGCGGCAGGTTGAAGGCGCGTGTCATCTCCTTCATCTGCTCGTCGCTCATGCCCTCAGGCTCGAAGCCCATGCACTTGGCATTGATATAAATCTTGGCACTCTTCGACAGCACGTCAATCTGGTCGAAGGCATCCATCACGTCCTTACCCTTGGCAAAGACGCCGTGCTTCTCCCACATCACCACGTCGTACTCCTCGAGTTCCTTCAGTGTGGCGTCGGCCAGTTCGTTGCTGCCGGGCAGGGTATAAGGCACAATACCTAAGCCCAGGGGGCAGAAGGCTTTCGTCTCGGGAATCATCGACCACAGAATCTTTGTCAGCACATCCTTGCCCAGGAACTCGCGCTTATGGCTCATGGCCACCAGCTCTATGGGGTGGGTATGCACGGTGGCTTTATAGCCTGAGCCTGTCTCTATCTGGTGGGCGTGCACTGTCAGGTGGCTGGGCAACTCTGATGTAGGCATCACAGCATTGTCGGCAATGATGACATACGATGCACAGTCGTCGAGTATGCGGATGATGGAGCCGTTGTCCATAGGCCAACGGGCGAGGTCGCGCATGCGCTTACCCGTGCCCTTGCAGTAGAAATAGCAGCCCTTCAGTGCCGGCAGCGTCACGCCTATCTGCTTGACGTCGCTGATAGCGGGCAACTGACGAATTTCGTCGTCAACATACTCGGTGACGTTTACCGTGATGTTACCACCGTTGCGCTCGGCCCATCCGTTCTGCCACAGATAGCCTGCAACCTCTGCTACTTTCTCCACCTCGGCCTTCAGCGCGGGGCGTCCTTCCAATATACTTTTCATTGTTATGTGAGTATTAAATTTTCGACTGCAAAGATATACCTATTATTTGGTATTACGCCACAAAATATGATTTTTGCGCTGTAATTTATGATTTTTTAATTGATTTAGGTCAATGACCTCTACCCTACCCCGCGCATTTTGCCATTCTTTTCTTGTCGGTTTCAAAAGTTTTCCATAAATTTGCAAACAGATGAATCATTTACTAAACAACAATTATTATGGACAACATTTTAGAAAAGATCTTTTCGCCTGAGACCTATGCGCTCTTGGGCCAGTGGTCGCTGTCGTTCTGCAAGAACGCCATCGTGGCCATCATCGTCTACTTCATTGGCAGCTGGATTATCCGCCGCATTGCCAAGCTCATTACCAAGATGCTCAAGCGCAGCAATGTAGACCCCACGCTCTACTCCTTCCTGACGAGCATCGTCAACGTGGTGCTGTGGTTTGCACTCATCATCGTCATCATCTCTATCCTGGGCATCGAGACGTCGTCGTTCATCGCCCTCTTCGCCTCGGCCGGCGTCGCCATCGGCATGGCCCTCAGCGGCACGCTGCAAAACTTTGCCGGCGGCGTGATGGTGCTGCTGTTCAAGCCCTACAAGGTAGGCGACTTCATAGAGGCCCAGGGCTACGCCGGCACGGTGAAGGCCATCCAGATTTTCAACACCATTATCCGCACCAATGACAACCAGATTATCATCGTGCCCAACGGCTCGCTCTCTACAGGCTCTATGAAGAACTATTCCGCCGAGCCCTACCGCCGCGTAGACCTCGACTTCCAGTTTGCCTATGGCACCGACTTTGAGGATGTGAAGCGGGCTATCAGCGAGATTCAGCAGCGCAACCCGATGATTATCCAGGGACCTGTGAGCGACTCTCCCGTTGTTGCCGCTCCCTGGATAGGTCTCACCAAACTGGGCGACAGCGGTGTCGTGGCCACCACGCGCCAGTGGTGTAAGGGCACCGACTACTGGACGGTGGCCGGCTATATGAACGAGACCGTCTATCAGGAACTCAAGGCCAAAGGCTTCATGTTCCCCTACAACCGCCTCGACGTCAATATTGTTAAATAGAAGGAGTTAGAAGGAGATAGAAGGAGATAGAAGAAGAAGTTAAAGGGAGTTAGAAGGAGTTAGAGGGAGTTAAAGGTCAATTGTCTGTTCGTAGTAAAACTATTGACTTCTAACTCCTTCTAACTCCCTTTAACTCCTTCTAACTCCTTCTAACTCCCTTTAACTCCTTCTAACTCCTTCTAACTCCTTCTAACTCCCTTTAACTCCTTCTAACTCCTTCTAAATGAGCGGCATGCCCAGCTCGCGGCACTCGCGGCGCATGTCGTCGGGCCATATCGAAGCCTGGATTTCGCCGATGTGGGCCTTGTGCAGCAGCACCATGCAGAGACGGCTCTGGCCTATACCGCCGCCGATAGAGAGTGGCAGTTTGTCGTTGAGCAGCTGCTGGTGGAAATAAAGCTGCTGGCGCTGCTCCTGATGCTCCAACTTCAGCTGGCGCAGCAAGGCCTCCTTGTCAACACGTATGCCCATCGACGAGAGCTCGAAGCTACGCCCCAGCACGGGATACCATATCAGTATGTCGCCATTGAGTCCCTTGCGGCCGTCCTCGGCCACCGTCGACCAGTCGTCGTAGTCGGGAGCACGGCCGTCGTGCTTCTCGCCATTGGCCAGCTCGCCGCCTATACCTATTATAAATACGGCACCGTAAGCCTCGCAGATGGCATCCTCGCGCTCCTTGGGCGTCTTGTCGGGATACATCTTCAGCAGTTCCTCGGCGTGAATAAACTTGATTTTCTCCGGCAGGAAAGGTTTCAACTGCGAATAAGTCTCACAGGTGAGGTATTCCGTGCGACGTATGGCGGCATAGATACGCTCCACCACATTCTTCAGGAATGCCAGCGTGCGGTCTTCGCGACGGATGACGGCCTCCCAGTCCCACTGGTCGACATAGAGCGAATGTAGGTTGTCAAGCTCCTCGTCGGCACGGATGGCATTCATGTCGGTATAGATGCCGTAGCCCGGCTCTATCCCGTATTCGGCCAGGGAGAGCCGCTTCCATTTGGCCAGCGAGTGAACCACCTCAGCACGGGCGTCGCCTAAGTCCTTGATAGGAAAGGTCACGGCACGCTCCACGCCGTTCAGGTCGTCGTTGATACCTAAGCCCTGCAGCACGAAGAGCGGGGCGGTGACACGACGCAGGCGCAGCTCCGTAGACAGGTTCTGCTGGAAAAATTCCTTAATCAGTTTAATACCTTGCTCCGTCTGCTTGGTGTCAAGCAGACGTTCATAGCCAATGGGTTTAATCAGTTTGCTCATAACGATAGATTTCAATTTTGCGTGCAAAGGTAAGCATAAAATATAAAAGTGCAAACAAAAACGCGCAGTATTTTTGCAAAACGTCACATTTCCTTGATTTTTGCTAACTTTTTGCGCTTGCCACCTTCCATAGCGATGGTCGCAAACCTCATTTCGGCGCCACCGTTAAGAAATCATAAAGTTCAAAGAGTAACAATTCAAAGTTCAAAGAATTATAGTAACTTTGCGCCCGCGTTTCCAAGCAAGCGGTCGAGTGGTGTTAACATCCACCCTACTTGACGCGTGACGCATAACAGCGCTCCCGTAGTTTAATGGATAGAATTATGGATTCCGGTTCCATCGGTTGGGGTTCGATTCCCCACGGGAGTACTTTTTTTTCAAGCAAAATCATTGTTTTCTGCCCTCTAAATCTATGTTTTCTTCACAAAAAAGCTCTGTGAGGAAAAATTATTTAATATTTATTTTCTTAATTATTAAGAAAATTGTACCTTTGCACCCTGATTTTAGCGAAACACTGTAAATAACACACAATTTTTATAAACTTTAACAAAATATTTAAGAGAAGACTTATGAAGAAAAGACTAACTCTGTTGCTGGCCAGCCTCATCCTAAGCGTAGGAATGGCACTGGCTCAGACAAAAGTTAGCGGCACGGTAGTCTCCCAGGACGACGGCCAGCCTGTCATCGGCGCGTCGGTGGTTGTCCAGGGGGCCAAGACTGGTGTCGTTACCGACGTGAACGGCCGCTTCTCGCTGACGGTGCCTCAGGGCAAGAAGGTCAGCGTAAGCTACATCGGCATGACCACGCAAGTAGTAACCCCCAAGAACGGCATGCAGATAGTGCTCGTACCCGACGGCCAGGCCTTGGACGAGGTGGTGGTGACGGGTATGCAGAAGATGGACAAGCGCCTGTTTACCGGCTCTACGGCCAAGATTAGCGCCGCCGAGGCCAAGCTCGACGGTGTGGCCGACATTTCGCGCTCGCTGGAAGGCCGCGTGGCCGGTGTCAGCGTGCAGAACGTCAGCGGCACCTTCGGTACGGCACCCAAGATTCGCGTGCGCGGTGCCACCTCTATCTACGGCTCGTCGAAGCCCCTGTGGGTGGTCGACGGCGTGATTATGGAAGACGTGGCCGAGGTGGATGCCGACAACCTGTCGAGCGGCGATGCCGAGACACTGATTTCGAGCGCCATCGCCGGCCTGAACGCCGACGACATCGAGTCGTTCCAGATACTGAAAGACGGCTCGGCCACCTCGATCTACGGTGCCCGCGCCATGGCCGGCGTGATTGTCGTCACCACGAAGAAGGGTAAGGCCGGCAGCAACAAGATCAGCTACACCGGCGAGTTTACCATGCGCCTGAAGCCCAGCTATGCCGACTACAACATCATGAACTCTCAGGAGCAGATGTCGGTATACCGTGAGATGGAGCGTGCCGGCTACCTGAACTTCAGCGACGTCTACCGTGCCTCCGACAGCGGTGTCTACGGCAAGATGTACCACCTTATTAATACTTACAACCCCGCCACCGGCCAGTTTGCGCTGGCCAACACCGAGGCCGCCAAGAACCAGTACCTGAGCGAGGCCGAGATGAGAAACACCAACTGGTTTGACCAGCTGTTTTCTAACTCTATCTCGATGAACCACTCTGTCTCGCTGTCGTCGGGCACTGAGAAGGCACAGTATTACACCTCGTTCTCGGTGATGAGCGACCCGGGATGGTACAAGCAGTCGAGGGCCAACCGCTATACGGCCAACATCAACGCCCTGTATAACATTTCGAAGCAGGTGAGCCTCAACCTCATCGGCAACAGCGCCTACCGTAAGCAGAAAGCGCCCGGCACGCTGGGACAGTCGATAGACCCCGTCTACGGCGAGGTGCGCCGCGACTTCGACATCAACCCCTACAGCTACTCGATGAACACGTCGCGCGCACTGGACCCCAACGCCTACTACGTGCGCAACTACGCTGCGTTCAACATTCTCAACGAGCTGGCCAACAACTACATGGACCTGGACGTGATCGACTTCAAGGTGCAGGCCGAGCTGAAGTATAAGCCCATCACCAAGGTGGAGCTGTCGGCACTGGCATCCTACAAGTATGCGCTGAGCACCATCAGCCACGAGATACACGACAACTCTAACCAGGCCATGGCCTACCGCGCCATGGACGACGCCACGATGCGCGACGACAACCCCTGGCTCTACACCGACCCCGACAACGCCAACTCGCTGCCGGTAAGCGTGCTGCCCGTGGGCGGTTTCACCCGCGACACGCGCAACAAGATGAACAGCTGGGACCTGCGTGCCACGGCCAACTACAACGACGTGTTCAACGAGGTACACATCATGAACCTCTTCGGCGGTATGGAAATCAACTCCACCGACCGCCGCAAGACGTGGTACCAGGGCACGGGCATGCAGTTTGAAAACGGTCTGAAGGCCGCCTACGACTACCGCTACTTCAAGCAGGCTCAGGAAGAGGGCACCGAATACTTCACCATCGACGACACACGGCTGCGCTCGACGGCATTCTTTGCCAACGCCACCTATTCGTGGAAAGGCCGCTACACGGTGAACGGCACCGTGCGCTACGAGGGTACCAACAAGCTTGGCAAGAGTCGCTCGGCACGCTGGCTGCCCACGTGGAACATCTCGGGCGCCTGGAACGCCCATGAAGAGCCTTGGTTTGAGAAGCTCAGCTCCGTGCTGTCGACGATGACGCTGAAGGCATCGTATTCGCTCACCGGCGACCGCGGACCGGCCGACATCAGCAACTCGCGCGTCATCATCAAGAGCGTCAACCCCTGGCGACCCTTTGCCACCGTCAGCGAGACGGCACTGAGAATCGACGACCTGGAGAACTCGGACCTGACCTACGAGAAGAAGCACGAGCTGAACATCGGCGCCGAGATTGGTTTCCTCAACAACCGCATCAACGTGGGCTTCGACTGGTATCGCCGCAACAACTACGACCTCATAGGCATTATCAACACCGAGGGCATAGGCGGACAGATTGAGAAATATGGTAACGTGGCCACCATGCGCTCGCACGGTGAGGAGCTGTCGATTTCTACGAAGAACATCGTGACCAAGGACTTCAAGTGGAACACCGACTTCATATTCTCGCATAACAAGAACACCGTCACCGAGCTCGACTCCCGCGCCCGCGTCATCGACATGATTACCGGCACCGGATTCACCATGGAGGGATACCCCGTGCGCTCGCTCTTCTCGATGGACTTCCAGGGACTGAACGACGAGGGCCTGCCCACGTTTATCAACGAAAAGGGCGAAAAGACCGTCTCCGACATCTACTTCCAGGAGCGCACGAAGAAGGAGCACCTGGTCTACGAGGGTCCCACCGACCCCACCATCACCGGTTCGCTGGGTAACCTGTTCTCGTATAAAGGTTTCCGCCTCAACGTGTTTATCACCTACGCCTTCGGCAACGTGGTGCGTCTCGACCCCGTGTTCAAGAACAAGTACAGCGACCTGGCCTCCATGCCGCGCGAGTTTAAGAACCGCTGGACGGTACAGGGCGACGAAGCCACGACCAACGTACCCGTCATTGCCGACAAGCGCCTGAACCAGAACGACCAATACCTGAAGTATGCCTACAGCGCCTACAACTACTCTACCGAGCGCATAGCCAAGGGCGACTTCATACGCATGAAGGAGATTTCGCTGAGCTACGACTTCCCCGCCAAGCTCATCAGCCCGCTGCGCCTGACGACGGCTTCGCTGAAGCTGCAGGCCACCAACCTCTTCCTGATTTACGCCGACAAGAAGCTCAACGGCCAGGATCCTGAGTTCTACAACGCCGGCGGTGTGGCCTCGCCCATGCCTAAGCAGTTTACACTCACCGTGCGCCTGGGCATCTAATTTACTAAACACACAATTATATAGAATTATGAACATTATATATAAAGGAACAATCCTGATGACGGCGGCCTTAGGCATGGTATCGTGCAACGACTTCCTCGACGAGATGCCCGACAGCCGCACAGACATCACAAGCGAGCAGCAGGTGTCGCTGCTGCTGACGACGGCCTACAGCGAGAGCAACGGCATCGTCATGGCCGAAATGGCTTCCGACAACACCATGGACAACGGCGCCACCTTCACCTTTGAAGACAAGGTGGTGGAGGAGGCCTACCTGTGGAAAGACATTACCAGCGAGGACGACGACGCCACGAAACAGATGTGGGAGTCGTGCTACCACGCCGCCGCCACCGCCAACGAGGCCCTGGCCACTATCAACGAGATGGGCAACCCCGCAAACCTGCAGCCGCAGCGCGGCGAGGCCCTGATGTGCCGCGCATGGGCCATCTTCCAGCTGGCCAACATCTTCTGCCTGGCCTACAATCCCGAGACGGCCGCCAGCGACCTGGGACTGCCCTACCCCACCACGCCCGAGAAGATACTCAAGACCCACTACGAGCGCGGCACCATGGCCCAGCTCTATGCCAACATAGAGAAAGACATCGAGGAGGGTCTGCCCCTCATCGACGACAACGCCTACAGCGTGCCCAAGTATCATTTCAACCGCGCCGCTGCCAACGCCTTTGCCGCCCGATTCTTCCTCTACTACCAGAAGTGGGACAAGGTGATTGAGCACGCCAACGCCACCCTGGGCTCCGACCCCGAGAAGATGATGCGCGACTGGGCTTACATCGCCGGCACCATGGCCTCTAACTTCCAGGACCGCTGCAATCAGTATATCGCCGTGACAGAGCCTGCCAACCTGCTCATCGAGACCGCCAGCTCGAGCATGGTCTACTGGCTGGGACCCTACGACCTGTCGCGCCGCTATGGCCACAACATCAGCGCCATCGCACAGATGGAAACCTACCGCACCGCCGGCATCTGGGGCGAGTATGGCTCACGCTCCGACCTGTGGCTGTCGCACTCCTGCTGGGGATTCTCCGAGAAGCTCTGCAACTCTAAGTACTATGGCTACTTTGAGTACACCGACAAGGTCAACGGCGTTGGCTACCGCCGCAACGCCATCGTGCGCCTCTGCGCCAACGAGACCGTGCTCTGCCGCGCCGAGGCATACGCCATGAAGGGCGACTTCCAGAACGCTACCGCCGACATCAACCTCTGGCTGAAGTACAACTCGCGCAACTCGCGACAGGTTACCGAGGACGACGTGGTGAACACCTACAAGGAGATGAACTACATGGAGGATGCCAACCAGAGGCCCATAGCGGCCAGCGACACCTACGGCACGCCGAAGAAGCGCCTGCACCCCTTAGGACTGACGCTGAGCGGCGAGAAGCAGGAGAACTTCATCCACTGTATCCTGCACATGCGCCGTTGCGAGACTGCCCAGGAGGGTCTGCGCTGGATGGACATCAAGCGCTGGGGCATAGAGATTGCCCACAACCGCGACAGCCAGCCTGCCGACACACTCTTCAGCAACGACCCGCGCCGCGCATTCCAGCTGCCCGGCGACGTGATAGAGGCCGGACTGACCCCAAACCCACGTAACAACTAACCCCAAAGGAGGACTAACAATGAAGACATTCAGAATACTGATACTCAGCGCCGCCGCGCTGACGCTCACAGCCTGTAGCGAGGACAGCCTCGACTCGCAGAGCATCTTCAACAGCAGCTCGGCACCGAAGACGGAGACCGCCTTCGACCAGTGGCTGCAGAAGAACTATGTAGAGCCCTACAACATTGAGTTTAAATACCGCTTCGAGTACAAGGAGAGCGACACCGACTACAACCTGGCACCGGCCGACTACAACAAGGCCATCGCCCTGGCTAAGCTCACCAAGTATCTGTGGCTCGAGGCCTACGACGAGCTCATGGGCCAGGACTTCCTGCGCACCTATGCGCCAAAGATTATGAACCTCATAGGCTCGGTGGCCTACGACTCTAACGGCGGCATGGTGCTCGGCACCGCCGAGGGCGGCATGAAAATCGTGCTCTACAACGTCAACAGCATCAACCCCGACAAGATCGACATCGATTTCCTCAACGAGTGGTACTTCATCACCATGCACCATGAGTTTGCTCACATCCTGCACCAGACGAAGGACTACCCCACCGACTTCAACGAGATTTCGAAGGCCGACTACCAGTCGTCGTCGTGGGTGAACCTTGAAGACCAGGAGGCTCTGGCCATGGGCTTTGTCAACAACTACGCCAGCTCGGAGGCGCGCGAGGACTTTGTGCAGACCATCGCCTTCTACATCACCTACAGCGACGAAGACTGGCAAGACCTGTTAGAGACTGCCATCGTTGACGTGACCGACGAGAACGGCGACCCCGTCTACGAGCTCGATGCCTACGGCAGCCCGGTCTACGAGGAGGACGCCGAGGGCAACCCCATTCCCGAGACCGACTTCATGGGCAACATCGTCTACAAGACCGACGACGATGGCAACACGCTCTACACCTACGACGAGGAAGCCGGCACCCTGACGCCCGCTCCCGAATATAAGAAGGTGCAGAAGAAAGACTACACCGGCTACAACAAGCTGCAGCAGAAGCTGGCCATGGCCAAGGACTACCTGCGCCAGTCGTGGGGCATCGACCTCGACAAGCTCCACCAGATTGTGCAGCGCCGGCAGCAGGAGGTGGCCGACGGCAAGGTAGACTTAAAGTCACTCAATTAACACTCACCTAACATCTACACACACTAAGAGACATGAAAAAGATATATTTTCTCATAGCACTGGTCACGGCCACCGT